>Ga0247684_1000286_pt1 | contig 9298 bp, 2 predicted proteins | sample CNK25_metaG_FD_190129 | JGI IMG/M metagenome (GOLD analysis project Ga0247684, IMG submission 190129) | Soil microbial communities from Purdue University Martell Research Forest, Indiana, United States - CNK25 | ecosystem: Environmental > Terrestrial > Soil > Temperate forest > Bulk soil | place... | reverse complement strand
CACGGGGCCGTCGTCCGCCTCGATCCTCAGCACGGCAAACCAGACGATCGCGGTCGTCGATGCCGATCACATCAACCTGAACAACGCCGCGGGCGGCGTCGTATCGGTCAGCGGCAGCAACGGCACGCAAATGCTCTCCATCACGGGGAGCGGCGCGAACGCGATCGTCGTCGGCAGCAGCGGCGCGCTGGGCACGACACAGGTTTCCGGCGGCAACCAGTCGGTGACGGCCGGGCTCGCGGGCCAGTCCGGCTCCATCAGCATCATCGGGACCGGCGTCTCGACACCGGTGATTTCCGGCATCACCGGCGGCGCGGGCGTGGGTACCGCCCAGACTATTAGCACGAGCGGCGCGCTGAATGTGACCGGGGGCTCGACGACCGCCGGGAACTCCTTCACCGGGATCTTCAATTCGGGAACGGGTCCGCAGAACGTCTCCGCCGCAAGCATTACCGTGCAGGCGGGGAACGGAACCGGCAACGCAGCGCAGATCAGCAGCTTCGGGGCCGGCGTCGCCCAGAGCGTCACGGCAGGCGACATCCTCGTGAAAGGCGGGACCGGAAACACCAACAGCGCGCTCATCAGCTCGAATGGCAAGCAAACCGTCAGCGCGACGAATATCTCGCTGCAAGGCGGCGCCGGCGGCACCAATGCGGCGCGCATCGCCACGTTCGCAGACGGCGCGAACCAGGTGGTCAACGCCGGCACGATTTCCCTGGCGGCCGGAGCGACCGGGAGCAACAACAACGCGTTGCTCACCACCGCCGGCGCGAACGCGACGCAGGAGATCAACGCGGGATCGGTCAGCGTGCAGGGCGGGCTGGGCGGAAGCAACAACGTTGCGTCCGTGGCCACGTCCGGCAGCGCCGCCTCGCAGAAGGTAACGGCCGCCAGCCTCTCGATCAAGGGCGGCGAGCTCGGGAGTGGAAACACCGCCAACGTGGCGACGAACGGCAGCGGCGCGAACCAGGTCGTCAACGCCGGGACGATCTCCCAGACCGCCGGAGCAAGCGGGAGCAACAACGGCGCGTTCGTCGTCACGACCGGCGCGAACGCCGCGCAGGCGATCAACGCGGGATCCATCACGCTGCAGGGCGGGCTCGGCGGCAACACCAACTTGGTGTCGCTCAGCACGTCGGGCACCGCCAGCACGCAGACGGTGACGGCGGCCAGCATCGCGCTCAAGGGTGGCGCAGCAGGCAACGGAAACCGCGCCACGATGGGCACCGTCAACGGGGATCAGAACATCAACGGCAACCCGACCATCACGGTCAACGGCGGGGACAGCGGCGGGATCGTGGGCACACCCAATCTCGCCAACATCACCACTGGAGGCGTCGGAAGAACGCAAACGATCCACGCCGGCTCGATCACGCTGAAGTCGGGCGCCGGCGGCACGGACAACTCGGCCTCGATCACCGGCGACACGCAGAGCATCACCGTGGTCGGCGACGTCAATGTCAGCGGCAGCACCTCGACCGGCGGCGCAAGCGGCGCGAGGATCGGCGGCATCGGCGGCACGACTCCCGGCGCGACGCGCCTCACGCTGAACGTCGGCGGTGACGTGATTCTCCAGGGCGGAGACGCGCTCAACTCCGGCGGCGGGCTCGGCGGCGCGGGCTCGGCCTCGGCGGCGGCGACCAACACGATCACGGTCGACGCGGGCGGCAACGTGATCCTCAACGAAGGCGCGGGCGGCGGCGGGCGGATCGGCTACAGCACGCTTTCCGCGCCCTCGGGCGGCAACATCTCCGTCACGGCGGGTGGCGAGATCCAGCTCAACGGCACCACGCGCCAGGTCGGCGTACGCACGCTGGGCGACGTCACCCTCAACGCGACCAAGATCACCGGCAGCGGGACGGGAGTGGTGCTCGCGAACAACCTGACCACTCAGTCCACCGGCACGACCGACCTTTCCGGCGCCAACCAGGTCGCTTCTTTCAACGGCACGAGCACCGGCGGCAACGTCAACCTGAACAACCTCGGCGCCCTCAACCTCGCCGGGCTGTCGGCCGCGGGCAGCGCCGCGCTGAGCGCCGATGCGGTCAACGGCGCGGGCAACGTCTCCACCGGCAGCGGCTTCACGGTGACGGTGGCGGGCGACTCGCTCCTGAGCGGCGTCATCAGCGGCGCGGGCGGCCTGAACAAGAGCGGCGGCGGCACGCTGACGGTGTCGGGCGACAACACCTACGCGGGCGACACCAACGTGCTCGCCGGCACGCTGGCGCTCGGCGGCACGGACCGGAGCAACGGCGGCGTGGTGAATATCTCCTCGGGCGCAACGTACCGCGGCAGCGCCGGATCCTTCACCAACGCGGGCGTGATCGGCGGCAACGGCACGCTGGATGTATCGGCGACGAGCTTCACCAACAGCGGCACGCTGCGCCCGGGCGGCAGCAACGCGATCGGCACCTTGACGGTGGCCGGCAACGCGACGCTCGGCTCGAGCAGCGTGGTGGAGATCGAGGCGCAGAGCGCCGCGAGCCACGACGTGCTCGCGGTCACAGGCAGCGCCGCGCTCGGCGGCAACCTCAACGTCACGCCGATCAACGGTTATGCGCCCGCCAACGGCGATACGCTGACGCCGCTGACCTACGCGAGCCGCAGCGGCACGGTGTTCGTGCCGGGCACCTGGCTGCCGACCTACAACCCGACCGACCTCAAGCTCGGCTTCGACGACACGATCAACCGCTGGGTGAGCGGCACCGGCGACTGGAACGTGGCGGCGAACTGGAGCCGCGGGCATACCCCGCTCGCCTCCGAGACGGTGCTGATCGACGTCCCGGGCACGCAGCTGGTGACGCTCTCCGACGGCACGCGGTTCGGCGGCAAGCTGGTGTCGTTCGAGGATTTCCTGATGTCCGGCGGCAGCCTCACCCTGGGCGGCGCCTCCGCGTTCAACGGCGCGCTGACGCTCGCCGGCGGGACACTTCAAGGTGCCGGGAGCATCAACGCGACCGGCTCGTTCATGTGGACGGGCGGCAAGCTCGGCGGCGGCGGCGGCCAGTTCACCACCGGGCCGGGGTCGATCGTGACGCTCGCGCCGGTGTCGAACTCGCTCAAGCTCGGGCGCGACTGGCAGAACCAGGGCTTCGTCACCTGGCAGGGCGCGAACGGCAAGGACCTGGTGATCGCGGAGGGCGCGACCCTGGTGAACGCGCTGGGCGGCGTGGTGACGCTGTTCGCCGCGGAGGGCAGCAACATCCGCGGCAAGGGCAGCTTCGCCAACGACGGCACGCTGAACATGAACGGCACCGGCCTCACCGCCATCGGCGCGCCGTTCACGAACGGCCCGACCGGCGTGCTGAACGTCAACAGCGGCACGCTGCAGCTCAAGCGCAGCGATACGAACGAAGGCGCGATCGGCATCGCCTCCGGCGCCACGCTGAAGGTGAACGGCGGCTACCTGAACAACGGCACCGTCTGGGGGAACGGCACGCTCGACCCCGACGGCCAGGGGTTCACCAACCTGGGCGTGGTCGCGCCCGGAGCGGCGAGTGGCGCCGGCATCGGCACCCTCACCATCCGCGGCGACTACTACCAGGGCGTGACCGGTGTGCTGTCCATGGGGCTCGGCGGCACCGCGGCCGGCCTGTACGACACGCTCGCGGTGACCGGCAAGGTGTTCCTCGGCGGTACGCTCCTGACCAGCGCAGTGAACGGCTACACGCCGACCGCGGCCGACAGCTTCACGCTGCTCACCTACAAGTCGCGCAGCGGCCAGTTCGCGACGCTCCAGGCGCCGCCGCCGCTGCAGCTCGGCGCGGACTACGAGAAGCGCTTCGGGATCTTCACCCTCGAGTAGAGCGAGGGAGCCGGGGAAGAAGAAGCAGGGGCAAAAAAAAGAGGGCGCCGCGAGGCGCCCTCAAGTTTTTCGCCGGGCGGCTTTCGCCGCCGGGGGCGGTTCGCAGCGGCCTTTCCCCGTTTTCTGGCCGTCAGAATCGAACGGGTCCAGTCTCCGCCGCGCGCCTGGCAAAGCCAAGTCAACCATTGCAAGAACCGGCGGCCCTTGCAGGGCTTTGCAATCGCCGTGCGATATTGCGCGCCGCCCGGGCTAGAACTCGCGACCGGCGACCCGCTCGGCGGACTCGGCGAAGACCCATGCGAACGCCACGCCGGCAATCACGCTGTTGCTCTGCCGGACAAGAGGGCTCGGCTCGAACGCGGCGCCGCGCAGGTTATCGTAGCGTACGAAAGCGCCCGCCCAGAGCTTGCCGAAGCGCCGGCCGAGCGAGCCCGACACGACCGCGCCGGAATAGCCGCCCGGCGCCTCGTAGGCGGAACGCTGCGGCGTCGCGAACTGCGGTGCGACGCTGTAGAAATAGGCGTGGTAGTCACGCGAGCCGAACAGCAGTCCCGTGGTCAAGCCCGCGTTCCAGCGCGCGCCGAAAAGCTCCGGATGGCCGCTGTAGTAGGCGTGCGGAAAGACGGTGTATCCGGCGCCGCGGCTATGCTTGATATCGGTTGCCACGACCGCGCGCACCGGCAGGCGCAGGTCGAAGCGCCAGTCCTTCACCAGGTCGCGCGCGACGATGAAGTTGATCTGCGGGCCGAGCTCCACCGTCGGGTCGAGGTCGGGCATGCCCTCGCGCGCGTGATTCTTCGAGCTGTCGACCGGCGGAGTAATCAGCGCGCTGAAGTCGAGCTCGAGGCGTGGCGATTCGAACACCTTGGCGCGCGGCCCCTGCCGGTCGACCCTCACCTTGTCGCCGCGGTAGACGAAGTAGGGGATCGGCAGGAGGTAGTAGCGATTCTGGTCCGAGCCGCGGTAGTCGGGAATACGCAAACCGGTCGCGCCCATGCCGAACTCCCACAACGGCTCCGTCGGTTGGGCGTGGGCGGCGCACGGCAGCGCGCAAGCGACCAGCAGCAGCAGGCCTTTCTTCATATCCCCTCCCCGGAGCTACTTCACCGCGACCACGTTCAGGCTTATCAGCACGTCATTTACCCGCGTCTCGCTATCGTCGTGGAACAGGCCGAAACGCTCGACGCGGTGCACCTCGCGGAAGCCGGCATCGCGCAGCAGGTCCGCGAGGAATCCCTGCCACAGGCCGACGTAGTGGAAATCGTATGCATCTTTCTGGTTGCCGAACATCATCCGCATGATGAGGTAGCGGTTGTCGTCGGTCATTTCCGGCTGGGCGAACACCCAGGCGAGGATCGTCATGTCCGGCACGCTGATGAAGAAGCGACCGCCGGGGCGCAGGATGCGCGCCACTTCGCGCAGCGCCTTCTGCAGGTCGCCGCGGTGGCCGAGGTGCTCCAGCGTGTGGGAGGCGTAGACCATGTCGAAGGAGCGCTCGGCGAAGCGCGACAGGTCGCGCACGTCGCCGACATAATCGACATTCGGGCCCGCCTGGATATTCAGGACCTTCCAGTCCGCGCGGCGGGCGAGGCCGCCGATGTGCAACCGGTCGCTGCCGCGCTCCTCGAGCAGTCCCGGCGGAAGATCTTCGGGCGTGGTGTCGCTCATGCAAAAAAAAAGGGCCGCCCGAAGGCGGCCCTTGATTGTGCCATGGCCCTTTACGAGCCGCCGGCAGTCGCTTCGGCTTGCGTGGGCTGCGCCGCGACCGGCTCGGCCGCAACCTCGGCCAGCACCGGCTCCGCGGCCTGCGCCTTGCGGATGTTGTGGTACGCGAGCCCGGTGCCCGCCGGAATGAGGCGCCCGACGATCACGTTCTCCTTCAGGCCGCGCAGCTCGTCGCGCTTGCCCATGATCGCCGCTTCCGTCAGCACCCGGGTGGTCTCCTGGAAGGAGGCCGCGGAGATGAAGGAATCGGTCGACAGGCTCGCCTTGGTGATGCCGAGCAGCATGTTGCGGAAGGTGCCGGGCTTCTTGCCGCCCTGGACGGCCTTCTCGTTTTCCTCCAGCAGCTCGGCGCGCTCGACCTGCTCGCCCATGATGAACGGCGTGTCGCCCGGCTCGTCGACTTCGATGCGCCGCAGCATCTGGCGCACGATCACCTCGATGTGCTTGTCGTTGATCTTCACGCCCTGCAGGCGGTACACGTCCTGCACTTCGTCGATGATGTAGCGCGCCAGCTCCTCGATGCCGAGCAGGCGCAGCAGATCGTGCGGATCCACCGGGCCGTCGACGATCATCTCGCCCTTGTTGACCACCTGGCCGTCGTGGACGAGCAGGTGCTTGTCCTTGGCGATCAGGTACTCGTGCTCCTGCTTCTCGAGGTCGGTGATCACCAGGCGCTGCTTGCCCTTGGTGTCCTTGCCGAAGCTGACGGTGCCGGTGACTTCCGCCAGCATGCCCGCATCCTTCGGCGAGCGCGCCTCGAACAGCTCCGCCACGCGCGGCAGGCCGCCGGTGATGTCGCGCGTCTTCGACACTTCCTGCGGAATGCGCGCCAGCACCTCGCCCACCTGCACCTGCTGCCCGTCGCGCACCGCGATGACCGCGCCCACCGGGAAGCTGATGTTCACGGCGTGGTCGGTGCCGGGGATGCGCACTTCCTCGCCCGCCTCGTTGATCAGCTTGACCGAAGGCCGCTGGCCCTTGGAAGCCGCCGTGGTGCGGCGCTTCGCGTCGATGACGACCAGGGTGGAAAGGCCGGTGACGTCGTCGATCTGCTTGGCGACGGTCGCGCCCTCCTCCACGTGCTCGAAGCGGATCGTGCCCGCGTACTCCGTGATGATCGGGCGATGGTGCGGATCCCAGTTGGCGAGCTGCTTGCCCGCGCGCACCTGGTCGCCGTCGGCGGCGAGCAGCAGCGCGCCGTACGGCACCTTGTGGCGCTCGCGCTCGCGGCCGTTGTCGTCGGCGATGATCACTTCGCCGGAGCGGCTGATCACCACCTTGTCGCCCTTGGCGTTGGAGACGTAGCGCATGGTGGCGGTGAAGCGCACCGTGCCGGCGGACTTCGCCTCGACGTGGCTCTGCACCGCGGTCCGCGACGCCGCGCCGCCGATGTGGAAGGTCCGCATCGTCAGCTGGGTGCCGGGCTCGCCGATGGATTGCGCGGCGATCACGCCGATCGCCTCGCCGACGTTGACGATCGAGCCGCGGCCGAGGTCGCGGCCGTAGCACTTGGCGCATACGCCCCAGCGGGTGTCGCACGACAGCGCGGTGCGCACCTTCACCTCGTCGATGCCGAGGTTGTCGATCGCGTCCACCGCCTCCTCGTCGAGCAGCGTGCCCGCGGCATAGAGGACGTCCTGCGTCTCCGGGTGCGGCAGGTCGATCGCCAGCACGCGGCCGAGGATGCGCTCCTTAAGCGCCTCGACCACTTCGCCGCCTTCGACCAGCGCCTTCATGGCGACGCCGTTCTGCGTCTCGCAGTCGTCCTCGGTCACCACCAGGTCCTGCGTGACATCCACAAGCCTTCTAGTCAAATACCCTGAATTGGCGGTTTTGAGGGCGGTGTCCGCCAGACCCTTGCGGGCGCCGTGCGTCGAGATGAAGTACTGCAGCACGTTCAGGCCTTCGCGGAAGTTCGCGGTGATCGGCGTCTCGATGATCGAGCCGTCGGGCTTGGCCATCAGGCCGCGCATGCCCGCCAGCTGGCGGATCTGCGCAGCCGAGCCGCGCGCGCCGGAGTCGGCCATCATGTAGATGGAGTTGAACGCCTCCTGCTTCACCGTCTTGCCGTGGCGGTTCTGCACCTCTTCCTGGCCGAGCTGCTCCATCATCACCTTGCCGACCTGCTCGCCGGCACGCGACCAGATGTCGACCACCTTGTTGTAGCGCTCGCCCGCGGTCACCAGGCCCGAGGTGTACTGCACCTCGATCTCCTTCACCTCGCCTTCGGCCTGCTTGATGATGTCCTGCTTCTGCTCGGGGATGCGCATGTCGTTCACGCCGAACGAGATGCCGGCGCGCGTGGCGATGCCGAAGCCCGCCTGCATCAGCTTGTCGGCGAAGATCACCGTCTCGCGCAGCCCGCAGCGCCGGAACGCGGCGTTGATGAGGCGCGAGATCTCCTTCTTCTTGAGCGCCTTGTTGAGCAGCGTGAACGGCAGCCCGGCCGGCAGGATCTCGGAGAGCAGCGCGCGGCCGATGGTGGTCTCGTGGCGCACGATCTTCTCGCGCACCTCGCCCTCCTCGGTCAGCTCCTTCTCCTTGATGCGCACCCAGACCCGCGCGCCGATGTCCACCTCGCGCGAGTCATAGGCGCGATGCACTTCCGCGAGGTCCGAGAAGCTCATGCCCTCGCCCTTCGCGTTGATGCGCTCGCGCGTCGCGTAGTACAGGCCGAGCACGATGTCCTGCGACGGCACGATGATCGGCTCGCCGTTGGCGGGCGACAGGACGTTGTTGGAGGCGAGCATCAGCGTGCGCGCTTCCATCTGCGCTTCCAGCGACAGCGGCACGTGCACCGCCATCTGGTCGCCGTCGAAGTCGGCGTTGAACGCCGCGCACACCAGCGGATGCAGCTGGATCGCCTTGCCCTCGATCAGGACCGGCTCGAACGCCTGGATGCCGAGGCGGTGCAGCGTCGGCGCGCGGTTCAGCATCACCGGGTGCTCGCGGATCACCTCTTCGAGGATGTCCCACACCTCCGGGACTTCCTGCTCGACCAGGCGCTTCGCCGCCTTGATGGTCGTGGCGAGGCCGAGGAGCTCGAGCTTGTTGAAGATGAACGGCTTGAACAGCTCGAGCGCCATCTTCTTCGGCAGGCCGCACTGGTGCAGCTTGAGCTGGGGACCCACGACGATAACGGAGCGGCCGGAATAGTCGACTCGCTTGCCCAACAGGTTTTGACGGAACCGCCCGCCCTTGCCCTTGATCATGTCGGCGAGCGACTTGAGCGGGCGCTTGTTCGCGCCGGTCATCGCCTTGCCGCGGCGGCCGTTGTCGAGCAGCGAGTCGACCGCCTCCTGCAGCATGCGCTTCTCGTTGCGCACGATGATCTCCGGAGCCTTCAGCTCCAGCAGTCTTTTCAATCTATTATTTCTATTAATCACACGGCGGTAGAGATCGTTGAGATCCGACGTGGCGAAGCGGCCGCCGTCCAGCGGCACGAGCGGACGCAGCTCCGGCGGCAGCACCGGCAGCACTTCCATCACCATCCAGTCGGGCTTGATGTTGGAAGCCTTGAAGCCTTCCAGCACCTTCAGGCGCTTGGCGATCTTCTTGATCTTCGCGTCGCTCGAGGTGGCCTCGAGCTCCTTGCGCAGGTTGTCGATCTCCTTGTTGTGCTCGATCGAGCGCAGCAGCGAGCGGATGCCCTCGGCGCCCATCGCGGCGGAGAAGTCGTCGCCGAACTCCTCGACCTTGGCGAGGTAGTCGTCCTCGGTGAGCAGCTGGCAGCGCTTGAGCGGCGTGAGGCCCGGGTCGGTGACGACA
>Ga0247684_1000285_pt1 | contig 9362 bp, 9 predicted proteins | sample CNK25_metaG_FD_190129 | JGI IMG/M metagenome (GOLD analysis project Ga0247684, IMG submission 190129) | Soil microbial communities from Purdue University Martell Research Forest, Indiana, United States - CNK25 | ecosystem: Environmental > Terrestrial > Soil > Temperate forest > Bulk soil | place... | reverse complement strand
CGCGTTGCGCCGGTCAGCCTCTTCCTTCGGGCCGAGCTTGAACCGACCCTTGCGCCCCTGCGCTTCCCAGGCGGCGCTCTGGTCGGTATCGAGGCGGACAAAGTCCTCCTTGATCTGCTTCAGCTTCTTCGTGTCGAAGGCGAGCTTCTTGATCCAGTCGGCGAGGTCGACCTTGAGCTTCTGGCGGTCAAGTGCCGCTTGAACCTTGTCGACCAGAGCGTTGATCTCGCTGAGAGAAGCGGTGTTGTCGATGTGCGTCTGCGCGACGATCGACTGCTTCTCGCCGATCTGGACGCTGATCGAGAAGCCAATGGCGGGGACTGCTTCGGTCATCATGCCCTCGCCAGCTTGGAGGTGTTGATGACGCCGTGCGGCGTGATCTGGCGCACGTTGCTGCGCGGGTCGTTGAAACCGAGCCAGCGGGTGCGGCTCTTGCCGTCGATCTCGAGCTGGTGGGTGTGCGTCCGGTAGGCCATCTCGGTCATCGTCTTGTACTTGGAGTAGGGCACCGTGTACTGGCGATTGTGGAAGTAGATCACCCCGTCGATAGTGATGCGGTCGGCGAACTCGGCGAGGTCGAGGGTGAACGTCACCATCTCCTCCTCGACGCCGCCCTCGCGCCGCGCCTCTTCCAGGGCGACGCGCTTGTACTCGTCGAGCGCAGCCGCGCGCTTCTCGGCAATGACTGCCTCGAGCGCCTCTTCCTGCAGGCGCAGCTTGTCGTCGTCGGTGAGCAGCGAGAAATCCGGCTTTACCGTTCGCGGTTGCCGGCCTTTGGTCGGTGGGGTTGCCACAGTATCTCCTACGAGTGAGCCCAGGGTCCAGAAGCGATAGCGCGGGCCGATACGAGGATCGGCCAGCCAGTGGTAGCGTCAACCATCACGTAGTCGCCGGGGAGGATCTTGAGACGCCCCCGGTTAGGAATCATGAGCAGCCCGCTAGTCGGGTTCAAGGCGCCCGGCCAGCTAGGATGCGCAGGATTGATGTCGTCCTTCACCGCGACGTTGAACAGCGCGGTGTTGGCGACGGCGATCGCCGGTCCCCACAGGAGAGCACCAAGCGAGGAGGTTGCGGAAGTGCCGCCTGTGAGGAGGGCCATCTACTTCTTGCCTTTCGTCTTCGCGGGCGTGACGTGCGCCGCGGTGGTCACTTTGGACGCCTGGGGGACATGTGCCGCGGGCATCTCTTTGTGCTTCGCCTTGTGGTCAGGGAAGGACTGCTCCGTATCCCCTTCCCACCCCGGATCTTTGGCCGGCTCCGGTGCTGGCGGCGGAGCGCTCAGATGGTCGATGACCTTCTGGACGCGCTCCTGCCAGTGCTGCTGGAAGCCAGGCGCTCCCTTGAGCGCCTGGAGTTCTGCGATTACCTGTTCGTTCGTCATGCTACCCTCCAGGGGTAACTCCTACTAGCCGTAGGAGGCCGAGAAAGCGGAAGTGCTTTCAATGCGCATCGCAAACGCGGTGTTCTGGAGCAGGGTTCCGTAGAAGACCTTGTAGCCGATCACCCGAAGCTGATTGAGCGGGTCGCTCTTATCGGCTTCCTTGAGGTAGGTGAACTTCACGTCGTCGAGCATGACCTGCCCATAGGCGCCGCGGCCGAAGATGAAGGTCGGGTAGACCGTCACGCCGGAAGCCGGAGGAGCCGGGGGAGTCTGGGCAGTGCCGATGCCGGTGATGACCACCGAGGTGGCCGGCGGCAACTGCACAGCCTGTCCCTGCAGCGGGCCGGTCGAGGGACCGGAAGCAGTCAGGCCGAGAGTGGTCGGCGAGGTCGTGGTGCCGATGTAGATGTTGTAGGTGTAGCCCGTGGTCGACGGGGTCAAGACGGCGATCGAGCCGTTCGGGCCGGTCACCGAGTTGGCTCCCGATACCCCGTAGATCTGGCTCTCGTACTGGTTCTGCGAGTCGGTGCCGGTGACGATGATGTAGTAGGTGGCGTTGGTCGCCAGCGAGCCGGCAGTGCCTACCGTGTAGGTGATGCCGGCCGCGGAGTTCGTGAAGCCGGTGAAGGTTGGCACCATGTTGGAGAGGCAGAAGCGGATGCCTCCCCACTCGCCAGCCTCGTAGTTGTAGAGCCGGTTGATGTCCGAGTAGGACCAGGCGGTGACGACGGTGGAGTTCTCGCGGAAATCCTGCGCCACGAGCGGATGCATCAGCCCGACGTAGTGAGGCATCTTGCGCGGGCTGTCGGAAGCCATCGCGCCGCCGGCATCCGCCTTCACCTTCTCGTCGGTGATCTCGTCACCCGAGAAGCGCGGAGCGCCGTTGGTGAACAGGGCGCCGTAGGCCCGGTTGACCTCGTGAGGGCTGATCACGTCGCCCGCCACCAGCGACGCGCGGGCGCCGCGGGTATTGACGTAGTTGACGTTGGTGAACCCCATGATGGCGTTCATCGTGTTGCGCTCGAGCGTCTCCGCCACGGACAGCGCCGTCAGTTCGGTCGCCTTCTGGAAGAGGGGGTGCTTGATCGTCAGTTCGGCGACATCGGTGATCGTGATCTTGTCGCCCCACTGCTGCGCCGTCGCGCTGACCTGGGTGATGGTCATCGTCTCGCCGACCGGCGGGACACCCTCCGAAAGAGGTGCGAAGGGGAGCGGCACGCGGTTATAGCGGGTCGCGGTGTAGGTCGTCCCACGACCCTTGGGCAGGTCGAGAGGGTCGCCGAACTGATAGGCGACCAGTTGCTTCCGGGTCAGGGGGAGGGTCTGATCCGCAATGTAGGCTTCGATGTCCGCAGAAAACTGCGAGGCGATATTCACAGCCATGCTCGTTGCTCCTTAATCGGCAGGGCTGTGAACCCTGCTCAGATTTGAATGCCCTCGAGGCGCTTGGCAGGAGTATCGGCGGCTCCCCGCCTATTTGCCTGTTGGTTGCCCCGTCCGTTCGCCATCGGCGCCGTCTGCCGCTGGATATTCTGTTGTCCTCGGCGCGTCTGCTGCGCCGCCTTCTTGCCTCGGTTCGCCAGCACTTCCTGGCCGACGATCCACTTCAGCAGCTCCTCACGCGGGATCACCGTGTTCTGCTCCCGCATGTAACGCAGGCGTTCCTGCTCAACCTTGTCGGCGTACTTCGCGTAAACCCTGTCGGCGACTGCCTTGGCATCGAAGAGCGCCTTGTCGGAGCGATCCTCATTGCGGAAGTTGGTCACCGCCTGCTCGCGCTGCAGGGCTGCCACCGTCTTGTTGAGCTTGTACTCGGAGCGCTCTTCCGGCGTCATCAACGCCAGCCGCTCGGCTTCGCGCTCCGGGTCCGCTTGCGTCTGCCGTGCCTGCTGGACGGCTTTGATCTCCATCAACTCGCGATCGAGACGTTCCCGATGCGCCCGCTCTTCCTGTGCGCGAGCGCGAAGCTCACGAATCGTATCGCTGGCGGAATTGCGCCGCCGCGGTGCTACTTCTTCCTGCCCGCCTTCTTCGGAAGCGTCGGCTTGTTCATCCCCGGCGTCTTGGGCATCGTTTTGGTTGTCGATCCCTTCGCCGTCTTCGGCATGAAGTCCGAGATCTTCTTCACCTGCCGGCTCCTCGAAATCTGTGTTGGACATTTTCGCTTCTCCTGCGGTGGCTTACGGCCTACCTCTCGTGCGATGGGTTACGCCCATCAGGCGATACATGAACTTATGCTACCAAGTTGTGGATATGTCAACTTTCAGCGCGGCGCCATACGCTCCCGCTGCAAGACGTCCATCTCCGTTTCGAGCTTGGTCAAGCGATTGCCATTAATTGCAACTTGAGTAGGGATAGCCTCGAGAATCCCGATGCGGGTCTGCAACTGTCCAACTTCCTTAAGTGCCGCGGTGGCAGCCGGGCTGCCAGAAGTCACTATCGCGGTCACTTCAGCCTGCAACTGCACACACCAGGCGACAACCCCGACCAGGACGGTACCCGCTATCCAGACCCACGGGAGCGGCACTGAACCCCCCGCCAAAGAGCGGACCCGCTCCATCACGGCCCATTGCTCGCTTTCTCTTCCATGCGGCCTTGCACCACGCTATTTATCAATGCGACGAAAATGAGCGGATCGACCCGATCCATCACGTCGCCGCTTTGGGGTTTGTCGGAACTAGCTGAGGCTGGACGATACCGACTGATCGCTGTGCCGACGCATCGATCGGGACGATGTCCGCCGCCTTGGCAACCGTCCGTGCCTTCATCTTGTCGTAGAAGCCCCAGACCGCCAGCCCGAGCGGTACGATCAGCGCGCCGAGATTGACCGCTGTGTCGTTGGAAATGTACCCCTTACCCACCGCGTAGGAGAACAGGGCGATCCCGATGCTCCTGACGGAACTCAGAATCTGTTCTTGGTTCGGTAGCATACGCTGTCCTTTCACGGTACCTGGTTCAGCAGAACCGTAACTCTAACGGAGGGCAGTTGGGGCGCCGTATCGCCACCGAATGAACCAACCAGCTTGGGAGCGATACCGCCGAAAGCCACAAACCAGATCAAGCCAGGAGCACTTCCAAGCGTATCTCCGCTCTGCGCGCCGGTGACAGTCGTCGGCGTTATTACCCGCGTTCCTGCGATCTTTGTGTTCACGATAGGGCCATAAGTACCAGCGGTGCCGTTGGGCAGCAAGATCGACGTGTTGTCGGACGTTCCCCCGAAATGAAAATTGGCTGTGCTCTGCCCTCCCGTGTACGCTCGGATAACGTTAATCGTAATCGAAATCAGTAGGCCGCGTATGTCAAAGGGGTCTCCAGCGATCCAGTCCGAAGTGTAGTCCATGAAGTTGAACAGCGGCTGGCCGGTCGGCCCGCCGGCCAACGCCAAAATCTGCGGACAACCCGTGACCCCCGCCTCCACCGTGATCGAACTGCACGGATGCTGCTTGACGTAGTTCGGCGTCCCGTAAGTCGCGGGCAGGGTCGGCAGGGGGTCGGCAAACGTGGTGTGGAGCACGGGCTGAAAGCCGCTTGCCGTCAAATCCGAACAAATAGAACCATAAACCGACTTGCGCGTGCTTGTTGCGAGCGCCAAGAGCGTGCCGGGAATACCCATCGTCAACGGAGTCCCCAAAGACACTGTCCCGGTCAGGTTGCCTCCAGACTGCGTAAAGGCGCTATACGGCTGTCGATTAGAATCGCTCGCCGCCAGAGAAGAGATCACAACCGGAGACTCTATGATGACCTCCTCAGTCGCCCCGTACCCGGCAACGCCGGCCTGGAAAAGCGGAGCGGAGGTCGCACCCTTTATCAGCAGACGCCTCGGCGATCCCTGTATGCTAGTGGCTAAGGTGCAACCGTCAATTACCGCGCGCTGAACGGACGAGCTTTGAAACAGTATCTGCTTGAGATTGCAATTAATATACTCGACATACTCACAGTTCTTGTCCACCTCGATCTGAACATCATGAACGGTGCAATTGGTAGCCGAGAAAAACTTATTCGCGGTACAAATGGGGGCACACGCTGTAAAGGTACAATCAACATACCTCAAGCTGCGTCCCGCTCCGTAAATCTGAGTGGTAGCAGCACCTGTGTAATTGAACGTCAATCCGTAAATATCTACCTGCGTATCCCACGAGGCAGGGTCGGCATCCAGCCTGTCGTGCATCTTAAAGAGAGTCGCTGGGCCGCCGGTATCGTAGCCGGCGTTCGGAGCTGATGGATAGAAATCCGTTACCGGATACTGTGACGAGTAAACCTGAGTAGCGGCCGGGAAGAACGAGATCGTGCCACCCGAGATGCCCGTGATCTTGACGAACTGATTGTAGTGAAAATTAGGCGGATAGCCTGCCGAGCCTTGCATTTCCAAAGCCGTCAGCGAACACCAGTTGCCAACAGCGAAGTTGGCCGCATCGCCCGCCGTTATCAGCGTTGCAGTCGTGTTCCCGGCATTGACCGTCTGGAGACGAGCACTCTTGTTGGCTATATCCGGGTACCCGGCACGGGCAGTGACGATCAACACGTTCGTGAACAGGATCGTCGCCCCATAGGCGCTGACAGTCAGATTCCTGATCCCCGCAAATGGAGCTGAGACGACGGCAACATTGTACACGTAGCTCCCCGGCGGCATGTAGAGCAACACCGACGCAGGATTTTGTGTCAGAGCAAAGGTGCGAAAATTCGTGAACGCCGTAGTGCAGTCGGTGATGCCATCCGGCACCGCCCCGTAGTCCGTCACGAGGTTCTTCCCGATGGTCGCACGCCCCGGAATCGACAAAGTAGTAGCACCAGCGGCGCCGGCCCCAAGGGCCACAGCCGCTCCAGTAAGAAGGGTTCTTCGGGTGAGGTTCATCGGCCTATGTGGGTTGCTTGCATGGCGTCGAAACTGATGGCCTGGGCGTCGGTCAGGCCAATGGAGAACAGCCCGATACAAGAAGCGGTCCATTTCGCCTGATTTTGAAAGTAGGTGCGGCCGGTCGAGTAATTGGCCTGCGCATTGCTAGAGCCCGACACCACGCTGGGATAGGGAATAGCCAAACCATTTTGGCCTTTAAGGGTGGTGGCGAGCGCCATCCAAGGAAGATTGGGATTAAGACCCCCTTGTGGGGTGCCGGCCACACCGTTTCCGTAGCAAACAACATTCGTTCCATCGTAAAATCCGATGATAACGTTGACCCCGGTTGCGCTCGCTAGTGGCGCATCAGCGGTGATTCGAGTCGTCACATCCGCGAGGTAAAAGTTCGCGCTTCCGGGACTTCCCGCAAGATGCTCTACCCCCAACCCTTGGTGCGCTCCACCATACATATCCAACCCGATAAAGCTCGCCTTGATCGTGTCGGGTTTCTTGTAGGCCGCGAACGCCGTCACCTGGAGCTTCTTGCGGATGTTGTTGAGACGCTCTCCGCCAAAATACGCAAAGTCATTATTGTTCGGTTTCGTCCAACCGGGAGCCACCCCGTTCATGCCGGTGGCCGAATAAGTAACGTTCGCCGTTGCCATTGTCAGGTCGGCACCGCGCGGCAGGATCGTCGTCCCGAGGCAGTAGACCTTGACTACCTTGCCAGCGGAGAGCTTCACGCCGAAGGCCGCGTCAGCCCAGAACTGGATGCAGTTGATCACCCCATTGGTGATTGCCCATTGAACACATGTTTCCAGCCATGTCTGGTCGATGGTGGTGGGATCACCGCCATCATCGATCACCCGCATGATGTGCCTGTTTACCAACTCGGAATGGCTAGTAACGTAGGTATGAACGACCCGGTTCTGGCGCTCGGTCCCACCGTCCAGGGTCACGACCTTGTACCACCACTCCTGCCCAGGCGTCGGGCTGTCGGTGGTGGAGAAACCGTCCCCTGGATTAGGAGTACTGATATCCCCTACCAGCGTTGCCTGGGTGGCGCTCGTGGTGCCCTTGTACACGCGGTAGGTCTTCTGTGGCAGGGCATCGTACCAAGTGAGCGTGACCACACCCGCATCGCAGCTCGCCGCCACCCCGACCGGGGCCGCCAGTGCCGCCGCTGCCGCATCAACGATGTAGGTGTAATAGTCAACAAACTGCTCTTGCAGACCCCCTCCCAGCATGAAGGGTGCTCCTAAAATGGAAAAAAACTGTCCAGCAGGAGTTGCAGCGACCGTGAAAAACCCGTGCGTGGCCCAAATATGGAGCACTCCATCCTCCACATACCCAGACACGTTCTGCAGGTATGTGGGACCGGGGTAAACGCCGGAATACGCCGACGAAATTCGGATCATGGGCGGGGACGCAATAGCGTTGAAATTAGCGTCTATCGGGCATAAAGACACATACATACCGATCCGGGCAGAACCCGCCGCCATAGGTCCGTTCGCTTGGGATGCCCCGCCGTAGGGTGGAATATTATAATTGTCTTCCTTGGTCATGATGTAAGTTTGTCCGCCGATCACAATCGGATCGCACGGGTAATGCTGAATAACACTGTTGCCGACAACATCGTGTAGCTGGGTGGATACTTGAGTAAAAACTTGTCCGTCCGTACTCGTCCACTTGCCCCACCCACCGTAGTTGTTAAAAACCGTTGATAGACCGATTGAATACCAGTTGCCAGTGGCAACACGGACCACCCTCTGAAACGATGCCCAATCCAAAAACGTGTTGTTCTTGTGGGTGTAGCCGTAAACAGTCCAGTTGATCAGGTCGGCGGATTTCGCCAGTCCCTCCTCGTGTCCGATGTTGAAGGCGGCTCCCTCGCAGTACACCCAGAAAGGTGTCACAGCATCGTCCGGATTGTAGACCAGATAGGGAGCTTGGTAGAGATGATAGTTTGTTTGCCCGCCGAAATCCGCAAATCTGCTGGTCTCGATACCTCTCGTCAACGTAGGTGGTGGAATCCCAGGGTCATTACTGAATCCCACCCGAACAGGGTCCGTACCGTCCGACCAATTGATGTTCTGATCGATGTGGTCGCAACTGGCTAACCACACGTAGCGAGCACCTCTGGCGGCGGCGATCGTCGCCCCCGGTGTACCCATCGTTAGCAGATCGTAGGGGCGGAACCAGTACAGCCCATCCGACAGATAGTAGTCGCATGTGCTGACTGCGGGAGCACCGTTGCCAGGAGGATTATAGTAGTTGTAGGGCTCGAGAGGCACTTCCGACGAGAGCATGTTCGCCCGCCGAAGATACTGCCCGCCGCCCTGCAATCCGGGAAAACTGGCGAAGAGCCCGGCGGCGCTAGATGGTTTGACCATCCCGAGCAGGGTTACAGATGCTGCTCCAGCTAGGAGTTCCCGACGAGAAATCATCCGCCGATGATCCCGCCGCCGCCGCCGCTAAAACTCGGAGGCGTGATCGAGATACCCGCGCCGTTGTTGCCGTAGTCGACGCTGTTAGTCGCGGTGAGCGATCCGCCGCCAGTAAACACCAGCCCGCGTATCCCCGCCCAAGAAACTGTCCAGTTGTTGGCACTGGTGATGGTGGCTTGGTTCGCATTCGGGTTGTTGGCATACAACAGCACGGTTCCTGGACTTGCCCCGGTTATCGTGACCGCGTTGGTAACGGTTATCGCGCCGCCGCTCGAAAAACCGATCTGATTGGGTACACCAATATTCAGGTTTGTGACCGTGAATGCCGCCGACGTGCTGAAACTTGCTCCGTTACCTGTGGTCGCCGCGTTGATCGTAATCGTCCCGATGGTATACGCGGAATTACCAGTACCCGCCGCATTATGGAACGAGATTGCCCGATAAGATCCCGCGGTTATTCCGCTGAACACCAGTGTCGCCGATGCCGCCGAGAACGTGAGATTGGTCGCCCCGACCTGTGTCCACGGATTGGTTCCATTGGTCATCGTCCACGTCCCGCTCCCCAAGTTCAGGGTGCGCGTACCTGACCCGCCGTTACTCATATTCCCGATAGTCGGGCTGTTATTGTTGGCTGAGAAGTCCAGCGTTCCCGTAAACGCTGACATAGTAAACGCGCCGGTCGTGACGAAGTTGGCGTTGA
>Ga0247684_1000283_pt1 | contig 9428 bp, 11 predicted proteins | sample CNK25_metaG_FD_190129 | JGI IMG/M metagenome (GOLD analysis project Ga0247684, IMG submission 190129) | Soil microbial communities from Purdue University Martell Research Forest, Indiana, United States - CNK25 | ecosystem: Environmental > Terrestrial > Soil > Temperate forest > Bulk soil | place... | reverse complement strand
CGGGCCTACCTCACCACTTCTAGACTTGGGTGAACAACCTCTAGCCAACCGCTTGTTATCCTCTCCCGATGAACCTTACGAGAAATATCCTCTTCACCTGATGATCTGCAATGTCTGTAACCTGGGGCAACTCGAATACTTCGTCCCACCTAAGAAGATGTTCACCGACTACGTCTACTACACCTCGGTCTCAGGCCCAAGTGTTGATTCAGCAAAGGAACTGGTATCCAGCATCACCGTCCCCGACAACGCTCTGGTTGTGGAGATAGGCAGCAACGACGGCTATCTACTCCAGTTCTATAAGGAACGTGGCATCGCTACTCTAGGAATAGATCCCGCTCACGGTCCAGCCGAAGCTGCCTATGCCAAAGGGATCATGACCATCAAGGATTACTTCACCGCAGAGCTGGCCCGTCATCTTCCTCAAGCGGATATCATCCATGCCAACAACGTGCTGGCTCATGTACCCGACCTCAACGACTTTGTAGCCGGTCTAGCCATCATGCTCAAGCCGGGTGGCTCCTGCTACATTGAAGTTCCCTACCTAGAACACCTACTCAGGAACTGCGAGTTCGATACCATATACCATGAACACCATTACTACTTCTCATTCCAGTCACTCAGAGAACTGTTTAACCGTCACGGACTACACATCGCTTATGTCCAACACTTAGAAGCTCACGGCGGCTCAATCCGCCTGCGAGTAGGAACCATGGAATCAGGCTTCACCATGTTAGAGAAGATCAACCAGTACCGTGACAAGTTCCAGTCCAAGGTTGACCATATCAGCCTCAACCTTAAAGCCTCTATCACCAGCCTAGTCAGAAACAACAAGGTTGTCTGGGGCTTCGGTGCAGCCGCCAAGGCTACCGTCATGCTCAACTACTGCGGCATCCGTAACGACCTCATCCCCGTGGTAGTAGATGAAACTCCGGTAAAGATTGGCAAATATATTCCCGGAACAGGAATAAAAGTGGTTCATCCTGACGAATGGCTGCTAAAACAGCCTGACTATACCTGCCTATTCGCATGGAACTACTACAAGATGATTCAGGATCGTTACTCAACCTCCTATCACGGTACGTTCTTCACACCCTATAATCTAGAATCTCTAAAGGAGAAGGTTAAATGCCTCTAGTGTCCAATATCGGTGTCTGCTTCGTGGGAACTGGCGGCAACAAGATGGTACGCGCTCTGAGGTCATTCCGCCGCACTGAGCCAACCCTGCCAGTGCATATCGTATTCGATACTTCAACTAACTCCTGGGCACGGAACTCGCAGACCTTTCCAGCCTCGCTATTCGAGAAGGAGCCTAACGTCCTAGTACGCTGTATCGCCAACTCAGCCTACGTAAACGGAGCCTACAATCAGGCCATGCGCTGGCTGAATGAGTTGGGTTATACCCATGCCTGCATGTTCCACGACGACACCATATTCTCGCCCTTACCTGAACATGTAGGGAGTATCTCCGAATGGCTAGCCAAGGTAGACACCGACCCGGAACTAAAATCAGCCTCAGGCATAACTTTGGGCTTCATGGAAGCTCTAGTACCCAGTAACGAACCTGGAGTATGGGAACGGTCTCCCGAACTATGGGATCAGATTGACCTAGAATCCGAATCTCTCTGGCGCGTGCTATGCCCAGATGGTAAGTCGGCAATGTTCTTCGGCTCACCGGGATCAGACTACGGCGTCCATCCTGCACCTGACTGGTTTGTCAAATACTTCGTTACCGATAAGACCTGTATCATCGCGAGACTAGGCCCCGCTGGATATATCATCCCCATCTCCATCTGGAAGCAATTCGGTGAGTTCGACGAAACCAGTGGGATCTTTTACGACATGGAGTATCCAGTCTTGTGTGCTAAGGCTGGCCTGCCTCCAGTCAAGGCGGTCTCCAACATCCCGTTCATCCATTTACATAATCAATCTACCGCCTTCGGTGATCCCGCAACAGGCCTGTGGGGGCACGATCTGCAATCATTCGTCGCTAAGTATGGCAGCGAACCGGGAGCTATCCTGCAGGCCAACGGTTATTACGAGGCACGCTCATGATCTTCCCTCCGTTTGAGCAAGCTAAACTGGCTCAACGCAAACCTGAATACCTGATCTGGACAGCCCTGTGCGTCTCTATGGGAATCAAAAGCTACGTGGAACTAGGATCTGGCGCTGGACATTATCTCCTTGCCGCAGGAATCCCACAGGTAATCTCAGTTGACATAGCACACTCTACCTTGCGTCACAATCCCTACGAGAGTGAAGGTGTCCATTACCTCCGCGGTGACAGCCACGACCTGCAGACTCTCCATGATGTGCTAACCATGCTTGGTGGCCAGCCAGATGCGGTATTCATCGACGCAGACCATTCCTACGACGCTGTACGCAAGGACTTCGACATGTGGTGGCCAGCAGCACGTAAGCTCGTCGGCTTCCACGACATTCTCATCCCGGATATCACTCCATTCTGGAACGAAGTCAGCCTGAATATCTCATCAGCGAAGATTATCGGCTGTGATCTGGCATCAGCTCAATCATGGCAAGGTCCGGGAGCGCCTTCAGATGGAGTTCTGTCAGGTGGAGGTATCGGTGTCTTATTTAAAGGCTGAAGAGGTATCTGGTAATCAAGTGTTATTTCCCGGTACGCTAACCAACGCTGCATGGTACATACGAGGTCTGTATCGACGTTCTGCCTACGATCATCGTCCATTCCTTCCAGCAGGAATTCCTGATTACTATCACACGGAAGAATTCCGTATTGGTTATGCAGCATTCAAGCGAGAGGTAGCCGCAGTCCTGCAACCTAAATCAATAGTAGAAATAGGTGTCGGCATCGGCGTAAGCGCACTGGCATTCTTAGATGGCGCACCCAATGCAACCTATTTCGGCATCGACAACGACTGCGAGAGTAACCGCGATTTTCCCGTCACTCCATCCGAGTTTGTCGGCAATTACCTAGGACACCGTGGCAAGATATGGAAGAAAGACAGCACTAAGATTGACCGTCTGCCTGCCGGCGATCTCATCCACATCGACGGATCCCACGAATACGACGTAGCTTACCTTGATACACTTCTGGCATGGCGATCGGAGTTCAAGTGGATACTGGTAGACGATGCTCGTGATTCGGTAGTCTCAGCAGCAGTATTCGAGGCTCTACGGCGCAAGGCTTCTGGCTCAGTGGACTGGGCCTACTTTGAGGATACTTGGACTGGTAATCTGCTTATCTCAAGAGTGAAGGAGCGGCCTTGAAATTCTGTCTTCCAACCGGGATCGGGGACTCAGTTTGGGCGATTCATAAGATCCAAGCTATACGTGACAAGAACGATCCCGACGGTCCCATAGAGATTTACTTGGTAGGCGCCGACACAGGCATTGATAACCGTGCCCTAGACTTCGTCCGTAGATTCGACTTCGTCAACCACGCCGCCATGAAGCCCGTAGCCATCCATGCCGGGTCTCTGTTCCGTCCCGACGGTACATATAACTACATCGAGGATGGAATGTACGACTTTGGTGATGGAGTCAAGTTCTGCGTGCTCATACCCAACGCAGCACTGGAACACGGTATCCGGCTAGAGGACTGGCTACCGCAGTATGAGATCAACTGGAAAATCTGGCGTCACTTCCATATTACCGATGAGGAGAGAGAAATTGTTCATACCCTACCACAACCCTACGCAGTGTTTTATCCCGGCCCACTTAATGGGAATACCAAAGACGGGCACAACCGTAACGCTATCTGGAAGCCTGGGGAATGGATTGAATTGGGAAGGCGGATACATAACGAACTCGGACTCAACATTGTCACAGTGGGAGCCCCTTACGACGCTTCATACTATGACCTTTTACTCGCTCCTGCTCTTAATGGAGATGAACCTTTCTGGACTAACCTGATAGGGAAGACCAACCTTGGCCAGCTATGGTCAGTCACCTCAGGGGCTAAGTTCGTTATCAGCTACCAGGCTGGGGTAGGAATTATCTCAACCTACCTTGGCACACCGACAGGGATCTTCTGGCGTCCCGAGGGAAACAGTATCAATCCTCATGCTTACCTGTCATTCAAAGAGGCCATGGCCAGTGCCTGGGTACCTCCTGATATCCTAAAGGCAGGTACACATTTACCCCTTTACTATGGCAGGGATAGTGTAGAATCCATCCTATCTGAGATTCGTCGTAGGGGATGGCATGAAACGCCTGCTCATTCTGCTGTTTCTACTGTTAGGTAGCGCAACAATAGCATCTGCAAAAGATTCCGTAAAAGGTTGGTGCGAGGAAGGCAACCGCCCGGTTGTGACCTCAGGACTCAACAGCACAACCCGTGTTCAGGCTTCTCATCCTTCCTGCACAATTACCGTCTACGTTCACGGCGGTGGCCTCGCAACAATCTTCGCTGACAATAATGGAACTCCTCTAGCTAATCCTTTTACCGCACAATCCGGTGGCAGATGGCAGGCATATGCTGCCAACGGCAGATATGATGTCACCATGTCAAGTGCTGGGTTTAGCCAAACCGTTACCTACAGCGATATTATTCTCTGCGATCCCTTTGAGACTGGCTCAACCTGTAACAACGGTGGAGCAACTCAAGCTCACAATCTTCTGTCCACCACGCATCTTGATACGATCCCGGCCAGTCCACCTGTCCGTGGCGACCTCATTACCGCTCAGAATCAGACCTCTCCTACTGGAGTCAATCCTTCATGGGCACGGTTGCCTCTAGGATCCGCCGGCCAAGTCCTACTCTCTAATGGTCTAGACGCTATCTGGAGTAATCTGGTAGCTGGTACTGGTATCACCGTTACCAACACAGGATCTCCTTCTGGTTCTACCATCACCATTGCAACGACTGGCGGTGGTGGCGGATCGGTTCCTTGCACCACCTCGGTTGCCGGTACTTGGGACATCATCCCGCAAACCTGCGCTGGAGAGAAAGTTCTTCAAGGAATCGCAGGTAACCCGGCGATTACCAATCTAGTTCTGACTCCCGCCTCGGATCAAACCGCCATCAACAGCTACTTTGGTGATGCCGCTTCCAATTTCAGTGCTATCACCACGCTCCAAGCAGATGCTCCACTGACAAATTCATTCCATGTCGCCGCATCGTATAATCGCGCAAATGCCTCCAGCCCTTTCTTTTCGTCCTTTTTGGGATACAACGAAAGTAACAACACTACTGTGGGCGGCGGGAATCCGGTCTTTGGCGTGCGTTGTATCGGCGTGGAGTCAGGCACAAGAATAACCACAACTGTTCAGGCTTGTGAAGGTGAAGGTTTCAACAACGGTACGCAGGCTTCCGGCAACTCCGTGAACGTCCTTGACGCTTTCAGCGGTTTCGTTTCCAGCGGACCGAATGCTCAAACAATCCTGCAAGCCGACTTTTATGCTTCTCGCAACGTGGGAACTCCCGGCAGCACTAGAACACGAAATAACCATGGATTATTTGTAGAGCGCCAGCAGGGAGTCGGCCTCAACAACTACAGTATCTTTGCAACTGGTCCAACTGGCCTTGGACCATTCTTCGTAGCCGCAGATACAGGCCATGTGAACGTAGGCGTACTGGATTCCGCTCAACTCAAGGGTCTCTGCTACAACACAGGGGCTGTAGATACCAGCGCCACCTTTGTCATCTCAACCTGTTTACAGGACACTCCCACCGCATTTGCTTCCATCGGAACCTGCAATGCCGGCAACGAAGGCGCGACGGCTACTGTAACCAACTCCACTACAAATACAATAGGAGCCGTCATAACTGGTGGTGGATCGCTTCACGTCTTGGCTTATTGTAACGGAACCAACTGGGTTGTTGCCGGCGGATCCACCACAAGTCACGGACTTGTATTCACTATAGGAGATCCTGGTAATTCATCGGCTCTTACTGTTGCTTCAACCACAACCACTTACCTGCGCGTGCCGTTCGCCTGCACCATAAAAGACTATTCTTTGATGATTGACGCAGGAACGATTACCGTCAAGTTCTGGAAAGTTGCTACTGGCACGGCGATTCCCACATCAGGAAACTCTATCAACACAAGCGGTGTATCCATATCTTCAGGTACGGCTATTCGTTCCACTACCCTGTCTGATTTCACCACTACCACCGTTGCCGCCAACGATTTTATGGCCATGAATGTTACAGCGGTTGCCACGGCTAAATTCGTTAACGGGGTTCTTTCTTGCCAAGAATAGCCAAATGGCTGCTAGTTCTAGTAATCTGCGCTCCATGCGCCAAAGCGCAATTTCCTACGATTCCCGTCCGGCAGAGTTGCGTTATATCCATTAACGCTGCGTCGGCAAACTGCGTGTTTGCGGATAATACAACCAGCGGGGCGTCGATGATCGTTGGTGCAAGCTGGTTCGGTACGAACAACCTGCCCACGGTGACCGATACTGTTGGAACTACCTATACCATCAAGTTCTCGGATGTGACTCACACGGAGAAAGTGGCCGTGATAACTGGTCTGGCTGCTGGCAGCGGTGCGAATACCATCAACGTAGCCATAACCAGCGGACAGTTTCAGAATGTGAACGGAGTCGAGATGGTTGGAAATCCTTGCGACATCACCACCACCGATGGCACGGCGTCCAGCACGTTCTCAGGTACTCCTGCCAACGTAACTCTTCCCAGCATCACCACCGCATTCAACAGCGATTGCATCTACGCTGGAACGGGCAATGATAACAGTACTGGATTCCAGGGCATTCAGGATGGTGATCTAGGAACATGGTGGCAGGTTGGCTCAATGGGCGGCACCGACTCCGGTGCAGGATTCCTTCGTATTGGTGGAACAGCAGGTGCAGGAAACAACCTCACTGTTACCAATGGCGCGACTCTTGGGACTACCTTCAACGTAGCTTTTAAGTCCAACGCTCTAGCCATTCAAAGTCCGACCGCCGCTCCCGATGGCGACACATTGACCGCCTATAGTTACACGGTACTAGCCACAGGTGGAGCGGGTGCCTATACGTGGTCTGTCAGTTCAGGAGCACTACCTACCGGACTCTCCATCAACTCAAGCACTGGAGCAATCACTGGGACTCCGACTGTCAGCAACAATTATACCGCTACCATTCAGGTACAGGATGCGGGGGCGGTACACACCGCAACCAAGTCGATGAACTTCAAGATTGTCACCGCACTGAACGCCATCACTTTGGTACAGAGTTTGGGAAGTTCCAGTTCCAGTGCATCGACATCCCTGATTTATTCTTCCAATGTAACCTCAGGGAATCTCCTTCTTATAGACGCTGGCTTCGGTACGCAAGGAGCCAAGGTTGGCTATTGTACCGATACCATTGGCACTCCGTTCAAACTGCTTACGTTAATCCCCAATCGCATCATTGATCCAACCAACCTGTACCTGATTTCGGTCATCGCGGGGATAGCCCCATCGTCGGCCGCGGACACGGTAACATGTAATGGGTTGAAGATCATGGCCATATCCGAATGGTCCAATGCCAACTTTATAGCCGCTGACAATGCGGGATTCACTCGCGGTAGCACTGCCAGTCCTGTTACTGTCACCTCCAACAGTTTGACCACTCTTGTTCCTAATGAACTCATCTTTGCTAACTGTACCGGATTGACTCAGACGGGAACGATGACCGTACAAGCTCCGTTTACTCAGATAGGGACAGGTTTCATGTTCGCTACGGGCTACCGTCTTGTCACCACCGTCACTGGCTATACCGAGTCTTGCGCGATGGCCGGAAACACGGCCAATGTGTGGACCTTTGCTCTCATAGGACTACGCCCAAGCGGAGGGACTGTTGTTCCTCCTGTAACTAACACTCCTGCTCATAGTGCTATTTTGTGATACCATCTCGACCGGAGGTAACTTTATGAGGGACAAATCGTACGCATCAGAAGCAGCTAATGCCAGAATCTTTGGTGCAACTCGGCTTCATTGCGACAGCTACAAGGACGACCTATACAGCGAGGACGACTACTACGAGACTGGTGGCGGCCTGACTGAACGTGTTATGGGCCGTGGCCACGTTACTGAATCTCAGTCTGAATTGTTCAACAAGAGGTTGCGTGCTGGACAAGCTAGCGAACGCATTAGGTTTGTTGTGGAGGACTAACAATGGCTATGCTCAAGGTCTACCGCGGCCCGTCCATTGAGTCGCAATCGAAGGACTTCGGTGCACCTAAGTCCGATCCTGCCGCCATGGGTGGAACAGGTTCTATCGGGTCAGATATCAGGCCATCCAAGGTTGGCGCACCGCATAAGAAGGGTGTGAAGACATTGGGACAGAAGATGCTGAAGCCTAAGTCAGTGTCGGCAATGTCGAAGGGGTATTGATATGGCCAAGCTGACCTACGCTGAGCGCAAGAAGTTACCCTCCAGCAGTTTCGTTGAGCCGGGTGAGCGCAAGTATCCGATCGAGGATAAGGCTCACGCCCGTAACGCATTGTCTCGTGTCGCACAGCATGGTTCTTCCAGTGAGAAGGCTATGGTACGAGCCAAGGTGCATAGCAAGTATCCCAACATTGGCAAGAAATCGTCAGGGAAGAAGTAGCCATGCCAAAGTTTCTTGAAGAGAAGTTGTCTAAGGAATATGGTGGTGATAAGCACGCTATCTACGGCACGATGAACAAGATTGGCGCTATGCGTGGTAACAAGGAGACCGCCAAGGGTCGTGAGATGGAAGCGAAACATAAGCGCGACATGGCTAAAAAAGGTAAGAAGCGGAGTTCTAAGTGAGTTTTCTACCGGAGGATAACGAGAGATTGCAGATACTTCTCGGATTCTCCTTTGGATTCGGCCTTCTAATTTGCTTCTTTGTGCTAGCACTGATTATCGGTTTAGGACATGTCGCTAAAGAATCCAGCTTCGGATTGGAATTAGTACTGCAAGCAATGGGAATGCTAGGAGGTCTATTTGGTGGATGGGCATTCCGTTCCTTGCAAGGCAAGAAGGAATGATGAATGGCGACACAAGCTCTGCCCTACGCTTATATACCGCTCTCGACACTGAGACAGCAACTCGCCAACAGGTTATTCGACGCATCCATGGTGTTCTGGAGCTCAGCGGAGCTTACGGTCTACGTACAGGAAGCGCTTCGCACATGGAACGCACTCACCGGATACTGGAGGGGAGACTTCACGGCCCAGACCGTCTCCTCGAATACATGGTACGACATTCCATTCTTGTCGAACTCACTTCGTCCTTATAGCGTAATAGATCGGGACGTTTACTCAACCATCCTCTATCATATCCTCGAGCCAATCACCGGAGTAGTCTCAGCCCAATTCACCAACGACGATATCGTTCAAGCTGTACAACGGAGGCGCGATGAGCTTCTCTCAATCACCAGCTGTACGCAGACTGTCAGAACAGTTGGCGCTGTCGCCGGAAGAATTACGCTACCTGATACCGTCATCGACGTCAGAAGGATGGCCTATCTCCCTACTGAGTCAGTGCTTA
>Ga0247684_1000281_pt1 | contig 9453 bp, 7 predicted proteins | sample CNK25_metaG_FD_190129 | JGI IMG/M metagenome (GOLD analysis project Ga0247684, IMG submission 190129) | Soil microbial communities from Purdue University Martell Research Forest, Indiana, United States - CNK25 | ecosystem: Environmental > Terrestrial > Soil > Temperate forest > Bulk soil | place... | reverse complement strand
AGGAAAGGCGATTCGACAAATGGATACCGCTGAAAGGCGAAGACCCGGTTCGCCATGTGGACTGGCACGAGGCGCAGGCGTACTGCCGCTGGGCGCGGCGCCGCCTGCCCACCGAGGCCGAGTTCGAGCTCGCGCTGAAACATGGCGGATTTTCCTGGGGCGCGGTGTGGGAATGGACCTCGAGCCCGTTCGAGCCCTATCCCGGCTTCGTGATCGATCCCTACGCCGACTATTCCAAGCCCTGGTTCGGCACCCACAAGGTGCTGCGCGGCGCGAGCTTCACCACGCCGCGGCGGATGGTGCGGCGCACGTTCCGCAACTTCTACCAGCCGCAGCGCGGCGACGTGTTCTGCGGCTTTCGCACCTGCGCCTTGTAGAATCCCCCGCCATGAACGCGCCCGAGAAGATTCGTCTCACCCAGTTCAGCCACGGCGGCGGCTGCGGCTGCAAGATCGCGCCCGCGGTGCTCTCGGAAATCCTGGCCTCCACGCCGATCCGCGGCCTGCCGAAGGACCTGCTGGTCGGCACCGAGACCGCGGATGACGCGGCGGTCTACAAGCTCAACGACAGCCAGGCGCTCGTGGCCACGACGGATTTCTTCACCCCGATCGTCGACGATCCGCACGACTTCGGCCGCATCGCCGCGACCAACGCCATCTCCGACGTGTATGCGATGGGCGGCAAGCCCATCATGGCGCTGGCGATCGTCGGCATGCCGCTCGACAAGCTGCCGGTGTCGGTCATCCAGCGCATCCTCGAAGGCGGCGAGTCGGTGTGCGCCGCCGCCGGCATCCCGATCGCCGGCGGCCATTCGATCGACACGCTCGAGCCGATCTACGGGCTGGTCGCGCTGGGCCTGGTTCATCCGGCCAAGGTCAAAAGAAACTCGTCGGCGAAGAAGGACGATGTCCTGATTCTCGGAAAACCGCTGGGAATCGGCATCCTCTCGGCGGCGCTCAAGAAGGGCAAGCTGTCCGCGGCCGGCTATGAAGAGATGCTGAAGTGGACCACCAGGCTCAACACGCCGGGGCAGGCGCTCGCCGAGCTCGCCGGCGTGCACGCGCTCACCGATGTCACCGGCTTCGGCCTCGCCGGCCACCTGCTCGAGATCTGCCGCGGCTCGAAGCTCGGCGCCGAGGTGAAGTTCGACGCCCTGCCGGTGATCCCCGAGGCGCTGGAATGGGTGAAGCAGGGCGTGGCGACCGGCGCCTCGGATCGTAACTGGAAGGGCTACGGCGACGAGGTCTCGATTTCCGGGGAAGAGTGGAAGAAGAAGGTGCTCACCGATCCGCAGACCAGCGGCGGACTGCTGGTCGCCTGCTCCGCGGAAAGCGAGAAGCAGGTGCTTGGCGAGTTCGGCAAGCAGGGCTTCGACGCCAGAGTGATCGGCAGAATGACCGCCGGACCGGCTCGCCTTACGGTGGCCTGATGCCCTGGTACGGCGTGCACGTGGTGATGGCGGTGCGCTTCAAGGACGGCAACCAGAACGCCTTCCCGGCCTGGGAAAACCTGTTCCTGGTCGAGGCGGCCACGCCGGCGGCGGCGGAGAGGCGCGGGCAGAAGCTCGGCCAGGAGATCGCGGGCGACGCGGGCGGCTCGATGCAATGGAACGGCCGGGCGGCGCGCTGGGAGTTCATCGGCGTGCGCAAGTCGGTGGAAATCTCCGGCAAGGCGCCGCTCAAGCACGAGCCCGGCGACGGCACCGAAGTGAGCTACAACAAGATGGAGTTCGACGGCGAGCAGGCGCTGCGCGACTACGCGCGCGGCCGGAGCGCCGCGCCGAAGAGCATCGACTAGCCGCTAGCCCTTCAGCAGCGGCCGCAACGCCTTCCACACCTGCTCCATCATGAGCGGCTGCGCTTCCACGGTCGGATGGATGCGGTCGGGCTGGAAGAACTCGGGCTTGAGCGCGAAGTCCTGCATGATGTAGGGCACCAGCGCGGTGTGGTGGCGCTTCGCGAGCTCGCCGAAGCTGTCGAAGAATTCCTTGGTGTAGTCCGGCCCGTAGTTGGGCGGGATGTATACGCCCACCAGCAGCACCCTCGCACCGGCCTTGCGCGAGCGCTCGACCATGGCGGCGAGGTTCTTGCGCATCTCGGCGATCGGCAGGCCGCGCAGCCCGTCGTTGCCGCCGAGCTCGAGCACCACCACTGCCGGCTTGTGCTGCGCGAGCAGCCGGTCGATGCGCGCCAGCCCGCCGCCGGTGGTGTCGCCCGAGATGCTCGCGTTCACGACGCTATAATCGAGCCGCTCCCGCTTGATACGCTCGCCGAGCAGCGCGACCCAGCCGCGCTCCTGGGGCAGGCCGTAGGCCGCGGAGAGGCTGTCGCCCACCACCAGAATGGATCTTTCCGCCGCCACCGCCCCCCACGGGGCGAGCACCACAACGATGAACAACAACGCGGTTCTGAGGGCTCGGGGCATCGGCAAGACGGTGAAGAGCGGCGACAGCGACCTCGTCATTCTGCGCGACATCGACCTGGAAATCACCTCCGGCGAGGCGGTCGCGATCGTCGGCGCCTCGGGCTCGGGCAAGTCGACGCTGCTCGCGCTGCTCGCCGGCCTCGACACCCCGAGCGCGGGCAGCGTGGAGGTGGAGGGCACCAGCCTGTTCGAGCTGGACGAGGATGCGCGCGCCGAGCTGCGCGGCCGCTCGGTCGGCTTCGTGTTCCAGTCTTTCCAGCTGCTGCCCTCGCTCACCGCGCTCGAGAACGTCATGCTGCCTTTGGAGCTTTCCGGAAAGGAAGATCCGGAGAAATCTTCGATTGAGGTTCTGAAACGCGTGGGGCTGGGGGAGCGTTTGCACCACTATCCGAAGCATCTCTCGGGCGGCGAGCAGCAGCGCGTGGCGCTCGCGCGCGCGTTCGTCACGCGGCCGAAGCTGCTGCTCGCGGACGAGCCGACCGGCAGCCTCGACGCCGAGGCGGCCGCGGCGGTGATCGCGCTGCTGTTCGAGATGAACCACGAGTACCGCACCACGCTGGTGATGGTCACCCACGACGAGAGCCTGGCGCGCCGCTGCGCACGCAGCGTGCGGTTGCAGGCGGGGCGGATCGTCGCCGCGGCCTAGGGCCGCGGCGCGGACAGGAAGCTGACGATGGTTTTCGGCGAGGTCTCGTGACCCGGGTGCATCACGATGTGCTCGGCCTTCATGAACAGCGCGCCGATGTCGGCCGGCACGTCGCTGAACCTGGCGTCGTCCGCGAGCTTCACGAAGAACGCGTTGGCGCCGGTGACGTTGCAGGCCACCAGGCGATAGCCGAAGCCCTGCAGCATGTCGCCGAACGATTGCAGCGAGGCGCCGTGGTAGTCGGTGCCGTCCCACGCATGCTGCGGGTCGTAGCGCATGGTCCAGCGCACCGGCGGCGGAAACTTGCCGTTGTATTCCACCACCACCACGCGCGGGCTGTGCTGCGCGGCGAGCAGCTCGCGCAGGATGTGCAGGTCGTTGCCGTCCACGTCCACCAGCAGCGCATCCACGCGCTGCTGCTTGAGCGCCTCGAGCCCCTCGCGCACCAGGGCGCAGCAGTTTTCCCGCGTCACCCAGGCCTGCCGGAAGTGCAGCGGCCCGCCGGCGGGCGCCTCGAACGCGAGCGGCTCGCCGCCGATCCAGGCGCCGGTCCAGCCGAGCATGAGCAGGATGAGCGAGTTGTTCTCGAGGCCGTTGCCGACGCCGAGCTCGACGAACACGCCCTGCTCGAGGCCGAGGCGGCGCAGGATCTCGAGCAGGATGCCGTCCTCGTCGTTCTGCGAGAAGAACTTGGCGCCGTGGCGCACCAGCGGGCTCGCCGCCTCGTCGCGCTTGCGCGCCCAGTATTGCGCGATGACCGCGTCGCGCGCGCGGCCGAACTGGCTCGCGTGCAGGACCTGGTACATGGCTTCGGCGATGATCGCGGGCGCGCCCTCCGCCGTCGGCAGCAGATTCATGCGCTAGGCTAGCATGGAAGCCATGAGACAGTCCCTGAGGATGCTGGCGCGCGACTGGCGCGCTGGCGAGCTGCGGGTGCTCGCCGCGGCGCTGGTCATCGCGGTCGCGAGCATCACCGGCGTGTCGTTCTTCGCCGATCGGGTGAGCAAGGGCCTGGCGCGCGACGCGACGCAGCTGCTCGGCGCGGACCTGGTGCTCATGTCCGACCATCCGTGGCGGCGCGCGATCGGCGACGCGATCGCGAGCCGCGGGCTGCAGCGCGCCTCGGGCGTCGGCTTCATGAGCATGGTGGTGGGCGGCGAGCAGAGCTCGCTCGCCGGCGTCAAGGCGGTCAGCGACAACTATCCGCTGCGCGGCACGCTGCGCATCGCGCCGGCGCCGGGCGCGGCCGACGCGCCGGCGCAGCACGGCCCGGCGCGCGGCACCGTGTGGCTCGAGGAGCGGCTCGCCACGGTGCTCGGCAAGCCGGTCGGCTCGCGCATCAGGGTCGGGCGGGAGGAGCTCGAGGTCGCGGCGATCCTGACGCTCGAGCCCGAGCGCAGCGTCAACTTCTTCAACATCGCGCCGCGCCTGCTGATGAACGAGGCGGATGTCCCCGCGACCGAGCTCATCCAGCCGGGCAGCCGCGCCTGGTACTACCTGTACGCCGCAGGCAGCCCGGAGCAGATCGCCGCGCTCGAGGGCTGGGCGCGGCCGCAGCTCGAGCGCGGGCAGCGCGTCGACACCTTCGAGACCGGGCGGCCAGAGGTGAAGAACTCGGTGGACCGGGCAAAGCGTTTCCTCAGCCTGACCGCGCTGCTCGCGGCGATCCTCGCCGGCGTGGCGATCGCGCTCGGCACGCGGCGCTTCGTCGAGCGCCACCTCGACGGCTGCGCGGTGATGCGCTGCCTCGGCGCGACGCAGGCGCGGCTCACGCGCCTCTACGGGATGGAGTTCCTGGTGCTCGGCCTCGCCTCGTGCGCGGCGGGCTGCGCGGCCGGCTACGCGGTGCAGGCCGCCATCGGCGCGACCATGTCGAACCTGCTGCGCGCCGACTTGCCGCCGCCCGGCCTGCTGCCGGCGGCGCAGGGCTGCCTGGTCGGCCTGGTGCTGCTGCTCGGCTTCGCGCTGCCGCCGCTGCTGCAGCTGAAGGGCGTGCCCGCGGTGCGCGTCCTGCGCCGCGAGACCGGCAATGCGAGCGGCGTCGCGCTCGCCTCGTACGTCGCGGGCGGCGTCGCCCTCGCGGCGCTGCTCATCTGGCAGGCCGGCGACCTTACGCTCGGCGGCTACGTGATCGGCGGCTTCGCCGCGGCGGTACTGGTGTTCTTCGTCGCGGCGTGGGCGGCGCTGCGGCTGCTGACCAGCCGCAGGACGCTCGCCCTCATCCGGGGCCGCAACCCGGTGCTGCGGCACGGCCTCGCGAACCTGCGGCGCCATGCGCGCGGCAACGCGGTGCAGGTGGCGAGCCTTGCGCTCGGGCTGACGGCGGTGCTGCTCCTCACCTTCACCCGCAACGATCTGGTCGACGCCTGGCGGCGCACCGCGCCGCCGGACGCGCCGAACCGCTTCCTGATGGGCGTGCAGGCCGACCAGGTCGAGCCGATCGACCGCTTCTTCACCGAGCGCGGCCTGAAGGCGCCGGAGCTCTTCCCGATGGTGCGCGGGCGCTTCGTCGAGCTGAACGGCAAGCCGGTGGTGGAGAGCGACTACCCCGAGGAGCGGGCGCGCCGCCTGGTCGAGCGCGAGTTCAACCTCTCGTACATGGCGCAGCCGCCGGCGCACAACACGCTGGTCGCCGGCCGCTGGTTCGCGCCGGGCGCCGCCGAAGTCTCGGTCGAGGAGGGCATCGCGAAGGCGCTCGGCTGGCAGCTCGGCGACGAGCTCGCGTTCTCGGTCGGCGGCGAGGTGTTCAAGGCGAGGATCAGCTCGCTGCGCAAGCTGCGCTGGGACTCGATGCGGGTGAATTTCTTCGTCATCGCGCCGCCGGCGCTGCTCAAGGGCTACCCGGCCAGCTACATCAGCGCGCTCAAGATCGAGCCGGGGCGCGAGAGCGTGGTGAACGAGCTCGCCGCGCGCTTCCCGAACATCACGGTGGTCGACGTCGGCGCGGTGGTGCGCCAGGCGCAGGCGATCGTCGACCAGCTGGTGAACGCGGTGCAGTTCGTGTTCCTGTTCGCGCTCGGCGCCGGCCTGCTGGTCCTCTATTCGGCGCTGGTCGCCACCGAGGACGAGCGCCGGCGCGAGGCCGCGGTGATGCGCGTCTACGGCGCCTCGCGCCGCCACGTCGCCGGCAGCCAGCGCGTCGAATTCCTCGCCATGGGCGTGCTCGCCGGGGTGCTCGCCACGGCGGGCGCGGCGCTGATCGGCCAGCTCATCGCCCGGCGCGTGTTCGAGCTCGACCTGCCGCCCAGCCTCGACCTGTGGATCGCCGGGCCGCTCGCCGGCCTGCTGCTGCTCTCGCTCAATGCCTGGCTTTCTTCGAGAAAGGTGCTGCGCGCTTCGCCGGCCCTGACTTTGCGGGATTCCGTGTAACTGTATTAATATACAGCATGGTCGAGATCCTCCTGGTCCTCACCCTGATCGCCGCGATCGCGACCGCCGGGTTGCTCGCGGTGTTCGTGCTGCGCGCACGCGGCGCCGAGCGGGAGGCGCGCGAAGAGCTGTCGAGGAGCCTCGCGACCTTCAGCCAGACGCTCAGCACGCAGATGGGCTCGACGGCGGCGGTGCAGAACGCCCAGTTCGAGACCCTGCGCGGCGCGGTCGAGCAGCGCCTGGAGCGCATCCAGCAGGACAACGCGTCGAAGCTGGAGCAGATGCGCCAGACCGTGGACGAGAAGCTGCACGCCACGCTCGAGAAGCGCCTGTCGGAGTCCTTCAGGCAGGTGTCGGAGCGCCTCGAGCTGGTGCACAAGGGGCTGGGCGAGATGCAGACGCTCGCCGCCGGCGTGGGCGACCTGAAGAAGGTCCTGTCCAACGTCAAGACCCGCGGCGTGCTCGGCGAGACGCAGCTCGCCGCGCTGCTCGAGCAGGTGATGGCGCCCGAGCAATACGAAAAGAACGTGGCCACGCGGCCGGGCTCGAACGCCCGCGTCGAGTTCGCGGTCAAGCTGCCCGGCCGGGACGGCGGCGTTCCGGTGCTGCTGCCGATCGACGCCAAGTTCCCGCTGGAGGATTACCAGCGGCTGCAGGCCGCGCAGGAAGCCGGCGACAAGGCGGCGCTCGAGATGGCCGAGAAGGCGCTCGAGGCGCGCGTCAAGCTCGAGGCCAAGACGATCGCCGAGAAGTACGTCGAGCCGCCGCATACCACCGACTTCGCGCTGCTCTACCTGCCGTTCGAGGGCCTGTTCGGCGAAGTGCTGCGCCGGCCGGGCCTGTTCGAGCTGATCCAGCGCCAGTTCCGGGTGACGATCTGCGGACCGACGAATCTGCTCGCCTACCTCAACAGCCTGCAGATGGGCTTCCGTACGCTCGCGATCCAGCAGCGCTCCTCCGAGGTCTGGAAGGTGCTCGGCACGGTGAAGTCGGAGTTCGGCAAGTTCGCCGAAGTGCTGGCGAACACCAAGCGGCAGCTGCAGACGGTCGCGAACACCATCGACCAGGCAGAAGTGCGCACGCGCCAGATCGAGCGCAAGCTGAAGGACGTCGAGGTGCTGCCCGGCGCGGAGACCGTGCAGGAAGATCTGCAGCTCGAAGAGAAGGCCGCGGTCGGCGATCTGGTGCGCCTGCCGAAGTAGCAGGTAAATCTTGTAGTGCAATCGACCACACGTGTCGCCGTCAGGCGTCATGTGCGTGGGACGTTCGGCGGCTTCCGCTGGCGCAAGCCATTCTGTAGCATCGGTTTCGAAAGGGGGCGTCGCAAGCCACGCCGGTCGCAAATGCGCGGCCCCTTTTTTGCTGCGCCCCTCGCTGCACAACACATGCCGATCTCGCTACGCTTTGTCGTTCCCCTGGCGCTCGCGCTGGCGGCGATCGCTTGGGCGACCGTACCGCTGGTCGACCGCTTCACCTTCCAGTGGTTCGTGCGCGACCTCGACACGCGCGGCGCCCTGGTGGCGAAGACCGCGCAGGAGCCGCTGGCGGAGCTGATGCGCGAGAAGAAGGGCGCGCGCGAGCGCGTGGTGCGCTACTTCGAGCGCATCATCCAGGGCGAGCGCATCTACGCGCTCGGCTTCTGCGACCGCGCCGGCAAGCTGATGTACGCCACCTCGGCCTTCCCGGGCGCAGTGCGCTGCGGCCCGGGCGAGGCGATGGAGGAGCGCAACCTGGTGGTGCAGCTCGCCGACGGGCCGCTGCACGTCTCGTTCAACCCGATCGCCGCCGACGGCCAGCTGCTCGGCCAGCTGGTGATCGTGAACGACATGAGCTTCGCGCAGCGGCGCAGCGCCGACACCAAGAAGTACGTCTACTACCTGTTCGCCGCGATCGCCGCGGTAGTGGCGCTCATCACCGTGGTGATCGCCGAGATCAGCTGGCGCGGCTGGATCGCCGGGCTGAAGGTGCTGCTGAAGGGGCAGGCGCTGCTGCGCTCGCCCGATGCCGAGAAGCAGGGGCTGATCCGCGCCACCGCGCCGGAGCTGCGGCCGATCGCACGCGACCTGGAGGCGCTGGTGCTCGACCTCGAGCAGGAGCGGCGCTCGCGCGACGAGGGCCAGACCAACTGGGGCCCGGACGCGCTGCGCCGCATCCTGCGCCAGGACCTGAAGGGGGACGAGGTGCTGATCGTCTCCAACCGCGAGCCCTACATCCACACCCGGCGCAAGGACAACGTGATCGAGATCCAGCGCCCGGCGAGCGGCCTGGTGACGGCGCTGGAGCCGATCGTGCGCGCCTGCTCCGGCACCTGGATCGCGCACGGCGCCGGCACCGCCGACCGCGACACGGTCGACCGCAACGACCACGTGATGGTGCCGCCGGAGCACCCGGCCTACCGCATCCGCCGCGTCTGGCTCTCCAAGGAGGAGGAGCAGGGCTACTACTACGGCTTCGCCAACGAAGGGCTCTGGCCGCTCTGCCACATCGCTCACACGCGGCCGATATTCCGCGCGCCCGACTGGGAGCACTACAACAACGTGAACCAGCGCTTCGCCAACGTGGTGGCGGACGAGGCGCGCACCGAGGATCCGATCATCCTGGTGCAGGACTACCACTTCGCGCTGCTGCCGCGCATGGTGCGCGAGCGCCTGCCGCGCGCCACCATCATCACCTTCTGGCACATCCCCTGGCCCAACCCCGAGGCGTTCGGCATCCTGCCGTGGCGCGAGGAGGTGCTGGAGGGGATGCTCGGCTCCTCGATCCTCGGCTTCCACACGCAGTTCCACTGCAACAACTTCTTCGACACGGTGGACCGCTTCCTCGAGGCGCGGGTCGACCGCGAGACCTTCTCCATCTCCTACGGCGGCGAGACCACCGAGGTGCGGCGCTATCCGATCTCGATCGAGTGGCCGCCGGCGCCGCTGGCGGTGCAGGTGCCGGTGGCGGAGGCGCGCAAAAAGGTGCGCGAGCGGATCGGCCTCGCGCAGCCGGTGCAGCTCGGCGTGGGCGTCGAC
>Ga0247684_1000280_pt1 | contig 9490 bp, 12 predicted proteins | sample CNK25_metaG_FD_190129 | JGI IMG/M metagenome (GOLD analysis project Ga0247684, IMG submission 190129) | Soil microbial communities from Purdue University Martell Research Forest, Indiana, United States - CNK25 | ecosystem: Environmental > Terrestrial > Soil > Temperate forest > Bulk soil | place... | reverse complement strand
GCACCACCGGCTTGTCGCTGTCCTCGCGCAGGAAGAAGGTGCCGAGCGGGCCTTCGAAGCGCAGGATATCGCGCTCCTTCATCTTGCCGAACACGTGGTCGGTGAACTGGCCGCCGGCGACGTGGCGCACGTGCAGCTCGATCAGCTCGTCGGCGTGCGGCGGGTTGGCCATCGAGAAGCTGCGGCGCTTGCCGTCCTTCAGCAGGAACTCGATGTACTGGCCGGCGAGGAACTGCAGGCGCTCGTTCGCCGGCAGCTTGAGGCCGAGCACCATCACGTCGTCGGCGCGCCGCTCCATCTTCTGGATGCGGCACGGCAGCGTCTTCACCTGGATGTCCTTCGCCGCGCCGATGGTGCGCGCCTCGATGACGATGTCGGTCAGGGGCTTCGCCTGGCAGAAGAGCGCCTTGCCGGCCGCCTTCTCCTCGTCGGGCAGCGCCTTCCTCTGATAGACCCCGTAGTCGAGCTGGCCTTCGAGCAGCTTGCCCTTGCAGCTGCCGCACGCGCCGTTCTTGCAGCCGTAGGGCAGCACATAGCCTTGGCGCAGCGCTGCGGCGAGCACCGACTCGCCGCTTTCGACGTCGAATTGCAGCCCGCTTGGCTGGAGGGTAACGCGGTGCATCTCGCTAAAATACCGATGTGCGCGGAAAAGCGCGCAATTTTACAAGATCGCTGCACTATTCTTCATGAGCGCGCTTCTCGTGCTGACGAATCTTCCGGACCGCGCCTCCGCGGAACGCATCGGCGATCTGCTGATCGAGAAGAAGCTCGCCGCCTGCGTGAACATCCTGGCGCCCTGCCGCTCGGTGTACCGCTGGAAGGGCGCGGTGCAGCACGACGAGGAGCATCCGCTGCTCGTCAAGACGACCACCGAGCGCTATGCCGAGCTCGAGCGCGCGATCCGCGGCGCCCACCCCTACGAACTTCCCGAGATCATCGCGGTCCCAATCGAGCACGGCCTCCCGGAGTACCTCGGATGGGTGTCGGCGGAAACCAAGGCTTGAAGAAGGCGATCCTCCTCGTTGTGTTCGCATTGCTCGCCGCGCCGGCGGCGGCGCAGCTCAAGCTCGGCGCCTCGACCGACAACCTGCTCGAGCCCGAGAAGGCGTTCCGCTTCTCCGCGCGCGCGCTCGATGCCTCGTCGGTCGAGGTGCGCTTCGATATCGCGCCCGGCTACTACCTGTACCGCGAGCGCTTCCGCTTCGCCGCGGACGGCGCGCAGCTCGGCGCGCCGCAGTTCCCCGAAGGCATCCCGCACAAGGACGAGTTCTTCGGCGAGATGCACGTCTACCGCAAGGAAGTGCTGGTGCGCATCCCGGTCGAGGCCGCCGGTCCCTTCGACCTGAAGGTCACCTCGCAGGGCTGCGCCGACGCCGGGGTGTGCTACATCCCCATGGATTCGCACGCCCGCCTGACGCTCGCCTCGGCGACCAGCTTCGAGCAGCGTTCGTCCGCGCCGCGCTTCTCGCCGTTCGCGAGCGACGTCGATGTGGCGGGCCTGTTCCAGGGCAACGCGTTCCTGGTGGTGGGCGGCTTCGTGCTGTTCGGCCTGCTGCTCGCGTTCACGCCGTGCGTGCTGCCGATGGTCCCGATCCTGTCGGGAATCATCGCCGGCCATGGCCGACACCTGAACAAGCGGCGCGCCTTCCTTCTTTCGCTTTCCTACGTGCTAGGCATGGCGGTGGTCTACGCGGTGGCGGGCGTGGCGGCGGCGTTCTCCGGCTCGCTGCTCGCCGCGGCGCTGCAGAACGCGTGGGTGCTCGGCGCCTTCGCGCTCGTCTTCGTGGCGCTCGCGCTTTCGATGTTCGGGCTGTACGAGCTGCAGTTGCCCGCCTTCCTACACAACAAGCTTGCCGGCGCGCAACAAGGCCTGCGCGGCGGGCAGGTCGCATCGGTCGCCGGAATGGGCGCGCTGTCGGCGGTCATCGTCAGTCCCTGCGTGGCGGCGCCGCTCGCCGGCGCGCTCCTCTACATCTCGCAGACGCGCGACGTGGCGCTAGGCGGCGCGGCGCTGTTCGCCATGGCGCTCGGCATGGGGATCCCGCTGATCGCGGTCGGCGTCTCGGAGGGCGCGCTGTTGCCGAGGTCGGGGCCGTGGCTCAACCGCGTCAAGTATTTCTTCGGCGTGCTGCTGCTCGCGGTCGCGGTGTGGATCGTTTGGCCGGTACTCGCGCCCGGCGGGTCCGGCGCGGGTTTCACGCGGGTCGCTTCCATCGCGGAGCTCGACGCGAAGCTCGCCGCGCCGGGCAAGCCGGTGATGCTCGATTTCTACGCCGACTGGTGCGTGTCGTGCAAGGAGATGGAGAAGTTCACCTTCAGCGACCCGGCGGTGCGCGCCAAGCTCGACGGCATGCTGCTCCTGCAGGCGGACGTGACGGCGAACACCGAGGAGCACAAGGCGCTGCTCAAGCGCTTCTCGCTATTCGGTCCGCCGGGAATTATTTTCTTCGATGCCGAAGGTCGAGAGATTCGCGGCCTTCGGGTGATCGGCTACCAGAACGCCGAGAGATTTTTGAAGACCCTTACGCTCGCGACAGCGCCGTAGCCGCGTCCATCGCGAAGTAAGTCAGGATTCCGTCCGCGCCCGCGCGCTTGAAGGCGAGCAGCGCTTCCAGGATGCACGACTCGGGCAACCAGCCCTTGTCGATCGCCCCACGCAGCATCGAGTACTCGCCCGACACCTGATAGACGTAGGTCGGCGCCTTGAACTCGTCCTTCACGCGCCGCACGATGTCGAGATAGGGCAGGCCGGGCTTCACCATCACCATGTCGGCGCCTTCGGCGAGGTCGAGCCCGACTTCCCACAGCGCTTCATCGGAATTCGCCGGGTCCATCTGGTAGGTCTTCTTGTCGCTCTTGCCGAGGTTCTTCGCCGAGCGCACCGCGTCGCGGAACGGGCCGTAGAACCCGGAGGCGTACTTCGCCGAGTAGGCCATGATTCTGGTATGGACGTGGCCCGCGTCCTCGAGCGCCTCGCGGATGCGGCCGATGCGGCCGTCCATCATGTCGGAGGGCGCGACGATGTCGACGCCCGCCTCCGCCTGCGCGAGCGCCTGCTTGACCAGCACGTCGAGCGTGATGTCGTTGAGGATGTAGCCGGCGTCGTCGAGCACGCCGTCCTGACCATGCGAGGTGTAGGGATCCAGCGCCACGTCCGTCATCACGCCGAGCTCGGGGAAGCGCTTCTTCAGCGCCGCGACGACGCGCGGTACGAGACCCTTCGGGTTGAACGCCTCGCTGCCCTCCGGCGTCTTCAAGCTCTGCTCGATCGCCGGAAAGAGCGCGAGCGCCGGGATGCGCAGCCTCAGGCAACGCTCCGCCAGCGGCAGAAGCCGGTCCAGTGACAGGCGCTCTACCCCCGGCATCGACGTCACTTTTTCGCTACGCCCTTTGCCGTCGATGACGAACACCGGGTAAATAAGATCGTCGACAGTAAGGACATTCTCGCGCATGAGCCGGCGCGAGAAGTCGTCGCGGCGCATGCGCCGCATCCGTACCGCCGGATAGCCTCCGTAGACCTTCATGGGCGCCGCGATCCCCGGGAACTTTTATTTTGGGTCGGCCATCTTACCTGCAGACGGTTTTACCGTCTCCCGCTTCTCCTCCCTGAGCGGGTGCCTCGACCCAAAGTTGAGGCGTTTGCCCCCGGTTTATATCCCCTTTACCGGGGGCTTTTTATTTTTGCGGGCTGCTCGAGCCAGCGCTCGAGCAGCCCGCGGCATTCCTCTACGCCCTGTAGCGTAACGCTCGAAAAAAGCCGCACCTCGCCCGCAGCGCCCAGTGCCGCTTGCACCTCTTTCAAGACCGCGCCCTGCTCGACGCGCGACAGCTTGTCGGCTTTCGACAGCAGCACCAGCAGCCGCCGCCCCTCCAGCCAGGCGATGAGCTGCTGGTCGAGCGGCGTGAGCGGATGGCGCGCATCCATGATGAGCACGACCGCGACGAGCGTGCTGCGGCCTCTCAGGTAGGCGCCGATCAGCTCGGCCCATTGCGCGCGCATGGATTTCGCCACCCGCGCATAACCGTAGCCGGGAAGATCGGCGAGCTGCGCCGCGTCGCCCAGCCCGTAGAAATTGATGGTCTGCGTGCGCCCGGGCGTCTTGCTGGTGCGCGCGAGGCTGCGCCGCCCGGCGAGCGCGTTGATGGCGCTCGATTTGCCCACGTTCGAGCGTCCGGCGAAGGCGATCTCGGCTGGACCGGGAGGCGGCAGGTCGGCGGGCCGGGCCGCGGCACGCAGAAACTGCGCTTGCGACAAGGCGTGCATGGCGGTGCCCAAGGGGGCAAATTCTAATAAAATCCCGCCTTTCGTAAGGGGATATCGACGCATGCCGCGCGCCTCGGCGTTTACCGCCGCGCTTTTCAGTTGCCTGGCGATCCTGCAGTCCGGATCCGCCGCCGCACAAAACGATGCGAGGTCGGGCGCCGCCAAGGCGCAGGGCATCGCCGCGCAGGTCTGCGCCGCTTGCCACGGCAACGACGGCAACAGCGTTTCTCCCGCCAATCCGAAAATCGCCGGCCAGTTTCCCGACTACCTGGGCAAGCAGCTCGGCGACTTCAAGGCGGCCGGCGGCAAGAAAGCGGCGCGCGAGAACCCGATCATGAACGGCATGGTGGCGAACCTGAGCGAGGCGGACATGAAGGCGCTCGCCGGTTATTTCTCCGGCCAGAAGCTCAAGCCCGCCGCAGCGTCCGACAAGGATCTCGCCGCGCTCGGCCAGAAGCTCTGGCGCGGCGGCAATGCCGCGAGCGGCGTGCCGGCCTGCTCGGGCTGCCACGGCCCGGCCGGCGCCGGCATTCCCGGGCAGTTCCCGCGCCTCGCGGGCCAGTACCCGGAGTACATCGCCACGCAGCTCAAGTCTTTCCGCGATGGCGGTCGGGCGAACGACCCGAACGGCATGATGCGCGGCGTCGCCGCGCGGCTCACCGAGCGCGAGATCAACGCCGTTGCCCAGTATGCTGCGGGGCTGCGCTAGGGAATACCCGGCGGCCCCGCCTGTTCACGCAGAAGGCACCCCTTTCCTGAGGAGAGAAAGCTCGATGAAAAGCAAGCTCGCAGTCGTGACCTTTGCATTGCTTCTGGGCGTGACGCTCGACGCCGCCGCGCAGGCGAAGCCGGAAGTGCTCGTCAAGCAGCGCCAAGCGGCGATGACGCTTCAAGGCAAGTACCTCGGGCCGCTCGGCGCGATGGCGCAAGGCAAGGCGCCCTTCAATGCCCAGATCGTGCAGCGCAACGCCGGCTACCTCGAGGTGCTGAGCAAGATGCCGTGGGACGGCTTCGACGCGAGCACGAAAGGCGAGAAGAGCGCGGCGCTGCCGGCCATTTGGGAGAAAGCCGGCGAGTTCAAGCAGGCGCAAGAGCGCTTCGAAAACGAAGCCGCCAAGCTGGTGCAAGTGGCGAAGAGCGGCGACGAAGGCGCGATCAAGGCGCAGATCGGCGCCACCGCCAAGTCGTGTGGCGGCTGCCACGAGAACTTCCGCCAGAAGAACTGACGTCTTGGCAGTTCGCACGAGCCCCGCTGCGGCGGGGCTTTTGCTTTTCGCGCTGCTCCTCTTCGCGGCGCTCGGCGATGCGTTCGCGCAGGGCGACGCGAAGCGCGGCCAGTACCTCGCGAAAGCCGGCGGCTGCGTCGGCTGCCACACCGAGGACCGCGAGGGCGCCACGCCGTTCGCCGGCGGGCGCGCGTTGCAGACGCCGTTCGGCACGTTCTACGGCCCGAACATCACGCCCGACCAGCAGGCGGGCATCGGCCGCTGGAGCGAGGCCGATTTCATCCGGGCGTTGCGCCACGGCGTGCGCCCCGACGGCGCGAACTATTTTCCGTCGTTTCCCTATCCGTCGTTCACCAGGATCACCGATTCGGATCTGAAAGACCTGTGGGCGTACCTGCGCTCGCTGCCGCCGAGCGCGCGCGCGAATCAACCGCACGACCTGCGCTTTCCCTTCGGCTGGCGCTGGCTGGTATGGATCTGGAAGTGGCTGTTCTTCACGCCCGGCCCGTTCCAGCCCGACCCGGCGAAGAGCGGCATCTTGAACCGCGGCGCCTACCTGGTCGACGCGCTCGGCCATTGCGGCGAGTGCCACACGCCGCGCAATTTCCTGGGCGGGTCGAAGAAGAGCCGCTATCTGGCAGGCGGCAAGCTGCCTGACGGCAAGGGCGTGCCGAACCTGACGCCGACACGGCTCAAGAAGGCGAGCGACAAGGACCTTAAAGATTTTTTGCAAACCGGCCAGACCTCGGACGGCGACGTGGTGGCCGAGAGCATGGGGGAAGTGATCCGCAACACCACCAGCCAGTTGACGCCGCCTGACCTCGAGGCGCTGCTCGCGTATCTGCGCTCGATTGCGCCATTGCCGGAAGAGAAGAAATAGCGTGGAATAGCCGGCCCATACCGACTGTTCCCATCATGAACGAAGCCGAGCGCCTGGTCGATCTCATCCCGCGGCTGCGGCGCTACGCTCGCGCGCTGGTGGGCGACCGTGCCTCCGCCGACGATCTGGTGCAGGACACCCTCGAGCGCGCCTGGGCGAAGCTGCATCTGTATCGCCGCGGGACCGACTTGCGCGCCTGGCTCTTTACAGTGATGCACAACGTACACGTCAACAAGGTTCGCGCCACCCGCGTCACCGACACGCTCGACGACGAGATGCCGGAGCTCGCGCTGCGTCCGCCGCAGGGCGACGCGCTGATGGTGCGCGACCTGGACCGCGCCATCGCGCTGCTGCCCGCCGAGCAGCGCGCAGTGCTGCTGCTGGTCACGCTCGAAGACATGAGCTACGACGAAGTGGCGCGCACCCTCGGCATCCCGATCGGCACGGTGATGTCGCGCCTGTCGCGCGCGCGCGAGAAGCTGCGCGGCCTGATGCTGGGCCAGACGGCGACGGCGAAACTGAAAGTCGTGAAGTAGCGATGGCCGAAGAAACGCCGATTACCGAGACCGATCTGCATGCCTACGCGGACGGCCGGCTCGCGCCGGGGCGCCGCGCGGAGATCGAGGCGTGGCTCGCGACCCGGCCCGAGGACGCGGAGCGGGTCGCGCACTACCGCGAGTCGGCCGCGCAACTGAAGACACGCTACGACACCGTACTCGCCGAGCCGGTGCCGCCGCGCCTCGAGCGCGCCGCGAGCGGGCGTCCACGGCGCTGGTTGGAGGGCGCGTGGCGCGCCGTCGCGTTCGCCGCGGGCTGGACGGTGCTCGGCGCGGCGCTCGGCGCGCTCGCCGCGTGGCAGATCGCCGCTACCCGCCAGCCTCTGGGCGCTGCGCTCGACAGTACGGCGATCGCGCGCCGCGCGGCCGTGGCGCACGCGGTTTATTCGCCCGAGGTCCGGCATCCGGTCGAAGTGGGCGCCGAGCAGGAGCAGCACCTCGTCACCTGGCTGTCGAAGCGCCTCGGCCTGAAGCTCAAGGCGCCGCGGCTCGACGAGGCCGGCATGTCGCTGGTCGGCGGGCGGCTGCTGCCCGGCGAAGTCGGCCCGGTTGCGCAGTTCATGTACCAGAGCGACCGCGGGCGTCGCATGACGCTCTACGTGCGCGCCGAAAGCGCGCCGCACCGCGAGACGGCCTTCCGCTACGCGCGCGAGAACAACGTCGGCGTGTTCTACTGGGTGGAAGAGACCTGCAGCTACGCCATCGCCTCGTCGGACCTCAGCAAGGAAGAGCTGCTCGCGGTCGCGACGATGGTCTACAAGCAGCTCGAGCCTTAGACGGCAGTCCGGCCGAGGGACGCGTTCAGCGCGGTGGCGAGCGCGGCCTCGCCGCTCGCGATAGCCGCCCACGCAATCTCGATGCCGTTGCGCTTGCCTTTGGGCACGAGCTTCATGCCGGTCGGGTCTATGGTCAGCATGTAGGGCTTGCCGTCGATTTCCAGCTCGCGCTTCAGCGCCTTGTCCAGCTTGGTTGCCATCGTCAGACCTTTCTCGATACGGATGCGAACAGCTGCTCCCACTCGATTTCCCCGTCCACGTCCATGCCCGTTGGACGGAGGACCGGCGAACTGGTTCTAGCCACGCTTGCCGAGGGCGGCCTGGATGTCGCGCAATTCGTCATCCGGCGCGCTTCTCGCCAGCGGCCGGCCCGCGCGTGGCTCACGGCGGCATTCAATTCGTCTTTGCTCACAGGGCGGCGCGTAGCGAGCGAAACAGGCCTGCCAGCTGGGGAAGCTGGTAGTTTGCATTGAGGCCGCTCGGATTGGGAAGCACCCAGACCTCGGCGCCTTCGAATCGCTCCGGCTGCCTGCCGACGGCCGCGCTCTTCACGCCGAAGCCGTGGCAATAGGCGCCGACGCCGAGGAAGGCGACGATTTTCGGTCGATACCTGCGAACCTTGGCGGCGAGACGCTTGCGGCCTGCGACGAACTCGGCCGGTTCGACCTCCTCGGCCGTCGCGGTGGCGCGGTTCACCAGGTTGGTGATGCCGTAGCCGTCCTTCAGGAGCTCCGCTTGCTCCGAAGGATGGAGGAGCTTTCGGGAAAATCCGGCGAGGTGCAGCGCAGGCCAGAAGCGGTTGCCCGGGCGCGCGAAGTGATGGCCGGTCCACGCCGTGTAGAGCCCGGGGTTGATGCCGACGAACAGCACGCGCAGCCCCGGGCCGATCACGTCCCGGATGCTCCTGTTTTCCGAAGCGAGAAGCTGCGCCTTGCTAGGCCGGGCGGCCGAGGCGCTAGGCGGCCCTGATGACGTAGCCGCCGGACTTCTCGTCCGGCTCGAGCTTGATGAGGTTCTTTTTTTCCGCATCCTCGAGAAGGTCGGAGAACGCCTTGTAGCCGTAGTAGGACTCGTTGAAGCCCGGGTTGCGGCGCTTGAGCGCCTGCTTGACCATCGAGCCCCAGATCTTCTCCTCGGCGCCGCGCTCGGCGGTCAGCGCCTCCAGCGTGCTGAGCATCAGGTCGATCGCTTCCTGCCGCTTATCCTCGCCCGCCGGCGCGGATTCGCGGCGTTTCTTCGCCGCGCGGCGCTTCTGCTCGTCCTGGCGCACCAGGTCGTCGTAGTAGATGAACTCGTCGCAGTTCGAGATCAGCAGGTCGGAGCTCGAGTTCTTCACCCCGACGCCGATCACGGTCTTCGCGTTCTCGCGCAGCTTGGAGACCAGCGGCGAGAAATCCGAGTCGCCGCTGACGATGACGAAGGTATCGACGTGCTCCTTGGTGTAGCACAGGTCGAGCGCGTCGACCACCATGCGGATGTCGGCGGAGTTCTTGCCCGACTGGCGCACGTGCGGGATCTCGATCAGCTCGAAGGCGGCGGCGTGCATCGCATTCTTGAATTCCTTGTAGCGCTCCCAGTCGCAGTAGGCCTTCTTCACCACGATCGAGCCCTTGGCGAGCAGGCGCTCGAGCACCTTCTCCATGTCGAACTGGGCGTACTTCGCCTCGCGCACGCCGAGCGCGACGTTCTCGAAGTCGCAGAATACGGCGAGGCTACGCGCTTCTGGGCTGGCCGGCACTTGGCGTCTCCGATGGGTGTCGCCGGTTGCGGTTGAGCCAGACCTGGAG
>Ga0247684_1000278_pt1 | contig 9548 bp, 22 predicted proteins | sample CNK25_metaG_FD_190129 | JGI IMG/M metagenome (GOLD analysis project Ga0247684, IMG submission 190129) | Soil microbial communities from Purdue University Martell Research Forest, Indiana, United States - CNK25 | ecosystem: Environmental > Terrestrial > Soil > Temperate forest > Bulk soil | place... | reverse complement strand
GCCCTCTTCGGTTTCGAGTTCGCCCTCCACCAGGCGCTTCTCCGGCATGGCGTCCAAGGCCTCAACCAGCGCGCGAAAGAACGCCTGCCCGCGCTTACCCCTCGATGCGCTGGCGATCATGCCGCGCCACATCGCCAGGTGCTCGCAGTTGTCGGAGTATCCATGTCTGCTCACGCTCTCGCCTCCTTCAATTTCGCTGGGGGTCTCGGTAAGGGTCCGTCAGGGATGAATGTTCCGGTCGCCAGCCAGCACTTCAATCGGGTCATGAACCGCCGCTCGCTCTCGACAAATCCGACCTTGGCGTGCTCGGGACTGGCCCGGTAGAGCCTCACCGCGTGGGCGAGATCGAGGCTGTGCTCGGCGCAGAACTTCTCGTGATCGCTCGAGGGGCGGAAGGCCGTGGCCGCTCCGGTCGTGTCGAGGTCGGATTCCACGATACGGGGCCCGCTCTTGGGTGCCTTGGCCAGCTGCGTCGCGCGTTCCTTGGCGCGCTTGACCAGCCACGGGTGCAGCCGCTCGACCCCGCCCGGTGGCAATCCGGCGCCGTGGTAGTGCTCCCAGGTCGATCGGGCCTGCTCGACGGAGACCCCGCCCATCACGGCATCGTCGAGGAACTCCTTCGGCGGGTCAGCGCCGGGCAGCGAGTAGACCCGGCCCGATCCGCCGACGGGCTGCAGCAGCGGGGCGACGCGCTCGAGTCCGGGCACGTCGGGCACCTCAGGGGCGCGCGCGCTCTCACTCTCGTAAGAGAGTGAAGGGGACGGGACGGGACGGGACGGGACGGGACTAGGGCACGGCGTGGGATGGCTTATCGGCGCGTGCCCGGTTACAGGCTTTGCAAGCCTGCGATTGCGTTGAGCTTGGCTCCTCCGCTCGCGCTCCTCCAGCACCTCCGCCTTGCTCGGGTTGCGCTCCAGGTAGTCGTTGATCACGTACGCGCCGTCCTCACGGCGTGTACACAGCTCGACGTCGACGAGCACCTGCAGCGCGCGCAGCTTGCTCTTGCTGCGCTCCACCCGTGCCACTTCCCCGATCATGTCGACGGGGATGACACCATCGGTCAAACGCCGCGACGACCACGCGCAGAGCCGCCACCAGGTGAGCAACGCCTCAGCGCCGCCGTCCCGGAGAGCTCGGATCCACTTGGGGTGGTCGAGCATGTCGTCGTCATGGCGGAGCCAGCTCATCCCCCCATCGCCTCCGCCGTCTTGCGCGCAGCCAGCACATGGGCAGGCGGGTTCGCGTGGCACCTGCGCAGCGCATACCGGAGGCCCTCCTGAGGGCTGAATCGCGGCGGATCGTAGTGCGGATCGCAGGCCATCCACGAGACGACCGCGCGCAGCATGGCGTGGTCCGCGGACGTGAGAGCTACGAGCGCTTTGCTTTTATATTTGTAGCCAATGCGGCCAGCGGTGCGCTGTTTCTTTGCTACTGCGTTCACGTCGTCTCCTTCAGTTGCAACTCCAGCTCCCGGATCGCCCTCACGGACAGATTGTCCTCGGGCAGGGAGCGGGGCTCTGGTTCCGCCGGATTCAGCGCGAGGGTGCAGGGCAGCGCCCGGTTGGCAAAGTTGAGCAACACCAAGCGCGCGGGGCTGGGCTCGGCCATCAGTGCACCCACCAGCTCACCCCGATCCCAGCCAGAGTGCACAGGCAGAGGATGGTGAGGGCAAAGCAAGCGAGAGTGTCGGCGGGGTGGGGAGAGGGGATGAGGGTCATCGCGGCCCTCTCTCGAGCAGCGCCTGCTTCAGGTAAAGCGCGAGGTCGATCGCTTCCTCGTAGGCGTCCAAGAGGGCGTCGCGGCCGTTGTGCGGGTGGAGCAGAGTCCCGTACGTTCGCAGGCCCTGTTGCTTGCGAGCCTCGATGTCCTCGATGAGCGAGTCCTGTACGGACTTGGCGCCCGGGGGAGCCGGCGAGGGAGGGGGCTGGCTCATTCGTCCTCCGTCCCGAGCACGGCATCGAGCTTGCGCGCCAAGGCCTGGCTCGCATGCCCGCGCACGGTCCTTCGGTGGGCGCGCTCGAGTTGCTCCGCGGTGGGTGGCCGTAGAGCCCCCGGGGTGTATCGGGACCCGGGCTTCCAGCCTTCGGGGCGCTTCTGAGACAGGCCCCAAGAGCGGTTCTTCTCGGCCTCTCCGGCGGCTTTGCCGAGGGCTTCCCAGTCGATGCGTTGGGTCATGCGAATAGTACCTCCTGAGCGAGTCGCTTCGCCGCGATCTCGCAATACTTCTCGACCAGCTCGATGCCGACGTAGCGCAGGCCGCGGTCCTTGCAGGCCTTCGCGACGGGGCCCGAACCCATGTAGGGATCGATGATGGTCTTGGCGTCGGGGAAGAAGCCGAGACACCAGGACATGAGTGCGACGGGCTTCTGGGTGGGGTGGAGTGAGCCTCCACGGTTCTCGCTGTCGCGTTGATACCCTGACCAGAGGTGACGAAAAACGCGCACCGTCGTCAGCCGGCAACCGAAAACAGCCGCCAATTCGGCATCCGTCTGAGTCGTCTCGCCGGTGCGCCCACACTTGCGATCCCAGGCGAGCCAACACGGAGAATCGGGAAGTCTGCTGGAATAGTTGTTTGCGCCCCACAGGATGCGCGCTGCCGCCGGCGCCACTAAATGGCCAGGGTCGAACGGTTCATCATCGCCGGCAACAGGCGCATGCTGAAGACTGCGCCAGATGTTCGCGCGGCTAACCCGTTGGCGAAGGTCCCGTGCGGAATTGTCCGTGTCAATGTTCACCCCATACGGCGGATCGGTGAGCAGCAAATCGAAGCGCCCGAGCTGCGGCAGGATCTCGCGGCAGTCGCCGCAATACAGGGTTATTCCCCCGTGGTCGTAGTACGGCTTGGGCAGCGTCACTTGCCCTCCCCCTTCGGCTTGCGCCGGCTATCGAGGCTGGTCACGTTGCTGGCTGCCCTCGCCAACCTGCGCTGCTCGAGCTCCCTCGTGACGGCCAGGACGACGTCGTACCGGCGGTCCTGGGTGGCCTGCTCGAGCGCGTAGGAGAGGGCCTTCTCGACGGGGTCCGTGCTCGGAATCTCTGCGGTTCCGACTAGGGGGCCTGGCCCACCCTCACCTGGGCCAGTTTGGCCCACCCCCTGAAAAGACGCTGGGCCAGAGGTGGGGTGAAGTGAGGTTTCAGGGGTTACTGAAGGGGGTTTTTCAGCAGGATTTGGGTCCGATGACCCCGGTTCACGAGTCCATCTCGAACTCGTGTGAGACCCCATTTCCACCGGCAAATTCTGGGTCCTGGCCCAGGCCTGGCCCACCCCTGCAGGGAGTTCGGGCACGGGCAGGCGCTCGGCCTCCACCCGTGCGGCACGCCGGAACTCCGGGATCGCCTGGTCCATCTCGGCGAACCACGGGGGCAGATCCAGCTCGTTGGCGTCCTGGACGAGGCGATCGTATTTCTGCAGCACCGTGACCGACTCGTGTCCCGAGCGCGCCATGATGGTCTTCAGCGGCCAGCCCGCTCGGAGCGCGAGCGTGATGAAGGACGCGCGCAGATCGTGCACGCGCAGGCTGCCCTCCTTCAGGGTCCGCTGGTGGAGCTCGGCGCGGTCGATGCCGGCGGCCAGCAGGTCTTCGCGGAAGCGCTTGCGGATGGTGTGGCTCGTGAGCTTGCCCGTGCGGCCCCCGAAGATGCGGGCCTCGTCGGGCGGATTGCCTTGGGCCGCGCGCCAACGCTTGAGAGCGCGCAAGACGTCCTTGTCGAGCTTCCAGAAGCGGGGACGCTGCGTCTTGGTCCAGGCCGCTTCGATGCGGATGCGGCCGCTCGTGAAGTCCACGTGCCCGTAGGTGAGCCTCAGGGTCTCGGAGATGCGGGTGCCGTTGCGCGAGAGAAACCCGTAGAGCACGCGGTAGAGCAACGGGACCTTGTCCTCCTCACCGAGCAGCCGCGCCTCCTCCTGGGGGAACAGGAACCAGAACTGCCGCCCGTCGTCGCCCTTCGGCAGAGACCTCATGGGTATGGTATCGATGAGGTCGAGCGGATCGTGGGCGATCTTCAGAACGAGCCGGAGCGTCTTGAGGTACGCGAGCCGGGTCGAGTCCTCTACGCCGGAGGGGATGAGCCGGCGCGCCTCGTCGGTGTGGGCCTTGGTGATGTCCCGGACGAGCTTCGCGCCGAGCAGCGGCAGGAACACCGATACCTTGACCGTGTCCGCTTTGCGGCTCAGCTTCTTCGGCAGCAGTTTGTGCCCCGGGTACAACTCCGTGAGCTTGCCACTGGTCCAGGCCTCGGCCACGTCCCGGAAGGTCGATAGAGTGCCCGAGGCGGCAGACCGGGGGGTTGAGCCCGCCGCCTCGGCACAGATTTTATCCACCACCCGCTCGACGGCGGAAAACTTTTTTGCGTCCCCCGCGGCCGCCCCTGCCTCTTGTAGTAGTCCCTTGGCGCGCTCGCTGTCATCCACAAGCTTGCTCAACTTGTGGGCCATGGCCTCCATCCGGGGCTCGCGGTCGGCAGCCGTTGCTTCGTCACAGCGCAGCAGGAACCGATCGCGCTGCTGGTGGCCGTAGCGCAGGCGGATCTCGTAGCCGTTGGGCTTGGGCGTGAGGGTCACGCTCGCCTCTTTGGGTGAGCGCTGAAGCCCCAGGACATCTCAGCAATGACCGTGAACAGACCGAGGTGCTGATGCGTGCGCGCGTCCCGGACCGTGATGTCCTCGCCAGTGCCCTCGAAGCTTCCGCACCCCTCGTCGCAGCAGTGGTGCTCGACGTACCTTTCGGCAGCTTGCTCGGCGTCGTAGGCGTCCACCAGGGTCCAACTCTCGGGGTCGTTGCCGGTCCAGCAGCATTCGAAATCGCTCACCTCCCACCCCCAAACCGCTCGAGCAGGCTCCGCTCGTAGATGCCCGTCTCGTCCTCGGGCTCCGACTCCGGGGTGCGCGCCTGAGCGAGTCCGGGTAGCGGCTTGCGTGGCGCGGCCATCACCGGGGCCATCGCGGGCGGCGGCTCAGAAGGCGGCAGGTTGCGCGCGAGCTCCCGATTGCGTCTCTGGACCTCGGCATCCACCGCCGACGACCGGAGCAGCCAGTGCCCCATGGTGCCGTCGTAGTAGGCGTCTGTGCTGTCACGTCGGATGAGCCGCTTGCAGGCGGCGACATGCCGGTTCCGACCCAGGACGGACTGTTCCTGGTTGAGCCACTGGCCCTGGCTCAGTTCTCGCCGGAGCTCTTCTTTGAGCTCCCTCACCAGTGCGGCCATCAAGAGCGGAAATCCCTCTAATGCTGACAATGGTACCTCCCCGGGCAGTCTCGCCGCGTCCCTGTTTTCAGGGCCGCTCATCCCCAACCCTCCGGATTGCAATCTGCCGATGCCCGGGACCGACATTGATACGTGACTGTCCCGTAACACTACAAGCCCGAATTGCGACATGTGCCACGATTGGTACGCCTGGGGCAGCGCATGTAGGCAGTGTAGCCGGGGTGACTGGACGCGCCAGCACTTCTGCCGTAGTACAATGTGACACGAATGGCGAAAAGGCTGGAAAAGAATGTCCCGTCAACGGTCGTGATTCAAACGAGGGTCACCCCTGGGGAGCGTAGGTTAACGGCACACTTGGCACGCAAGCGCGGGGTCTCGCTGAGCGAGTACCTTAGGACCCTGGTGCTCGAGGACAGCGCAGCGGTGAAGCTCGGGGTTCATTACCCGACGCGGGTTGCGGAACTGGAGGCAGAGGTGGCGAGAGTGAGGGCAGAGAGAGACCGGCTCGTAGCGGCCGGAGTGAAGGTGAGGCGATGAAGCTCGTGTTCATTCAGACATCCACGGCACCCATCCCAGTGCACGACAAGAACGGGCGCCTAGTGCGCCTGGTGCAGGACCCGCCACTGCTGGGATTCGAGGTCGACCAGGAGGAGCGCCAAGCGTTCCCCGTGGGGCGACTACTGCGCGTGCGCAAGTGCGAGCCGAGCGGGTTCCTGGAACTCGAGGTCGTGCACACGGGAGACGAGCCATGACCCCACCCAAATCCCTCACCGATGAGGAGCGTGCCCTGCTCACGGGACTGGCGCTGCCGACCCTGGCGCATGCGTCGGCGGCCGCCAAGCTCCTGCGCATCCACGATCGCCTGCAGGGGGAGGTCGAGATGCTCCGGGTGCAGCAGGGTCGGTATGCGATGGCCATCGAGCGGCTGGAGGCGGAGGTGCGGGAGATGAGAGAGCGGCCGCCCATGGTTCACCTGGATCGCGTCCCGAGCCTGGAGGACCGCGCAACCCTACGCGACCTGCTGAGGCCGAGCGAGACGGAGGCGGCTTTGCGCGAGACCATCACGGCGCTACAGGCCCAAGTGACGGACCTGAAGCGGTGGTACGAAGAGGCCAAGACGATGCTCCGCCAAGCGCGCGCGGAAGGCTTCGGGGTCATCCGTGAGGCCAAGGCGGAATACGTCGCGCCGAGCCTCGAGACGTTCAATCTGGGCCCCGATTTGACGCCCACCCGCTCCCCGCGCTAGACTGCCCCCGATCGTCCAGCCCGGATCGCATCCCTTCCCCGTGCGGTCCGGGCGCTTCTTCCGAAGTCGTTGCTCGCGCGCTGGCAGGAACACACAGCGTCTGGCCTAGGTGAATCGGACAGCCACAAACCAGCGCGCGGGGCAAGGGCTCCGGAGGACACGACCATGACCGAAACCATCGACCACACCGAGCCCCGCCAGGAGGGCTGCCGCTGCACGCTCTTGAGCTTATGCCCGGAGTGTTACGCCCGGGTCGAGCGGGACGTGGCCAGGGCGATGCTCCGGGGATGGGCTACCGCATCCGACATCCCCGACCAGGCGAGTTTCGTCGCGCACGGACGCAGCTCGAGCGGGCGAGAGTGCATGGGCAGAGGTGCCACGCGCGAGCGGGCCCTTGCCGCGGCCCTCAACAAGCTCGGGATCCGCCCCCGGTTGCGGCTGGTGCGGAGGGAGGGGTGAGCGCGTTCATTGGCGTCCTGTTTCCGGCGCCGACGGAGCCACCGATCCGGAGCGCGCCCGATGCGGGGCCGTGGCGATGGGTCGGGTGCACATGGGACGGCGCTCTCCGGCGCGGAACCGTGAGTGTCGACGGCAAGGTGGTCCGCTTGATCGACCAGGCCCGGGACTAGGTATGAGCGACGAACTGGAGAGGCTGCTCGAAATCTTGCGCGACCCCGACGTCCGTAAGGGCTTCGAGGACCGCGCCCGGGAATGTGGCAGGCAAGACCATCTGGAACTGCTCAAACTTGTGGACGAGCGCGAGCGCGAACTCCGGGCAATGAACTAGCGGATCGGAGCCTGCGCGCTGAGCGTCAGACCGGAACGAGGCCTCGGCACTGTTCGAGGATAGGACGTGAAAGCCAGCGCGCGGGGCTCGGGTCCGTCAGTCGTACCGTTTCGGCGTGGGTCTGCGGGGGCAAGGCCGTCCGGGGGGAGCGGACCTGCTCTACCCACGAGCACTACCGGAAGGAACGGGGAGGCTAGTCGTACCGGCTGGACTTCGGCGCCGGGGGTCGGATCTCCGGCCTCGTCTCGGTCTCATGCCCTGCCCGCCTGCCTGCCTCTGCGATGCGTTCGGCGTCCTTGTGGGTGAGCGGGAATGGCTCGGTCGCGTCCAGCCGCACGTTGGCCGGTAGCGTGCCGCGCTTGGCCGCCTGGACCAGGCTCCACAGACCGGTCACCCCTTCGCCGACGAGCTGGACCGCTCCGACCACCGCACGGGCGGCTCCGATGAGGGCGGGGAGGATCATGGCTTACGAGTACTCATCGCAACTGCACTTCACGCAGCCGACGATCGGCATGTGGTAAGCGATGCTGTGGCCGCAATCGTCGCAGTCGCCGATCATGTGACAGATCGCGTGCCGGATTCGGGGTGAGAAAGGACGCTTCATGGGCGCAATCCTAACACGGGCATTTGGAACCAGCCGTGGCTCGGGTTCCAGGGGTCCGGCTTCTGCGGCTTCCCCCCTGCGCGGCATTGGCTGCGACGAGGCGATGTGCAGGGGCGATCACCAAACCAATCGCCGAGCCACTGCCCGCAATACGAGTCGGCGCAGTCTTCAGGCTCCGGCGGTGCGCCGTAGACGCGCGCGCGGCACGCCTGCCAACGCTGCTGGAGGGTCTCACAGAGCCTCACCGCGTACCCTCCACGCTCGTCGCCATGAACGGCGCCGAGGCCAGAGGCTGAGGGCGCGTGCCCTGAGTGTCCATGCCCGTCGAGCCGAAGCGAACGAGGTCCCGAGCGCGCCGGACGACCCGGACCGAGTCCGCGCAGTTGCCCTCGATGGTCATCACCTCGTGAAAGCTCATGCCGAGCACGATGCCGCAATGCCCCTTGCCGGCGCCAGTGGCGAAGTACATGACGTCGCCCGGCATGGGCAGGAGTCCAGCCCCGACGTCGAAGTGCCCTCCCAATGCGAGCGCCCCGGCAATCGCCACCGTGTCCAGGCACCAGGACGCAAACGCCGCGCACCAGGGCTGACCCGTGGATACGTGACAGCGCTGCAGCCACTCGTCGATGCGAGGGCCCCGGTTGCTCCCCGGGGGTTCCTCGGTGACCCCGATGGCGGACTGAGCTCGCGCGACGATGGCTCGCCGGCGCGGGCTGCAGGTGAACAGGTCGAGCGCCCACTGCGTCTTGGGGCCGTTGATGCCGTCGGGGGTCAGGGGATGGCCGAACGGGTCGACGTGGGCCTTCTGGAATTCCTTCAGGTCGTCGGGGCTCACGGCTGCCCCACCCACTTCAGCAGGGTCTGTAGCGGCCCCTCGAGGTCGGGCCTCCAGATGTGGGCGATCTGCGCGGCGATGCCGAGCACACCCACGACCAAGGCGGTGTACTTGCCGAGGTTCAGGGTGAGCTTCCCCGCTATCGCGGCACGGCTCTTGGGCGCCTCGGGAGTGAGGGACGGGGCCGTGTTCGGCATCGACGCCTGCACCGCTGCCAGCCGCTCGCGATACAGGACGTTGGTCATGCGCAGATCGCGGATCTCGGCGTCCTTCGGGTCCTCGCTCAACCGCTCGACCTCTCGCCGGAGGAGCAGGCTCCCGCTCGGGGGCGTCGACCGCATCCGGATCGACTGAGGCTCAGGGGTCTCGGTCAGGTCCACGAACGGCTCCGGCACGATGGGACGGGGCGGCAGGGGCGGGGGAAGCTTCCTATCGTCCGGCATCGCCGGCCCCGCACGCCTTCACGCGCCTGACCACCTCGATCGCGTCGAAGGCCGTCACCTGCTCCGGATCCTCGGGCAGGACCCGCAAGGCATTGAGCCTGCATGCGATGTCACCGGTGAGCTGAGGAGCCCCGCTGCACGCATCGAGCGTGAACGCGCCGAACATCGCCAGGCCGCCAAGCATCCACCCAAGGTCGAAACGGTCGAGTTTCTGCATGGTCCAGTGTGCGCCGTTCCGGCACGCGGGTCAATTTGCACCCAAGGGTGACGTTTGACCCGGATTGCGCTATGAAAGACTGGGCCGCGCATCGCTGCAACACGATCGCGGCCCGGAACACAGGAGCTCACATCTCCCATGCACCCTGATTGGATCGCACGGTTTTGGGCGCGCGTCGACAAGCGCGGGCCGGCGGACTGTTGGGAGTGGAG
>Ga0247684_1000269_pt1 | contig 9668 bp, 15 predicted proteins | sample CNK25_metaG_FD_190129 | JGI IMG/M metagenome (GOLD analysis project Ga0247684, IMG submission 190129) | Soil microbial communities from Purdue University Martell Research Forest, Indiana, United States - CNK25 | ecosystem: Environmental > Terrestrial > Soil > Temperate forest > Bulk soil | place... | reverse complement strand
AGGAGAAGTGAGCGCACCCAACACATCACCCAAGATCCTTACACCATATGGCTACACCACCGAGTCTGCCAGGTTACAAGCAGCCATTAATATCAAGTTGGATCCCGAACTGGGTAAGAGAGTTTTGGAACTACTCACCAAAGAACTAGGCGACGTTGTAAAAGCAGATGCCGAGATGAGACGCCGTTACCCTGAAGCATATTCAGAGTGAGGTTGAAATGGGCCATAGGATTGGACTGATAAATAGAATTCAATTAGATGAGAACACTGGTTGTTGGAATTGGCGAGGAGGTAAGACCAAATACGGTTATGGGGTGGTCAGATACCTAGGAGAGCAGCAAGGTGCCCACCGGGTATCTGCACATCTTTGGTTGGGGCTTGATCTCCAGGATCGCAAGAAATTAGTAATGCACGTCTGCGATAATCCATCTTGTTTTAATCCTAAGCATTTACGGGTTGCCACTCCCTCAGAAAATCTAATTGACTGTGTACGCAAGGGAAGAAATTGGCAGACAATGAAAACTCACTGTAAAGTTGGCCACCCGTTAGTAGATGGCAATATTTATAGAACAAATACTAGGGTAGGTCATGGTAGGAGATGTAAGATTTGTGCTCTGGAATATGTAAAGGTTTGGCGTGCTAGACAGAGATCAATAGAGGAGACCACATGAAGCAACTCATTCCGGCCCTTGCAATCGTACTACTGCTATCAGGCTGTACACCACTGGAGCATCAAGCCTACAACACGGTAGTGGCAGCCAAGGCTTTCCTCGATAAAGAGAAGTCCATCCACACAGAATGTGCTACAACTCCCACTACAACAGTCTGCGACGACCTTACCAAGGCTACTGGAGCCAAGGATGCGCTCATTGATGCCATTACCGTCTACTGCTCTGGTCCCGACTTCAACAATGGCGGTGCCTGCAACGCTCCCGACATCCACACCGCTGCCGGCGTATCAGCAGAAGCCAAGCTGCGAGCCGCTATAACCAACTACAATCAGATTGCCGCTGACCTGAAGATCGCCACTGGAGGCAAGTAATGTATCTCACACTTCTAGATCTAGGTATCCAGTTCCTCCTGCCATTCATCTCCGGCCTGAAGGGTGGTAAAGCCCCAGCCGAGGTGATCGCTGCCATCCAAGCGGCCATCGACGCCATCATCGCTCATAAACAGGATGTAATATCCAAATCTAATCTCGATTCTCTTCGCGGGTAGTGTTATGAAGAAGAAGGTCAAGGGAACCAAGAAGCAGCACTCTGAGTTGGATTATGAATACAAGTCCGTGTTATTGCCAATTAATAATCCATGCGCTCCTTGGTTTAACAGCGGAATCATCCATATGTGGGCAGAAGAAAAGGATTACTTGAGCCGATATGGGAAGCGCTACGGTAAGATTGTGAACATCGGTTAGCTAATGTGCAATTTTGGACTTGCGTCTGGAGAGCAATCATGAGTATCTTTAGCGACAGAGATACGGTTAAGCAGCTCACGCGGATTGCTAACTATCTTCAAGAGCTAGTATACCTTGAGCGCAATGAGCTGCGAAATCCTATCGTTGGATTTACGCTGACTCAGCTTAGAGGAGACACTTTCATGGCTATCGCAGGAATCGTAGTAGGAGCTACTGGAACATTCCAGATCGGCTTCGTACCATCAACGAACTTCATCCCGTTGCCGTCACCGCCTACCGTATCGGCCGATGATACCTTAGTGACCTTGAGTGCTGTCGATCCGACGGCATTCACCTTCACAGCTACGGTAGCTTCAACCGATACCGCAGCCTCATTCAACCTCACCGTGGCCGGAGTTAACGATCAGGGCGCATCGCTTACCCATTCGTTCAACATCCCGATCTTGCCGACTCCACCTCCGCCTCCGACTTCAATAACAGACTTTAGCCTAAGTCAGCTCAGCTAAGGCGGCAAGGAGGAACGAGGGTAAGGTTAAACGAACGGGGTAAGGGAGAGTGTTTCTCCGGCCAATGGAGACGCTCTCCCATTTAATTATGATCTACTGTGTAAGAGTCAAGCCAACCGTACTATTCACCCGCGTTATGCCGGACGGTGAGATACGCAATCTGGCTCCGGGAGGTATCGCATTACTATCTGCACTAGACCTGACAGCCAAGGAAATCAAGCATGACCTTACAGTTACCGCAGCTCTCGATGGTAACCACTCAGGCCCAGACGATCCTCACCTGCATGGTAACGCTCTCGACGTCAGGACACACGATCTAGATAACCCACAGCACGCAGTAGAAACTCTCATCGTGCAATTAGGTCCGCTGTTCTACGCATTCCTAGAGGATCCTGATACGGATAACGAGCACATCCACTGTCAAGTTAGGAAGGGTACCGTCTACCCGCCCGCCACCTCACCGACCATTGAGACATAGCAATCCACCCGAAGGCTCCTATCACCATCACGGGTAACAGTGAATCATTCAACTCTCTCCACTTACCGTAAGGCTGCATGGCATAGCCGAAGTCGAATATCCCAAGCATCATCCATAGCACCGCCAGCGTCCCATAGAGGTTCCGGTGATAACTGAATGGTGCCGTAAGGGCTACCGCCAGTCCAGCCGCGGTAACGATCACTCCATCCAGCAGACATATCCACTGGTCGATATCAGGTGATCCGGTTCCCTTGAGACTTAGCCATAGCAAGGTACCGGCAAAGGGTATAGCCGTCAGAGAAGCCCAACTGGAAGTCCTAGCCGCCACGATACACGCCAGCAACCTTACTGGAATTAGGCACGCACAGTACAGCACCCGATACCAATTATCATTCCAACTGAACTCCGGTACATGCCTCACGGTCTCAAGCACAACCGTAGCAACCAACTCTGCTATGAAGTACAGCCTAAGGGTTCGGGTCGGTAGCGGGCTCATTACTACCGCTGCCGCTGCCGCTATCAGCAGGCATGACGTTAAATACGTACTCAGTTCCGGGGACAAGGTATGCAACATCCTCCACTTCTCCAGAGATAGTAGCTATACCGTTCTTGGACTTGGTGACCAATGCCATAAATGTGGTTCCAGGCTTTCCGCTCCCAGACATTTAATACCTCCTGAAGGTTATCCCATTCTTCGCTTCCAGATACGTCGCAATATTCTCCGTCATCAACCTATGCTCAATCGCATCTTCCTTCAACCTGCTAATCATGTCATTCTGAGTCGCTATCTCATTCAGTTTAGCCTCATCCCGTCCACGCTGCCGTGCTGCCAGTATCATATACGCAATGAACTGCAGGATCATGGAGCTTATCCACAGAACGATGGCTAGGTAGTTGGCGTTCATTTTCCCCAGAACTTGAGTATCAGACTGACCGCCGTGCTCAATGCCACGATGATCGCTCCCGCGGCCCACAACCTACCGTTCATGTTGTCGATCCACTTACCTTGAGCATCGACTTTAAGCTGTAGTGCCGCATGCTCACGTTCGTAGACATCATGCCGCAGGAAAGCTGTCCGTTCTTCCAGTATCTGTTCCCTGAATCGGTTCACACTCTCAAACTTATCATCGGACCTCAGTAGCGCCGTATCCAGTGCCCGTTGTCCCATGGTATGAATCTCCTCATGAGCTCTCCAACGTTCATCGAAACGTTGTTCCAATGCCCTAAGGCGATTATCAATGTACTCTCGAAACGGCACGTCATTCTCATTTCGAGGTCCCATAGGGAATTTACCGCTGTCAGAACCATCCGCCGAACGCATAGTTAGCAAACACGAATACGCATAGCAGTACCGCCACCCAGTAGATGACCTGATCCCACGGTGACGAAACTCCCAGTGCCGGCAGTACCAGCTTCATGATCTTGAATAGAATGGCTATCACCACCACCGTAAACAGGAAGCCTATAAACGCCCACAGACCTCCTTCATGACCAAAGAAACCTATCCGGTGTTGCAACATCAGTGAAAGTATCATATATCTCCTTTGGGCTTGGGATTCTCTGGTGGAACAACCGGCTCATCGGCCTTAGCCGGCACCACAACAATAGCAGGCAAAGGTGCCACAGGACTAGGCGGAGTGCTGGCGCTGGTAACAGTAGTCGTAGTCGAGCGGCTACCGGGGGTGCCAGCATCGGTGCCGCGGGCGCTGGAGTCCGATCCGGTCATGGTCTTGAGCAACGCACCGAACGAACTACCAAACGCACTCGAGGTTACAAACTGTACCGCCATCAGCAGTATAGCGTTATCAGGCTCCAGCCTCTTCTGACTCAGCAACTCAAACGAGTAGTAGAAGATTCTTACCGATATGGAGAAGAACCATGCCGACAGCAGAGCCAGAACAACGATGTTGCCACCGCGATCGTTAATCGCACTCAGGTAATGCTTGATGACCCAAGGCTCAGGCAACCGTCGCAGGTAAGCCAGCACAACGAAGGTGGCGAATACGAACAGCAGGACGATCATGTCACGGGTATTGATATTGCCGAACAGGCTGGGTGCTGGGGGCATCAGGCTGGAACCTCCATGTGCGGCTTATCGTATATTGCCTTGCGGGGTACGTACAGCGATATTTGCGTAAGATCAACGGGCTCAGCAGTGTGGCACACTGGTTGAAAGTGGCAAGGAGCAAACAAGTCGCACGCTCCCCGGCTCATCGGCTCCGCCAGATACGACCTGCGCTCCTCGAGCAATCTCATCATGTCTGACGCCTCACGGGAGATCTGATACTTGGTATCCCGACACACACTCTCTGGAGGTAACTCCACCTGCTGGTCTTGCAGCAACGGTTGTATGGCTCCCTGAGCCCATGCCTGGTCTATCCACTCGCTGACATCAAGTCGATTCTGATCCAGCAACTGTACGGGCTTCCAGGTGGTATCCTCAGGCTTCGTCCATCTCCATCTCAGGTTGCTCATCGCAGGGTGAACATAGGTACGAGTCCACGGTGACAGGAAGCGTCCATTCCTGTTCTGTCCCAGCACGATCGCATGGAGCACCATCGGACATCCCGACATCACCAGATCCCCAAAGGTACGCCACGAGTGCAACTCTCTACTCAAGGTATCGCTGTCCCAACTCTCAGCTGTTACCCACCTATGCAGCGTCCCAGCATCATCAGCCCACGAGAGAAAGCGCCAATCGATAGACGAAGTCAACTTAGCCAGTGCCGGATCATGCAGCACAGGTAGAACAGTCCTAGATATCCCATGCAGCACCGACTCAAGCAGCGACGTCCATCCCTTGGAAGCCTGATAAGGATCCTTCCCGATGATATCCAGACCAGGATCAGCCGCCCGTAACAGGAAGGTAGACTTGGCATCCGACGCTACCTGAGCTACGTCAACCTGTTTGGTGAGTTGGAGAATCCCGCGGCGTAGCAGGACATCGAACAATAACTTAGGGCGCCAGCGGGCTAGACGATACTCACTATTAAGAATGAAACGACGCTTACAAGTCTGGAAGTCGATGAGAGATGCCGCATCAACGGTGAACTTCATGGTGTAGGTGGATGAGTCATGCTACCAGATTGTTGTGAATCATCTGAGGCCAGATGTCCGATAGGAAGCATACCTACTACTGGAGAGAACGGATACTGTCTAGGCTGCCAGCCCTTATTCATCAACGTGCTGGCTTCCTTCTGCGGCCCCGCACTAAATACATCCAGTAGACCGCCAATGTAGGAGTGCGGTCTTCCTCCAGCCGATACCGAAAGACCTGCATGAGCCCTGCTCAACGGGCCACGGCCTTGGAACTTAAGTTGTCTAGCATCCAAGTCTTGTAACTTACTGTTAAGCGCATCATTCAAGCTCCACAATGCACCCTGAGTCTGCTTCAGTTGCCGGACATTGGCACCCGGATTCTGCCTCTCCATCTCATCGTAGATAGAATCCCTAGCCCCATCGGCTATAGCCTTACTAATTTGCGTTCTCGCATTGGCCATAGCAGCCGACTGTCCCTGCGTATCCTTGCCAAAGTAGGAATCGAGCTTCTGATTCTCAGCTATCCGTTGGTCATCCAGCATGTCGTAAGTCCACACAGGACGCTTGAAGTCCCTAGCCGCTTTCTGTAACGCAGCCGATACCTTGCGGCCATCAGCAGTATTCTGCAGATAAGGCTTATCATTCTCCAGAATGTTACGAACAATCTGTCCCGGCCCGGCATATTGTCCTGCAGGATCTACCGCCATCTGTCCAGCCATCGGTGCCAGCATCTGCTTATATTGCATGTCAGCGGCAGTCTTGGCAGCCTGATGAGCGTCTACAAAATCTCCAATAGTCTTGACTCCACCCTGCTTGGCGGCATTGACTATGGCTGGCATGGAATCACGAAGGGACTGCACATCCTTGCCACCAATATCGAGAGCCGCGGCAGTCTTGGATAATCTGCGACCTTCCTCAATCGCTCCAGCAGCCTTACCTTTACCCGCTCCACGTAACGATAGAACCTGCGTAACCAGCGATCCCAGACCATGAGCAAACATCTCAGGATCACGTTGCTGAATACCTTTCCATGACTCTCCGCCGGCACCTTCAAGGCCCTTGGCAATGTCGCTGATGACATCTCCGGTGCGTGTCCCAGTCTCCGTCTTCATCCGGTTCCCAGGAGCCATGAAAGGATCGGTGAACACACGGCCGATATCTTCCAGCGCCCCTACGCCTATACGTCCAAGTCCTTTAGCCGTATTAACAATAGGCTGTGTGACAATGTCCTTACGAGATTCAGTCTCAGGTATACCCAGTCCTGAGAACGCGCCCATCTCCCCACCACGTAGGATCTTATCTACAACGGTCTCTCCACCGGGAGGCTGTGACTGTTGAATAGCCGCCTTATGAGTCTGGATACCAGACAGTAACGCCTGCTTCAACTCAGGAGACATCTTCCCAAGCATGTCTCTCTGCGTACCTTCATCAAGTCCCATGAAGGCATTGACAGTGGACTCGGACGCAATGGAATTCTGATCGTCAGGCATTATTTCTTCTTAATTAGTTCCATAATCTGGTCGTCTACATTCTGGTTGCTAGCTGGAGCCGCAGATGTCCCACCCTGACGCCCACCAGCCATCTGTCTAAACTCTTTGACCTTGTTGGAATAGAAGTCCTTCTCACCCTGCGGTATAGGCAAGGTACGGCTACCGTTATAAACCTGCTCAGCTAAGTGAGCCATCTTGTCGTAAAACTGAGGCTTACTAAAAGTATTGATACCAAACAATGGAACCTCGCGCTCGAGGGCTTTGATACTGAACTGAGCAGCAGAAGCCTTAGTCAATGAACGCATACCAATGATGGTTCCGAATGCCGCCATGGTAGCGTTATACGCCTCTTGCTCTCGTGGTGCCATACTTCCAATTACATCCTGTAGCACAGCAGTCTGGCTTCCCACTAGAGCTTGTGGCTCTCCGGCATAATTTCCTATCAACTCCCGCAGTCCACCCTTGGATGCTTTCTCTTGTGCCTCAAGCCCAGAGAAAGTCAGCTGGAGAGCATTAGCAAGAGACTTCTGGGCCTTGGCATCACCAGCTATATCAGCATAATCTCGCAGCGACTTTAGGTCAGGCTGCGTAGGATCACCGAACAGCTGTGTAGCCGCCTCACGAACAGGAATAGTACGAAGGTTAAGCTGATTAGCCGCTGCAAACGGAATAGCTTGTTCATTACCAGATCCACTAACAGGTCCAGCTCTGCGCGCTTGAGGAACTGCCGGTCCAGCTCCAGTACCACCTACACCACCAGTTACTGGTCTAGCCGCTCCACCAATAGTTGGAGGAAGTGGGCCACCTCCCGGCCTCCCTGTAACTCCCGGTGTCATGGGAGTCTTAGTCGTCGATGTCGTTACCGGAGCTATTGTTCCACTTAGCGTAATCCCAGGAGCGGTATGAGTGGATGTAGTAGGAACATTGTGCGGACCAAGAACCGTTCCAGCTCCTCCCGTACCTATCTTAGATTTATCAGCAGGATTTACAGCAATAACCTGATTACCAGCCGTAACCGTAGCTTGACTAGGACTAAACGGCTCGTAACGAATCTCCCATCGTCCAGTATCCTGATTTAGTACCTGCATCCCTTTCAGGCCCATAGAATCATCTAGCGAGTCAATATCAATGGGATCTCCTTCTGAATTCTTGAATACCTCGCCAGTCTTTCCAGCACGGCTGCGAGCATCAAGTACACTGGTTGTATAAGATCCGGCAGGACGAGGCGGTGGCCGTAACATAGCCGCCATATTTCCAGTGATCCTGCCAGTCAGAATGAAGTCCTGGATATACGGCTTACTCTCGTCCATATCCATCTGCTTGACGAGAGCACGACGACCTTCCGCACCCATTTTAAGTAAGGAATTCTCATCCTGACCTATCTGCTCGACCTTACCTTGATGGGTAGCAAACGGAAGTTGCATCGAAGCCCGTACTGATTCCTGCCGAGGACTAAGTGGCGGTGGCTTCAACTGCTGCGCCTTTCCAGCATCGTAACTTACACCTGTATCTCCAACATTAGTGGCAAAGCTAGAAGGAGTAGCTACCGGACCTTGCCTCGGTGTAGTCACTCCGGTAGTACTTACTCCACCCTCACCAACGGTAGTAGGATAATCAGGCGTTGGCGGTGGCTGCATTGCAGCTCTACGATTACTGTGGATGAAATCAACAATGGACCTAGCCTTTTGTAAGGCATTCTTTGATTCCTTATCTACTCCAACCAGCTTCTCATACTGTCCAGTCGCATGTTGAACTTGAGCTTGTAACTGTTGAATATCATCATCGCTATAAGGCTGACCAGTCTGAGGATTGAGATAAGTCTTTCTAGATTCAGGATCGGCAAGGTGATACAGAAGACCATTAATATCAGCCGCATTCTTGTGATACAGATTAGCCTGCGCCTGCTTCTGCATGAAGTCGCGTTTCAGCGCCTCATCCACCATGGGGATACCACTGCCTGTGTTAAGGCGTTCCCATAGCGTCTGCTTAACAGGAAGAGGATTCTCTTCGGCTTCTTGAAACGGATCTGTCAACCCTGGTGGTTTAGTTGCCATAATTTATCCTGGCTGCCCTGTACCAGTACCACCGCCACCGCCAAGACCAAAGAACTTCCCAATAGATCCCCAAGGAGTTCCACCTATTACTGAACCAAATGCCTTAGCATAATCACCTACAGCCTGACGATGTAACTCATCTGATAGACCACGAGAGTAGAGAGAGTTACGAGTTATCTCATTAGCCGTATTAGCCGCAAGCCCGCCAGCCTGTATCCCCTGCCCTGTCTCACCCAACCCCACTCCAGCCTGAGCCTGACCAACCTGTGCCTCTCCAGTCGCCCCGGCCGTTCTAGCCCCAAACAACATGTTGTCTATCTTGCTCATCAGGTCGGTATCACGCTGCTGGTTCACACCTACCGCTCCACCACCTCGAGCCGTACCCATCTCACCAAGCTGGCGCTTCTCGGCATCAGACTGAGCCAGTGCGGCATTCGATGCCGGCGCTGTAGCTTGCAACGCAGTAGCTCTATCACCCGAAGCCAACTTACCAAAGTAACTTCCAGCCTGACCCAGGTTCTGCGTACCAGCGGCCGTCGTAGCCTGCCCTGTCCTGGCCTGCGATTGCCCAAATGGCAACGCCCAGTTATAGACATTGGACATATCTCCAATGCCCTTCAGGAAGTTCCCTCGGTCGGTTTTCTCACTTGAGCCGCCAAGATGTCCGAATGCCTGAGATACTCCACC
>Ga0247684_1000255_pt1 | contig 10047 bp, 9 predicted proteins | sample CNK25_metaG_FD_190129 | JGI IMG/M metagenome (GOLD analysis project Ga0247684, IMG submission 190129) | Soil microbial communities from Purdue University Martell Research Forest, Indiana, United States - CNK25 | ecosystem: Environmental > Terrestrial > Soil > Temperate forest > Bulk soil | place... | reverse complement strand
CACGTAGTTAGCCGGTGCTTCTTCTTACGGTACCGTCATCCACGCGGGATGTTCACCCGCGCGATTTCGTTCCGTCCGAAAGTGCTTTACAACCCGAAGGCCTTCTTCACACACGCGGCATGGCTGGATCAGGGTTGCCCCCATTGTCCAAAATTCCCCACTGCTGCCTCCCGTAGGAGTCTGGGCCGTGTCTCAGTCCCAGTGTGGCTGGTCGTACTCTCATACCAGCTACGGATCGTCGCCTTGGTAGGCCTTTACCCCACCAACTAGCTAATCCGGCATCGGCCGCTCCTCTCGCGCAAGGCCTTGCGGTCCCCTGCTTTCATCTCTCGATCTCATGCGGTATTAGCCAGTCTTTCGACTGGTTATCCCCCACAAGAGGACACGTTCCGATGCATTACTCACCCGTTCGCCGCTCGCCGCCAGGGTTGCCCCCGCGCTGCCGCTCGACTTGCATGTGTAAGGCATGCCGCCAGCGTTCAATCTGAGCCAGGATCAAACTCTTCAATTAAATGTTGATCCTACGAATTACTTACTGCTGTGCATCACTCAAAGTAAACGAGGTTTACTTCTCTGTGAGCACTTGCTAGATGCTTTGCCACTTGCAGAGAGAACTTTTGACGGTTCAAGCTGCGCGTAGCGCCATCATTCAAGCGCCCACACTTATCGGCTGCGAATTTTTAAAGAGCGGTTCCTGCGGTGCTGCGGCCTTCCCTTGCGGAAGCAGATGGGGTCCGGTGTTCTGGACGCCGTCGCAGCAAGTGAGACAAAGATTATGAAGGATTCCGACGTTCTGTGCAAGCCTTGGCGACGTTTCTTTCGCCATTTCCACTACAAAACAAAGAGGCGCCCGGTCGACTTTCCGCCCGGACGCCTCTGGATTGGTTGCGGGGATAGGATTTGAACCTATGACCTTCGGGTTATGAGCCCGACGAGCTGCCAGACTGCTCCACCCCGCGTCAGTGCCGCCATTCTAGATCAATCGGGGGTCGCACCGCTAGCTCGAATTACGCGCGCCCACTTCGCCGACTCGGCGCCGATCCAGCGCGAAAACTCCTCTGGCGATCCTGCTACGACATCGAAGCCCTGCTTGGCGAGCAGCTCACGTGTCTCCGCCGCCTGCATTCCCTGCACCGTTTCGGCGCTGAGCCGCGACACGATGTTCCGCGGCATACCGGCGGGAGCGAGCAGGCCGATCCAGGCGAGCGACTCGAGCTGGGGATAGCCGAGTTCCGCGACGCTCGGCACTTCCGGCGCTAACGGGCTGCGCTTGAGCGCCGTCACGGCCAGCGCCCTCATCTTCCCTGCCCTCATGTGCGGCAGAACCGCCGGGATGATGGCGAACATGCAGTCGATGTTGCCGGCCAGCATGTCGGTTACCGCGGGCGGGAAGCCGCGATACGGTATGTGCACGATGAATATTCCGGCCTCGCTCTTCAAGAGCTCCATCGTCAAGTGCGACGCGCTGCCGCCGCCCACCGACCCGTAGCTCAGCTTGCCCGGACTACGCTTGGCGAAATCGAGGAATGCCTTGAAAGAGCCGGCCGGCACTGCGGGCGTGGTGACCAACATCTGCGGCGCCGACGCGAGAAGGGAGATGGGTAGCAAGTCCTTTTCCGGGTCATACCCCATGTTCTTGTAGAGGTACTTGTTTACCGCCACCGGCCCGTTGATCGCCACGAGCAGCGTGTAGCCATCCGCCGCAGCTTTCGCCACTGCTTCCGCGCCGATGTTGCCCGCCGCGCCCGTGCGGTTGTCGACCACGAACGGCTGGCCGAGCGACTTCTGCAGGCGCTCCGACAAGGTTCGCCCAACGATGTCGGGCGTTGATCCCGCAGGATACGGGATCACTACTCTTACCGGCTTCGAGGGATACGGCTGCGCAACAGCAAGGCACGGCAACAGGGCGAGCAAGATGATCAAACAGCGCATCAAATCTTCTCCGTTTCTCCACCGCGCGGCTGCCAGACCAGCAGGCGCTGCTCCGCCAGCGTGACGGCCCAGTCGAGCAGCAAGGCGAACACCGTCAGCACCAGGATGCCGGCGAAGACCGCGTTGATGTCGAACGTTCCCTCCGCCTGGAGGATGACGTAGCCGACTCCTTCGGAGGAGCCCAGGTACTCCCCCACCACGGCGCCGACGAAGGCGAGTCCCACCGAGTTATGCAGGCTGGCGAACACCCAGCTCATGGCGCTCGGTACGTAGACATGGCGGAGCAGCTGGCGGTCGGACGCGCCGAGAATGCGAGCATTCGAAAGCACCGTATGGCTGACTTCCTTTACGCCCTGGAAGACGTTGAAGAAGACGATGAAGAACACCAGGGTCACGCCGAGCGCGACCTTGGACGCCATCCCCAGACCGAACCAGACGCCGAAGATCGGCGCGAGGATCACGCGCGGCATCGAGTTGAGCGCCTTGATATAGGGGTCGAACAGTGCCGAGGCGGTCGGGCTCAGCGCAAGCCACAACCCCGCCGCCAGCCCAAGCACGGTACCGACGACGAACGCCATGATGGTCTCGAGCAGCGTGACCCACAGGTGCGAATAGATGTACCCGCTCGAGAACCAGGCCCAGATGCGCTCGAAGACCTTGAGCGGCTCGCCGAAGAAGAACGCCGCCTTGTTGGGGTCGTCGAAGTAGAGCGGCGGCAGCAGCGTCGGGCTGGTCATCGCGTGCCAGACGGCCAGGAAGGCGACGAACAGCGCCGCCTGCCAAAGCCGCAGCCGCGTCTTACTGGCGTTGCTGGCGGGCATAGCTCTTGAGGACCTCTTCCTTCATCGCGTGCCAGATGCGGCCGTGCAGCTCGATGAAGCGCGGCGTGAGCCGGATCTCGGCGACGTCGCGCGGACGCGGCAGGTCGATCTGGAATTCGCCGATCGGATGCGCCTCCGGCCCCGCGCTGAGGACCACCACGCGATCGGATAGCGAGATCGCCTCCTCCAGGTCGTGGGTGATGAACACCACCGACTTGCGATTCGCCGACCAGAGCTCGAGCAACTCGTTCTCCATGAGCTGGCGGGTCTGGATGTCGAGCGCGGAGAACGGCTCGTCCATGAGAATGATCTCGGGATCGAGGATCAGCGTCTGAGCGAGCGCGACGCGCTTGCGCATGCCGCCGGAGAGCTGGTGCGGGTAGCGGTCGCCGAATCCGCGGAGGCCGACACGCTGCAACCACGCCTCGCCCAAGCGCCTCGCCTCCTCTTTGCGCACGCCCTTGAACTCGAGGCCCGCGGTCACGTTCGCGAGCGCGGTGCGCCAGGGCATCAGCGCCTCGCTCTGGAACAGGTAGCCGGCCTTGCGATTCAGGCCGGAAAGCGCTTCGCCGAAAACGCGCGCGTCGCCCGAGGAAGGCTGCAACAGCCCGACCGCCACGTTGAGCAGCGTCGACTTGCCGCAGCCGGTGGGCCCGACCACCGACACGAACTCCCCGGGCGCGACCCGCAGCGTGGTATCGCGGATCGCGGTGTAGCGCGAACCGTCGGGCGAGACGAAGGTGACGCTGACGCCCTCCAGCGCCAGCGCCGCGGACGCCACCGGCATCGCTAGCGCTTCTTGCCGTACTTCGCGTGCGCCTTCTTCACGAACTCGTTCGTGTAGGTCTCCGCGAGGTTGATTTCCTCCGCCTTGATCGCCGGGTTGAACGACATGAGCGCCTTCAGCGTCGTCTTGGCTCCGGCCTCGGGGAAGAAACCGTCCTTGGAATAGGCAGGCCGCACGTTGTTGAATGCGTAGAGGTACATCGCCTTGTTGCCGAGCATGTATTCCTCCGGGACCACGTCGAGGATCTGCTGCGGCGAGGCCGCCTGCATCCAAATCAAGGTGCGCACCATGGCGTTGGTGAGCGCCTGCACGGTGCCCGGGTTCTTCTTCACGAAGTCGATCGGCGCATAGAAGCTCGCCGCCGGCATCGGTCCGCCGAACAGCTTCGCGGTGCCCTCCGGCGTGCGCGTCTCGGCGATCACCTTCACCTTGCCTTCCTTCTCGAGGATGGTGACGGCCGGATCGGTCTGCGAGATGACGTCCACCCTCCCCTGGTCGACCGCCGCGATCACGCTGGCGCCCGCGCCGGTGCCGATGATCGAGACGTCGCTCGGCTTCAGCCCGCCCTGCGCGATCAGGTAGTTCACCACCATGTTGGTGCTCGATCCGGGGGCGCTGACGCCGACCTTCAGGCCCTTGAGATCCTTCGGCGACTTGTATTTGGCCGCGAGCTTGCTCGAGATCGCAACCGTGATCTGCGGCGCCGCGCCGGAGAGCACGAACGCCTGGAAGTGCTGCTTCTTCGACTGCATGTTGATGGTGTGCTCGTAGGAGCCGTTCACCACGTCGGCGCTGCCGCCGACCACCGCCTCGAGCGAGCGCGTGCCGCCCGCGAAGTCGCTGATGCGGACATTGAGCCCCTCTTCCTTGAAGTAGCCCAGCCGCTCGCACACCGTGAGCGGCAGGTAGTAGAGCGCCACCTTGCCGCCGACGGCGATGTGCACATCACGCTTTTCGATCTGCGCATGCGACAGGCCGGCGGCCAGGGCGAGCGCGAACAGGGTTGCCAGTCTCATTTTCATTGGATGCCTCCTCCTCGGGCGACGATGGTACTAAATCCCGCGCCGGTCGAGCAGGGCCTGCGAGATCGTCCCGATATCCACGTATTCGAGCTCGCCGCCGAGCGGCACCCCGCGCGCGATGCGGCTCGCCTTGACCCCCCGCTCGCGCAGCATCTCGGCGATGTAGTGGGCGGTGGCCTCGCCTTCGTTGGTGAAATTGGTGGCGAGGATCACCTCGCGGACCTCGCCTTCGGCCGCGCGCGCGAGCAGCCGGTCGAGGCCGATGTCGCGCGGCCCGACCCCGTCGAGCGGCGAAAGGCGTCCCATCAGCACGAAATACAGCCCGGAATAGCTCAGGGTCTGCTCCACCGTCGCGAGGTCCGCCGGGGTCTCCACCACGCACAGCAGCGACGGGTCGCGCCGCGGCGAGCGGCACAGCGCGCAGACCTCTTCCTCGGAAAAATCGTTGCAGCGCACGCAGCGGCGGACGCTCGTGAGCGCCGCGCCCAGCGCCTGCGCCAGCCGTTCCGCCCCCGCCCGGTCGTGCTGCAGCAGGTGGTACGCCATGCGCTGCGCCGAGCGCGGGCCGACCCCCGGCAGCACGCGCAAGGCCTCCATCAGCCGCTCGAGGCCGCGCGAGACCGGAAGCGGCTCCCCCTTCTTCAAAACGGCAGCTTGAAGCCCGGCGGCAGGCCGAGACCCGCGGTCATGCCGCTCATCTTCTCCGCGATCATGCTCTCCACCCGGTGGGCGGCGTCGTTGAACGCCGCGGCGACCAGGTCTTCGAGCATCTCGCGATCGTCGCCGAACAGCGAGGGATCGATCGCGACGCGCTTCACTTCGTATTTGCAGGTCATCTGCACCTTCACCATGCCCGCGCCCGACTGGCCCTCAACCTCGAGGGTGGCAAGCTGCTCCTGCATGCGGCGCATGTTGTCCTGCATCATCTGCGCCTGCTTCATCAGCTGACCGATATTGCCTTTCATTTCTGGCTCATTTTTCAGGGGGTCGGTAAGTGGAGTCGACGACTTTGCCGTCGAAGAGGTTGACGAGGTCCTGCACGAAGCCATCCGACTGCACCGCCCGGGTGGCTTCGGCCTGGCGAGCGGTGCGCTCGCCCGCTTCGACCGCCGCGGCGCTGGTGCCGGCGGTATCACCGACCGACACCTTCACCGTCACCGGCGTGCCGAGCTGCGACTCGAGCGCCGCCTTCAGCTTGTCCTGGTAGGCGCGATCGGCGAGATAGGCCTTCGCCTTCGGCACCACCAGGTCGAAGACGCTACCCTCGCGCGAGCGCAGCTCCGCGTTGCGCGCCAGCTCGCGCGCCGCGCCGGTCACCTGCAGTTGTGCCGCGAGCTCGGGCCAGTTGTCGTCGCTGCGCGAAGCAGCTGCCGGCTTCGCGGCTGCCGGCTTCGCCGCCGGCCTGGCCGTCGCGACGGCGGCACCGCCTTCGCGCGGACGCGGCAGCTCGGCCGCCGCCCCCTGCGGGCGGAAGGCGAGCATCCGCAGCAGCGTCATCACGAAGCCTGCATGCTCGTCCGGCGCGAGCGGCAGATCTTCCCTGCCCTGCACCGCAATCTGGTAGTAGAGCTGCACCGACTCCGCGTCGATGGTCGAGGCGAGCCGCGCGACGCGCGCCGCATCGGGCGCGTCTTCCTCCGCCGCTTGCGGTACCGTTTGCGCGAGCGCCATCTGCAGGAGCAGCCCGGCCAGGTCCTGCAGCGCCGCATCGAGCGACAGGCTGCGGGCGCGCATCTCCTCCGCCACCGCGAGCGCGCCGGGCCCATCGCCGGCAGCGATCGCGTCGAGCAGGCGCAGCAGGTAATCGCGGTCGACGGCGCCGAGCATCTCGCGCACCGGCCCGGCGCCGACGGAGCCGCCGCCGTGGGCGATCGCCTGATCGAGCAGCGACAACGCATCGCGCATGCTGCCAGCCGCGGCGCGCGCGATGAGCTGCAGCGCTTCCTTCTCGTGCTGCACGCCTTCCTTCTCGAGCACGCTCGCGAGGTGCGTGGCGATCGAGCCGGCGGGCATCTGCTTCAGGTTGAACTGCAGGCAGCGGCTCAGCACCGTCACCGGGATCTTCTGCGGATCGGTAGTCGCGAGGATGAACTTGAGGTGCTCGGGCGGCTCCTCGAGCGTCTTCAGCATCGCATTGAAGGCGGAAGTCGACAGCATGTGGACTTCGTCGATGACGTAGACCTTGAAGCGACCGCTGGTCGGCGCGTATTGCGCGGTGTCGAGCAGCTGGCGCATCTCGTCCACCTTGGTATTGGTGGCCGCGTCGACCTCGAGCAGGTCGACGAATCGCCCGCCATCGATTTCCACGCAGGCGCCGCACTTCCCGCACGGCGCCGGCGTGATCCCGGTCTCACAGTTCAGGCACTTGGCGAGGATGCGCGCCAGAGTGGTCTTCCCTACGCCGCGCGTTCCGGTGAAGAGGTAGGCGTGATGCAGCCGCTTCTGCTCCAGCGCATGCCGCAGCGCCCGCACCACATGCTCCTGACCGACGAGGCTGCCGAAATCCTTCGGCCGCCACTTGCGCGCAAGTACCTGATAGCTCATGAGTTATGAATAGGTTGGCGAGCCTGACCCCCGGCACTCGCAGCGCCCGGCTATGGCTGCTTCCTTCCGGACCTGACCAGGTTCACCAGACTGCGATGCGGGGAGGCCCGCCGGTTCCCATTATGCCGCAGCGAAACGCCTGTCGTCGTCAGGTTTTCGCAAGCCTGCAGTCAGGAGCTGCGCGGAGTGCGAAAGGTACCCTTTTGCCAGCATCCTCCTCCATCGCGTTGCATTGCGCGCGATGGTTTAACGCCCAGCGCGCGCAAGCCGCCGGGCGTTTTCTTTTCCAGCGGTTCGCTGCGTCTTCCTCAGGAAGGGGTCGGCTTGGCCAGGGTGTAGCCGATGCCGCGGATGGTGGCGATGTGCACGCCGCCGGGCTCGAGCTTCTTCCGCAGGCGGTGCACGTAAACCTCGATCGCGTTCGCCGACACTTCGTCGCCCCATTCGCACAGCAGGTCGATCAGCTGCTCTTTCGAGACCATGCGCCCGGCGCGCTGGAGAAGGATCTCCAGCAGGTTGACCTCGCGCCCGGAGAGCTCGAGCGGCACGCCATGGAGCCACGCGACGCGCCCGCTCAGGTCGTAGCAAAGCGGTCCATGGGCCATCATCAGGGGCGCCGCGCCGCCGCGCCGGGTCAACGCCCGCACCCGCGCCTGCAGCTCGGCGAGCTCGAACGGCTTGGCGAGATAGTCGTCCGCGCCCGCGTCGAGTCCCTTCACCCGGTCGCCGACGGAATCGCGCGCCGTCAGCAGGAGCACCGGCAGCTTCGAGTCGCGCGCGCGCAGATCGCGCAGCACGTCGAGGCCGCTGCGCACCGGAAGGCCGATATCGAGGATGAGCAGGTCGAACGCGCTCGCCTTCAGCGCGCGCTCCGCTTCGGCGCCGGTCGCCACGCGATCGACCGCGTGTCCCGACTGGCGCAGCGACGTCAGCAGGGACTCGCCGACGTGAGCGTCGTCCTCCGCGACAAGAATGCGCATGCACCTCCTCCGAGGGCTAGTTTAGACCAATCCCGCGCCCGTCAGCGCGTCCCGGCCGCTCTGGGGACGCGGACCACGTGGACGCTGCAATGCGCGTTGGCGGTCACGCTCGAGGCCACCGAGCGCCACCACGCAAGCGCCTGCTCCTTCGGATCGGGCGCGCCTAGCACGATGAGATCCACGCCGTTGTCGCTCGCAAACCGCAGCAGCGTCGACGCCGGGCTGAGCGACTGGATGACGTGCAGCGACAGGCGCGCGTCCGGAACCTCGAGGCCGGCGACCCAGCGACGCAGCCGCTCGAGGTGCTCGGCGTGGATGCCCGGCTGATCGGCCGGCGCCGTAAGCGGCTCGCCGTTGACCACTGAAACGCAGAGCAGCCTGAAGTCCGGGCTGAGCGAAAGGATGCGCGCGATCGCGTCGCGCAAGGGTGGATGGCGCACATCGTCGGGATGCATGGTATCGACGGCGACCATGACGATCGGCGCGCGCGCCGCGCGCGTCGCCGACGCCGGCCGCATCGCGCGCGCCGCCCACCATCGCCGCGCGTGTTCGAGCACGCCGGCGCGCTGCGTCTTTGCGGCGCGTTCGGTGAGCACGACCCCTGCCGGCTCGCGCAGCGCCCTGGCGAGCTCCTCGGCGGACTGATAGCGATTCGACGCGTCGGGCTCGATGCAGCGCAGGATGATCTCCTGCAGCCAGGGCGGCGTTCCCGGCGCCACCGTCCGGGGCGGCGCGGGGTCGAGCCAGATGCGGTCGCGCAGGCCGGCGAGCGTACGCGGGATCCCGAAGGGCAGCGTGCCGGTGGCGAGCTCGTAGAGCACGACTCCCAGCGAGTAGAGGTCGCTGCGCGGATCCGCGCGGTTGCCGAGCACCTGCTCGGGCGAGATGTACGGCGCGGAACCGGAGGCGAACCGCCGTTCTTCGCCCAGCAGGTCGGGGAAGCCTTGGTGGCGCGCCATGCCGAAATCGATGAGCACCGCCTCGCCGCCCGGACGCAGGACGATGTTCTCCGGCTTGATGTCGAAGTGGATCGCGCCCTGCTGGTGAATACTCTGCAGAGCCTCCGCCGCCGCCACGCCGATCGCTGCTACGCGCTCCGCGGGCAGCGGTCCCGGGCGCGCGATCTGCTCGAGGTTGCTGCCCTCGATCCATTCGAAGACCAGATAGGGCGCATCGCCCGGCCGGCCCCTGGCGACGAAACGCGGCACATGCGGTCCGGACAGCGCGGGCAGGATGCGCGTCTCGGTCTCGAACCCTATTACGCTTTCGGCGCCCTCGCCCACGCCGCTGCGCGGGCGCTTCATGATCGCGGGGAACGGGATGGGCGGCCGGCCATCGACGCCGGTGATCCGGCAAATGGTCGAAAGCGCGCCCCGATGGAACGGGGCGGCGAGGATGAAGCCATCGACGCGCTCGCTCCCGCTATCCGGCATCCGCGCCCTCGCCCCTGTTCGCAAGCCGGTGGCGGAGAGAGTGGGATTCGAACCCACGGTACGCTATTAACGTACACACGCTTTCCAAGCGTGCGCCTTAAGCCGCTCGGCCATCTCTCCTGCAGTTTCGCAGCTTACTTTAGGCGCCGGATTCTAGCGCGCAGGCGAAAAAAAAGCCCGCCTCGCGGCGGGCTTTCTCCTGCGTCGATCGACCTACGCTACGGGTTCATGTGCTGGTAGGTGCGGATGTCGCGATTGCGCGTCTCCGACAGGAAGATCGAGCCGATGACGAGCGACATCACGGCCACCACGATCGGGTACCAGAGACCGTAGTAGATGTCGCCGGTCGCCGCCACCATCGCCGTCGCGGTCAGCGGCAGCATGCCGCCGAACCAGCCGTTGCCGATGTGATAGGGCAGCGACATCGACGTGTAGCGGATCTCGGTCGGGAACAGTTCCACCAGGAACGCGGCGATCGGGCCGTACACCATGGTCACGTAGATCACCATGATGACCAGGATCAGCTCG
>Ga0247684_1000253_pt1 | contig 10091 bp, 9 predicted proteins | sample CNK25_metaG_FD_190129 | JGI IMG/M metagenome (GOLD analysis project Ga0247684, IMG submission 190129) | Soil microbial communities from Purdue University Martell Research Forest, Indiana, United States - CNK25 | ecosystem: Environmental > Terrestrial > Soil > Temperate forest > Bulk soil | place... | reverse complement strand
AGCTTCCTGATGGACAGCTTCTACCGCTGCGTGCCGCTGGTGCGCAAGCGGCGCGTGCACTTCCATCACTTCATGCGCGAGATCCATCGCGAGCTCGACGCGGCGAAGGGCAGCGAAGATCCGATCGCCGTGGTCGCGGAAAAAACCTCGAGAAAATACCGCCTGGTGTGCTTCGATGAGTTCCACGTCTCGGATATCGCCGACGCGATGATCCTCGGGCGCTTCCTCGAGCAGACGATGGAGCGCGGCGTGGAGTACGTCATGACGTCGAACTACGCGCCCGACCAGCTCTACCCGAACGGCCTGCAGCGCGAGCGCTTCCTGCCGGCGATCGAGTTCATCAAGCAGCATCTGGACGTCGTCTCGGTGGACAACGGCACCGATTACCGGCGCCTGAAGATGGAGCGCCTGCGCGTCTACCACCTCCGCGACGACGCGGCGTTCGAGAAGATCTTCTCCGACCTGAAGGACGTGGAGGAGGAGCACCAGCCGCTCGACGTCGAGGGACGCGAGATCCCGTACCGCAAGCGCGCGGGCGGCCTGGTATGGTTCGATTTCGCGGTGCTGTGCGGCGGACCGCGCTCTTACGCCGACTACGTCGACCTGGCGAAGCGCTTCCACACCGTCATGCTGTCGGGGGTGCCGAAGCTCTCGCCGAGGAACGCCGACGCCGCGCGGCGCTTCACCTGGCTGGTCGACGTGTTCTACGATGACCGCATCAAGATGGTGATCTCGGCCGAGGCGCCGCCCGAGGAGCTGTTCCCCGAAGGCGAGAACGCCGCCGAGTTCCAGCGCACCGTGAGCCGGCTGATCGAGATGCAGTCGGCGCAGTATCTGCAGCAGGAACGAGCAAGAAGATAGAAGCCGCCTCGAGGCGGAATAGGCCCCGAGTTTTCCTATACCCAGTACGGCGGATAGCCGGAGGATTTCTCCTCCGCCGCGAGCAGCCTCAGCATCGCCGGCCATTCGAGCACGCCGTAGGGACGGCGCGTGCCGGGCTGGTACAGGTGCGCGGTCTTCTCCAGCACTTCCTTCGAGGGCAGGACCGGTTGCTTGCCGCAGGCCATTGCATCGACCTGTGCGCGGCAGGACCATTCGAGCTGGTACATCGTGTTGAACGCTTGCTGCACGGTCGCGCCGCAGGTGAGCAGGCCGTGGTTGCGCAGGATCATCGCGTCGTGCGGGCCGAGGTCGCGCACCAGCCGCTCGCGCTCGCCGAGGTCGACCGCCGGTCCTTCGTAGTCGTGGTAGCCGATGTGGCCGGCGAAGCGCATCGAGGTCTGCGTCATCGGCTGCAGGCCCTCCGGCATCGCCGACACCGCCATGCCCGCGCGCGTGTGAGTGTGGAGCACGCATTTCACCTCGGGTCGCGCGCGATGGATGCAGCCGTGGATCACGTAGCCCGACTTGTTGATGCCGTAGTCGGTCTCGGGCTTCCACAGGACCTCGCCGTCCAGCGCGATCCTGACCAGGCTGGAGGCGGTGATTTCCTTGTACAGGAGGCCGTACAGGTTGATCAGCAGATGATCGTCGGTTCCAGGAATGCGCGAGGTGATGTGGTTGTAGATCAGGTCGCTCATCCCATAGCGATCGACCAGCCGGTAGCAGGCCGCGAGCTCGACCCGCGCCTGCCATTCCTCCCGCGAGACCTCGTCCTTGATGCAGCGGAACGCGGTGTCGTAGTTGAGTTCGCTGCGTCTATTCACTTGGTCAAGTATGCGCTTTCTCCGGACGGCCCGAATACGTGAAAATGGGCGTCGCAGGCGCGACCAGGCGCCCTGAACGATGGATCGGCTTCCATGACTCGCAAGGATACCGCCCGCATGAAAATGATTTTTTGGCTGCTCTGGATTCTTTTTTTCGCGCTCCCCGCCGCCGCTCAGGACTATCCCGCCCGCCCGGTCAAGCTGCTGATCCCGTTCCCGCCCGGCGGCAGCAACGACGTGGTGGGGCGCGTGATCGCCGCCCAGCTTTCGGAGCGGCTCGGCCAGTCGGTGGTGGTGGAGAACCGCGGCGGCGGCGGCGGAACACTCGGTATCAACGCCGCGGCCAAGTCCGCCGCGGACGGCTACACGCTGCTGCTCGTGTCGGTCGGCTACCCGATGAGCATCGCCCTCGGCGCGATGCCGCACGAGTCGCTGCAGTGGTTCACGCCGGTCGCCTCGGTCGGCACCGGACCGAGCATCCTGGTGGTGCCGGCCTCGCTGCCGGCGCGCTCGCTGCAGGAGCTGATCGCGCTCGCGAAGAGCAAGCCCGGCGCGCTCAACGCGGGCTCGGCCGGGCCGGGCAGCTTCCAGCACCTCGCGACCGAGCTGTTCCGCCTGCAGGCCGGCATCGACATCGTCATCGTGCAGTACAAAGGCGGCGGCCCTGCGCTCACCGACACCATCGCCGGCGTGGTGCAGATGAACGTCGGCAGCGTGATCCAGAACCTGCCGCACGTGCGCTCCGGAAAGCTGCGCGCGCTCGGCATCGGCGGCACGAAGCGCATCGCCGCGATGCCCGAGGTTCCGACCTTCGCCGAGAGCGGCCTGGCGGGCGCGGAGGCGAGCAACTGGTGGGGCATCGTCGTGCCGGCCGGCACGCCGGCGCCGGTGGTCGAGCGCGTGCGCAGGGAAATTCTCACGCTGCTCGACTCCGCGGACACGCGCAAGCGCTTCGAGCTCGAGGGCGCGGAAGTATTGCGCACCACGCAGGACGAATTCACTCGGCTCATCGCCACCGAGACCGACAAGTGGACGCGCGTGGTGAAGCAGGCGGGCATCAAGGCGCAATAGCGACTATATTCAGGCTCCAATGGACAAGTTCAAAGCATTCCGGCTGACTGAAGCCGACAAGAAGGTGCGCGCCGAGTTCGTCGACTGCACGCTCGACGACCTCGATGCCGGCGACGTCGTGGTGCGGGTCGCCTATTCCGACGTCAACTACAAGGATGCGCTCGCCGCCACCGGCAAGGGCCGCATCCTGCGCCGCGCGCAGTGCATCGGCGGCATCGATTTCTCCGGCACCGTGGTGTCCTCCACCAGCCCGCGCTTCGCGAAGGGCGACGCGGTGCTCGGCGTGGGCTTCGACCTGGGCGTGGCGCATCACGGCGGATATGCCGAGTACGCGCGCGTGCCGGCCGACTGGCTGGTCAAGCTGCCGCAGGGCATGTCGCTGTGGGACGCGATGGCGTTCGGCACCGCCGGCTTCACCGCCGGCATCGCGATCGTGCGCATGGAGAGTAACGGCCTGAAGCCCGCGAACGGGCCGGTGATCGTGAACGGCGCGACCGGCGGCGTCGGCTCGATCGCGGTCGCGTCGCTGGCGAAGCTCGGCTACCACGTGGTGGCGCTCACCGGGAAAAGCGCCGAGGCCGACTGGCTGAGGAAGCTCGGCGCCGCCGAGGTGAAACTGCGCAGCGAGATCGATCTGACAAAGATTAAACCTTTGGACAAGGCGGTGTGGGCGGGAGCAGTGGACAATCTCGGCGGGGAAATCCTCGCCTGGATGGCCAGCACGATGAAAGTGAACGGCGTCATCGCGTCGATCGGGCTCGCCGCGAGCGCCAGCCTCAACACCACGGTCATGCCGTTCATCCTGCGCGGCGTGTCCCTGCTCGGCATCAATTCGACCGACAGTCCTTCGCCGGCGCTGCGCGAGACGGTGTGGCGGCGCCTGGGCGGCGACCTGCGGCCGCCGCGCCTGGAGGAGATGGCGCAGACCATCCCGTTCGAGCAGCTGCCGTCGGTGTTCGAGCGCTTCATCGGCGCGCAGGTGCGCGGCCGCGTGGTCGTCGACCTCGCCGCCTGATGGCCGCCGCGGGCGAAATTCCCGAGAAGCGGGTCCTGATCGTCGACGACTCGAAGTTCGTCCGCACCACCTTCAACCGCATCCTCAGCGCCTCGTTCGCGGTGCGCGAAGTCGCCGACGGCGAGGCCGGCTGGCAGGCGATCGAGAGCGACCCGTCGATCGTGATGGTGGTCTCCGACCTCGATATGCCGAAGATGGACGGCTTCGGCCTGCTGCAGAAGGTGCGCGGCGCCAGCAACGCGCGCATCAAGGAAATGCCGATCATCATCATCTCGGGCAACCAGAACGAGGCGGCGAAGAAGCGCGCGCGCGACATGGGCGCGAACGACTTCATCTCCAAGGAGGCCGACGCGCCGGAGGTGCTGTCGCGCATCGATAACCTGCTCAAGCTGGTCAAGGCGAGCCACGACCTCGAGGACAACAAGCAGGTCATCGAGCAGACCGTCACCCACGACCCGCTCACCGGCACCCTCACGCCGCACACCCTGATGATCGAGGGCCGCAAGCTCTATTCCCATGCCAAGCGCCACACCAGCCCGCTTTCGGTGATGGCCTTCCGCATCGACAGCCACGCCGAGATCGCCAAGAGCGCCGGCAAGGACGTCGCCGACCAGCTGCTCGCCAAGATCTCGAAGCTGGTCACCTCCAACCTGCGCACCGAGGACTCGATCGGGCGTGCGGCGGAAACCACCTTCATCGTCATTTCCGGCGGGCCGGGCGCGCAGCAGGTGATGGCGCTGGCGCGCCGCCTGCACGAGCAGATGAAGGCGGCGCAGGTGGCCTACCGCGGCCAGACGCTCAAGATCGTCTCGAGCTTCGGCGTCGCGACGCTCGGCAACGACCAGGCCGCCGCGGTCGAGGACCTGGTCAAGCTCGCGCTGCAGCGCCTGCAGCGCGCCGGCAGCGGCGCCTCCGATCGCATCGTCGGCTCGGAGGACATCGGCAGCATCAAGGTGCCGACCATTTCCGCCGAGATCGAGCGCGCGCTCCAGGTCCTGGAGAAGGTGAACGCCGAGCGCCTGGGCATCAATCCCGCCGACATGCTGCTGCGGCTGCTGCCGTTCCTGCAGAGCGCGTTCAAGCAGGTCAAGCTCGACCTGCCGTGGGATAAGATAGGCACGGTGCTAAAGAGCAAGAAGTAAGGCGGCGCATGACCTCGTACCGCGACTTCCATCGCCGGTCGATCGCGGACCGCGATGCATTCTGGGCGGAGCAGGCGAAGCTGATCGACTGGCACAAGCCGTTCGGCCGCGTGCTGGACTACTCCCGTCCGCCGTTCGCGCGCTGGTTCGTGGGCGGCGAGACCAACCTCTGCCACAACGCCGTCGACCGGCACCTCGCCGCGCGGGGCAAGCAAAAGGCGCTGGTCTGGATCTCGACGGAAGTCGACGCCGAAAGGCACTTCACCTACGAAGAGCTTTACCGCGAAGTGAATCGCACGGCCGCGATGATGCGCTCGCTCGGCGTCAAGAAGGGCGACCGCGTCATCGTCTACATGCCGATGATCCCGGAGGCGCTGTTCGCCATCCTCGCCTGCGCGCGCCTCGGCGCGATCCACTCGGTGGTGTTCGGCGGCTTCGCCGCGGCGAGCCTCGCCGCGCGCATCGACGACGCGCGCCCCGCGCTGATGGTCACCGCCGATGGCGGCAGCCGCATGGGCAAGGTGGTGACCTACAAGACGCTGGTCGACGAGTCGCTGCGGCTCGCGAAGCATCCGCCCAGGAAGGTTTTGCTTTTCAACCGCGGGCTGGACGCTTCCCTCTCACTGGCAAACGGGCGGGACGTTCTATGGCAGTCGATACAAGATAACTTCAAGAACGAAAAAGTCCCCTGCGAGTGGCTGGAGTCCTCCGAGCCCTCGTACATCCTCTACACCTCGGGGACGACGGGCCGGCCGAAGGGCGTGCAGCGCGACGTCGGCGGCTACGCGGTGGCGCTCGCGGCGTCGATGAAGCACATCTTCTGCGGCAACGCGGGCGAGACGATGTTCACCACCTCCGACATCGGCTGGGTGGTCGGACACTCCTACATCATCTACGCGCCGCTGCTCGCCGGCATGACCACCATCATGTACGAGGGCGTGCCGATCCGGCCCGACGCCGGTATCTGGTGGAAGATCGTGCAGGACCACAAGGTGTCGGTGATGTTCTCCGCGCCGACCGCGATCCGCGTGCTCAAGAAGCACGATCCCGCATACCTGAAGAAATACGACCTGTCCTCGCTGCGCCACCTGTTCCTCGCCGGCGAGCCGCTCGACGAGCCGACCCATGTCTGGATCAGCGAGGCGCTCGGCCGCCCGGTGATCGATCACTACTGGCAGACCGAGACCGGCTGGCCGCTGCTGTCGGCGCACCCGGGGGTGGAGAAGACGCCGCTCAAGATGGGCTCGCCGAGCTTCCCGTGCTACGGCTACGACGTGCACCTGCTGCACGAGGGCTCGGGCGAGGAAGTGAAGGAGGGCGAGAAGGGCGTGGTCACGGTCACGCCGCCGCTGCCGCCGGGCTGCATGTCGACGGTGTGGGGCGACGACGAGCGCTTCGTGAAGACGTATTTCGGCGACTTCAAGGGCCGGCAGGTGTACTCGACCTTCGACTGGGGGATCCGCGACCGGGACGGCTACTACTTCATCCTCGGCCGCACCGACGACGTGATCAACGTCGCCGGCCACCGCCTCGGCACGCGCGAGATCGAGGAGGCGATCAGCATGCACCCCAACGTGGCCGAATGCGCCGTGGTCGGGGTCGCCGACGCCCTCAAAGGCCAGATGCCGCTCGCATTTGCCGTGCTGAAAGACGCCGCCAAGCCGACTTCTTCGCAGGAAGTCATGGACACCGTGGACCGGCAGCTCGGCGCCATCGCGCGGCCGAAGGCCGTACACTTCGTCACCTTGCTGCCGAAGACCCGCTCGGGGAAGACGCTGCGCCGCTCGATCCAGGCGCTCGCCGAATCGCGCGATCCCGGCGACCTCACCACCATCGAAGATCCCAACGCTCTTGAACAGATCAGAAAGGCACTGAACGGATGAAGACCAGGCCCATGCTCACGCTGGAGGACTGCCGCAAGGTCTCGGCGGCCGCGCAGGCGGAAGCGATCAGGAACAAGTGGATTGTGTGCGTTGCGATCCTGGACGACGGCGGCCACCTGCTGCACCTCGAACGCATGGACGGCGCGACGCCGGCGAACGCCGAGATCGCGGTGGAGAAGGCACGCACTGCAGCATTGACGCGGCGCACATCGAAAGCCTGGGAGGACCGGATTGCGGCCGGGCGCCTTTCGATGCTTAAAATGCCGGTGCTGCCGGTTCAGGGCGGTGTGCCCATCCTGGTCGAGGGCGTGTGCGTCGGCGCGGTCGGCGTCTCCGGCGTGCAGTCCCACGAGGACGAGCAGATCGCGGAAGCCGGCATCAAGACAATCAAATAGAAAAAGGAGCTCGCCGCATGAACAACCCCGTGGTTCCGCTGCTTGCCCGCGTTCTGCTTACCATCCTGTTCTTTGTCGCCGCGTACAACAAGGTGACGCACATCGACCAGACGATCGGCTACATGGGCAAGGTCGGGCTGCCGATGCCGCAAGTGACGACCTGGCTGGTGATTGCGATCGAGTCGATCGGCGGGCTGCTCGTCCTGATCGGCTGGAAGACGCGCCTGGTGGCATTGATCATGGCGCTCTTCACGCTCGGCGCCGCGCTCCTTGGCCACAAGTTCTGGGTCGATCCCTCGCAGACGACGCAATTCCTCAAGAATCTCGCCATCGCCGGCGGTTTCCTGATGCTCATGTATGCGGGGCCTGGCCGCATCTCGGCCGACAAGTCGTAGCTCGCGCAGCGCCGGAAAAGAAAAAGGGGCCCGCGGGCCCCTTTTTTCTTTGCGGGACGGTTTCAGATCTGGATCATGCGGGTCTCGCCCGGCTTCATCACCGAAACCTGGATGCCCGGCGCGATCTGGGCGAGGGCGCGGCGGAACTCCTCGCCGGCCTCGACGCCCTTTACCGCCGGATTGTGCGCGTAGTGCACCGGGATCGCGTGCTGCACGCCGAGCCACTGGCAGGCGCGGGCTGCTTCCTCCGGTCCCATCGTGTAAGGACCGTCGCCAACGCACACGATCGCGAGGTTCGGCTGGTAGCGCTCGCCCAGGGTCTTCATGTCGCCGAACAGGTCGGTATCGCCGCTGATGTAGGCCCGCAGGCCGCCGATGTCGAGCATGTAGCCCGCGGCCGGGAAGCCGTGCAAGGTTGAATGGACCGCCGGCACCAGCCGCGCCGTCATCGCCCCGAACCGCGAGGTGCCGCCGAAGTTCATGCCGGCGCCGCCGTTGACCACCACCTTGGCGGGGTCGAGGCCGGCGTTCTTGAAGTCGGGCACCAGGCCGGTCGGCGCGCGCATCAGGTCGCTCTGTCCGGTCGTCATGACGGGCACGCCGGCGTCGACCAGCGCCTTCAACGCGCCCATATAGTCGCCCGCGTGGTCGCCGTGGTCGTGCGTCAGCAGCACGAACACCGCTTCCGGGTTCTTGCCCTTCACGTACTGGGCAAAGCCGGCCGGGCTGCTGTACTCGGCGGGCTTCGGCACGTTGAATCGCGTCCAGCCGGCGTTGCTCCAGAACCATGCGTCGCCGTAGGCGATCTGCTTGTAGTCGGGCGTGGCGAGCTCGACGATGCCGCCGCCCAGCCAGCGCACCGACGCGCGGCCGCCGGTCATGCGGCCGGCGGCACTCCCCGATTGCATGGCCGAGGCGCATCCACCGAGGGCGGCGACGCCGCCCACGGCGGCGAGGCTGCGAAGCAGCCGGCGCCGGCCGAGACTCTCCACTGCGACTCCTGCTTGTATCTTCACGAATCTCCTCCTAGAGAAATTGCAGCGGGCAGCTAACACCCGGGCAAGCCGGCGGCGCCTTGACCGGCGTCAAGTCTCCCCGGGGCCGAGCGCCACGACGCGCTTTTCGACGAGCCTGTCGATGTCGCCGTCGCTGCAGCCCAGCCCGCGCAGGATCTCCCGGCCGTGCTCGCCCAGGCGGGGAGGGTCGGCGCGCTTCGGCAGGCGCTCGCCGTCGAGCTCGAGCGGCAGCGCCGGCACCTTGATGGTCTTGCCGCCGACCCGCGTGGGCACCAGGCCGCCGTGGGCGTTGAGATGCGGATCGTCGAGCAGGTCCCAGGGCTTGGCGATCGGCGCGAACGGCAGCCCGATCTGCTCGAGTTTCTCGGCCAGCTCTTTCTGCGGATATTTCTTGATAAGAGAGGACAGCGCCGGCAGCAACCAGCTCCGCTCCTTCACCCGCTGGCCATTGGTTTTGAGCCGCGCATCGGCCTTGAGGTCGGGCGCGTCGAACTCGCGGCAGAATACTTCCCATTGCGTGTCGGTGACCACGCCGACGAACAGGCGCCCGCCGTCGGCGGTCTCGAAGATGTCGTAGATGCCCCAGGCGGGCCGCTTGACCGACATCGGCGGCGGCGCCTCGCCGGTGAGCTCGTACTGCGCCATGTGCTGCGCGACGAGATAGGCGGTGCTCTCGAACAGCGAGCTGGTGACGCGCTTGCCGCGCCCGGTGCGTTCGCGCTCGCGCAGCGCGGCGAGGATCCCGACCGCCGCGAACGTCCCGCCCATGATGTCGATCACCGACGAGCCGGCGCGCAGCGGCCGGTCGGGCAGGCCGGTCATGTAGGCGAGGCCGCCCATCATTTGCGTCACCTCGTCGAGCGCGAGGCGGTGCTCGTACGGCCCCTTGAGGAAGCCCTTCAGCGAGCAGTAGATCAGCCGACTATTTATTTGCCGTAGCTTCTCAAAAGAAAACCCCAGCTTGTTCAGTGCGCCGGGCCTGAAGTTTTCGGTGAGCACATCCGCGCTCTCGAGCAGCTTCAGCACCAGCGCGTTGCCTTCCGGGTGCTGCAGGTCGATCGCCAGGCTCTTCTTGTTGCGGTTGAACACCGGGAAGAAGCCGGCGCCGGCCGCCTCGAGCCGCCGCGTATTGTCGCCGGCGAGCGGCTCGACCTTGATCACTTCCGCGCCGAGGTCCGCGAGCACCAGCCCGCAGGACGGGCCCATGACCATGTGCGCGAACTCGACGACTCTGACGCCGTCAAGCGGCAGCACGGAATCCCTTGGGCAGGCCGGCGACCGGCGTGTGGCCATAGACCGGCTCGCCCGGGATCGCTTTCACCAGGATTTCCCTCGCGACAAGCAGCTTCTCGATGCTGATGCCGGTCGAGACCCCCATGCTCTCGAACATGAAGACCAGGTCCTCGGTGATCACGTTGCCGCTCGCGCCCGGGGCATACGGACAGCCGCCGAGGCCGGCCATCGAGCT
>Ga0247684_1000244_pt1 | contig 10382 bp, 21 predicted proteins | sample CNK25_metaG_FD_190129 | JGI IMG/M metagenome (GOLD analysis project Ga0247684, IMG submission 190129) | Soil microbial communities from Purdue University Martell Research Forest, Indiana, United States - CNK25 | ecosystem: Environmental > Terrestrial > Soil > Temperate forest > Bulk soil... | reverse complement strand
TCACTTCTCCTCCTGTAACCAGTTAAATATCTGATTGGCCAGCTTCTCATAACTTGTCATCTCATAGCTGCTATCTGGACTCAGGATGATTTTCAATGCCGCGTCTGATGCGTCTCTACGGTTCATACGACGAACATCCCATGCTAGTTCTGGTGTTATTACGTGTTGTTCGCTCACTTCTTATCTCCCTTCTCAGGTGGTGCTGAGAATGTTAAGCTATCTGGATTAAACGTTGTCTCAGGTGGCCAGCCATTCTCCAGCTTGAACTTGTTGGCTGTGCTCATCAGCTCGCTGACCTTCTCCTGAAACTGTCGCTGGACGTTCTGTAACTGAGCTTGCAGGAGTTGAGCATCTTTCTGCTGGACTTGGAGCTTCAACAGTTGTACCTCGGTGAGCTTATATTCTTTACCCTGTGCCATCCCCCTGCTAGCCCAAACCAGTATCCCCAATATCATTGCTATAGCTATCAGGAATATGATGGCTACGGTACGGATGTCCTTGTTATTCAGCTCTGTTGTCATAATGTTTCCTTCTATACTAAGTTTACTTCTATGTCCATAGTAAAGTTCGATTCAGATATCGTTTCTTGTAATCTTTATTAACTTTTCCACTGATCCTGCAATTGTAAGACCCTCTAATTCTCAGACCTCTCTTCTTTAGTATCTCGTATACTTTTGTTTCGACAGAGAGAGCCTCTTCCTTTGTCAAACCATTAGCTATTACTTTGTAACTCTTGACTCCATGCTTCCAAGTCCAAACTGCTCCAGTTTCGCCGTCCTTGTGTTCCTTAATCCTTCTTTCTAAATCCATGGTCATGCCAACATACCAACAATCTATCGTCCAACATTCAATTAAATAGACACAATAGATTGGAGGATCTTCGTCTATTGCAAACCTATATTTCTTGCCCATTCTACCTTTAAGGACCTCCGCGATGCTCCGGTCCACCGACGTTATGCCACCGGAATGCACGCCGACCGCCAAATGTTATAATGAACAGGGAATCCATTCCGTCTGGCAGCCAGTTGTATGTCGGTGATACAGAGCTGACTATTTGGCGTTGGATTCCCCATTCTTGTATAAGCAGTGCCGTCCATCCTTGCGGAACTCACCCGTACTAGGCTGCCTAGTGACATCAACCGGGCAGGCGGCACCGCCTTAAACCGTTAAACGTTCAAATCTAATCGTGGCGACGGGCCTTGATACCCGCTGTGGTAGCCTGCGCTGAGCCAAGATCTAACAGGTGAATACTTGGTCCTATCCCTGATAGATTTACCCCGGCCAGTCTTACCACGCTATCCGAGGAATTAATTGCTGTGTGTCCTTCCACACCGCGCCACGAAACTCTTTCCTCTGGTGAGATTCCCCACCTCACTCCCAACCACTCATCGGACTCTACGTTTCCGATGGTCTCATCCGTTTCTCCCTGATGGCGGTTTCCAACCCGTAAGGGGGCCGATGAGCACGAACCTGTCGCTTACACGACACAGAGGAAACTCGTCTACCGTTTAACCTTGGTATCTACCGCCGCAATCTGTGTGATCTTGTGATACCACGTCTTACGCTCCTCATCACTGGCCGACTTCTTCTCCGCATCGGTTACCGCACGATCATCCTTACTGTCCTTACTCTTCTTTACTCGGGTACCCAAGTAGAAGTCCGCGGCCACTCCCAGCATCTTGTCCACATCAAACCCGCCATGTCCGTTATCCTCGATAGGGATGCCGGCACGCTCGAGCTCATGGAACTTACTAAGGCTCATGGAGTCCCTGAAGTCCGCTCCCTTGAACTGTTCCTTAGCCGCCTTACGCACACGGAGATCCTCCATCCGCTCGGCATCGAGAGCCTCCGGCCGATAGTTGACCGTCGTATTGAGACTCTTAGTATCGTTACCATTCACCACCGTAACGCACAGTTTCAGGTTCCGGCTGTCGCCAGCTGACGACGGCACATCCTGTGTCTTATGCACGGTAGCGAAGTTGCCCGACGTCTCATACTCGGCAACAATCACTCCGCTGTACCAACCGTCGTCCCACGGCTTCCGTTCTTCTCTCTCGAATCCACTGAACCTACTAGCTTTCTGTGTTGCAGCTGCTTCAGACATTTGTATCTCCTTATATTTATATGTGTTAATCCCTAGAAGGGAATCAATTCGCCATCGTCGTCCGTTATGGGCGGCTTAGGCGGAACTTTATTACGGACTATAACTTGTAACTCAGCCAGACGCCGTCTCTCAATCACACGCTTCTCCTCAACCTCCAGCTTGCGTTGTTCTTCATCGTCAAATAACTTCTGTTGTAGCTCAGTCATCAGTCGTTACTCGCTCTCACTTCAGCTGACTTCCGTTGTTTCTCCATCAGCCATTCACAGAATCTAAGTACCCAATGGTCTCTATCCATGGGATGGAAGTAATCCTCACTGTGCTGGTCAGCAAACAGTGCGAACTCAGATGTGACAAGTCTGGCGGCTCCTTCCTTTAGACTGTGCATCACTTACCTCCAAATGGAACATCCTTGGGAGCTTCCACTTTCTGCCTGACTGGCTCAGCAGACGGTACGGAATCCACCAGCTCCTCGCTCACACCTATTCCAGTAGCGAACTTTATACAATGCATCTGAGATCTGACCATCAACATGTGTTCCATCTTTTCCAGCCAATTAGGATTGGTTCCCACTAACCACGCACTGGCCCAGGCTGTATACTCCATGGGCTCATCGTTTATCATCATCGTACATTTCACTCCATGGTCTTGTTCCATCACGGCATCACGCCTGATCTTATCCTGACCTTTAACTTGCAGAATCTTCCCTTGCGGCCATGGACGAGTTACTTCCTCAAACTTAGGGTGACCAATCTTCATCCCTTTGTGCTCACACTTGATCTTCAACCCTTCGAGAGAAGTTCCAATTCTTCCCGCAGGAGTCATGTAGACATGGTTCTCGGCCGGATCAACCTTGTAATCGTACTTAGCACAGTGGTAAGCCATGAGTACCGATTGAGGCACGGTCCATCCCCAGTTCATGGAGTAGTACAGCTCAGCCATCTTGACTATGCCGATCTCTTTGTAACTGTAACCAGAGAGTGTGGCCCACTGCTCCATCTTAGACTTCTGCTGCACCTGAGTAGCCTGCTTCTGTAACTCCAAGATAGCCTGATTAGCTGGAGGTTTAGTTTCATTCTTCTCAAACTCAGCCTTCAGTTGTTGTGCCAGATCCAGTTGTTGCTCGTTCATCTGATTCTCCTTTTGTCCTGATACGGTCAGGAGCCGTAAGCTCGTTTATAGCTTTTATAGGAAGCTCTAAGTTCCTTCTCAGTACGCTTACACCGCATCTTGAATAGCTTCATGATCTTCAAGCAACTCTTGCAGGTTACTTTTTTTTCGGACTTGGTAAGTTCATACTTGCCCGGCTTGAGAGCGTGAGTATGACACCAAGGCTCTCCATTGAAGTTCCAATGCTTCATACTTCAACCTCACGCGCTTCCTTGATCTTGTACAACTTACTATCATTGAGAGTAGTCTTGCCTGAACATACCGGCAGGAAGTCGCACTCTCCCCACATACTCACACAAGCCGTGTTGCTCATAGGCCACGGCTCGGCATCGGCACACTTGGAGTAGAACTCACATATCTCCCTGATAGCCCAATCCATCTGCTGGATGAATACCGGCTGGAAGCTCATCACCTCGTCGGTAACATCTATCGTTTCAATTCTAGGATCGCTGCCACGATAGGGCTTGACGATAATTTCATACTCAATACCGGATACCTCTTGCCCTGACTCCTGAAGATATCTCAGGTAGAATCCCATCTGCGGTTCACGTAGCAATCTCTTCTTGAGATCTGACTTCCACGCCGTTCCAACAGCGCTCGCAGTCTTGGTATCGACTAACTTATCGCTGTGAGTGAATCTATCAACGATCCCGTTACACCAGACATTGATGCCGGCGTGTTGTCCCCACGGCCATTCGATCACCTGTTCGTTCATCGGTGGATGGAATCCGGCCACATCTCCGTGATACCCATAATAGATTGTAGTAATAGGCGCTATGGCATCCTGCAAGCTACTCCACTTAGTCTGATCCTTGGCATTGAGTAGTCTGATATCCAGATCCTGAGCCACCTTGAGAGCGTTGTGGAACGATTCCATGTAGGGTAATCCGCTCCAGTAACCTTCCGCCATCTTGTGAATCACTGAGCCAAAGTGATAGTGAATGGAAGGCTCTACGGCTGACTTACCTAGGAGATACTCAATCCTATGCTTCTCTCGGCACTCACTCCAAGTCTTGAGCTGAGTAGCGTTGATACGCAACACACGCTTGTCCTTGAACTCCCGATAGGATTTGAGGATCTCTTGGTGGATGTCCTGTATCACTTGCGCTCCAACTTGTTTTCTAATTCAACTTTGTCAAACTCTAGTGATCCTATACAATTTGATACTGCTTTGAATCCATTTCTGTTCATAACATCTTTGAGAGCGTCAATTTCTCTTTGTGACCAACGACGAAGTCTGCGGCCATCTATTTCCATTTCATGCTCTAAATCAAGAAGCCATCCCGGCTTTTCCATTATGCCTCCTCAATACTCACTCTCACTCCCACACCTTCCTTGCCAGCTTCACACCACACCTTAGTTACCGTCAGCTTACTCACCATGTTATCGTCGGTGAACAACACTCTCTTTAGTCCATCCTCAGCATTCTTGAGTAAGTTGGTACAATCAGGATCCTGTAAGTGCAGCATACCGGGAGTAACGTCCCTGCGGGACTTAGGTATAGGAAAGTAGAAGTCCAGGCTCAGAGTTACACTCCCTGATACCGGCTTCCATCCCGCTCCTGCCGCTACTACTGCTGACTGAGTCACTGCTTTCCTCCATGCTACTGCTCGTCCTACTTGGTAGATCACTCCAAACTTTGTCTGCCTGTACTGGCCGGGGATAGGTAGTCCGGGCACGAAGAACTCGAACTTAGTCACAGGGTTCTCACGCGCTTTAACTCATCTGCCCAATGAGCGGTTATTTTGTCTAACTGCTCTCTGATATTCATTATCGTCCAAGGATCCTCTACAGTAACGATGACTTCCTTCCCTTCGTCTCCACGATAGTCTCTGAAAATAAGCGTAGAGTTCATCCAACGCGGCCTAGCTTCGCAATATCCTCCATCAATTCTGGTGCGCCGGATTTTCTGGACTTTGCTCATGACAATGTTTCAACCATAATGACCCTGCGATTCGGCCTCACATATATCCTGCACGGCCGTCCCGTCTTATCGTTAATCCCTTCAAGTAGAGCCATGGTCCTCAGCACCGATGGTACCCATACCTGCTCTTGCTCGAAGTGATGCTTCACCGCCATACAGAACAACGAGTCCCATTCGGTATCACTTAGGTTAAGGCCAGCCAGGGGACTAGGTTTCGGCTCCTGTTCCTCTTTATACTTCTCACGTTCACGTCTCCTAATTTGTTCTACTGGACAATTACAATTCCATTCACCACAAGCACCGCAGTAGTAGCGTCCAAGGCCAGCCAGCGGTCCCGGCTGCTGAGGGACAGGGAGACCGCTTGGCCGGCAGGAGACACCTGTCCTAGCCACCGTCGGAACGTTTCCCCGACGTTTGACCAGTGGCTTAGACCGACGCTTGGCTTGGTGTCCCATATCGTTTAGGAAGCTGCGTGTGCAACTGCTACCACTCCCAGGGACGCTTCGACCGGATCGTTAAGTTCGTAATCTCCCAGGTTGGGGATACGGATATCCCGATAGCAACTGTCAGCTTCCTTGAACCGAATGACGATACGCTCGAGCTTGTCGTTGTAGCTATCACCGGACTCGATTGTGATTACCTTGCCTGTAAGTTTCATGATGCCTCCTGTGGAAATACATGTAGCAGGTCTGTCCAAATCCATTTCCCTGTCTTATGGAACTGAGCACAAGCGATCGGCATACCAAGTATGGCTATTACGCTTAACGTGATGAGTAAGGACAAGCATGGACCTTCTGGCGACGGTGAATCAGAGCCGCAAAAGTACCTGATAAGAAGGCTGCCTGGTAGCGCACCGAACAAGTAATAAGGGATAGCGCCTGTGACCACGAATAGAGCGTTGGTGTAATAGAGCTTTAAGTCTCTTGTCAGTTTCATTAGGATGCCTCCTCAGTGAATACCGCAAGTTGCTCTGCCAAAAGTTCTGTTTCTCTTTCAACTTCAGGTTGAGTCCAGAAATGCTCACTCTCGTGTATATTGTCAAATTCTGGGTGTTTCAACCGAAACTCTACTTGGTGTTGAGGAAGGTTGTCAGGATCATAGTAAGCATCCCCTGCGTGAGCACAGTCGAATCCAAACCAGAAGCCCGTCCCATCTTCATGAGCGCAGGGCTCTACATCCCCAAAGGTAAGCCCATAATGGACACGCACATCGACTTCATCGTAGTGCTTCCCATGCATAGGGTGAGCAGGCCCTACACGAACGTAACCGCAACGATGTCCGCCTTCTCGTGCTTGTACTACGGCGCACTTCAGCCCAGCGTGATCCCATTCGCGCTCTACCTTGAACGGTTTAACTGGTAAACACATCAGGATGCCTCCTCCGCCTTAACCTCTACCGCCAAACCTTCGTTCTCCGCTACCTCAACTTGCTTACTCAACTCCCGTTCTCGTTCCCAGTAGGGCGACTTACACTTGGCACACCGTATCGGCCTTCTATTCATCTTGGGATGCCAGCTGTGGCCGCATCTCATACAGGTCAGGACAGGGAGCCTGAAGGGTTGAGCACCACCGGACTGTACTTTCTTGTGTTTGTTCCTCATGGTGTAACACATTAGAGCACACCCAAGTGCATATGTCAAGGGTTATTTGAAGTGTCTATTCCTTGGGCTTCTTGCCACGCAGAATGACTTGGGATAGTTCTTGGTACTGCGAACTTATAATCGCACTGGGTACATTGGACAGCCATGAAATCTTCTGGTACTGGCTTTCCAATCCACCTAGCGAATAGTTTTACTATCCATGGTTGGCGAACATACGTAGGCAGTAGGCCACCGAATCCACATACCGGGCATTTATTAGGAATTTCAAACATGGATGCCTCCAGTGGTGCTTTGAGGTGCACACCCTAGCACACTTCATCTCTTTTCTCGACAACAAGATACAGCCTTAATTTCCTTATGGATCACTACTAATGGTGGGTCAAATACGAATAAACAGGGCTTGACAAGTAGTATAGAATAGAGGTGCGAGATTCGCGGTCTCGCCCGTTATAAACGGACTCAGGTGGAAGGGTTGGTTCTCCAAGGCCAGCCCTTCACACTTACTTGGAGCTCTATGACTGACCAGCCTGAACCAAAATTCATTATTGAAAAGATCCTACCTACAAAACGAGTTCATCTTCTAGCCGGCATATCCAGTGCCGGGAAATCCCGCTTCGCATTACCAGCTCTAATCATGTGGAATGCCTGCCTGCCAGTCTTGGGGCTAAAATCGTACCCGGTTCCATGGTGCGTGGTCTGTGGCGATCGGCCGCTAGATGACATTCAAGACACCTTGGAAAGCATGGAATTCCCTCTCGAGCAAGTCCCCGTTATTCCCGCCTTTGGCAAGTATGCCAAGACTTTTCTACAAGTCATGGAGAAGATCGAAGACGGCGGTTATAAGTTCATTTTCTGGGAAGGGTTCGATATGCTGGTTAAGAATCCGAATAATCCCAATGAGGTCAAGGAGCTGCTCAGCAATGTATCGGCCTACTGTGAGGAAGGTATTACAGTGCTGGGAACTGTAGGCATAGCTAAGCTCAAACCTAGTGAAGTCTATCCTAATCCCCGGCAGCTGGTATCAGGAAGTACGATCTGGGAACGGGCGACGTCGAGCAACCTTATCATCCTGGCTACCAACCCAGGCGACATCGAAGACGGTGGTCGGATCCTTCATGCTTGCCTCAAAAACTCCTCATCGTTCTCTGTAGAAGGCCGATTTAACGACCGCGGTATCCTCACTTTTGACGATTATTCCAATCGAGTAATGGCTTCCAAGAAGACCCCAAATCGCTTCAAAATATGAAAAACAGCTAAGTCCTTTGTTTTCGACTAGGCTGGCCGTGGGAGGGGGAAATGGACCCCTTTCTCTTATACAATTATATACACTCTATCTCTACCGAGAATAAAGGCACTTAACTTTCGTGTTTTAACAAAAGTAATAGTACTAGCGCTTCGCTAAATGTTCGCTTTTAAGCCTGAATGGCATGTTGTTAGGGCTATTCCTCCCCGGTAGCAGCGTGCTGGACGGCTTCGTGGTTGTTAGACTGACGTTCCGGGCTGAAGGTACATCCTACAAACGGGGCTGTCTCCCTCGGACACTGGAAATAGTCAGCGCGGGCCGGCCATGTGACATGCTCATGCTTCAACTGCTTGCACCACATACAGCGTTGTTCGCTCACTTGCCGTCTCCATTTTCCCTGCTCGCAGCTAGAGCGGCCCGCTTGTTATCGAAATATGAGGCAGAAAAAAAGCAGAATACCGCGATTAACAAACAGAAAAGAGAACTGAAATGTTGGAACAGGTTAGTGGAGTCAAATTTCCACAATACCGCCAATGTTGCTGATAAAATCCCAATGCGGTCTAGATGGCTCACTTGCTTTTCCTTTCCGCCCTGCGTAACAGGTAAATTCTACGGCAGTTGGTGCAACGCCAACCTTTTGGCCACACTGATGTACCTTTCGGCTTATTTATGGGAAGTCGAATCAGAACTGGATGAAAGCAGTAGTCGCGCTTCCCCTTCATTGCCCTTCCCTCCCCTTAGCTCCGTGGCTCTGGCTTACAAGCCCCGACCCAATGCGGATAGAGATTCTCCATCGGGTGCATATCGTCAAACTTTCTTCCGCACGTGGGGCAGGCTTTGTAGGCCAGCAGAAAATAGCTAATGTCCATTTGTGCTGCTTGTTCAAGCTGTGTTTGCGTCACGTCCGTCCCTCTTTCTCTGCTTCTCCCTGCAACTCGCGCTCGCGCTTAATTTGTTTTAGGAACTTAACCCTTCCCGCTGCAACATCTGCCAAACCCTTGTCTAGAAGTTTGGTTTCCTCTGGGGATAGCTGCGGTGGCTCTGCGCTGGCGAGAGAACGAATAGCCTCTTCAATTTCCATTGCAGTATCGTGTTGCACAGCAGCGTCAGTATCGTGACCCTTTGCTAGAACATCGGCAGCAGCTTCTTTCATTTTGCGTGCGAGCTGCGCCGCCTTCTCAGCCATCTCACGGGCACCAGCGACTTTGCCCATCTGAAATCCAAAATCATACGACTCTTGGCAGCAAAGCGGCCATCTGTCAACTTCCTGCCCGATCTCTCCGCTATCCGGTTGCGCTTTCCCCTGTGGCTCTTGTACGCCAATCTGCTCCCATGAACTACCAACGCGCTTGTAGATAATCGCCACTTCCGCGCCATCTGGCGCATCTTCAAGGTCATCGCTTACGTGGAATGAGCGCGGTGGCGCTTGGCCTTCTTTTCGCATATACGGAGCAATTCGAGATGCGACACTTTTCACGGCTTCATCCGTCATCACCGAAATTTTCAAGTAGCCCATGACTCCGTACAGTGCTGAACGTGCTAAATCTAAAGCACCTTGTCCCGGCTCGCGTGCTTCCTGTGGCTGGTTCGCTTGGCGGGCGGCATTCCATACAAGTTTCATAACGCCAATCAGTTCAGCTCTCTCTTTGATGGAAAGGTCATCGAGAAAATCAGCTTCATCGGTCACGCACCATTTTGTAAACCATGCGCTAAATGCGTCTGGCTCGCGTGCTTCCTGCTTCCCCTCGCTCATCGCTGTGACTCCTGTTCCACTGTCCTTTCGGCTTTGGCGATTGCAGTCTCAATGGTGTCAAAAGCAGACTCCCATTCAGGATATGAAATACCGCCGTCCATCCAAGGTCGAGGAAGTTTATGAGCTAATTTCAAGGCCTCTAATAGAGGCCACCTAAAATCGTCCAGCAACTTAGCTAAGCGAATCTGAGTACCTTCATCAAGCTCAGGGCTCGATTCTTCAAATACTAGGTGAGCTTCAGCGACCTTCATTGCCTCGACGCTAGGCTTCTTCCCATCGCTCATCGCTGTTCTCCCTTGGCTTGGCGCTCGGCTGCTGGCGCATAAGCCCTAAGAAAAATAGGCACTGGCGCATCGAATAGAAAGTCTGTCTGCCAGCGGCATTTCGAGCAAATGTAATGTACTTCTGAACCAGCATCAAAACATTGCGTGAGCGGGTCGCCACACAATTCGTTGCGGCAATTTTTGCAATAGCAGAAGGTTCGTTGCTTGCTTTGGCGCTCGGAGCAAGCTTCACATTTCCCATCTTTGAAATATCTGCGTAGGTTACAGCATCCGCAGTAAAGCAACTTCTCGTCGTTGCTGGCTATGT
>Ga0247684_1000241_pt1 | contig 10418 bp, 9 predicted proteins | sample CNK25_metaG_FD_190129 | JGI IMG/M metagenome (GOLD analysis project Ga0247684, IMG submission 190129) | Soil microbial communities from Purdue University Martell Research Forest, Indiana, United States - CNK25 | ecosystem: Environmental > Terrestrial > Soil > Temperate forest > Bulk soil | place... | reverse complement strand
GGCGGTGATGATCTTCATCTTCGCCAGCACGAAGGAGTTCGCGAACTCGCCGCAGAAGTAGGCGAGCATCGACGCCGCGGCGATGCGCCAGGTGGTGCCGAAAGCGACCTCGTAGGCCGCCTGGTTCTTCCAGAACGGCGCGGGCGGCAGCGCCACCACGATCGCCGCCATGAGCGCGGCGAAGGCGAGGCCGGCGAATCCGGCCCAGATCACGCGCCGCGCCCGTGCGTAGCCGTAGACCTCGGTCAGCACGTCGCCGAACACGTAGGAGATCGGGAAGAACAGCACACCCGCGCCAAAGCTGACCATGCCGATGAGCGGCAAATCGACCTGCGCGATCTTCGCCGGGCCGATCAGGTTCGAGCAGATGAGGACCGTGACGAATGCCGCCATCACGAACTCGTAGTAGCGGTAGTTTCTGCCCTCGGCCATGCGACGCTACCTCCTCAGCTTCGGCAAGTAATTCTCGATTTCGGGCTCGAGCTGGACGCCCATCGCATCGAGCATCCGGCCGACCATGGCGTAGAAGGCGGCGACGATCGCGAGCTCCACGTAGTCGTGGTGGTCGAAGTGCCGCATCGCCTCCGTGTAGACCGCGTCGCTGACGCGGCCCTCGGTCACGGCCTCCGCGATCGCCAGCGCGGCCCTTTCCTTCGCGTCGAATTCGCCCGAGGCCCGCCAGTTCTGCAATTCGAGAATCTGCGCTTCGCGCACGCCGCTGTTGCGCGCCATGCGCAGGTGCTGTGCCCATTCGTATTCCGACTGCATGAGCTGCGCGCCGCGCAGGATGACGAGCTCGCGCAGCGCGCGCGGCGTGCGCGTGTCGTGGCGCAGGGTCTTCGAGAACTCGGTCCAGGCCCCGGCGAGCTTCGGATGGTTGCCGAGCGCCTTGTACAGGTTGGGCGGCTCGCCCCACAGCTCCTCGAGCCGTTTCCTGAGCGCCGGCTCGAAATCGGCCAGGGGAACGCGTGACATGGACGCGCATAATAACTTAGTGAACGTCGCAGACTTCCAGCTCACCCGGGTGCCGGCGGATTTCTTCGATGATCCCTATCCCTACTATGCCGCGCTGCGCGAGCAGGATCCTCTGCACACGATCGAGGGGGGCGGCGTGTTCCTGTCGCGCCATGAGGACGCGGTCGCCGTGTACCGGAGCCCGGCCGCGAGCTCCGACAAGAAGGTCGAGTTCAGGCCCAAGCTCGGCGACTCACCCCTCTACGAGCACCACACGACGAGTCTGGTGTTCAACGATCCGCCGCTGCACACGCGCGTGCGCCGCTTGATCATGGGCGCGGTCAACCAGCGCGCCATCGCCCGCATGGAGCAGCAGGTCACCCGGCTGGTCGACGCCCTGCTGGACGAAATGCACGCCAAGGAGAAAGTCGATTTCATCGCGGATTTCGCGGCGCAAATCCCGATCGAGGTAATCGGCAACCTGCTTGCCATCCCGCGACCCGAGCGCAGCCCGCTGCGCGGCTGGTCGACCGCCATCCTTTCGGGCCTCGAGCCCAAGCTCTCGCCCGAGATGTTCGAGCGCGGAAACAGCGCGCTCCGGGAATTTCTGTCGTTTCTCGAGACGCTGGTTTCGGAAAGACGAAGATCCCCGGGCGACCCGGAGAGCGACGTGTTGACGCGTCTCATCCAGGGCGAGAAGGACGGCGAGCGCCTGACTGAGACCGAGCTCTACCACCAGTGCATCTTCTTGCTCAACGCCGGGCACGAGACCACGACGAATCTCATCGGCAACGGCCTGCACGCCCTTCTGGAAAATGAAGATCAAATGGAAGACCTGAGAAGAGACCCGAGCCTGGTGGGCTCGGCGGTCGAAGAAATGCTGCGCTACGACGGGCCGATCCAGCTCAACAACCGACGGCTGGTCGCGCCGATGGCGATCGGCGGCCGGACCTTCCCGGAGGGCACGCTGCTCACGATCGGCATCGGCGCCGCCAACCGCGACCCGCGCGAGTTTCCCGATCCGGAGCGCTTCGACGTTTCGCGAAGGCCCAACCGCCATGTGGCGTTCGGCCACGGCGACCATGTCTGCGTGGGGATGAATGTGGCGCGCATGGAGGCCAGGATCGCCTTTTCCCTTCTTATTTCAAGAATGAGAAAAATCGAGCTCGACGGTCAGCCGGAGCGCGACCGCCGGGTGCGTTTTCGCGGTTTCCGGAAGCTGCCGGTGCGGGTAGGCTAGCGCCATGAAATTCACCACCTGGGACAACCCCATGGGCACCGACGGGTTCGAGTTCATCGAATACGCCGCGCCCGACCCGGCGGCGATGGCGGCGGTGTTCGAGCGCATGGGCTTCAAGCCGATCGCCCGGCACCGCCACAAGAACGTGACGCTCTACCGCCAGGGCGAGATCAACTTTGTCCTCAACGCCGAGCCGGATTCGTTCGCACAGCGGTTTGCCCGGCTGCACGGCCCGAGCGTGTGCGCCATCGCCTTTCGCGTGCGCGACGCGAAGGCAGCCTACGAGCGCGCCGTTTCGCTCGGCGCCTGGGGCTACGCGGCCCACGCCGGCCCGGGCGAGCTCAACATCCCGGCGATCAAGGGCGTGGGCGACTCGCTCATCTACTTCGTCGACCGCTGGCGCGGCAAGAACGGCGCGAAGGACGGGCAGATCGGCAACATCGGCTTCTACGACGTCGATTTCGAGCCCTTGCAGGATGGGTTGACTGCGGCTTCGCTCAACCCTGAAGGCCACGGCCTGCTCTACATCGACCACCTCACGCACAACGTGCACCGCGGCCGGATGAAGGAATGGGCTGACTTCTACGAGCGCCTGTTCGACTTCCGCGAGATCCGCTATTTCGACATCGAGGGACAGGTCACGGGCGTGAAGAGCAAGGCGCTGACCAGCCCCTGCGGCAAGATCCGCATCCCGATCAACGAGGAAGGCAACGAGAAGAAGGGCCAGATTACCGAGTACCTGGACACGTACCATGGCGAAGGCATCCAGCACATCGCCATGGGGGCGCGCGACCTGTTCAAGACGGTGGACGCGCTGCGCGCGAACGGGGTGAAGCTGCTCGATACGACCGACACGTACTACGAGCTCATCGACAAGCGCATCCCCGGCCACGGCGAGAACGTCGCGGAGCTGAAGAAGCGCAAGATCCTGATCGACGGCAAGCCGGGCGAGCTGCTGCTGCAGATCTTCAGCGAGAACCAGCTCGGGCCGATTTTCTTCGAGTTCATCCAGAGGAAGGGCGACGAGGGCTTCGGCGAGGGCAACTTCAAGGCGCTGTTCGAGTCGATGGAGCTCGACCAGGTGCGCCGTGGCGTGCTGAAAACATCTTGACCGGAGCCAACCCATGAGATGGATCGCGTGCGCGCTGCTGTCGCTCGGCCTGTCGTTCGCCCTCGGCGGCGCGGCTTTCGCCCAGGGCTACCCGAGCAAGCCGATCCGGCTGATCGTGCCTTATCCGCCCGGCGGCGGAACGGACTTCTTCGCCCGCACCCTCGGGGCAAAAATGTCCGAGCTGCTCGGCCAGCCCGTCGTGATCGAGAACAAGCCCGGCGCCGCGACGGCGATCGGCGCGGAGGCCGTAGCGAAATCCGCCGCGGACGGATACACGCTGCTGCTCGGCGACACAGCGACCTACGCCGTCAATCCGAGCCTCTACCGCAAGCTGCCGTACGATCCGCAGAGAGATCTCGCGCCGATCAGCCTCACCGGCCGCTTCGCCCTGGTGCTGGTCGCCAATCCGTCGGCGCTCGCCGCGGCATCGCTCGAGGACCTGATTGACGCGGCGAAGCGCGCGCCGGGCAAGATCGACTATGCGTCGCCCGGGCCGGGAAGCCCGCACCATCTCGCGATGGAGCTGTTCATGCAGCGGGCAGGCGTTCGCCTCACTCACGTTCCTTACAAGGGGGCCGGCCCGGCGGTGCAGGATCTGCTGGGCGGGCGTGTGCCGGTCATGTTTCTGGACCTCGCGACGGGCGGACCACAGATCAAGGCCGGCAAGCTGAAGGCGCTGGCCGTCGCTTCGCCGCGGCGCATTGCGCCGCTGCCTGATGTTCCGACCATCGGGGAGTCCGGGCTTCCGGGCTTCGTGGCGTGGGCCTGGCAGGGGCTTTCGGCGCCCGCCGCGACGCCGCGGGAGATCGTGGCCAGGCTGAACGCGGAATTCGCCAAGGCGATCAACGACCCCGCAGTCAGGCCGCGAATCGTCGAGGCGGGTATCGAGCCCCTGCAAAGCACGCCCGAGGAGTTCGCCGCATACGCGCGGAGCGAGCGGGTGAAGTGGGCCGCGGTGATCAAGGAAGGACACATCAGTGTCGAATAGTTTCGCCGGGCGAACGGTGATGATCACCGGCGCCAAGGGCAACCTCGGCCGCGCGCTCGCCGAAGCGTTCGAGCAGCGCGGCGCCGAGGTGGTGCCGGTCGACCTGCCCACGAACCTGCTCGACCAGGCGCAGGTCGACGCGGTGGTGCGGAAGGCGATCCAGGACTTCAAGCGCATCGACGTCCTGTGCAACATCGCGGGCGGCTTCCGCATGGGCAGGCCGGTGCACGAGACCACCGACGCCGACTGGAATTTCCTGATGGACCTGAACGCCCGCACCGTGCTGCACACGGCGCGCGCGGTGGTGCCGCACATGATCGCGGCCGGCGGCGGCAGGATCGTCAACGTCGGCGCGTTCGCGGCGCAGAAGGGCGCGGCCAACATGGGCGCGTACATCGCCTCGAAGAGCGCGGTGATGCGCCTGACCGAGACGATGGCCGCCGAGCTTCGCGAGAAGAACATCAACGTCAATTGCGTGCTGCCGACGATCATCGACACGCCGGCGAACCGCGCCGATATGCCGAAGGCCGACCCGAAGCGCTGGGTCGCGCCGGCCGACCTCGCGAACGTCATCGTGTTCCTCTGCTCCGACGAGGCGCGCGCGATCCACGGCGCCACGCTGCCGGTCACGGGCCTCTCGTAGGACATGAAGATCAGTTACCAGAGCGGCTTCGGCAACACGTTCTCCACCGAAGCCGTGAAGGGCGCGCTGCCCCGCGACCAGAGCTCGCCGCAGCGTCCTCCAAAGGGCCTGTATCCCGAGGTGCTGTCCGGCACCGCGTTCACCGCGCCGCGCGCCGAGAGCCTGTCGAGCTGGCTCTACCGGCTGCGGCCTTCCGCGATGCACGCGCCGTTCAGGCGCATCGACAACGGCGCGCTGCGCAGCGGTCCGTTCGATGAAATCGAGACGCCGCCGAACCGCCTGCGCTGGGATCCCCTGCCGATGCCGCAGAAGCCGGCGGACTTCATAGACGGGTTGTTCACCGTCGCGGGCTCCGGCGACCCCGCAGGCCAATCCGGCCTCGCCGCGCATGTCTATCGCGCCACCAGGTCGATGAAGAACCGCTGTTTCTACGACGCCGATGGCGAGCTGATGCTGGTGCCGCAACAAGGCGCGCTGAGGCTCTTCACCGAGTTGGGGTTGCTGCAGGTCGAGCCCGGCGAGACCGCCGTCATTCCGCGCGGGGTGAAGTTCCGGGTCGAGATCGACGCGCCGGCGCGCGGCTACCTGTGCGAGAACTACGGCGCGCCGTTCCGCCTGCCCGAGCTCGGCCCGATCGGCTCGCAGGGGCTCGCGCAGAAGCGTCATTTCCTCGCGCCGGCGGCGGCGTTCGAGGACAAGCCCGGCAAGTGCGAGGTGGTGGCGAAATTCCTCGGCAACCTGTGGGCGGCGGAGTTCCGGCACTCGCCGCTCGACGTCGTCGCCTGGCACGGCAACTATGCGCCGTACAAATACGACCTGGCGAAGTTCATGGTAATCAACACGGTGAGCTTCGACCATGCCGATCCTTCGATCTTCACGGTGCTGACCTCGCCGTCGGGGCAGCCGGGGGTCGCGAACTGCGACTTCGTGATCTTTCCGCCGCGCTGGCAGGTGGCGGAGCACACGTTCCGCCCGCCATGGTTCCATCGCAACGTGATGAGCGAATTCATGGGCCTGGTGCACGGCGCCTACGACGCGAAGGCCGAAGGCTTCGTGCCCGGCGGCATCTCGATCCACAACTGCATGAGCGCGCATGGGCCCGATCAGGCGACATTCGAAAGGGCGTCCGCGGCGCAGCTGAAGCCCCACAAGATCGACAACACCCTCGCCTTCATGTGGGAATCGCGCTACGTCTTCCGCCCGACGCGCGCCGCCCTGCAGTCCAAGGCGCTGCAGCACGACTACGACAAGGTCTGGGATGGCTTTAAACCGAACGCACGATCCTGAGCTGAAGAGCTGGGTCGACTCGGCGAACAACCCTGCGAGCGATTTCCCGATCCAGAATCTGCCGTTCGGAATTTTCCGCCGCAAAGGCGCGAAAGAAGAGCCGCGCGGCGGCGTCGCGATCGGCGACCAGGTCCTGGATCTCGCCGCCGTCGGGCTCAAGACAGGGCCCTCGCTGAACGATCTCGCTGCTTCGGGGCGCACCGCCTGGAGCACCCTGCGCAAAGAGCTGTCGATTCTGCTTTCCGCCGGAAAAAATCGGAAACGCGTCTCAAAATTCCTGACGCCCCAAAGAAAGGCCGAGTTCTTTCTTCCGGTCGCTGTCGGCGACTACAGCGACTTCTACGCAGGCATCCACCACGCGACGACGATCGGCAAGATGCTGCGCCCCGACAACCCGCTCATGCCGAACTACAAATGGGTGCCGATCGGCTATCACGGGCGCGCGTCTTCGGTGGTGGTCTCGGGCACCGGGATCACGCGCCCGAGCGGCCAGACCCGGGCGCCCGACCAGGACCCGGTGTTCGGACCGACCCGCCGGCTCGACTACGAAGTCGAGCTCGGCTTTGTCGTCGGCCCGGGAAATGCTCTGGGGAAAAAGATTGCTGTTGAAAAAGCGGAAAACCACGTGTTCGGCGTGGTGCTGCTCAACGACTGGTCGGCGCGCGACATCCAGGCATGGGAATACCAGCCGCTCGGGCCATTCCTCGCCAAGAGCTTTGCCACTACGGTGTCGCCATGGATCGTCACCCTGGAAGCGCTGGAGCCGTTCCGCTGCGAGGCATTCCGCCGGGCGGAGGGAGACCCGCGTCCCCTGCCGTATCTGCGTGACTCGGGAAACGACAAGTCCGGTGGCCTCGACATCATCCTCGAGATGTATTTGCGCACGGCGGCGATGGAGTACCGCGTGCGCCTCTCCCAGGGCAATGCGCGCGACGCGTACTGGACCGCGGCGCAGCTGGTCGCGCATCACAGCTCGAACGGCTGCAACCTGCGGCCCGGCGACCTGCTCGGCTCGGGAACGCTCTCCGGGCCGACCGCCGATTCCGCCGGCTCGCTGATGGAGCTGACCGCGGCCGGCAAGCACCGCTTCATCCTGCCGAGCGGCGAGACGCGCGCCTTCCTCGAGGACGGCGACCAGGTCGTCGAGCGCGGCCGCTGCGTGCGCCCCGGAGCAATCTCGATCGGCTTCGGCGAGGCGTCCGGGGTCATCCAGGCAGCGCGATAATCCCTCAATGGGCAAGCCGCAGCTGCGCGGGGACTACAGCCGTGCCGCCACCGATTACTCCGTCGAACAGGATTGGAGCGCGTACTCGCCGGAGGAGCACGCGCTCTATCGCCGGCTGTTCGAGCGCCAGGCGAAGCTCGTGCCGCAGTACGCGTGCGCGGAATGGATCGCGGCGATCGCCGGCCTGGGCGCCGCCGGCGGCATACCCGACTTCAGAAAAACCTCAGCGAAGATGCGGAAGGCGACCGGCTGGGAGATCGTCGCGGTCCCTGGACTCATCCCGGACGATGCGTTCTTCGCGCATCTCGCAAACCGGCGCTTCCCGGTCACGGTCTGGCTGCGCCGCCCCGAGGAATTCGACTACATCGTCGAGCCCGACGTGTTCCACGACTTCTTCGGCCATGTGCCGCTGCTGTTCGACCCGGTCTACGCCGACCACCTGCACGAATACGGCAAGGGCGGCCTGAAGGCGATGCGGCTCAACGCGGTGCCGATGCTCGCGCGCCTCTACTGGTACACCATCGAATTCGGCTTGATGAAGGTGAATTCCCAGGTAAAAGCGTACGGCGCCGGACTCCTGTCCTCCGGAGGCGAGCTCGCCTACTGCGTGGACGATCCGCGGCCGCGCCGTCGGCCGTTCGAGCTCGAGCGCTTGCTGCGCACCGAATACCGCATCGACCGCTACCAGGACACCTATTTCGTCATCGATTCGTTCGCGCAGCTGATGCGCGAGACCGAGCCGGACTTCACGCCGATCTACGCCCGTCTGCGCGCGCTGCCCACCTTTGCCGCCGACAGCTAAAACGGTCCTGGTCACCGGCGGGCTCGGCTATATCGGCTCGCATGCCTGCGTAGCCCTCGCGCGCGCCGGCTACGCCCTCGTGGTGGCCGACAACCTTTCGAACGCCAAGGCCTCGGTGCTGCCGCGGCTGCGCGAGCTCACGGGAGTGGAAATCGCCTTTCACAAGGCGGATTTGCGCGAACAGGCCGCCGTGGAAAAGCTCTTTTCCTCGAAGCCGATTCAGGCGGTCATCCACTTTGCCGGCCTCAAGGCAGTCGCCGAGTCGGTGGAAAAACCCGCGCTCTACCGCGACAACAACGTCGGCGGCACGGTGAACCTGCTGCGCGCCATGGCGCGCCACGGCGTGCGGCGCATCGTGTTCAGCTCCTCGGCGACGGTATACGGCGATCCGGAGCGCCTGCCGATGGATGAATCGCATCCGCTGCGTCCGCGCAATCCTTACGGAGAAACGAAGCTCGAGGTCGAGCGCCTGCTCGCCGCTGCCGCAGTGTCGGGGACCCTGCAGTACGCGGCGCTGCGCTATTTCAACCCGATCGGCGCGCATGCTTCCGGCCGCATCGGCGAAGACCCGCGCGGCATCCCGAACAACCTCCTGCCGTACGTCGCGCAGGTCGCGGTCGGGCGCCACCCGAAGCTCAAGGTGTTCGGCAACGACTATCCGACCGTGGACGGCACGGGTGTACGCGACTACATCCATGTCACCGACCTCGCCGAGGGCCATGTCGCCGCGCTGCGCTTCCTGGAAGCAGGCTCGGAGTCGGTGGTGGCGAACCTCGGCACCGGGCGCGGCACCAGCGTGCTCGAGCTGGTCGCCGCCTTCGAGCGCGCGAGCGGGCGCAGGATTCCGGTGGAGTTCGCGCCGCGCCGCGCGGGCGACGTGGCGGCGTGCGTCGCCGCTCCCGCGCTCGCCGCCGCGCGCCTCGGCTGGAAAGCCTCGCTCGGCATCGACGCGATGTGCGCCGACGCCTGGCGCTGGCAGGAGGCGAACCCGGACGGCTATCCGGAATGACGTTCCTCGCCTGTGGCTGCCCCGCGTGCCGGGCGTCTGACCGCTAGAATCACCCCATGGCCTCGAAGAAAGTCGCACTCGTCACCGGCATCACGGGCCAGGATGGCGCCTACCTGGCGGAATTCCTGCTCGGCAAGGGCTACGTGGTGCACGGCCTCAAGCGCCGCACCTCGCTCATCAACACCGAGCGCATCGACCACCTGTACCAGGACCCGCACGAGGAAGGCCGTCGCCTGGTCTTGCACTACGGCGACATGACCGATTCCTCCAGCCTGGTGCGCGTGATCGAGCAGGCGCAGCCCGACGAGCTCTACAACCTCGCGGCGCAGAGCCACGTCGCCGTGTCCTTCGAGGAGCCCGAGTACACCGCCAACTCCGACGCGCTCGGCACCCTGCGGCTGCTCGAGGCGATCCGCATCCTGGGTTTTGAGAAGAAGACGCGCTTCTACCAGGCATCCACCTCCGAGATGTTCGGCAAGGTGCAGGAAACGCCGCAGAAGGAAACCACGCCGTTCTACCCGCGCTCGCCCTACGGCGTGGCGAAGCTCTACGCGCACTGGATCACCGTCAACTACCGCGAGGCGTACGGCATGTACGCCTGCAGCGGCATCCTGTTCAACCACGAGTCGCCGATCCGCGGCGAGACGTTCGTGACGCGCAAGATCACCCGCGGCCTCGCGCGCATTGCCATGGGCCTGCAGGACACGGTCTATCTCGGCAACCTCGACGCGCGGCGCGACTGGGGCCACGCCCGGGATTTCGTGCGCGCGCAATGGATGATCCTGCAGCAGCCGGCGCCTGACGACTACGTCATCGCGACCGGCGAGCAGCGCAACGTGCGCGAGTTCTTCGCCGCCGCGGCGCGCGAGCTCGGCATCGAGATCGAATGGGAGGGCAAGGGACAGGCGGAAGTCGGACGCATTGCCCGCATCACGGCCAAGTGGCCGGCGCTGAAGAAAGGGCAGGCGGTGGTGCGCATCGACCCGCGCTACTTCCGCCCCTCCGAGGTGGAAACCCTGCTGGGCGACGCGACCAAGGCGCGCGCCAAGCTCGGCTGGCAGCCCGAGATCCCCTTCGACCGGCTGGTGTCGGAGATGATGCAGGCCGACCTGCGCTGGGCGGAGCGTGACGAGCTCGCGCGGCGCCACGGCCACAGGGC
>Ga0247684_1000239_pt1 | contig 10430 bp, 8 predicted proteins | sample CNK25_metaG_FD_190129 | JGI IMG/M metagenome (GOLD analysis project Ga0247684, IMG submission 190129) | Soil microbial communities from Purdue University Martell Research Forest, Indiana, United States - CNK25 | ecosystem: Environmental > Terrestrial > Soil > Temperate forest > Bulk soil | place... | reverse complement strand
CTTGCCCTGCTGTCATGCCGGAAAGTCCGTTGTTCGATGTATTGCCGCAGGAGAGCGCACCCGTAGCAGCTGTAAAGTTCAAGTGATTGCCGCCCGAGTCCAAACAATTCGGGAAAGCTGCCAGCGTCGGCATCACCGGCATGAAGTAATTGGTGTTGTTGCTGTAGAGCAGACCAAACCAGTTCAGCGGAAGAATCTGGCTGCTGCCTTGATTGATGGTTGAGGGGCCTGTAGGCGTGAGAGTCGTTAACCCAGCGCCAAGATTCAGGTTGGCGTCGACATAGTTTGAGGTGAAGCCCGTTGAACCAGCGGCGGGAATCGTCACCGCTACCGGGTTAGGATTGTTGAAAGTATCGAGGCTCGCCCGGTCACTATAGAGTTTGGTGTAAGTCGTTCCAGCTTGAGCGTTCACCGGAACCCCAGGGAGGGTAAGACTGGATGCCACCGCCACGCCGCCAACCACATTCTCATTTAGGATGTAATTCCCGTTTGCAGACTGCGGATTGATACATCCCACCGTGCTGGCAGTTCCTGCCGCCGTGAAATCGGCAATGCTCCATTGTGGGCAAGGACCTGATGGATTCGCCCCTCCAGAGGAAGCATTCAAAGTGTCGGGTGAAAGGAAAGTAGTCAGTACCGCGCTGCCGCCAGAAACGGTTGATTCTGCAGGCAGGGTTTGCACATTCGTGGGCTTGGTAACGCCCACATCGTCTACGTCACCGGCAACAGAAGTTGAAGGGATCAGCCAATCGCCTGAAGTGGCGGCATTGCTGGAAATGACCGAACATTTCCCAGCAAAGCAAACTTCTACGGTCTGCCCGGAGGTCTTAGTGGCTTGTGCAACGCCCAATACCCCAGTCGTGATGCCCGGAGCGCAGATTTGTGCTTTGTTGCTGGAACTGCGGCATACCAGCTTATTAGCTGTCACTCCCCCGGTATCGACAATCCATTCAGCGTAGAAGCCCCCAGTTGCTGAATCCACACCGTCAGGAGCCCGGGTAGGGGTGCTGCCATCATCGGTAATCGTTGAGCAACCTGCTACGGTCTGAGCGGTAAACTTCGCAACGAAATTGACCGTACATGGCCCAACTGTTCCAGATCCGCCACCACCGCCACCAAACAGGAAATTATTAAACAGTGGCCGTGAGTCAGTGAGCTGCGTGATCTTGACATTGTTGGTGACTGCAATCGCGATTGTGTAGATCGTGAAACCAGTGGGAAAGCCCACCTGATTGACCACTATTGTTGGGGGTGTTTGCGTCAAGTCGAGATAGACATAGCTGGTGGCGTTCGGCGGCAAAGTGAACGTCTGAGCCGAATAGCGGAATGTCCCAAGGATGGAAGTCAAATCACCGTCTGTAACGTGTATCGCAAGCGGAGTCTGTGAGGCTTGCTGTGGGCCGATCCCGTTCCATTGCGCTTGCGCGAAAGAGACACACGGCAGCGCAGCCGCAATAAGCAGCAAAGCAAGAAACTTGGTTTTCATTGAATAGCTTAGGGCGTCACTTTTGCTTTTTCTTTGCCTTGCGCTGCACCGTGGAGGTGGAGCAAACTTGGGTCAATGTTATTCATTGCCATTGCCGCTACCGTCTTCTTCTTTGCTGGGGGCATAGAGGCCATTACTGAGTGGCGTGAAGCATCTCACCGGCTGCACCGGCACCGATCATCCCGCCGATAATCTTCGCTACTTTCTGTACCTTGAGCGCATGAGCACCCATATCCTTTGCTTTCTGCAGTTCTTCCATGAAACTATCAGCGCTTTCCTTCCCTGCAATCTGTTCTAGTCGATCTCCGTATTTTGAGTTACGCAGTTTCTTGGCGTAATTCAACAGCCCATCGACGTTAACGCTCTCACCATCTGCGCTGACATGTTGAACGATTCCCTTCCTGAGCTCCTCGAATGCTTTGCGCTGCTTGTACACCGAATCTGCGGCCTTGGGATCAACTCCGGCCGCTTTCATCTTTTCTTCCGCATCCGCTATGCTGGCCTTGGATTCTGTGATGGATTTGGTTAGACGTTCTCGCGTGGCATCGTCGATTTCTGGCTGCTTAACCTTATATTCGGCGTCTTTTAGCTTTGCCCGCGTTTCCTTCACATCGAAACCAGCAGCCTCATCCTGAGCTTTATATGCGGTGCGTTCCTTATCTTTGATCGCGTTCAGCGGCTCATCGAGCACAGACGCATGGCCCTTGAGCATTGGAGTGCCTTCATCCGCCCCAACAAACTCCCTGACGGCTGCTTGAGCTGGTTCTTGGGCTACGCCCTTCCCTTTGAGTACCTGTTTAACAAGCCCTGGAGTTTCGGCTGCGGCTTCACCTTCTGCTGCAGCTCCGGCACCCTTCGCCCCGGCCAGCATCGCTGCTGCTTTAGCTCCGCCGCCCACAACATCTCCCGCTAAGCCTGGGAGATTCTTGTTTTCAACATCCTCGATGATCCGGTCGGTGTCTTCGTCGCCCCCGGCTACTGCCCCACCAGCTTCCAGTGCTGCTTTGCCGTACTCACCATGCTGTGCAGCCCGGACTCCTTTAATCACATGCCCAGCCTTGCTTTCCGCATTGGACTTGATGGAATTTGCTGCACCTTCAATCGTTCCCCGGCCTATGCCCATGGGGTCGATGGCATTCTTGGCTGAAGTAGAGAGATGCTGCAACAACAGTTCCGCTGCCTGTCCATAATTGCCGGATTTCAATGCTTCCATAGTGGCAGAAGCCATTTGCTGTTCCTTTTGGGCTTCTACTTGACTTGCTTGCCATTTCTGTTTTGCCGTCTCGATGATGCCTTTTAGCCCAGAGGCTTCATAGGTTCTTTGGCCGAATCCGGGTTGCTCTGGTTCCTGAGTTCCCTGCTGTTGTGGTTGTGCAATCCTAGCTTTCCTAGCTGTGAATGCATCCAACATCGGATCGCCAGATGCCGAGGCATTAGGGCTTGCTGTCGCCGCCGGAGCTTGTTGCTGCGCTCGCTGCGTAAAAGCCTGCAACATCGGGTCAGGTTGGGCTGCAAGAGGCTGAGCAGGAGTGGTCATTGCGGCGGAGTCCATCCATACTGTTTAGCAATTGAGGCCGCTAGTTTCGGATCACCATGTGCCATCGTAAGGAAGATGTCCATGGTGTTCCCATCCACAGCATTCCCATTGCCGCGAGGGGCGTTCTGTACGCCGATTCCGCGATTAACCGCATCGTTAGCGGCTCCAACATAGGCATCATGGCGAGCTTGGTCCATGATTCGCTGATAGTCCTTGAGCTGCTGCAAGGATACGATTTGCCCCGTTCCTTCGGGTGTGAGTCGGGAGAGTTTCAGCGCCGCGCCCTGCCAAGCGTTTCTGGTCCCTTCGACGTGTTCACCCATTACTTGATTATTGATGCGGAAACCCCGACCTTTTAACGGTGCCGAGGATAATCCAATCGCATCAAAAATGCCCACCACGGCATCAGCACCGGGGAGCTTGCCTGTCGTTTCTGCGTTTTTGATGATGTCGGTAAGCTGCGAACGGGCAGCATCGAGTTGGTTCAGATCCTTGCTGTAATCCTTGTTGTAGGTGTCCACGCGCTTGACATATTCTTTCTTGTCCATGCCGGGAGCGCCTACTGAATTACCGAAGGCGTCTTTCTTCTCGCCGCCGATGTCCCATTCCTTGAGCTGCTTGGTTTCTTCTAATGTCTTGCCAGTTTCGGCCCTAGAATGGGCTGCGGAGGCCAGTTCCTGCTGTGTCGCCGCTTGTTCATGCGCTACTTGCGCTTGCTTATATATTTCGTTCTGCTTATTCAGCAAATCGGTTTGAGCGCCCTTCGCAATAGCCAAAAGCGTACTGACTTTTGTGCCCTCTTGAGCAGTCGTAGTCTTGGGCGTTGCTTTTCCTGTTTTTGGGTCGATTTCATAGCCCGTAGTGAGTGTTACAGGCTTCTTGATGGTTTCATCCCAAATATCGCCAGGGACAATATGGACTCCCGCCTTGTCCTCATCGGCTGTATGCTCTTCGCCATTTTGTACCGGGAAAATGTTACTCGCCCCGGCTTGCTTGGCATGACTTTCCGTCAATTGGTCAGCACTGGTGATTTGTTCCAGCTTCGCAATATCAACTCCGGCAGCCGAAAGCACGGCAAGCTGATCTCTCTCGGATTCTTGAATCTGATTATTGAGTTGACGGACGCGCAGTTGATCTTCCTTTTCAAGAGTTGGAAACCGAGCAGCATTTTGCTGTTGCTGTTGGATTGAAGCAGCCGTCTGCGCTGTCCACATTGCCCGCTGCACTTTGGTGTCTTCTAGGTGGATTTGCAGTTCCTGATCGGCGCGGGCCTCTTCACGCAGTTTCTGCTGCTGCTCGAATTGCTGCTTCTGTACGGCTTGAGCGTCGAGTTGTTTCTGCCGCTGCAATTCCTGAACGCCCTGTGCACCCTTTGCCGCTCCAGCCAGCCAACCGGCCCCCTCTGGAACCTTTCCAACATTTGCTGCCCCAGCCAAAGCACCTGCAATCACTGAATGCGCCCATCCCATTGGCCCAGAAGCATTCCCCAAAGCGTCAACAATGTGCTTCGCGACACTTTCATGCGGTTCTTCTACCGTAGGCGCTGCAGGCGGAGCGATGGAGCTCATCTCCGGCTGTTCAGCGGGAGTGGCCATTGTCGGCGCACCACCCAAACCCATTACTGCTGGCGGGAGTGACATTTAATCCTCAACGAACCATTGCAATTTGGTGCTGCGGTTTAGCGTGGTGTTTGCACACCTCGCCATGAAATCGATGGTCTGCTCTTGTTGCATCCTCATCTTTATGCCCAATGAATCGAGTAGCATGACGATGTTCTGATCAGGATGCGCGGCACAGTATTTCTTAATGCGGTCGAGAAATGATGCATATCCTGCGCGGTGGCAAGAGAATTTGCGCTTCCCTTCCTCCCCAATCAGCATCCCCGGATTCCGCAGATCGTATGATTCCGACTCCGGTTCGGTGTAATGATGATATTGGGCCACTGCATCTGCAATGGCCTCAAGCCGCCTCATCCTACGGCATCTCCGTAGAATGTCTCTCCGGTATAATCGCTACCGCCATTTGATTGACCCTTCGGGAAGGGTAAGAAATTTCCGGCGAGGCCAGCCACCATACCGCCAATATCAGCTTGTACTTGATTTCGTTCATCCTGGATTTTAGTAGCTTCCCCGAATGCCTGACCTCCGGCATTATTGGCCGCTCCTGCATAAGCAACAGGATTCTCCATTCCGGCTACACCAGATAATCCCGCTTCGGCATTGTAAAAGTTCTCCCGGCCAGCCTGTTTGCTAGCCAGATTGATATTGTTTTCTTCGTTGGAAAGATTCTCGCCAATCCCAGATGCAATTTGCGCTTCTAGCTGTTTTGTTCCCCCGGTCGTTACTCCGGTATTGCCTCCGACACTGCTACCGGCAACAACTTGGGCGTTTCTATTCTGCGCTGCGCTGGCATTTATGGCCTTACCCCTCAAATCAGCCATTGTGCTGGCATCAAAGCCTTCTTGATTTGGCCCAGCGGAAAATATGGGACTCAAAATATTCGTGATTTTGGATAGAATGCCTTGCATTCCGCCGAATGCGGCATTGTAGCTTGACATTAGAGTCTGATAAAAAGCCGCTCCGGTATTGCCTATGGCCTTTTGAGCCGAACTAGGTCCGCACACTATAGTTTTCCTCTACGGGTTTCACACCGAAGAGTTTTTGAAGAAATTGAATCAGGGGCAGCGCCCGTGATTCAAAAATCACTTCTGAGAATTGGCTATTTCGCGAAGCGCCCAGCAGCCAATGAAAGCCCTTATAAAGCAGCCGCGAAATGGCGCGTTTCGAACATGCCGGGTCGTGCTGGATATTCACCCGCAGCACTCGCTCAATCTTTACCCATACCCGATCACCCTTGGGATTGAAAAACACCATGAATTCGCCTGGGCCGGAAATCCATGAATCGGCATCTTGCCCCGCATGATCGGGATCGGCGGCAAGACAAACCTTAAACCGCTCCAGATCTTCAAGAGTTGGTGTGCGAACGTCAATTTTCATACGTTGTAATATGGAACCTTCATGGTTGTACCCGCCACGTTGATAATCCAAAACCCAACTGGGTTAGCTGGCAGGGTCGCCGCTCCCGCTGTAGCTGTGCCGGAAGTTGTGCTTCCGATTCCCACTTGTGCCGCGGCTACCGTGGGGGCAGCAGCAACCAGAATGTCTGGATTGACCCAAGTCGCATCACCGCGCCAGAACGTCGAAGCTGAAGCGTTAGTTCCGCTATTCAGATTAGTGACCGGCAAATTACCGGACACATCTGCCGTGAGTGAAACTGCGCTCCAGGTGTTTGTCCCATGCAAGACTTGGGTAGAGGTTCCAGTAGCTACCCGCGTCAACACACCCGCCGCAACGCTTAATAGGTCATTGCTGGTCGTGAGCGGGGTCTGGGCAAGGGTGATTGAGCCAGAAAGGTCAGAGAATGCCGGTTGAGCCGCTGAGAATGTATCAGTAGCATCGACTCCAGTCAGAAACTTGTGTGTGACAGGCGCAAAGAATCCTGTGTAGGAAATTGTCAATGCCCCGAGAACACTGGAACTTAATGCAATGCCGCTTCCCGCCGCAATGTTCGGTGCCGTCCCGCCACCCTGCATTGAGGATGGAATCTGATTCAGATTGCGAGTAACGCCGAATACAGAACGGCCCGCTTGTGTCTGCGAGATTGATTGGCTGTTCGCGACATTGGCTCCCAGGGCCTGAACTGGCAGCGGCGAATGCCGGGTAAATGGGATAGAAGAAGGCCGGTAAAACGATGTGAGCTGATCGGAGGTTGTATCTTGCGAAGGAGCCAGTGGCGCAATCACCGGGACCGGATTGGTATTTACCGGGATGGGAACAAGCTGGCTACGCACATCAGAGTTCGGCATGAAGTGCTCCATCGATGGTGAAAGCATACAATTCGTGAAAGAAGTTCTCTGCCGGATAGTTCATTTGGAGCTGCAAATGCCTGACCAGCAATGGAGGCGGCAATTGATTTGTATCCACCGTCTGCTCGAAATAGTAGCGATTCGGGGAGTAAGAGCTTGGCGCTGTGGTCGTTCCATATACCAGTGGAGGATCGGAAACCGAAGTCGTGAACTGATGAAACGAACCGCTAATCTCATTGAGCAGATAACTAACCGTGGGACTTCCTTGGTTTGCGAATTCCATAGTCACAAAGCCAAGCTCGGCAAGCTGTCCTGGATGAGCAAGCACTATAGAACCAATCGTATAATTCCCAGAAAAGTTGACACCATTGTCCTGCGGAGTAGTCAAATCACGCTTCAGAATCACTCCGCCAGACTGATAAATCAGCAGCGATCGCACTCCGGCAGAAGTAGTTACCGATTGCACGCCCTTGCAGCCGCCAGTGATTGATGCGAATGGCGACCATACCGGCTGATCTGTCGAAATGAATCCCGGGGCGGCATGAGGTACTAGCCGAAACCAGCCAGTAGAACCATCGCAGACAAACATCGCGGAAGGATCTTGCCCCGCTGCGTGTTCTGTCACATACACATTGGCCGGGTTGAATGTCCCAATCTGATCGGAGATCGGGAAACCTGGTTCGGAATGACCAATACCCGGCTGAAAAGCGATGAACCGCTTATCCGCCGTAACCATGTAAATCTCGCCGCCTACGATCTGGATAGCGTTAGGCGAAAGCAAGCCAATACCGCGAGCAATTCTCCAGGGGAAGAACTGCGAAATCGCTGGCCCTCCGGCAATGATGTAAACCGAAGTCATGGTAAAGCACAGCAAACCGCTCTGAGTAGCGATGCTCTTGTTTACTGGCGATTCCACAGGGAATGTATTTGCAGGTGCCCAGCCTTCGTACCCATTGCCATTCCCTACAGGAATATCCGGGCCGCTGGAGGCTTGAACAATGTTTCCCACATTTCCCCAGATCCGGTTCATGTGCAGCTCAAGATTTTTAAGCCCGACTGGGGGAGGACTGTTTAGCCCTACTACGTCTGCCTCAATCAATTCATTGAGTTCAATATCTGGAATCGAATCAAAGAATGTCCAAGTGCCTTGATAAACGCCATTGACCGGAGTCGGAGCAGCAATTTCTGTCAGCTCAAGATACGGGCCGCCCTGGAAGCCATCCGTAGAGCGGAAAATAACAACCGTGTCATATTGCGTGTCTGTCGGCCATTGGCCAGAGAGTTGCATCACAGCCCCGGCATTTGCGCCTGTGGGCATCTCAAATACAGGTGAAGCGGTCGTGATCCCACCTGTGCCTGAACCAGTCGGGGCACCCAGGGCTCCAGATTGGCCATTTGGCGCATTCGTAACATAGAAATCTGTCGCGCTTCGACTCTTCCACGCATACGTATAGGCATAACCCTTCGTGAAAGCCAAAGCGGTGCTTCCCTTGAATGTCGAAGCCAGAGCGGTCAACGTCCAGATTAGATTTCCCGCTCCGTCTGCTGTGGTTTTGCCCACTACAGTTGCCCAGGATGGAGCCGAACCACCCGATTTCCCGCTGGAGATAACAAACTCCACATTGCCGTTAGAATCGAGAATCGAGGCCCCACCATAAGGATTGACGCTGGCAGCTGGCAGAGTAAAACCATTCGGCGGCAGAAACCATTTCGTACTCGCTGCCCATGCAATACTTGGCCCAACACATACCCATTGCACCGTTCCATCATTCGTGATCGCGCCATAAGTTACTTGGAAAGTCGGGGGCGCTACACCGGATAGTCCACCTTGCAAACACACCTGAAAATTCGTGCCATCATAGATCACGCTGAAGAATGCCGTGCCAGCCTGCCATGCGGTGTAGGTTGTGCCATTTGCTCTGGTAGCTGAACCGAGGAATTGAAAGTTTAATTGCCCATCGCGTGTTACTGGCTTAGCTTGAGTGGTCGCCCATTGCGGCCCGGTATGGCTAGAGTCAGAAGTACCGCCGCCCGGAGTAATTACGACTTGGATGAACACCGTCTGCTGCGAGGATGTTCCATACCCTGCGGCTTGTGGCGTGGTCGGTTCAATGATGAAAGCGTTCGGGTCATTCTGGCCGAAGCTAACGCCCCACTGCTGATAAGTAGTAGAGGGTTTCCATGTTTTTGCTGGCCCGAAATTGAACCACTTGAAACCGTTATCGCTGACGTGGCCTAGAAGTGGTATACCGGAGAAATTGGGCTTCACCGTTCCGCTGGTGCCTGTTCCTGCGCCATTGGCATTGAAAGCGAAGATATTTCCCGAGGTTGGGTCAAAGATTACAGAGGGATTAGCCAAAGAGCCAGGAGTTGAAGCGTCGGTAAAGACTTGCGAACCGCTCCACGTTCCTACCGGCCCATAGCATTCCCATTGCAAGCCGCTGACTTCAGTAACTGTTCCGCCGCTGGTGTTGTTCCAGACCGGCTCTCCCACTCCCGAAGTCCCGATAACCGTGCTGGTGTTGTTTGTGCCATCCGCATTGACGCTGATTAATTGCTGTACGTTGCCATTCGTATCTTTGAGCAGGCCCATCGTGGTGAAAACGGTGTTCGCTGACCAAGGGATACTCGCCGCGGCTCCCGCGCCGATACTGTTGATGATTACATTAGGTTGAGTGGTTGGGCCATTGCCCGCCCAGTTGTAGACTTTCCCGCCGATGACCTTTTTATTGTCGACGCCATTCGCCATGTACAGCGTATTGCCGATTTGCAGGAATGATGTTTGCCCCGCTCCAGCGCTTTTGGTGAATAGAAGCACTGGACTGGATGGAGTGGTATAGACTCCGGTCGCCGTATCCATGTACAGAGTTACCGTGCCATCGGGATTGAAAAACGGGTAGCTGATTAGGCAGGTGCTGGGAAGGGTCGCGAAAGCAGAGCATCCCGGGCGATGCTTCCAAGTCTGTTGCGGGGAAATCTCAATATTGCTCCCGCCAAGCAACGCATCCGGTTGCCCACCATAGAAGCGCTGATAGATGCCAATAGAAATATCATGCAGCGCAGCACGGTTTGTAACCAACCCAGCCTGAGCCTTGGCTATATGGATCGGAACATATTTGGGCTGCTTTGAGGGTTGCGCTCCCGCTTGAGGGAGCAGTGCTGGACTCATTGGCCGCGGGCCTGCACTCCCTGTTGCGATTTCAGTTGAACCAGTTCGCTCATTCGCATGTTCGGCAGATACTGAGCCAGGAAGATATTCTTCTCGCTTTCGGTTAGTCCCTCGGCAGTGCTGAGCAATGCCGCCGCAAAGGAAACTTTCTCCTGCTGGGCGCGAACATCGCCGCGAGCTTCAAACAGATGCGCCAGAAATCCCCGGTTATAGATGTGGCTCATGTAATCAGGAGCCGTCCATCCTGCGCCCAATGTCGCCATAAGCGGAACAAACTTCTGATACCAGACAACCACCTTATAAATCTGATCCGGCACTCCGAGGAACCGCAGCGTTATGCTCGTTCCTACAATGTTCTGCTGCACTGTGATCG
>Ga0247684_1000226_pt1 | contig 10789 bp, 7 predicted proteins | sample CNK25_metaG_FD_190129 | JGI IMG/M metagenome (GOLD analysis project Ga0247684, IMG submission 190129) | Soil microbial communities from Purdue University Martell Research Forest, Indiana, United States - CNK25 | ecosystem: Environmental > Terrestrial > Soil > Temperate forest > Bulk soil | place... | reverse complement strand
GCCCATCCCCGCTCCCCCCTCATCCCCGCTCCCCGCTCATCCCCGCTCCCCGCTCATCCCCGCTCCCCGCTCATCCCCGCTCCCCGCTCATCCCCGCTCCCCGCTCATCCCCGCTCCCCGCTCACCCCCGCTCACCGCTCACCCCCGCTCACCGCTCACAGCATGTCAGGCAACCATCAGTACCCGCTCCGAGCGAGTGCATGTGCTCGTAAAGAAGACCGACGCCGTCATCGAAGTACGGCCCGTACATCGTCCCCGACACGTATGAATTCACCCCGATCACGGCCGGCGGGCGCCCCGGATCATTCACGATCCATCCGCCGCCGCTGGATCCATCCTCCATCGTGTTGTTACTCATCTGCACGATATTGTTTCCCGCGCCGGCATTTCCGCCACTTACAAACTGCTGACGCTCGCCAGAGCTGACATCTTGCGGATAACCGACGGCAATCCATTCTCTCGCTGGCAGTCCTTGCTTCAACGCCAAAGCAGGCGTGATCGGCGTTACCAGAGTTCCGAACGCATAATCAAGCGAGTAGTTCGGAAAGGTCTTGTTGGGAAACGACGACCACGTGCCCACACAACGGACAAATGACACTGTCCCCTTACGATCATGGTACCCGGCGACGAAGGTGAAATTTCGTTTGAACTGACCGGACTTTTCATCGCGCACGCAGTGAGCAGCGGTCACGATCATCGAGCCATCTCCGATGACCTGTGCAGTACAGTAGCTATCGAGGTTGTTTTGCGTAAACAGCAGCTTCCCGACGCTGGAATACGGTGGAATCGTCACGTCCGCCGGCTGCGGCCCTGTCGTGAGGGGAGCGGTCGATCCTTTCGCCTCTGTGCCCGGCGGCGTAAAGATCGGAGGCAGATACGGCGACTGGCGGGCGGTGAGGCGGTGAACCTGCTCGCGCGTAAGGGCCGGTGTGACAGGCGCCTTCGCGTTACCGATCCTCTCCAGGGTCCAGTAAGCATTGGGATCCTGCACAGGATCAGGGCAGGAACACTCCACCACGCCGTGGCCTTGCCCGAGAATACTTGTCGCAAAGATGATTGCAGAAAAGAATTGGAGGAAGCGACGCATCCACTCCTCCGCGCTCAAGGATGGGGATTTCCGCCAGGTCCGCAATTGAGGTCGGTTATTGGATCTTTCAGGGAGACGGCAATGTCATCGGCAATGACCTCTCGCAGTTGATCGACCGTGATTGACGCCGGATCGGGGTGTACCACGTACGGAAGGGGCGGGATAGCCGGAGGGTCCTTCAAGATACCGTACATCAGCTCAAAATCATAGGAGACACCGCGACGCGTGCGCATGGCCTCAATCATTGAGCTCATTGCAGCGAGATCGGGCGCGTCCTGGTAGTCGATGCTGATGCTGGAGACGGGTTGGAGCTGTACGGTCTGGGGCGAGCCGCCAAAGGGTGTGATGATCATACACGGGGCGTCGACGTCGAAACTCCATGTGACGCTGGGCACCGGCCTGTATCGATAGAGCGAAGGGGGAAGCGAAGGGCGAAACTCCGTGTAGGAGAGAGAGGAAGGTTTTTCCACCGCCAACGTGCCGGTCGTCATTTCGAGCCAACCGGCCACCAGCTTTCGGTCGATCTTCGAATAATCTGCTCCATTGGGCCGTGCGCGGTCGCTAATGGTTGTCTTCTCCATGATTAGCGAAAGATCCGGCACTCCGTCGGAATCCAAAGGGGCAAATATGGCTCCCGATGCGCCGTCACCGTGAAGCGGAGTGCACGTATTGCCGGAAAACGATCCAAACTGAATTCGGTGACCTGCTAGAGCCACCTCACGAAACCGTGGATTCGTACTCACCGCGAGCAGCGGTGGAATCGTGCCTGTCACCGCTTCTGTCGGGACCACGACGCGGGCCAGGTGCGCCGGAATCATGACACCAAAGGACCCGGCATGTGCCGTGGACGCCTCAATTGCGATCGCCGCTCCAGTGGTGTCCGGACGGTTTGATGGCTGCTGATAAACCGTCGAGGCAACAAGCATGACCATTCCCTGAATCACAACAGTAATCTCAGTCATTTCGCTCCCCTCTCTACATTACGATTTGATGAGCTGCGCATCTCCGTGGTGAAGCTCGAAGACCGCCGCTGTGCAGAATCGCGATCTGGGTGTCGCGAAGCGCATCGGGAATCCCCGACGGACCCCGCTCTCCTCCGCGCTCAAGGATGGGGATTTCCGCCAGGGCCGCAATTGATGTTGGATATCGGATCTTTCAGGGAGACGGCAATGTCATCGGCAATGACCTCTCGCAGTTGATCGACCGTGATTGACGCCGGATCGGGGTGTACCACGTACGGAAGGGGCGGGATAACCGGAGGTTCCTTCAAGATGCCGTACATCAGCTCAAAATCATAGGAGACACCGCGACGCGTGCGCATGGCCTCAATCATTGAGCTCATTGCGGCGAGATCGGGCGCGTCCTGGTAGTCGATGCTGATGCTGGAGACGGGTTGGAGCTGTACGGTCTGGGGCGAGCCGCCAAAGGGTGTGATGATCATACACGGGGCGTCGACGTCGAAACTCCATGTGACGCTGGGCACCGGCCTGTATCGATAGAGCGAAGGGGGAAGCGAAGGGCGAAACTCCGTGTAGGAGAGAGAGGAAGGTTTTTCCACCGCCAACGTGCCGGTCGTCATTTCGAGCCAACCGGCCACCAGCTTTCGGTCGATCTTCGAATAATCTGCTCCATTGGGCCGTGCGCGGTCGCTAATGGTTGTCTTCTCCATGATTAGCGAAAGATCCGGCACTCCGTCGGAATCCAAAGGGGCAAATATGGCTCCCGATGCGCCGTCACCGTGAAGCGGAGTGCACGTATTGCCGGAAAACGATCCAAACTGAATTCGGTGACCTGCTAGAGCCACCTCACGAAACCGTGGATTCGTACTCACCGCGAGCAGCGGTGGAATCGTGCCTGTCACCGCTTCTGTCGGGACCACGACGCGGGCCAGGTGCGCCGGAATCATGACACCAAAGGACCCGGCATGTGCCGTGGACGCCTCAATTGCGATCGCCGCTCCAGTGGTGTCCGGACGGTTTGATGGCTGCTGATAAACCGTCGAGGCAACAAGCATGACCATTCCCTGAATCACTACAGTAATCTCTGTCATTTCGCTCCCCTCTCTACTTACGATTTGATCAGCTGCCCATCTCCATGGTGAAGCTGGAAGACCACCGCTGCGCAGCATCGCATCTGGGTGTCGCGAAGCGCATCGGGAAGCCCCGAATGATAGAATGATACAATGAAATGACACCCTACAGCAGGTCGAGCTCCTTGATATCGAGCTCCTGCTCGACCTGCTGAAAGGCGGCGTCGCCGATCGTTCCGTTCTCGCGCAGCGCGATCAGCCGCTGGCGCTCCGCCTCGGTGGCGACGCGGACCACCGCGGTATCCGCCGGGTCGGCCTCGTCTTCATGCTGCTCGGCACGGCGCAGACGCAGTTCGTAGCGTCGCCGAAACAAATCCGAGCTCTCGCCTCCGCCGCATGCCGCCACGGCAGCGAGTGCCGCCCGAAGCGTCTCCACCCGCGCGAGCTGGACTTCGCGTTCGACGGTGCCGTCATCCCGCACGTCGAGCAAGACCAGCAGCGGCCGGAGCGTGATCCCCTGGACCACGAGCGTCACCAGCACGACGGTGAAGGACGTGAAGAAGATGAGATCGCGATGCGGGAAGCTCAACGGCAACGCCAGCGCCGCGGCGAGCGTCACGATTCCCCGCATTCCGCACCAGCCGACGATGGCCGCGGCGCGGCCGGAGAGCGCAACGACGTCCGGCCGCGTTTCGAGGTCGTTCGCTCGCAGCCGGCAGCGCCAGCGGCTCACTGCGGCGGCGCCCGATACCCACACGATGCGGGCCACGATCACCGCGGTGCAGACGGCGGCTGCGACGCCGAGGTATTTCGTCCACGCCGCACGCACGACGATCTGACGGAGCTGCAAGCCGACCAGGATGAACGCCAGCACGTTCAGAACGAAGACCGCCACTTCCCAGACTGCATACGAGGGCACGCGCACGCGTGCGGCGATCGCCTGCGCGGCCGGGCGCGCCACGGCCATCGCGAAGACGACCATGGTGAGAATCGCGGAGAGATGGAGCCGATCCGCGAGCAACCACACCGCGAACGTGCTGCAGAACTGAAAGATGACCGCGCTGGCAACGTCGTGAATGCGCTTGCTGATGAAAATGACGACGCGCGCCAGAACGAGAGCAAGGACGATGCTGCCGGCGCCCAGCGCCACCGAGGTTGCAGCGAACGACCACGTCGAGGCGAATCCGGCGGCGCTCGCGGCGATGGCAAAGCGGTAGATCAGCAGCGCGCTGGCATCGTTGAAGAGGCTTTCGCCCTCGAGGATGACCAGAAGACGATTCGGCGGCCGTAGTTGTTTGAGGACCGCCGTCGCGGCCGCGGCATCCGGCGGCGGACGATCGCTCCGAGCGCGATGGCTGCCGTCCATGGGAGGCTTGGTACGAGTGCGTGTGCGACGACGGCAACGAAGACGACCGTGAGCACGACCGCACCGATGGCGAGGCCGGCCACGGTGCGCCAGTTCTTACGCAAGTCCCTCTGCGAAGCATCGAACGCCGAATCGAGCAGCACCGGCGCCACGAAGAGCGCGAGCGCGAGCTCGGGATCGAGCACCAGAGCCGGCACGCGCGGAAACAGCGCCAGTGCCGCCCCTGCAATCGCCACGAGTGCCGGATATGGCAACGAAACGCGGCGCGCGATCGCGGCGAGGATCGCCCCGCCGAGGAGCAGCGCGATCACGATCTCGAACACGGCCATCAGCGCACCTTGTAGCGTAGCCACACGATTCCGCCGCCGCACTTCTCGATCGAGAGAAGCTTCAGGTTACGCGCGTGGGCGCGCCGATCCGCGACGTCGAAGAGCGATGGTGTACCGATGCTCCCGTCAGCAATGGGCGCAACGAGGACGCTCAGCTCGTCGATCAGACCCGCGGCGAGAAACGACCCGTTGATCTTCCCGCCACCCTCGAGGAGTAGCTTCCGGATGCCGAAGAGAGCACGCAGTTTCTGCAGCACCTTCGCCAGATCGATGCGTGATTTGCCGCCGAAGAGATACGACACCCCTTTGGCCTGCAGAAACGCCAGGTAGTCGTCCGAAACCGACTCGGTAAGGACCGTGATGACGTGCTCGCCGTCGATGTCGTTCGCGCGCCACCGCAGCTTGCCCGAGGGATCGATCGCGATCGCGTACGAGGAGGCGTCGTGCTCCGCGACAAAGTCTTCCCGCGCGATGCGTCCGCCGTCCTTCCGCGCGGGGACGCGCTCCTTGCCGGCGTATGGCTCCATCGAAATGCGGCCGATGATCCAGGCATCGGCGTCGAAGGTCGCGGCGGTCCGCTCGTACTCGCGCGTCGCGTTCTTTACGTCCCAGCCGCGCGTGACGATCCTGCCGTCGATCGACGGCAGCATGTGGCAGATGACGTAGGGCCGTTTGGCATCGCGCATCGTTCGCTCATTCTACGGGGGGTGGATGGGGTCAGGTCTAAAGTCGAAAGTGCCAATACTTGGCACTTTCGACTTTAGACCTGACCCCAATCCGAGGTAGGATTCAACTCCCACACGGCGACCGACCTCGGTCTTGGAATTCGCTCGTCTCCGTTGTTGTGGCCCGCCCTCTCCGACTCGAATATCCCGGTGCACTCTGGCACGTCACCAACCGTGGCGTCGAGCAGAGAGACATCTATCTCCACGATCAGGATCGTCTGCGGTTCCTGCAGTTGCTGCGGAAGGCAATTGCGGACTACCGCTGGCAACTGCTTGCCTACGTGTTGATGTCGAATCACTACCACCTCTTTTTTCGAACTCCCGATACCAATCTGTCGCTGGGGATGAAGGATCTCGACGGCGACTACGCGTCATCCTTCAACGCGCGTTACCGGCGAGTCGGTCACCTGTTTCAGGGACGGTTCAAGAGCCACCTGGTCGACAGCGAGAGCTATCTTCTGGAGGTGGCCCGCTACATCGTCCTGAATCCCGTTCGCGCCCGTATGGTGGAGTCCCCGGGACAGTGGAAGTGGAGCAGCTACGGCGCGACGGCGGGCCTTGTTGCGGTTCCGGTCTGGCTCGATCCGATTCCCATTCTCGACTACTTCAACCCATCGGATCGAACCGTCGCGATGCAGGGCTATCGCGAGTTCGTCGCCGCCGGAGTAGGCCTGGAAGCCTCGCCCTGGGAGCACCTCGTCGCACAGGCGTTTCTCGGGGGAGCCGCATTTCTTCAGACGGTGGAGGAAAGAATCCGCGGACGTGCGTGCAGTGACCAGCATCCACGCGAACAGAGAGCGTATCGCGCGACGACGATCGAGACCGTTCGACAAGCGATCGAGTCGATGGGACTCGTAGACCGCTGGCCACCGGGAGTTGGCTCCGATGCGCGCGTGCTGTTTGTGTTGCTCGCCGAGCGCCACACTAACGCGACCCGCGCCCATATCGGCCGTCACCTCGGCATCTCGGGGACAGGAGTGGCCTACCTGTCTCGTATCGGCGAAGCTCGCGTCCAGACGGACGAAGAATTCGCCACATTTGTTCAAACAGTCGAATTGGGGTCAGGTCTAAAGTCGAAAGTGCTCAACTCTGACTGGTGACTCGGGCAACCCCTCCTGGCACTTTCGACTTTAGACCTGACCCCACCCGGGATATACTACTTGCCACTTGGAAAACTAAAACGCGCTAACCATCGACAAGGAGACTTCTCATGTTCGGTTCCCGCCGTTCTCTCTCCCTCTCCATCGCGTTCCTCTTCCTTTTTCTGCCCGCCATCGTTTTCGCTGACGGTTCGCAACTCGGGACGATCACCGGCAAGGTCGTCGACCAGACCGGCGCGGTGCTCCCCGGTGCGACGATCGAAGTGACGAATACGGAGAAGGGGACGACGCGCACCGACGTCGCCGACTCGCAGGGGCTCTACAACATTGCCCTGCTCCAGCCCGGTCCATACCGGGTCACGGTGTCACTCGAAGGCTTCGATCGATTCGTGGCGCAGAACACGATCGTGCAGGTCAACAAGACCACCACGGTCGATGTGACGCTGAAGCTGAGCCGCTCCGCGGAAACGATCACGGTCCAGGGCGCGATGCCCGTCGTCGACAAGACCAACGCCTCGCAGACGACGACACTCGAGAGTGCGCTGACGCAACAGCTTCCGACGCCCCGTAACTATCAGAATCTCGCGCTGGCAACTCCCGGCGCCGTTCTTCCGGGCGGCGCGAACGCGAACCCGAACTTCCACGGCGGCCTGCTCTCCGACAACCAGTTCCTGTTCGACGGCATCGACACCACCGATCCGACGACGGGCGGCTTCGGACAGAACTTCACGTTCGAGGCGATCCAGGAAGTGCAGGTGACGACGTCTGCCGCGTCCGCCGACTACGGCCGGGCCATCGGCGGCATCATCAACGTCGTCACCAAGAGCGGCACGAACGAGTTCAAGGGGTCGCTCAAGGACATTCTGACGAACGACAACTGGAACGAGCAGAACAAGGGCGCGAACCCGGTCTCCGGTGCGACGTTCGCGCGCACGAAGCTCGACAAGATCATCCCGGTCTACTCCGCGACCATCGGCGGGCCGATCTGGCGTGACCACGCCTGGTTCTTCGGTGCTTACGAGACCGACAAGACCACCTCGGCGCAGCGGCAGACGGTCGACCCGGCCCATCCGCAGAACTTCGTTTCGGTTCCGGAAGACAAGTTCTACGACGTCAAGGGAACCTGGCAGATCACGCCGTCGAACCTGTTCGTGCTCAAGGCCAATTCCTCGCCGACGAACAACATCGCCGTCGACCGGCACAACGGCGGCATCAACGCCATCCCGCGTTTCGCCGGCGACCTCGGCGCCATGAACATACAGGACCAGGCCAGCCACTCGAAGGCGCTCCAGTATTCGGGCGTGCCCACGAACAACGTCGCTCTCGAAGGCGGCGCGGCCACCTCGCTCATCCACATCGGGTTCCGGCCGTTCGTCGCCGACACACCGGTCCACCAGGACATTCGCAACGGTTTGTTCTACAACGGTCCGTCCATCATCGGCTTCCTGGAGCGGGCGCGCGAGCAGGCAAATGTCTCGAGCACGTACTACCGCACAATCGGCGGCCAGACGCACAACTTCAAGGCCGGCGTCGACTACCAGAACCTGCGATCGTCGGTCGACCAGCGATTTGGCGGAAACCAGCTCTTCATCGACAAGTCGTATGACATCACCACCGGCACCGGCGTTCCCTTCCAGCGCCGCGACTACGATCCACCGGCGGAATCGACGTCGCACGGCAAGAACAGCGCGATCTATGCGCTCGACAAGTTCGGCGTCGGCGCCCATCTGAACTTCGACCTCGGCTTCCGGGCCGAGAAGCAGACCGGCAAGAGCGACCTCGGCACGAACGTCGTCGATACCAACACCATCTCGCCGCGGCTGTCGGGGACATACGACCTGCGCGGCGACAGCAAGACGCTGGCGCTGGCGTCGTATGGCCGCTTCTATCAGGACGTCCTGCAGAGCTTCGACGACGCGTTCGCCGGCGTGCCCCAGAAGACGAACTACAACCTCTTCACCTTCGACCCAACGACCGGTAAGTTCACGCAGACCGGACGGGTGCAGTTCGGCGGCAACTCCACGCGCGTCGACAACATCAAGCCGACGTACATCGACGAATTCACGCTCGGCGTGGAGCAGCAGATCGGGCGCGCCATGGGCGTCGGCCTCCGCGGCATCCATCGCAAGTGGGACAACCTCATCGACGACGTCTTCGAGTACGAAGGCAGCACTCCCATCCGCACGTTCGTCAATCTGCCGGATGCCAGGCGGACGTACACGGCGCTCGAGGCCACGTTCGACAAGCGGTTCAGCTCCAACTGGGCCGCGAATGTGTCGTACGTGTGGTCGCAGACCAAAGGCAATCAATTCGCGACGATCAACTCCGACCTCGGCAACTACGCGAACGAGAACTGCAAGTCCTCCAATGACACGTCCATCGGCAACAATGGGGTGATCAATTGCGGCGTAGCGGTCAACAACAATCGCAACGGTTTCGCGCCGTTCGACCGTCCGAATGTGTTCCATGCTCTTGCGTCGTACAAGTTGCCGGTCAAGGTCGTGAACCTGACCGTGTCACCGGCGCTGCTCGTCGAATCGGGCGACACCTACCAGAAGCAGGGGTCGCTCAGCGTCCTGGCACCGTCCGGCGCGGCGAACGGCAGCACGGTGACGTACTTCTACAGCGGCGCCGGCTCGAGCCGTTTGCCGACGATCTATCAACTCGACTTCGCCACCGAGGCCACGTTCCCGGTGTCGATGTTCGAGATGGGGTTGAAGGGCGAAGTGTTCAATATCACGAACACGCAGAAGCAGATCCAGGCGAACTCGGTTGGCTGGTGCGCGGCGGCAACCGCTGCGTGCACGTCGCTGCAGCAGTCATACGGCATCGGCACGTCGCGCAACGCCTTCCAGAACCCGCGCAGCTACAGGATCACCGCGCTGGTGCGGTTCTAAGCGGCACGGCCGGCAGCGTTGGTTGCCCAATGCAGAAACGCAAACTCGGTAAATCCAACCTCGAAGTATCCGCCCTCGGTCTCGGCTGCATGGGATTGAGTTTCGGCTTCGGTCCGGCTACGGACACGCAGGAGGCGATCGCCCTGATCCGCGCGGCAGTGGAGCGAGGCGTAACGTTCTTCGACACGGCCCAGGTTTACGGCCCTTATGTCAATGAAGAGGTGGTTGGCGAGGCGCTCGAGCCATTCCGCGGGCAGGTAGTCATCGCCACCAAGTTCGGCTTCGAGTTCGATTCCGACGGGAAGCAGGTCGGACTCAGCAGCCGGCCCGAGTACATCCGTCAGATGACCGAGGGCTCGCTGACGCGGTTGCGGGTCGAGGCGATTGATCTCTACTACCAGCACCGCGTCGATCCCAACGTGCCCATCGAGGACGTCGCGGGCACGATCAAGGAGCTCATCCAGGAAGGGAAGGTGAAGCACTTCGGGTTGTCCGAGGCGGGGGTGGGGACGATCCGGCGGGCGCATGCGGTGCAGCCGGTGACGGCACTCCAGAGCGAGTACTCGCTGTTCTGGAGAGAGCCTGAAGAGGCGATCCTGCCGACGCTCGAAGAGCTTGGGATCGGCTTCGTTCCTTTCAGCCCGTTGGGCAAAGGCTTCCTCACGGGGAAGATCGACGAGACCACGACGTTCGACAAGAACGACTTCCGCAACACAGTTCCGCGCTTCAATCCCGAGAACCGGAAGGCAAATCAAACGCTGGTCGATCTGGTGGGCACGATCGCGGCGAAGAAGAAGGTGACGCCGGCACAGATCGCGCTGGCCTGGCTGCTCGCGCAGAAACCGTGGATCGTTCCGATCCCCGGCACCACGAAGCTGCACCGGCTCGAAGAGAACCTCGGCGGCGCGACGGTCGAGCTCACGCCCGGCGATCTCCGTGAGATCGAGAACGCGGCCGAACATATCACCGTCCAGGGAGCGCGGTACTCCGAAGGCGCACAAAGGATGATCGATCGCTGACCGGCTAACCCGCATTTCTCACACGCTGAGTGGAATTGCGGGCACCCTGTTGGTGGCGAAACTAGGGACGATGTGGAGTTGTGCGAGCGGTTCGTTCTCGGCAGTACCTTCAATCGAGAGTCCTTCTCCCCCAGCGGTTTCTTGCTGGGGGAGAAGGTGCCGAAGGCGGATGAGACTTCACCTGCCGCGGCTCTACGGCCCGCGGCAGACCACCGAGGACGAAGATACCCACCGCCC
>Ga0247684_1000224_pt1 | contig 10807 bp, 11 predicted proteins | sample CNK25_metaG_FD_190129 | JGI IMG/M metagenome (GOLD analysis project Ga0247684, IMG submission 190129) | Soil microbial communities from Purdue University Martell Research Forest, Indiana, United States - CNK25 | ecosystem: Environmental > Terrestrial > Soil > Temperate forest > Bulk soil... | reverse complement strand
GCAAAGAAACGCCGCTTCATCGAACAGCGCCCGTTCGGAGGCGACGGGCCGCCAGAACGAAAAGCTCGAGCCGCTGCGCGCCTGCACCGCGAGCGCGAGGTTCTCGAGCACCGACAGGCGGCCGAAAATGCTGGCGATCTGGAAGCTGCGGGCGAGGCCGCGGCGCGCGCGCTCGTGCGGCGCGAGCGCGGTGATGTCCGCGCCTTCGAACAGCACCCGTCCCGAGTCGGAGCGCAAGGTGCCCGCGACCTGCGCGATCAGGGTGCTCTTGCCGGCGCCGTTCGGCCCGATCAGCGCGTGCACTTCGCCGCGCTCGACGGCCAGCGTCACGTCACGCGTGGCGACGACTCCGCCGAAGTGCTTGCCGAGCCCCCTAAGCTCGAGCACGCGTATTCCTGGAAAAAAGCCCGGCGATGCCTTGCGGCGCGAGCAGTACCACGGCGAGCAGCACGAGCCCCACGGCGAGCCCCGCGTGCTGCTGGTAGTTGGGCGCGAGTGCGGCGAGCCAGCCGAGCGGATAGTCTGCGATCAGGTGTTCCAGGCCGAGCAGCGCGACCGCGCCGAGCACGCCGCCCCACAGCCGGCCGACGCCGCCGAGGATCACCATGATCATCAACGTCCCGGACTGGGTCCAGTGCAGCACGTTGGGATTCACGTACCTGCCGTGCGCCGCGAGCAGCGCGCCGGCGAGCCCGCCCGCCGCGCCGGCGATCACGAAGCAGGCGAGGCGATAGCGATAGACCGGGAAGCCGAGCGCCTCGGCGCGCTGCTCGTTCTCGCGGATCGCGACGATGACGCGGCCGAAGCGCGAGCCCGCGAGCCTCGCAAGAAGAAACAGGGAAAGAAGAAGAATCAGCAGAACGACATAGTAGAAAGCCACTTCGTTACCGAGGTCCACGCCGAGGTCGGGCCGCCGGGGCAAGGTCAGGCCCTCGTCGCCGCCGTACACCTTCATGGAATTGACCAGGTAGAACATCATCTGCGCGAACGCGAGCGTGATCATGATGAAGTACACCCCGCGCGTGCGCAGCGACACAGCGCCGATCAGCAGCGCGGCGAGCGCGGCCGCGGCGAGCGCGGCCGGCCAGGCGATCCAGGCGCTGGTCACGCCTTCCACGAACAGGATGCTCGCCACGTACGCGCCGGTTCCGACGAAGGCGGCATGCCCGAAGGAGATCATCCCGCCGTAGCCGAGCACCAGGTTGAGGCTGGTGGCGGCGAGCGCGTAGATGAGGATGCGGCTCGCCAGGCTGACGTAGAAGAGATTGTTGGTAAATTGCAGTACCAAGGGCAGGGCAACGGCGGCGGCGACGAGAAAAATGATCTTCTTCATCGGGCGGGGAACAGGCCCTGCGGCTTGACGAACAGCACCACCGCCATGAGGAGGTAGATCGCGACCGAGGCGATCGCCGGGCCGGCGGCGCTCGCGACCTGCGGCGGCAGGAACGCGCCGAAGGCGATCGGCAGGAAGGCGCGGCCGATCGTGTCGACCACGCCCACCAGCAGCGCGCCGACCAGCGCGCCGCGGATCGAGCCGATGCCGCCGATCACGATCACCACGAAGGCGAGGATGAGGATGTTCTCGCCCATGCCGACCTGCACCGCGAGCAGCGGCGCGAGCAGCGCGCCCGCCAGCGCGCACAGCGCCGCGCCCACGCCGAACACCAGGGTGAAGAGCAGGCGGATGTTCACGCCCATCGCCAGCGCCATCTCGCGGTTGGAGGCGCCGGCGCGGACCAGCATGCCGATCTTGGTTCTCAAAATGAGTACGTACAGGAAGATTGCGACCGCCAGACCGACCCCGATGATGAGCAGGCGGTAGGCGGGGTAGAACAGTCCGGGCAGCAGCTCGATCGGACCCGAGAGCGACACCGGCATCGGCAGCGGCGCGTCCGAGCCCCAGACGAGGCGCACCGCCTCGTTCAGGATGAGGATGAGGGCGAAGGTCGCGAGAACCTGGGAAAGATGGTCCCTTTGATACAGCGTCCTCAGCAAGACGACTTCCAGCGCCATGCCGAGCAGCGCGGTCGCCGGCACGGCGAGCACCACGCCGAGCACGAAGGACCCGGTGGCCTGCACCAGGCTCGCGGCGATGAACGCGCCCAGCATGTACAGCGAGCCGTGCGCCAGGTTGATCATGTCCATGATGCCGAACACGAGCGTCAGCCCGGCGGCGAGGAGAAAAAGCATCAGCCCGAACTGCAGGCCGTTAAGCGATTGCTCCGCGATCAGGACCCAAGACATCAAAAATCGGTGTCAGACACCGATTTTTCTCTCATTTCATCGGGCAGTCTTGGACGTACGCGTCGCCGCGATCTTTGAAGATCGTGCCCATGGTCTTGTTGACCAGGCGCCCCTGCGCATCCTTCGCCACCACCCGCAGGTAGTAGTTCTGGATCGGGTACTGGTTGCGGTTGAACTTGAACGAGCCGCGCACCGACTGGAACTTCGCCGCGCGCAGCGCCTTGCGCACCGCGTCGACGTCCTCGATCCTGCCCTTCACCTCGCGCACCGCCGAGTCGATGAGCAGCGCTGCGTCGTAGCCCTGCGAGGCATACACGGTGGGCAGGCGGCCGTACTCCTTCTCGAAGGCCGCGACGAATTTCTTGTTGGCAGGGTTGTCGAGGTCGAGCGCCCAGTGCGCGGCGTCGAAAGTGCCGAGCATCGCCTCGCCGACCGGGCGGATGATGTCCTGGTCGGAGCTGAAGCCCGGCGTGATGAGCTGGATGTCGCGCGACAGCCCGGCGGCGACGAACTGCTTGATGAAGTTGATGCCCATGCCGCCCGGCAGGAAGATATACATCGCGTCGGGCTTTGCCGCCCGCACCTGCGCGAGCTCGGCGGAATAGTCGAGCTGGCCGAGCTGGGTGTAGACCTCGTTCGCGATCGCGCCCTTGTAGAAGCGCTTGAAGCCGGCGAGCGAGTCCTTGCCCGCCTGGTAGTTCGGCGCCATCAGGTAAACGCTCTTGTAACCCTTGTCGGTGGCGTGTTGGCCGGCGGCCTCGTGGTAGGCGTCGTTCGGCCAGGAGGCGACGAAGAAATAGGGGTTGCACTGCTTGCCGGCGAGCGGCGAGGGCGCCGCGTTCGGGCTGACGTAGATCACCCGGTTCTCGAACGCGACCGGCACCGAGGCGAGCATGATGTTCGAGAACACGAAGCCGGTGAGGAAGTTCACCTTGTCGAGCTTCACGAACTTCTCTGCGGCCTGCCGGCCGACGTCGGGCTTGAACTGGTCGTCGGCGATCTGCACCTCGGCGGGCAGCCCGCCCAGCTTGCCGCCGTTCAGCTTGATGGCGAGCTGGAACGCGTCGCGGATGTCGACGCCGAGCGCCGCGCTCGGGCCGGACAGGGTGCTGACGAAGCCGATCTTGACCTTGTCGGCCGCGACGGCAGGAACGGCGGCGCCGAGCGCGGCCGCGAGGATGAGTGCTTTCTTCATGGAACCTCCCGGAGAAATTCTAAAGCGAATCGAAATGTTGCCGCATCTTCGCGCGCAGCGCGGCGTCGGGCAGCGCGCCCTGGCCGGCGCCGAGGTTGTCGCGCATGTGCGCGGGGTTGCCGGTGCCGGGGATGGTGCAGGTCAGCGCCGGGTGCGAGACGATCCACTTGAGGAAGTACTGCGCCCAGCTCTGCACGCCGATCTCGGCCGCCCACGCAGGGAGGGGCTTGCCCTTCGCTTTCCTGAACAACGCGCCTTCCGCGAACGGCCGGTTGCCGATGACCGCCACATTCAGGTCCCTGGCCAGGGGCAGCAGCCGGTTCTCGGCCTCGTGCTCGCCCAGCGAGTAGTTGATCTGGAGGAAGTCGTACTCGCGGGTCTTCAGCCAGCGCTCGACCTCCGCGTAGGCGGATGAGGTGTAGTGCGTGATGCCGACGTAGCGAACCGTGCCCGCGGCTTTCATCTGCTTCAGGGTCGCGGTGTGAGTGGCGACGTCGAGCAGGTTGTGGATCTGGAAAAGATCCATGCGCTCGACGCGCAGCCGCCGGAACGACTCCTCGATCTGGCGCACGCCTTCGGCGCGGCCGCTGGTCCAGACCTTGGTCGCGACGAACAGCCGCTCCCGCATGCCGAGCTCGGCGACCAGCTCGCCCGCCACCGACTCGCTCGAGCCGTACATCGGCGAGGAATCGACCACGTTACCCTCGAGCAGCTTCAGCACCTCGCGCAGGTCCTGGCGCGCGGCGGCGTCGGCGCCGATGTCGAAGGTCTGCCAGGTACCGACGCCGATGACCGGCAGCGTTTCACCGCTCGAAGGAATTTTTTTCACGTGCAGGCGTTTCCTGTCTTGGGCGCGCGCGGCGGGAAGGAAGGCCCCGCCCAGCGCGCCGAGGATCGCTCTTCTGCGCGAGTCCATGAATCGATTGTAGCTGTGATAGCCTGAACTCAAGGAGATTCCCGATGAAACGTCGCGCATTCCTGCTCGCAGTGTCGGTCGCGGCTGCCTTCCCGGCGCTCGCGCAGACAAAGCCGATGAAGATCGGCGTCGTCGGCTCCGGGCGCATCGGCTCGACCATCGGCGGCCTGTGGGCGAAAGCGGGACACGAAGTGATGTTCTCCGACCGCGATCCCGAGCAGGCGAAGCGCGCCGCCGAGGGCGCCGGAAGCAAAGCGCGCACCGGCACGGTCGAGCAGGCGGTGGCGTTCGGCGAGGCGGTGCTGATCGCCGTGCCGTACAAGGCACTGCCGGAGCTCGAGCGGCAGATCGGCGCCCAGCTCAAGGGAAAGGTCGTCGTCGATCCGAACAATCCCGTGCCCGCGCGCGACGGCGACATGGCGGTCGGCGCGAAGGAGAAGGGCGCCGCGATCTCCACCGCCGGGCTCCTGCCGGGGGCGAAGCTCGTGCGCTCGTTCAATTCCTGGGGCTACATGGTGATGGCGCGCGAGGCGAACCGCCCGGCGCCGCGCATGGCGTTGCCGGTCGCGGCCGACGACCCGGTCGCGCTGAAAGTCGGCATGCAGCTCGTCTCGGACGCGGGCTTCGACCCGGTCGCCGCCGGCTCGCTCGCCGACTCCAAGGTCTATGACCTCGGCTCGGCGCTGTCGGGGCGCGTCCTGACCGCGCCCGAGCTCAAGCAGGCGCTGCAGCACAAGCCCTGAACCTGCTTTCCAGACTCGTGGCGCGCATCGTCGATGCGAAGCCCGAAGAGGTACGCGCGATGCTTTGGTCGTTCGCCTACTTCTTCTGCCTGCTCGCCGCCTACTACATCCTGCGGCCGCTGCGCGACGAGATGGGGGTGGCGGGCGGCGTGAACAAGCTGCAGTGGCTGTTCACCGCGACCTTCCTCGTGATGCTCGCCGCGGTGCCGCTGTACGGCGCGCTGGTGGCGCGGGTGCCGCGGCGCCGCTTCATTCCGTTCGTCTATCACTTCTTCGTCGCCAACCTGGCGATCTTCTGGCTGCTGCTCTGGCTCGACGTCGAGCGCCCGATCGTCGCGCGCGTGTTCTTCGTCTGGATCAGCGTCTTCAACCTGTTCGCGGTGTCGGTGTTCTGGTCCTTCATGGCGGATGTCTGGCGCTCCGAGCAGGGCAAGCGCCTCTACGGCTTCATCGCCGCCGGCGGCAGCGCCGGCGCGCTCGCCGGCCCGGCGATCACCATCGGCCTCGCCAAAGCGGTCGGCACGGCCAACCTGCTGGTCGTCGCCGCAGTGCTGCTCGAGGCGGCGGTGCTCTGCGCAGCCAGGCTCGAAGTCGAAAAACAGGATGCTTCCGCCAAGGAGAATCCGGTCGGCGGCGGCGCGATCGACGGCCTGCTCATGGTGCTGCGCTCGCCGTACATCGCGGGCATCACGCTCTGGGTCGCGCTCCTCTCGATCGTCGCGACCTTCCTGTATTTCGAGCAGCTGGCGATCGTCGCCGCCGCCTCGGACGATCCGGCGGCGCGCACGCGCATCTTCGCCGGCATCGACCTGGCGGTGGGGCTGCTCACCATCGCGGTCCAGTTCATCGCGACCGGCAAGCTGATCGCGCGCTTCGGCGTGGGCCCGGCGCTCGCGCTGCTGCCGTTCGTGTTCGCCTGCGGGTTCGCGGTGCTCGCGGCGGCGCCGGTGCTGGGCGTGGTGATCGCTTTCCAGGCGCTGCAGCGCACCGCCAACTTCGCCATCTCCAACCCGGCGCGCGAGGTGCTGTTCACGGTGCTGGCGCGCGAGGAGAAGTACAAGGCGAAGAACGTGATCGACATGGTGGCGTTCCGCGGCTCCGACGTGGTCGGCGGCTGGTTGTTCACCGCGCTGCGCTCCCTCGGACTGGACATCAAGGCCATCTCGCTGGCGGCCATCCTGCTCGCCGCCGGCTGGCTCGCGCTCGCGCTCGGTCTCGGGCGCGCGCAGGAGCGCCGCGCCGGTAGGCTATAGTACGAGCAGCGGTACCACGGGGAGGGGACCATGGGATTCTGGATTTTCCTGGGCATCATCGTCGCGCTGGTGGTCTGGGCGGTGGCGATCTACAACGGCCTGGTGCAGCTGCGCAACCGCTTCAAGAACGCGTTCGCGCAGATCGACGTGCAGCTCAAGCGCCGCTACGACCTGATCCCGAACCTGGTCGAGACCGCGAAGGGCTACATCAAGCACGAGCGCGAGACGCTCGAAGCGGTCACCAAGGCGCGCAACGTCGCGCTGGCGGCTGCGCAGGCGGCCGCCGCCAACCCCGGCAACCCGGCGGCGATGCAGAGCCTCGGCCAAGCCGAGGGCGCGCTCACCGGCGTCCTCGGGCGGCTGCTCGCCGTATCGGAGTCCTACCCGGATCTCAAGGCGAACCAGAACATGCTTTCGCTGCAGGAGGAGCTCTCCAGCACCGAGAACAAGGTCGCCTTCTCGCGCCAGGCGTACAACGACTCGGTGATGGAGTACAACACCAAGCGCGAGTCGTTCCCGGACACGATCTTCGCCAACATGTTCGGCTTCGGCCCGGCGGAGCTGCTGCAGGCCACCGAGGCTCCCGAGGAGCGCAAGGCGCCGCAAGTGAAGTTCTAGTCCCGCCTTGGCGGCGGCCACGTTCTTCGAGCAGCAGCACCTCGCGCGACGCAACACGCGCCTCATGGTGTCGCTGTTCCTTCTCGCGGTCGTGGTGGTGGTGAGCGCGGTCGATGCGATGGTCGGCTTCGTCTATCTCTGGGGCATCAAGGTGCACGTGCCGCAGGGAAGCCCGCTGCCGGGCCTCGGACAGCTGCTCGCGCTGGTGCCCGGCCGCGTCTACGCCTGGGGCGCGGTGTTGACCGCCGGCGTCATCTTTGCGGTCAGCATCATCAAGATCGCGCGCCTCGGCGAGGGCGGCGCCGCCGTGGCGAAGATGGCCGGCGGGCGGCGCGTGAATCCCTCGAGCGCCGATCCGCTGGAGCGGCGCCTGCTCAATGTCGTCGAGGAAATGGCGATCGCCTCCGGCGTGCGCGTGCCGGCGGCCTACGTGATGGATGCCGAGCGCGGCATCAACGCCTTCGCCGCGGGCTGGGACGCCTCCACCGCCGTGATCGCGGTGACGCGCGGGGCGCTCGAGACGCTGACGCGCGACGAGCTGCAGGGCGTGATCGGCCACGAGTTCAGCCATATCCTGAACGGCGACATTCGCCTGAACATCCGCATGATCGGCGTGCTGGCCGGCATCGTCTTCATCGGCTCGATCGGCGGTTTCCTGCTGCGCAATACACGCGGCTCGCGCGACGAGCGCGGCGCGGCCGCCGTGCTGCTGTTCGGGCTCGCGCTGTTCATCATCGGGTATATCGGCCTGTTTTTCGCGCGCCTCATCAAGGCGAAGGTCTCGCGCGAGCGCGAGTTCCTCGCCGACGCTTCGAGCGTGCAGTTCACGCGCAATCCCGACGGCCTGGCGGGCGCGCTCGATCAGATCCGCGAGTCCGACCGCGGAGCGCTGATCTCGAGCCGCGCCGCCGAGGAGCTTTCGCACACCTTCTTCGGCGAGGCCGTTCCGCTCGGCGGCCTGTTCGAGACGCATCCGCCGCTCGAGGAGCGCATCCGGCGCGTGCGGCCGGGGTTCCAGAGCACGGCCTATCTCAAGCGGCGGGCAGCGAGCGCGGCGGCGGAACGCGCGGTCTCCGCACCGGCGGCCGCGCCCGCGCCGCAACGCGACGGGCGCCGTAGCGACGACCTGGGGATCGCCTGGGGGCGTTCCGCGGCCGACAGCGCGAAGATGGTCGGCGTTCTGGAGTCGGCCAAGGTGGACTACGCCGTGCGGCTGCTGTCCGCCCTGCCGCAGCCCCTGCGCGAGAGCCTGCGCGATCCTCAGGCCGCCTGCGCGGCGCTGGTCGGACTCGTTCTGGCCGGCGCGGAAGAGGTGAAGCGCCTGCAGCTCGACGCGGCGCGTGCCGCGGGAGGCGGGGCGTTGGCGGAGCGTGCGGCGGCGATGGCGGCGCAAACCCAGGGTCTCGGGCCGGCGTTTCAGCTGCCGCTCGTCGATCTGGCGCTTGCCGCCGCGAAGTCGGCGCCGCAAGCGGCGAAGGACGGGGTGCTCGCGGCGTTGCAGGCGGCGATTCACGCCGACCGGCGCGTTTCAGTGCACGAATTCGTCATCCTCTTCCTCGTGCGCGACCAGTTGGGCGCGCGCGCAAGGTCGCCTGCCGGCAGCCGCAAGCTCGCCGAGATGGCGCCGCAAGCGAGCCTGGTTCTCTCCGTGCTGGCGCACGCCGGCATCCGGACCGACGCCGCCGGCACGCGCGCCGAGGCGCTGGCAGCCGCGATGACGGCGGGAGCCCGGGAGATGGGCATCGACGCCGCCCCCCCGGCCGCGCCGCTCACGCTCGATGCCGCGAGCGATGCGCTCGAGGCGCTCAAGCGCCTCGCGCCGCTCCAGAAGGCGCTGCTCGTGAAAGGATTGTTCGCCGCCGTGATCGCCGACGGCACGATCCGGGTGGCGGAAGCCGAGTTGATGCGGCTGGTCGGCGCCGCGCTCGATTGCCCGCTACCGCCGCTGCTCGCGGAGATGGATCCGGCCGCGTTGGCGCAGTAGCTACTTGCCGCGCTGCGCGGCGAGCTTCGACACGATGGACTGCTTCGTCTCCGCGACCGCCTGCGCGTGCGGGCCGGCCAGCCTGGACGCGCGCTCGATGAAGGGCAGGGCTTCGGCGTCGCGATTCTGGTCGGACAGGGTCTGCGCGAGGTTGTTGAGGACGATCGGGTTGTCGGGCGCGCGCAGCGCGGCGGCGCGCAGCACGCCCTCGGCGCCCGGCAGGTCGCCGAGCGCATACAGCGTGTTCGCGAGGCCGATCTCGGCGTTGGTATTGTCCGGCCAGCGCTTCAGGAACGTCTGATACGCGGTGCGCGCGTTGCGCGCGTCGCCGGTGCGCTCGAGCGCCGCGACGGCGGAAAGCCAGCGCCCCTCCTCCGCGGTCGCCGGGATGCGATCGGGCGGCATGACCACCATCGCCCAATAGCTGCTGCCCTTCCACATGAGCTCGTGGACCGGAAAAGAGATCTCCTGTCGCTCGATCTCCCCGGAGCGCAGAATCATGTTGCCGGGATCGTAGTCGTAGCCGACCGCGACCGCGTAGTGCCAGGCGTCCCAGAAACTCCACACGCCCATGTTGTACAGCATCACCACGGGATTGCCCGCGGAGATTTCCCGCAGCACGTCTCCGAAGCGGGGCTCGAGCAGATAGGACACCATGCCATGGCGCCGCGGCGCGGCGAGCATCTCGACCTGCAGGCTGCCTTTGCGCTCCGGCAGATAGACTTCGGGCACGAGCTCCTCGGGAGTCACATGCGCGCCCGCGGCTGAGAGCGCGGTGGCGAGCGCGGCGGGGCCGCACTGATATTCGGCCTGCGGGAAGAACGGCACCTGCCTGAGCTCGACCTGCTCGGGCATGCCCTCGGGCAGACCGCCGCGCACGGTGGCGGTCTGCGGGAACATGCTCGCGCATCCGCCCGTCAGCAGGGCGAGCGCGCATAGCAAAACGCCCGCGCAAGCGCGGGCGTTTCGCCTAACGGTGCGCAGGGCTAGCGCTTCCAAGCCCACCACACGATGCCGGCGATGATCAGGATGACGAGGACCCATACCCACTCGTCGCTCGCGCCCGCGGGCAACGACTGAATCTGCCCCGAGAGCATGCGGACTTCTTCGTCGCTCATGGCGGCGACACGATCTTTCGCGGTGGCCGGGCTGAGCCCGAGGGCCTGCAACTGGCCGGAAACGTCGGCGCGGCTGACGAAGTTCATGACGGTGCTGCGGTCGCTATGCGCGCTTTGCTGCGCGACCTGGTCCGTGCCGATCATTCCGGCCTGCGCGAACTGGTAGGGGGTCCAGATCATGAGGGCGATCAGCATACGGACGACTAGTCCTGCAAAAGACGATTTCATGCGGTTCTCCAATTCTCCGATCAAAGTTAGGTTAGCGCTTCCAAGCCCACCAAATCAAAGCTACGACGACGACGAGCAGCAAGATACCGGCCGCATCCGCGCCAGCGGGTGCAGCGCTGATCCGGTCGGCAAGGGAGCGCACCTCGTCGTCGCTGAGCGCCGCGACCCGCGCCTTGGCCGCGGCGGGGTCGATGCCGAGTGCCTGCAACTCGCGCGCAAGGTCGGCGCGGCCGAGCAGGCCGAGCACCGCGGCGCGCTCGGGCTGCGCCGTGTCGCCGGTGGCGATGAGCGCCGCCTGCACCGGGGCGGACGCGTTGCACAGGGCGAGGCAGATCAGCGCGCGACACAGCGCTCGCGCCCACGTGGAGGTCATCGGTGCACCGGAGGAGAGGGGGACTGAAATGAGGGACTGAATGAGGACTGAGGTGAGGTGTGCGGTCGCAAGCGCGCCCGACAGGTCAATCTAGCCGCGAGCCTCCTTCGCGTCAAGAATGGCGGCGTGACTGCA
>Ga0247684_1000216_pt1 | contig 11159 bp, 11 predicted proteins | sample CNK25_metaG_FD_190129 | JGI IMG/M metagenome (GOLD analysis project Ga0247684, IMG submission 190129) | Soil microbial communities from Purdue University Martell Research Forest, Indiana, United States - CNK25 | ecosystem: Environmental > Terrestrial > Soil > Temperate forest > Bulk soil... | reverse complement strand
GAAGCCCAGGTGCGGCCGCTTGAAATAGTCGTCGGCGAACTGCCCGGACGCCACCGCGGCGATGCCGAGCAGGGCGAGCAACAGGTGGATCAGCCGGCTGCCGGCGTCGTAGGGCTGGTCGCGCATGGCCCATTTTGGCCCAGGCCGTGCACGTACGCGGTCAGAAGGTGGATCTTCGCAGGCGACGGCGGGACGCCCTGCGCCGGCAGCCGGCCTTGAACAATCCCTTTGACGTGCGTCAACACCGGGCGCGGTGCGCCGACTAGTCTCGAAGCCGAACCCAACAAACAAACAGGGAGCAAGCCATGCTACTGAGCGCATCCGACTTCACGATCAAGGCCGAGAACTTCGACCTCACCCGGGGCAGCAACCTCGTCCGCATCGCCGCCGGCGCTTTCATGTTCCCGCACGTGGCCGGCAAGTTCGCGGGCGGCGCGCTGTCGGCCGCCACCGTCGGCTTCTTCGCCAAGGCGGGCTTCACCCCGCCGGAGCTGTGGGTCTATCTCGCCGCGTTCGCCGAGACGCTGACCGGCATCCTCCTCGTGCTCGGCATCTGCACGCGCTACGCCGCGCTCGGCGCCGCCGCGGTGCTCTTGATCGCGGCCTACGCGCTGCAGGTCGTCAAGGGCTTCAGCGGCTGGACCTGGAACAAGGGCGGCTACGAGTACCCGGTGTTCTGGGCGATCGTCTGCGTCGGCATCGCGCTCGAGGAATTCCGCGCCGTGCTCGCGACCCGCAAGCCCGCGGCCGCGCCGGCCGGCAAGCTCGCGATCAACTGAAGGACGGAACGGGCGCGCCGAGATATGGCCATCCCCCTTCATAATCCGGCGATGCCGCGCCAGCCTGGCTATGCCGGGCCGGCGTTCCTGTCCGGCGGATTCCGGCCGTTCTTTCTCTTCGCGGCGGCCTGGTCGGCCGTCGCCGTTCCGCTCTGGCTCGCCGCCTACGCCCACGGCTTCGCGCCGCGCGGCGCGCTGCCGGCCCAGCTCTGGCACGCGCACGAGATGATCTTCGGCTTCGGCCTCGCCGTCGTCACCGGCTTTCTTCTGACCGCGATCCCGAACTGGACCGGCCGCCTGCCGGTGCGCGGCGGCGCGCTCGCGATGCTCGCGGCGTTGTGGCTGGGCGGGCGCATCGCGCTGCTCACCGCGGATGCCGCCACGGCGGCGCTCGTCGATCTCGCCTTTCCCGCCGCCGTCATCGCCGTGGTCGCGCGCGAGCTGATCGCCGGCCGCAACGTCCGCAACCTGCCGATGCTCGCGGCGCTCGGCCTGCTCTTCACCGGCAGCCTGCTCGTGCACCTGCACGCGAACGACATCGCCTACACCGCGGCGCTCGGCAACCGCCTCGGCATCGCCACGCTGCTCGCGCTCATCGCGCTGGTGGGCGGGCGCATCGTCCCGAGCTTCACGCGCAACTGGCTGGCGAAGGCGCGGCCCGACGTTGCCGCCCCCGCCTCCCCTTCCCGGTTCGATATCGTTTGCCTGCTGGTCACGCTGGCCGGCCTCGCCCACTGGGTCGCCCTTCCGGACCATCCCTTCGCTTTCGTGATGGAAATCGCCGGCGGCGTGGCGAGCGGCCTTCGCCTCGCGCGCTGGCGCGGCCTCGCGACGCTGCGCGAGCCGCTGCTCGTCGTGCTTCACGCCGGATACGGCTGGCTCGCCGCGGGCTTGCTGCTGCTCGGGCTGAACGGCTTCTTCCGCTGGCTGCCGCCAACCGCGCCGCTGCATGCGCTCACCGTCGGCGCGATCGGCACGATGACCCTCGGCGTCATGACGCGCGCCTCCCTCGGCCACGGCGGGCGGCCGCTCGCCGCCGGGCGCGGCACCGCGGCGATCTACGCGCTGGTGACGCTCGCCGCCGTGCTGCGCGTCGCCGCGCCGCTCTCGGCGTATCCGCTCCACCTGACCTCGCTGGCCGGCCTCGCCTGGAGCGCGGCGTTCGGCCTGTTCGCTCTTCTTTACGGACCTTTACTTCTGGGGAAACAACAATGACTTCTCGTACTTTGGCGGTGCTCGCCGTGGTCGCGGCGCTCGCCGCCTGCGATTCGAAAAAAGATCCTTACGACGTGAAGGGCATGGATCTCAAGCCGGCGCCGGCCAAGGTCTCGGCCGAGCGGCACACCGGCGCGTTCGCCGACGGCGCCGCGCTCAGCCTGGACGCCAGCCTCAAGCCGCTCGATCCCTCGCCGGTCAAGACCATCCGCCTCGATACCACGCACAAGATCATCGAGATCGCGCCGGGGGTGAAGTTCAGCGCCTGGACCTTCGGCAACCAGGTGCCCGGACCGACGGTGCGCGCGCGCGTCGGCGACCGCATCCGCTTCAGCATGACCAACCGCAGCGACGAGACGGTGCCCGGCGTGCGCATGACCGCCGCGCCGATGATGCACTCGATGGACTTCCACGCGGCGATGGTCTCGCCGCAGGACAAGTACCGCTCGATCGCGCCGGGCCAGACCATCGAGTTCGAGTTCACGCTGAACTATCCCGGGGTGTTCATGTACCACTGCGGCACGCCGATGATCCTCGAGCACATCGCCTCGGGCATGTACGGCGCGCTGATCGTCGAGCCGCGCGACGGCTATCCGACCAAGGCGGATCGCGAGTACATGGTGATCCAGAGCGAGTTCTACGCCAAGCCGCCCCCCAAGGGGGACAAGTCGGGCGTCCACACCCTCGACGGGGAGCGCCTGCGCGCCGCGCAGCCGACCTACACGGTGTTCAACGGCGTGCACAACGGCATGGTGCGGAATCCGCTCGCCGCCAAGCCGGGCGAGCGGGTGCGCCTGTTCGTGCTCAACGTCGGCCCGAGCAAGACTTCGAGCTTCCACGTGGTCGGCACGATCTTCGACCGCGTCTGGCTCGAGGGCAATCCCGACAACCAGCTGCGCGGCTCGCAGACCGTGCTGCTCGGCTCCTCGAACAGCGCGATCATCGAGTTCATGATCCCGGAGGAAGGCTCCTACATCATGGTCGACCACCACTTCGCCAACGCCTCGCAGGGCGCGATCGGGCTGGTGTCGACGGCGGTGAAGCCGCCGGTGCAGGACCTCGAGCACCACAACATGCCGTCGGTCGAGGCCACCCCGACCGACCCGGAGGCCGCGCGCGGCAAGCTCGCCTTCGAGTCGAAGTGCCTCGCCTGCCACTCGATCGGCCAGGGCAAGAAGCTCGGTCCCGACCTCGCCGGCGTGAGCAAGCGCCGCGACGCCGCATGGCTGACGCGCTGGCTGAAGGACCCCGAGGCGCTGTTGAAGACCGACGAGCATGCGAAAGCCATGCTGAAGGAAGCCAACAACATCCCGATGCCCAACCAGAACCTGAGCGACGCCGAGATCAGGGAGTACATCAAGTACTTCCAGTGGTACGACGCGCAGCCCTCGGGCGCGGTGAAGCCCTCGGCAGGAGGCCACTAGCGATGCTGAAGATCCTGATCTTCCTTTCGGGAGTGATTTTCCAGGCGGGCACGGCCAATGCCTGCGGCTATTGCGCCGAGGACAAGATCGCGGCGGTCTACGACCATGCCGCGATCACGCGCAGCCTCGGCGCAGGGCGCACGGTGGTGTTCTTCGGCTTCGATGCGCCGGCGCAGGCGAGCCGCGCGAAGATCGAGAAGGCCGCAGCGTCGGTCGCCGGCGTCGACCCGGCCAGCGTGCGCGCGTCGCTCGAGCCGGGGGCGCTCGCCATCGCCTTCGACCCGAAGCGCGTGCGGTTGTCCGATGTGCAAAAGTCGCTCGAGGCCAGGCTCGCGCCGCTCGGCTTGTCGCTCTATCCGCTGCACCTGATGGACCGGCCCGGCGACCTCACGGCCGCGGGGCGCCGCTAGCGGCTACACTCGGGGGAGGCCATGCCTCCCCGGCACTACCTTCATTCCCTGCTCGCGCCGGCAAGCGTCGCGCTGGTCGGGGCGACCGAGCGCGAGGGCGCGCTCGGGCGGATCGTGTACCGCAACCTTGCCGCGGGCGGCCTGAAAGGGCCGCTCTACGCGGTCAACCCGAAGCACCGCACGATCTTCGGCGCGCGCGCCTACGACCGGCTCACCGACCTGCCCGCGCCGCCGCCGGATCTCGCGGTGGTCGCGACGCCGGCGCGCACCGTGCCGGGAATAGTGGAAGACGCGGCGAAAGCCGGCATCAAGGCCGTGCTGGTGCTGACCAGCGGCTTCGCCGAGTCCGGCGCCGAAGGCAAGCGGCTGCAGGACGAGCTGCTCGCCGCCGCCAGGCGCGGCGGCGTGCGCGTGCTCGGGCCGAACTGCCTCGGCGTGATCCGTACCGACACCGGCGTCAACGCCACCTTCGCGCGTACCGGCGCGCATCCCGGCCGGCTGGCGCTGGTGTCGCAGTCGGGGGCGATCTGCGGCGCGCTGCTCGACTGGGCGTGGACCGCGCGCGTCGGCTTCTCGAGCGTGGTGTCGCTCGGCGGCGCGGCCGAGCTCGATTTCGGCGAGGTGCTCGACTTCCTGGTGGCCGACGCCGCGACCGACGCGATCCTGCTCTACGTGGAGGGCATCCGCGACGCGCGGCGCTATCTGTCGGCGCTGCGCGCCGCGGCGCGCGTGAAGCCGGTGGTGGCGCTCAAGGTCGGCCGCTACGCGGACGGCTCGCGCGCCGCCTCCAGCCACACCGGCGCGCTGGTCGGCAGCGACGCGGTGTTCGACGCGGCGCTGCGCCGCGCCGGCACGGTGCGGGTCAAGACCTACACGCAGCTGTTCGCCGCCGCGCGCGGCCTCGCCGCCTTTCCGCCCGAGTCGCATTTTCCCGCGGGCGACCGCCTGGCGATCGTCACCAACGGCGGCGGCCCCGGCGTCATCGCCGCCGACAGCGCGGCGGAGAATGGGGTTGTGCTTTCAAGCCTTTCCAGGGAAACGATTTCGTTTCTGGACGGCAAACTTCCCCCCCAATGGTCCCGAGGCAATCCGATCGACATCATCGGCGACGCGCCGGCGGCGCGCTTTGGCGAGGCGACCGCGGCGGCGCTCGCCGATCCCGGCGTCGACGCGGTGCTGGCGATGTACTCGCCGGTCGCGGTGACCGAGCCCGCCGACGCGGCGCGCGCGGTGGCGCAGGCGGCCAAGGCGAGCGCGAAGCCGGTGCTTGCGGCCTGGCTCGGCGACATCAGCCCGAGCGAGAGCCGCGCCTACCTCGAGGCGCAGGGCATACCGAACTTCTACACGCCGGAGAACGCCATCGAGGCGTTCTCGTTCCTCGGTATCTACCGCCGCAACCAGGCGCAGCTGCTCGAGGTGCCGGCCGCCGCCTCGCTCGCGGGAAGCGCCGTGCGCGGCAACGTCGAGCAGGCCGCGGCGATCCGCGACCAGGCGTTGCGGCAGGGCCGCACCCTGCTGACCGAGCATGAGTCGAAGGCCCTGCTCGCCGCCTTCGGCCTGCCGGCGCCGCAGTCGCTCGTGTGCGCGAGCCGCGAAGCCGCGCTCGCCGCGGCGCGCAACACGGGATTCCCGGTGGTGCTCAAGATCCACTCGCCCGACCTCACGCACAAGACCGACGTGGGCGGCGTGCGCCTCAACCTGCAGGACGAGCGCGCGGTCGGGCTCGCCTGGGACCAGGTCATGGCCGCGGCGAAGGCGCTGCGGCCGGACGCGCGCGTCGAAGGCGTGCTGGTGCAGCCGATGCTGCGCTTCCCGCACCAGCTCGAAGTGCTCGCCGGCGTGGCGACCGACGCGATGTTCGGGCCGGTGATCTCGTTCGGCGCGGGCGGCGTAGCGGTCGAGGCGGTGCGCGACAGCGCGCTCGCCCTGCCGCCGCTCAACCTCGCGCTCGCGCGCGAGCTCATGCAGCGCACGCGTGTGCACAGGCTGCTTTCGGGCTATCGGGATGTCCCGCCGGCCGACCTGGACGCGCTCGCGCGGCTGCTGTGCGGCGTGTCGGAGATGATCTGCGTGCTGCCCTGGCTGAAGGAGATGGACCTGAACCCGATCCTCGCCCATCCCGGCGGCGCGGTGATCGCCGACGCGCGCGTCGTCATGCACGAGAAGCCGCCGAAGGAGGGCCCGCGCTACCCGCACATGGCGATCCATCCCTATCCCGCCGAGCTCGAGAGCGAGGTCAGCCTGCGCGACGGCAGCCGCGTGCTGCTGCGGCCGATGCGCCCCGAGGACGTCGAGCTCGAGAAGCGCTTCTTCGACGGGCTCTCCGAACGCTCGCGCTTCCAACGCTTCATGCAGCACCTGCCGCAGCTGCCCCCGAAGATGCTGGCGCGCTTCACGCAGCTCGACTACGACCGCGAATTGGCTTTGGTAGCTGTATATGAAAACGAATTCATCGCAGTGGGGCGGTATGCCCCCAACCTCGACGGCGAGACCGCCGAGTTCGCGCTGGTGGTGGCCGACGCCTGGCAGGGCAAGGGCCTCGGCCGCCTGCTGCTCTCGCGGCTGCGCGAGGAGGCTCGAAAAGCGGGCTACCAGGCCTTATATGGGAACATCATGCAGGCCAACCGGGAAATGCTGGAGCTCGCCTACCACCTTGGGTTCGTTCAGGAATCCGCCGACGGCGGCGACGTCACCGTCGTGTCGCGGCTATGAAATACAAGGATTACTACAAGATCCTGGGCGTCGAGCGTGGCGCGAGCGACGAGGACATCAAGAAGTCCTACCGCAAGCTCGCGCGCAAGTACCACCCGGACGTATCCAAGGAGGCGAACGCGAAGGAGCGCTTCCAGGAAGTCGCCGAAGCGTACGAAACGCTGAAGGACAAGGAGAAGCGCGCGGCCTACGACAACCTCGGCCGCTTCAACCCCGGGCAGGATTTCCGGCCGTCGCAGGACTGGTACCAGCGTTTCGGCGCGAGCGAGAGCGAGGATCTGGGCGGCATCGACCTGTCGGACCTGTTCGAGTCGCTCGGGCTGCGCGGCAGGCAACGATCCGGTTTCAGGAGAAGCAACGTTCCGGTTCCCGGCGAGGATTATTCGCTGACGGTGCACCTTACGCTCGAGGAGGCGTTCCGCGGCGCGGAGCGCGAATTCCAGATCGGCGACAGCCGCGTGCGCGCGCGCATCCCGAAGGGCGCCACCGACGGGCAGCAGCTCAGGCTGCGCGGCAAGGGCGGCCCGGGCGCGAACGGCGGGCCGGCGGGAAGCCTGTTCCTGCACATCGCGCTCGAGCCGCATCCACTGTTCCGCGTGAGCGGCCACGACCTCGACCTCGAGGTGCCGCTCGCGCCGTGGGAAGCGGCGCTCGGCGCGCAGGTCGAGATCCCTACGCTCGAAGGACGCGTGACGATGAAGGTGCCCGCCGGATCGCAGGCCGGGCAGAAGCTGCGGCTCGCCGGCAAGGGCCTGCCGCGGCCGGGCGGCGGCGCGGGCGACCTGTACGCCGTCCTCACCATCGTGGTGCCGCCGTCGCTCGGCGAGCAGGAAAAGAAGCTCTACGAGCAGCTGCGCGACGCCTCGCGTTTCGACGCCCGCAGCCGCTTCAAGCGCTAGAATCGCGCCCGACATGGCCCTGCCGCGCGAGGTGTTCCCCTTCACCGCGCGCCTCATCACCGGCGCGCCCGACGCGAGCGGCGTGTTCGTGCTGTGGCGCGGCGACGAGGCGATCTACATCGGCGCCGCGCTCGGCCGCGGCGTCACCATCCGCACCCGGCTGGCCGAGCATTTCTCCGGCCGCGCCGGCGACTGCACCCGCACCGCGACGCACTACAGCTGGGAGATCTCGCTGCGCCCCGCGGTGCGCGAGCTCGAGCTGCTGGAGGAATTCAGGACGAGCTTCCAGCGCCTGCCGCGCTGCAACCCGGCGTAGGCGGGTCCGCCGCGCCAGCATCGGCGCGGCAAGGCGGCACGGCGCTTGCTCGGCGAGCGCCATGGCCCTGACGCGTGAACAGAGCGACGAGCTCGGCGCCGCGATCGAGCAGCGGCGCCGCGTGCTGGCGAACGACCTGCGCGAGGACGGGGCGGGCGCCGAGGTGGCGCGCGAGCTCGACGAGCTGCGCGGCATCGAGGCGGCGAAGCAGCGCTTCGAGGAGGGCAGCTACGGGGTGTGCATCGACTGCGGCACCGACATCGGCTATGCACGGCTGCGCGCCAATCCGACGGCGCTGCGCTGCATCCTCTGCCAGACCCGCTACGAGAAGACTTTCACCCCGGGTACGGGCGGCTCAAGCCTTTAGGACGCATTTCGCGTACAGGTCGGGGAACGCCCCCGCAGGGTCGTACTTGGCTTTCAGCTTCTCGAACACCTGCCCTCCGTAGGAGCTCGAGAATTCCTGGGGCGTGAAGAAGCTGTCCGAGTACAGCGACTTGATGCCGCCGAGCTCCATGACCTTGCGCTCGATCAGGCGGTTGAAGTGCCCGGGCGGATGCGCCTCCTTCGTGCGCTTCACGTCCCAGAAGCCGAAGTTGATGTAGAAGCCGGGCTTGGCCGGGTACAGGCGGAAGTTCTGCTCGCTGGCGCGGAAGCCGATCGGGCAGACCCATTGCGGCCAGAGCGCGATCTCGCGCGCGTAGAACTCGAGGAACTCCGCCGCGCGCGCGAGCGGGATGTCGACGTCCTGGATCACCGACTCGGAATGCAGCCCCATCAGGCGCTCGATCCACTTCGTCACGCCGACCCGGCTGTTCCAGCGCATGATCTTCGTATAGGTCTTCGACCCCAGCCGCTTTCTGCCGTAGAGCCTTCGCACCACGGGATTCTGGGCAAGAACGTTCTTCGAACACCAGAACCAGTCCGTGTCCCAGCGCCACAGGTAGTCCTTGACGGTGAGGTAGTCCTCGCGCTTCTCGGCGATCGAGCGGTAGTAGATGTTCTTGTAGGTGTAGTCGCTCACGTAGGGCGCCTTATCCACAAAGCGTCCAAACGTGAGAAAAAGCCTGTCCTTGGCGAAGACGGTCCCGTCGACGAAGTCGGCGGCGCTCACCTTGAGCTGGGTGCCGAGGTAGTCGAAGAACACCTTCGGATCCTTGAAGGCGAGGTGCGTGAGGTGCACGTAGGGCCGCACCGGCAGGGTCTTCGCCTTCACGCGCAGCGCGTAGCCGAGCGTGCCGTAGGAATTCGGGAAGCCGTAGAACAGGTCGGAATGCTCGTTGTCGCGCGTGCAGGTGACCACCCGCCCGTCGCCGAGCAGCACGTCCACCTCGAGCACGCCGTCGTGCACCAGGCCGTGGCGGTGCGACGAGGACTCGATGCCGACGCCGGCGAGCGCGCCGCCGAGCGTAATGGTCTTGAGCTGCGGCACCACCGCGGGCATCACGCCGTGCGGCAGGCAGGCGTCGACCAGGGCCTCGTAGGTGACCATGCCCTCGCTTTCGACAAAGCCGTTTTCCTTGTCTACGCGCAGAACTTCGTTGAACCCCCGCACGTCGAGCCGGCGCCGCGGCGCCGCGGCGCGGTCGCGGAACAGGTTGGAGGTCTCTTTGTGGAGGGCGACCGGGCCCTGCGCAGCCTTAAGCTGCGCGGCCAGCGATTCTTTTTTCTTCTGGTAGCCCGTGGCCATAGAGGAAATCGCGGGTCATCGGGTAGCTGGCGGGCGTGACGTTGCCCTTCGAGAACACGACCTGGAAGAGGTGCGTCTGCGAGACCGGCGAGCGGAACAGCTCCGCGCAGCCGTAGAGGTACACGCGCCAGATGCGGCGGAAGCGCTCGTTGAAGCGCTGCGGGTCGAGCGCGCGGATGCGCTCCCAGTTGCGGTCGAAGCGCTCGGCCCAGTGGTCGAGCGTGATGGCGTAGTGGCGGCGCAGGTTCTCGATGTCGAGGACTTCCAGCCCGGCCTTCTCCATCTCGATCGTGACGTCGGCGAGGCTGGGGATCCAGCCGCCGGGGAACACGTACTTGCGGATGAAGTAGTCGGTCTGATGGTGGCCGACGTGGCCGATGAAATGAATCAGGCCGAGGCCGCCGCGCTTGAGGAGCTTGGCGTGAGCGCGGACCAGGTCGCCGAGCGAGTCGCGGCCGGCATGCTCGAGGCAGCCGATGGAGACCACCTTGTCGAACTCGCGCGGCGCGCTGCGGAAATCGTCGTGGGTCTGCACCGCGTTTTTCAGGCCGCGCTTCTCGACCTGCCGGCGCGCGTGCTCGGCCTGCGAGCCGGTGGTGTTGATGCTGGTGATGTTCACGCCGTAGTGCTCCGCCGCGTGGACCAGGAAGCCGCCGAAGCCGCTGCCGACGTCCACCACGTCGTCGCCCGGACGCAGCAGAACCTTGCGCGCCACATGGTCGGCCTTGTTGCGCTGCGCTTCCTCGAGGGTGCGCGTGTCGTCCTTCCAGTACGCGCAGGTGTAGAACATCAGCGGGTCGTCCAGCCAGAGCTTGTAGAACTCGGGCGTGAGCGAATAGTGGAACTCGGCATTGTGGCGCGCCCTCCCCCAGTTCGAGTTGTTGTAGAGGAACTCGTGGGCGCGGTTGAGGAGCGTGAGCAGTCCGTTGTGCCGGTCCAGGCCGCCCTGCATGCCGGCTGCCATGGCCTTGGCAAGACTGCCCTCGATGTCGATGTCGCCATCGAAGTACGACTCCAGCAGGCCGACGTGGCCGAACAGCGCCATGCGCCAGTAGGCGCGCGGCCGGCGGAAGGTGACGGTGAACGCCGGCTCGCCGTCGCGGCCGAACATGACGCGCATGCCGCGCCCGGCAAAGCGCACTGCAAACGGGATGCCAGAGCGCGCTTCCACTTCCCGCAGGGTGGATTCGACCAACGGTCTCATGGGGGACATTGTAGCGCCCGATAGATGGACGGGTACATCTTCTGCTAGCGTCGTCTCACGCAAGCCACATTCCCGCAAAGGAGCTTCCATGGCCCTCCAGAAAGAACGGCGCTCGGCGCCGCGCAAGCCGGCCGCGGCGGCGAAGCCGCAGTCGACGCTCTCCAACGAAGAGGTTTACCAGCTGATCGCGGAAACCGCGTATTTCAAGGCGAAGGCGCGCGGCTTCGAGCCCGGCGGCGAAGTCCAGGACTGGATCGAGGCGGAGCGCGAAGTGCGTCAGCGCATCGATCATTGAGGCAGGCAATCGACTGGATTGCGAATTTTGATTTGATCTATACGTGCGGCTAGCCTAGGCTGCAGGTCCCCCGATAGGAGGACCTATGAAGGCACTCAAAGGCAGCAAGACGCACGACAACCTCAAGGCCGCGTTCGCGGGCGAGTCCCAGGCGAACCGCCGCTACCTGTACTTCGCGGCGAAGGCCGACGTCGAGGGCCAGAACGACGTGGCGG
>Ga0247684_1000211_pt1 | contig 11381 bp, 11 predicted proteins | sample CNK25_metaG_FD_190129 | JGI IMG/M metagenome (GOLD analysis project Ga0247684, IMG submission 190129) | Soil microbial communities from Purdue University Martell Research Forest, Indiana, United States - CNK25 | ecosystem: Environmental > Terrestrial > Soil > Temperate forest > Bulk soil... | reverse complement strand
CGGCGACCCGCCAGCCCATGTTGCGCGCGCGCGGCCCGGTGCCGGCGTTCTGCACCGCCTGCTCGAGCATGCCGCGCACCGCGCGCGCCGTTTCCGTGGACAGGATTTTTTCCCCGCTCGCGACCGTTCCAGTTTTGACCAGCGTGAGCGGCACCAATTCCCCGTCGCGCGCGAATACCGTGTAGGCGCGGGCCAGCTGCAGCAGGCTCACCGAGATGCCGTGCCCGTAGGCCATGGTGGCCTGCTCGATCGGTTGCCAGGTGCGGTAGTGGCGCAGCTTGCCCGCCGCCGCACCCGGAAAGGCGAGATTCGGCGCGGCGCCGAAACCGACGCGGCGGAACAGGTCCCACATCGCCTCGCGCGGCAGGGCGAGGGCGATCTTCGCCGCGCCGACGTTGGAGGATTTCTGGATGATCTGCGAGGCCGTGAGCACCGCCGCCGGGTGCGCGTCGTGGATCGTGTAGTTGGCGATCGTCAGGCGGCCGGGCGCGGTGGCGACCGCGGTCGAGGGCGAAACCTTGCCGGTCTCGAGCGCCACGGCGATGGTGAACGGCTTGAGCGTCGAGCCCGGCTCGAACATGTCGGTGATCGCGCGGTTCCTGATCTGCGCGCCGGTGACGCGCGCCCGGTTGTTCGGGTTGTAGGACGGCACGTTGGCGAGCGCGAGGATCTCGCCCGAGCGCACGTCGACCGCGACCAGCGCGCCGGCTTTCGCGCGGTGATGCTCCACCGCGGCCTTCAGCGCGCCGTAGGCGACGCTCTGGATCTTGCTGTCGATGGCGAGCGTCAGGTCGGCGCCGGTCTGCGCGGCGCGGATCGACTCGACGTCCTCCACCACGCGGCCGAGGCGGTCCTTGATGACCCGGCGGCTGCCCGGCCGTCCGGCAAGCGTGTCCTGGTGCGCAAGCTCGATGCCCTCCTGCCCTGCGTCGTCGACGCCGGTGAAGCCCACCACGTGTGCCATCACCTCTCCGCCGGGGTAGTAGCGCCGGAACTCGCGCTGCTGGTAGATGCCCTTGAAGCCGAGCGCCTCGATCGCTTCCGCCGTCTCCGGCGCGATCTGGCGCCTGAGGTACACGAAGTCGCGCGCCTCGGACAGCTTGCGATCGAGCTCCGCGATCTCGATGCCGAGCAGCCGGGCGAGCTTGTAGCGCTCGCGCGCCGAGAGGTCCACGTCCGCGGGGATCGCCCAGATGGATTTCACCGGCGTCGACACCGCGAGCGCCTCGCCGTTGCGGTCGAGGATGCGGCCGCGCGTCGCCGGCACCTCGAGCACGCGCGAATAGCGCGCCTCGCCCTTCTCCTGCAGGAAGTCGGTCTTGAGCGCCTGCAGGTAGAGCGAGCGGCCGGCGAGCAGCGCGAACGCGGCGACCAGCGCGCCCAGCACGAAGCGCGCGCGCCACACCGGCAAGCGCACCATGCCCTGCGTCATGGCGACCGCGGCGCGGCTCACCGGGCCTTGTCTCTCGCCACCACCCGTACTCGCCGCGGGTCGGGCGCGCGCATGCCGAGCGTCCCGGTGGCGATTTTTTCGACGCGCTGATGCAGGCCCCAGGTGCTCGCCTCGAGCTGCAGCCGCCCGTAGTCGATGTCGAGCTCGCGCGCGCGGGCCTGCTCGTGCTCCAGGTCGGAGAACAGCTTGCGCGCCCGGTGCTGGGAAGTAACGAGCCCGATCGCGCAGGCGACGAGAACCGCGAGGAGGAGGAGGTTCAGTTTCGCCACCGCGCGTCGGGCTCGATTCGTGAATGCTTCGGGTCATAGGGCGCCGCGGTGCGCTCGGCCACCCGCAGGGTGGCGCTGCGCGCGCGCGGGTTCGCCCGGGTCTCTTCCGCCGAGGCGCGCACCGCGCGCCCGATCAGCTTGACGATGGGTTGTGGCATTTCGCTGGCTTTGAGCGGCAGGCCGCGTGGCACCTCGGGGCGCGCCGCCGCCTGGAGGAAACGCTTGACGATGCGGTCCTCGAGCGAATGGAACGCGATCACCGCCAGGCGGCCGCCGGCGCCGAGATGCGAGAGCGCCTGGGGCAGCATCAGCGACACTTCCTCAAGCTCCCGATTGAGGTGAATCCGTACAGCCTGAAAGGTGCGCGTCGCCGGGTCCTGGCCCGGCTCCCGTGTGCGGACCGCTTGACCCACGAGATCGGCCAGTTGTTTGGTCCGGCGGAGCGGTTCGCGGCCGCGAGCAGCAACAATCGCCGCTGCAATCTGTTTAGCAAACCGTTCTTCGCCATGGCTGCGGATGACCTCCGTGATTTCTTGTTGTTCGGCGGTGGCGAGCCACTCAGCGGCGCTCGGGCCGGCGCTCGGGTCCATGCGCATGTCCAGGGGGCCGTCGGCGCGGAAGGAAAAGCCGCGCGCCGGGTCGTCGAGCTGCGGCGAGGAGACGCCCAGGTCGAACAGCATGCCGTCTACTTTCTCCAGGCCCTCCTCTCGAAGGATTGCCCCTACGGAAGAAAACGTTGCCCGGAAAAACCTGAAGCGCGAATCGGCGAGCGAGCGCGCCGCAGCTTCCGCCTCCGGGTCGCGATCGAGCGCGATCAACCGTCCCGAGGGGCCCAGGCGCGCGAGGATCGCGCGGCTGTGGCCGCCCCGCCCGAAGGTGCCATCCACGTAGACCCCGGCGGCCTGTACCGCGAGCCCCGCAATCGATTCTTCCAGGAGGACGGGCCGGTGCATGGGGTCTCACAGCGAGAAGCCCTCCATGCCGGGCGGTGGCGCGCCACCGCCCGCGAGCGCCTGGCCGAGCTTCGCGCTCCACAGCCCGGAGTCCCAAAGCTCGAAGTAGCGGCCCTGCCCGACCATCATGGCCTCACGCTCGAGCTTGGCATGCAGGCGCAGCGCCGGCGGCAGGAGGATGCGGCCGGTGCCGTCGGGAACGACGTGCTCCTCGAAGCCGAGCAGCACGCGCTTCCACCAGCTCGCCTGCGGGTTGAAGCTGGGGAAACCTTCAACCTGCGCGCGCACCGGCTCCCACGCGGCTTCGGGATAGATCAGCACGCAGCCGTCCGGATGGGCGGTCAGCACGAGGGATCGACCCCCATCGAGCAAAGCATCGCGATGGCGCGTTGGGATGGCGATGCGCCCCTTCGCGTCGAGCGTGATGACCGCGGCTCCGTGAAATGCTTTTCCCATCCCTGTTTAGCCACTTTTTTCTACCTTTTCCCACTCTAAGTGGAAATCGATTGCCGGTCAAGCTCGTTTTTCCAAGTCCAACAAGCACTTAGCGCGGTTTCTTGTCGTCGAATCTTGACAGACAAATACCTTTAATAATCATTCGATTAAAGTTTTTAGTGAAAGTGGGGTCTGAAGTCTCGGGAGGCGAGGAGCCGGCACTTACCCGGGTGCCATAATTCCGGGCCGATGATCGACAAATTCATGGCCAGCCCGGCGGCCGCGCTGGCAGACGTACCCGACGGCGCCACCATCATGATCGGGGGCTTTGGCAACGCCGGCATGCCCTCCGCACTGATCGATGCGCTGATCGCACAGGGCGCGCGCGAGCTCAGCATCGTCAACAACAACGCCGGCAACGGCGACACGGGCCTCGCCGCCCTCCTCAAGGCAAAGCGCGTGCGCAAAATCCTTTGCTCGTTTCCGCGCCAGGCGGACTCGTGGCATTTCGACGCGCTCTACAAGGCCGGCGAGATCGAGCTCGAGCTCGTTCCGCAGGGAACGCTGGCCGAGCGGATTCGCGCCGCGGGCGCCGGCATCGGCGGCTTCTACACGCCCACCGCGTTCGGCACCAAGCTGGCCGAGGGAAAGGAGACCCGCCGCATCGGCGAGCGCGACTACGTGCTCGAGCACCCCATCCACGCCGACTACGCCCTCATCAAGGCGCAGCGCGCCGACCGCTGGGGCAACCTCGTCTACCGCAAGTCGGCCCGCAATTTCGGTCCGATCATGGCCGCGGCTGCGAAGACCACGGTGGTGCAGGTGAGCGAGACGGTCGAGCTCGGCGCGCTCGACCCGGAGACCGTCGTGACGCCCGGTATTTTCGTGAAACGCGTGGTGCGGGTCGCCGTGCCGGCGAGAAAGGCAGCCTGATGAAGAAGCTCGACCGCAAGCAAATGGCCGCGCGCGTGGCGCGCGATATTCCCGAAGGCGCCTACGTCAACCTCGGCATCGGCTTGCCGACCCTGGTCGCCGACTACCTGCCGAAGGGGCGCGAGATCATCCTGCACAGCGAGAACGGCATTCTCGGCATGGGGCCGAAGCCGGCGCCCGGCATGGAAGACGAGGAGCTCATCAACGCCGGCAAGGAACCCTGCACCCTGCTCGCGGGCGGCGCGTTCTTCCACCACGCCGACGCCTTCGCCATGATCCGCGGCCGGCACCTCGACTTCGCGGTCCTCGGCGCTTTCCAGGTCTCGAGTCGCGGCGACCTCGCCAACTGGCACACCGGCGCGCCGGACGCGATCCCGGCCGTGGGCGGCGCGATGGACCTCGCGGTCGGCGCGAAGAAGGTGATGGTGATGATGGAGCACCTCACCAAGCAGGGCGAGAGCAAGATCGTAGAGCGCTGCACCTACCCACTGACGGGCGCGCGCTGCGTCGATCGCATCTATACCGATCTCGCCGTGATCGACGTGAAGGCCGACGGCCTTCACGTCGTCGAGGCAGTGGAGGGACTGGCCTTCGAGGAGCTTCAGCGCCTCACCGGCGTCCCCCTGAAAAAAGCCCTTATTGCGGCTTGACCCCGGCCGCCGCGAGCAGGCGGCGGTTGGTGTCCATCTCCGCGCGCACCAGCTTGCCGAACTCCGCCGGCGACAGGTCCATGGTGGTGTTGCCGAGATTCTCGAGCTTGGACTTGGTCGCGGGATCGGCGAGCGCTTTGCGCACGTCGCCGTTGATCTTGTTCACCAGTTGCGGGCTCATGCCCGCCGGCCCCCACAGCGCGATCCAGAGCGACGAGTCGGTGCCCTTCGCCCCCGCTTCCGGCGCGCTCGGCACGTCCGGCATGGTCGGATTTCGCTTTGCGGTGCTTACCGCGAGCGGGCGAACCTTGCCGTTCTTGACGAACGGAATCGCCGCGGAGATCGGCGCCCAGTAGCCATCCACGTTGTGGCTCAGGATGGCGGCGACCACCTCCGGCGTGCCCTTGAACGGCACTTCGACCACCTGGACGCCGGTGGCGGCGATGAACTTCTCGGTGGTGAGATGCGTGCCGCTGCCGATGCCGGCGTGGCCGATGTTGATGCTGCCCGGCTTCGCCTTCGCGGCCTTGATGAGGTCCCCGAGCGTTTTATAGCTCGAGTCGGCGTTGACGACCATGACGTTCGGCTGCTCCGCGAGCGGGACGATGTCGGTGAAGTCCTTCAGCGAGTCGTATGGCAGCTTCGCGAAGATCGCCGGGTTCACGGTGTGGGCGTTGGAAGTCACGAGCAGCGTATAGCCGTCCGGCGCCGCGCGCGCCACCACCGCAGAACCGATCGAGCCGCCGGCGCCGGATTTGTTCTCCGCCACCACCGGTTGGCCCCACATTTGCGACACCTTGTCGGCGACGATGCGCCCCACGATGTCCACCGCGCTGCCGGGCGTGAATGCCACGATGAGCTGCACCGGCTTGTTGGGATAGCTCTGGCCAAGCGCCAGGGGCGCAGCCATCGCAAGGACAAACGACAACAGGCATTTCACGTAATTCATTTCGCTCTCCTATTTATTTATTTATCTACTGCGGCTTCGCGCGCGTCGCGCATCACCTTGCCGAGCACCGCGTGCTCCTCGCGGATAAAAGCGTCGAACTGCTGCGGGCTCATGGACATGGGCTCGCTTCCCAGCTTCGCCAGGCGCTCGACCATCTCTGGCGCCTGCAAGGCGCGGTTGATCTCCGCGTTGAGCTTGTCGACGATCCCGCGGGGGGTCTTTGCGGGCGCCAGCATGCCGAGCCAGAAAACAAACTCGCCTTCAGGATAGCCCGCCTCGGCGATGGTCGGCACTTCCGGTAGCGCGGCAGTGCGCTTCGGCGTACTCACCGCGAGCGCGACGAGCCTGCCATCGTTGAGCAATCCGATGCTCGACAAGACGGGTGCCCAGGCGAACTGCGCGCGACCCGCCATGATCTCGCCGAGCATCTGTGGAGTGCCCTTGAGCGGCAAATGAACCGCCTTGATGCCGGACACCACGTTGAACCTCTCCGAATTGATATGGGCGGCGCTGCCGATACCCGCGGTAGCGTAGTTGAATTCGCCGGGCTTGGCCTTCGCCGCCGCCACCAGCTCCTTCACTGACCGGACGCCAAGCGCGGGGGAAGCGATGAGAACGTTTGGCAGGCTCGCGAGCGGCGCGACCCCTGCGAGATCCCCGAGCGTATCGTATTGCAAGTCCTTGTAGAGCACGTCGTTGACGGCGTGCCCGGCAGAAACCACCGCGAGCGTGTAGCCGTCGGGGTCGGCCTTGGCGGTTTGCGCGATGCCAATCGTCCCGCCCGCGCCGGCGCGATTGTCGACGATCACCGGCTGGCCCCACGCAGCGCTCAATTTTTCGCCCAGCAATCGCGCCACGACGTCGGTAGCGCTCCCGGGCGTGAACGGCACGATGATTTTGATCGGCTTGCCCGGGTAGCCGGCCGCGGCCTGCGCCGCCGCAGGCGCACACGGCAACATGGCCGCGACAAGCACGGCCAGCCCCCACATCCTTTGATTCATCCATCCTCCGCGCAGCATCATACCAATCACGCGCGGCGCCCCGCGAGGACGACGTGTGGAACCAAATCAGGCGGCTTTAGTCGTTTTGCCCTTCTTGGCCCAGTACTCGGCAGCGCCCTTGGAGCGCGCGAGCTCTTGCGCGCTCCTGAAGCCCGGCGCCATCGAAGCTTCGGTGCCCGGCAGGACCTGGTGGTGCTCGATGTTGAGCAGGCGCAGCCAGCTCTGCTGGCCGAGGGTGAGGCCGACGAAGCAGCCGAGCTCGACCAGCTCGGGCTCGCTGAAATTGCGGTGCATCCGGTCCCAAAAGGCGTCGTCGCTCTCGAGGCGATAGACGATCGCCTCGGCATACGCGAGCGCTGCCTTCTGCCGTTCGTGGTAGCGCGTCGACTTCTCGAACATCATCAGGTCGCGCACATCATCCTCCACCATGCCCTTCGACGCGGCCTTCATGGAGCGCTGGTTGCCGCAATACTCGCAGGTCACGGCGCGCGACACATAGAGCCGGCAAAGCTCCTTGATCGAGTGGTCGAGCACGCCGTTTTTGAACACGTCGCGCCAGGAATTGGCGAAGAACCAGAAACATTCCTTGACGTGGGCGCGCACCGCCGAGCTCTCCGGCCGCGGCGTGCCCTCGCGCTGGCAGCGCTCCATTTCCTTGCGCATGTCGGCGTCCATGGCTTCGAGCGGGACGTAGCTGATTCTCTGCTTCGTCATAACGATCTCCGAAAAGGTACTTGAGGAATCACGACGCGAGCCCATCTGCCACCTCAACGTTCTCCGGCTTGAGCTCGATTCCGGAGGCACGCGCCTGCATCAGCAGGATTTTGGAGAAATCCTCGTCGGTCAGACCGTGGCCGATCATCTCCTGGATCAGGTTGCGCGTGCTCGAGGCGAGCGGCATCGGCACTCCGAACCGCTTGCCGGAATCCAGGCCGAGGTCCATGTCCTTCAGCAGCAGCTTGGGCGTGAAGGTGACGTGCCAGTCCAGGTTGACGAGCGCCGGCGCCTTGTAGCGGGTGAAGGTCGATCCCATCACGCTCTTGTTGAGGAAGTCGAGGAAGGCGTGGCGGCTCATGCCGGCCTTCTCGGCGAGCACCGTGATCTCGGCGAGCGACTGGATCACCACGCCGAGCATCACGTTGTGGCAGATCTTGGCGATGCGCGCGAGCTCGCCCTCGCCCACGTAGCTCGACCCCATGCCCATCATGTCGAGGTAGGGTTTCGCCTTTTCATAGGCGCTTTTCGGACCGGAGACGACGAAGGTCAGCTTGCCCGACTTGATGACCTTCGCATTTCCGCTCACCGGGGCCGCGAGGTATTCCACGCCTTGCTTCGCCAGCATTTGGCGCAGCTCCGCGGAGCCCTCCAGGGAAATCGAAGAACACTCCACAACCATCTTCGGCTTACCCTTCGTCAACGCCTTGCCGATCACTTCCTTCACGTCTTCGTAGGTCGACACCATCACGAACAGGATGTCCTTGGTCGACAGCTCTTCCAGCTGATTGACGACTTTCGCGCCGTGCTTGGTGAGCGGCTCGGCCTTCGCCTTGGTGCGGTTCCAGACCGCGATGTCGCAGCCGCCTTTCGCCAGGCGCTCGGCCATGGCGTAGCCCATCCGCCCGGCGCCGATCCAGCCGAGCGACTGCTTAGTAAGGGTTTGCAATTGGCAGTTCCTCAGCGGGGTACAAGGTGATGATCTTGGCGCCGGTCGGGGTGAGGATCACTTCCTCCTCGATGCGCGCCGCGGACACCCCGTCGCTCGCCGGACAGTAGGTCTCGACCGCGAACACCATGCCGGGCTTCAGCTCGATCGGCTCGCGGAACGAGTTGAGCCGCGAGATGAGCGGCCGCTCGTGCAAGCCGAGGCCGAGGCCATGGCAGAAGTTGAGTCCGAAGGCGTCCATTTCGCTCGCAAAGCCGGCATCCTGCGCCTTGGGTAACGCGGCGGCCACCTTGTCGGTGGACATGCCGGGCTTGAGCAGGTCGATGACGCGGTCCATCCACTCGCGCGCCTTCTTGTACGCCGTGCGCTGCGCCGCGGTGGCGCGGCCGACGTTGAAAGTGCGGTAGTAGCAGGTGCGATAGCCCATGAAGGACTGGATGACGTCGAAGAACGCCTGGTCGCCGGGGCGGATCAGCCGGTCGGTGAAGTTGTGCGGGTGCGGGCTGCAGCGCTCGCCGGAGATCGAGTTGATCGCCTCGACGCAATCCGAGCCCATCTCGTAGAGGCGCTTGGTCGCGAGCGCGACGATCTGCGACTCCTGCACGCCGGGCTTGAGCGCCTCCGCGATGTCGGTGTACACGCCGTCGACCATGGCGGCGGCCATATTGAGCAGCGTCAGCTCGTCGATGTTCTTCACTTCGCGCGCCTGCAGCATCGCCTGCTGGCCGTCGCGGACTTCGATGCCTTGCTCTTGCAAGGCAAACAGCATGGGGGGCTCGACCACGTCGAGTCCCAGCGGCATGTCGGCTACCCCTTCTTCCTCGAGGATCGCCTTGATTTCCTTCGCTGCGTCCTTGAAGAGCGTCAGGTCCGCGCCGGTGGCGCCGCGCATGCCCAATAGCCCGGCCCTGCAGTGGTCCGTGCGCAGCCACGGCGCGTAGAGCTTGTGGTGGCGCGCGGCGCTGCCGAAATCCCAGATGTAAGGGTCGCCGTTGCCGGTCAGCAGCGAATAGCGGGTGAGCTTGTCGCGCGCCCACTCGCCGATGACCGTGCTCGTGGTGTAGCGGATGTTGTGCTGGTCGAAGCAAAGCAGCGCGCCGAGGTTCGCCTGGGCGAGCGCGGCACGCGTGCGCGCCAGCCGATAGTCGTGCAGCCGGCGGAAGTCGATCCGCTCCTCGAAATCGACCTGGGTGCGGCCCGGCGCCTGCAGCGGGCGGTCCCAGCGATGCTTCGGGTCGATGTCGTCCGGGCGGATGATCTTCGGCTCGGGCCGCGACGGCGCGGACGATCCCTTCTTCGGCATGGTGCCTCCTCGAAGCCGGGAATTCTACCCGGCGGCGAGGCGATCGATGGTCGCGGCTTCCACCCCGAGCTTGCCGCCGGCGGCGTGGATCTCCTTCCAGGTCGTCGGATCGACGTTGATCCCTTCCTTCTCCCGCCTGGCCCTGGTCTCGCGCTCCGGGTCACCGGCGATGCGGAGCTTGTCGAAGCCCGGCGCGGCCGGCGACTGTCGCAAGGATGCGAGAAACGCCTTGATTTCTTCCTCGAAAGAGGAATTCTTCATGGAAGACGGATTGATCAGGATCGCCAGCATGCCGTTCCACACGCGCTTCTTCGACCGGTCGCCGCCCTGATGCTCGGTACCGCCGCCCGACAGCGCGCCGCCGAGCAGCTCGCATGCGAGCGCGAGGCCGTAGCCCTTGTGCAGGCCGAAGGTGCGCAGCGCGCCGAGCGGGTCGATCACGCCGTAGCGCGGGTCGTCGGTCGGGTTGCCGCGGTCGTCGATCAGCCAGTCGCGCGACACCTTCTCGCCCTTGTTGTGCGCCACGCGGATCTTGCCCTGCGCCACGGCGCTGGTCGCCATGTCGAGCAGGAACGGCGGCTCGCCCGGCAGCGGGATCGCGATGCACACCGGGTTGGTGCCGAAGCGGGCGTCGGCGCCGCCGTAGGGCGCGACGATCGCGCGCGAGATCACGTTCACGAAATGGATCGAGATCAGCCCCGCCGCCACCGCCTGCTCGCCCCACTGGCCGATGCGCCCGAGATGGTGCGAGCGGCCGAGCGTCATGACGCAGCTGCCGTGCTTCTTCGCGCGCTCGACCGCCATCGCCATCGCCTCGTGGCCGATCACCTGGCCGTAGCCCTGGCAGCCGTCGAGCGCGAGCAGCGCGCCGGTATCGAGCGTCACCTTCGGGTGCCGGTTCACCAGCAGCCCGCCTTCGAGCAGCGACTCGACGTAGCGCGGGATCATGCCGATGCCGTGCGAGTCGTGCCCCATCAGGTTCGCGGTCACCAGGTTCTCGGCCACCATGCGCGCCTCGCGCGCGTCGCTGCCGCCCTTCGCGACCACCGCCTCGATCGCGCGAATCAGGTTGTGCTTCTGGAAAACGAGTTTCATGTCACTCCGGCTTGATTCCGCCGCTCCGCAGCGCCGCTTGTCATCACGAGTAACAACAACAGCGCCGCGCACCGCGCTGGCAGGCGATGGCTTCCTCCTCGGACAGCCACGAGTTTACTTTAGACTGGCGCGAGCAGCCGGACGCGCTAAAGTAGCGGCAGGAGGAAAACACACATGAAGACCTTCGTAGCGCTCTGCGCGCTGCTCGTTTCGCATTTTTGCTTCGCCCAGTCCTACCCCAGCCGGCCGATTCGCCTGATCGTGCCGTACGCCGCCGGCGGCACGTCCGATATCCTGGCGCGCCAGATCGGCCCGAAGCTGACGGAAGCCTGGGGCCAGCCGGTGGTCATCGAGAACAAGACCGGCGCCAACGGCAACGTCGGCGCCGACTTCGTCGCGAAAAGCGAGAAGGACGGCTACACGCTGCTGCTCACCGATCTCGGGGGCCTGGTCATCAGCCCCAGCGTCTACAAGCTCTCCTTCGATCCGTCGAAGGACTTCTCGCCGATCGTCATGGTGTCGTACTCGCCGCACGTGCTGGCGGTGCATCCGTCGGTGCCGGTGAAAAACGTGAAGGAACTCGTCGAGTACGCCAAGAAGAACCCCGGCAAGCTCAACTTCGCGGTCTCGGGCATCGGCGGCGCGCCGCAGCTCGCGGGCATCGAGTTCGCGCAGCG
>Ga0247684_1000210_pt1 | contig 11414 bp, 7 predicted proteins | sample CNK25_metaG_FD_190129 | JGI IMG/M metagenome (GOLD analysis project Ga0247684, IMG submission 190129) | Soil microbial communities from Purdue University Martell Research Forest, Indiana, United States - CNK25 | ecosystem: Environmental > Terrestrial > Soil > Temperate forest > Bulk soil | place... | reverse complement strand
CCGGAACATCCGCGAAAGGCGGGTAGTTGGTAGGAGCGTAGGTGCCATCCACGAGCTGCCCGCTCTGAGGCATCGCGCCACCGCCGTCATTAATTTCAAGATTGATACCACTGACTGAGAAGCCACCGTTACCACAACCAGCCATCAGCACGCAGGTAGTCCCGTCCGGTCCTTTCAAAACAACGCACACGTCAGACGGCCAATCATGCGTAAATTGCAGCAGGTTTACCGTGACGTCCGTTATTACCCCGCCACCGCCTTCGGTAATGTCTATCGACGGATATGGAGAAGCGGCCTGGGGTTTCAGGCTGCCTGGAGCCCGGTCTGTGATGATGATCGGATCGGTGTTGTTGCTGGTATTGCACACCAGCTGCGATTCAGCTTCAGCTTTAGCGGCAGCCAGGGCTATCGCGTCAGCATCGGCCTGGGAGATGGAGCTAACGGCCGTTGCGGTTGCTGTCACCACGCCAGGGTTTCCCGATACACCGGCCGGGCACGAAGCCGTATAGGATTGCGTCGATGTAAAGCTGGTTTGGCAGTTGAGTTTCGATTGCGCTATCGCGAGCGCGGCTGCCGCAGCTTTGCTGTCAGCGTCACCTTGGCTAATCGTGCTGGTAGCCGTCGCCGTGCCCTCCGCCTGCTGCGGAGCAGTCAACGTAATATGAAACAGAGTCTCCTGAGGAGCGCCGTTCGTCGCGTTGATCCGGAAATACAGGTAAGGCGTGGTGTCCGTTACATTGAACACCTTTGTCTCACCACTGAGGAACGTCTGCGCAGACTGCGTGTCGATCACGGTCCAATTAACGCCATCATCCGACCCCTCAAACGTCCACGCTGTCGGCGGACCGGTCGCGGAACTCGGCTGTCGCGTCAGCTCATACGAGAGCGCCGCTTGCGCCGCAAAGAGTTGATACCGGAAAATGAATGTCTGGTAGCCGAACGAGGTGAAGACCTGTTCAACAGTCGAACAGCTGTTGGCGTTGTAACTGTCACAGCCGACGAAGTTGGCAAAGCCGGACCCACACGAGGCTGATCGCGTCTGCGTGCTAGTGTAAGTCTGTGTTGGAGGCGCCGATCCGGACTCAATGTCAACCAGGGGATTAGGATCCGGCTGCTGCATCGGAGGCGGCTCAGTCAAACAGCCGTAACCATAACAGTTATAACCGTAGGCATACCCAGAAGCCGGGTTGTAATAGGTCCCGCGACCGCACCGGGGCGGAACATACACCGGGTTTTCGTTGTCGAAGTTATCATCGAGCAACGTGACGAGGTTGCTCAGGTCATCCAGCTTCACATGGTCGAGCAGGATCCCGGCAATGGACTCAACAGTGGGGATGTCTAGCTGCTGAATCGAAATATAAGCGACGACCGGATCGGTAACTGGGAAAGTGAACGCGTAATCAGTGAACCCTTGTTTGTAGTTGGAGATGTTCACCTGTTGGTTGAGGAGAAACACCTTGTCATCACCGTTCAACCAATACACCTGCACTGCCACCTGATCGGCATCACGATCAACGAGCTGATTGCCAGCAAGGCTAACCGTCAGGCGATAATTCTTTGCCGACGTCAGGATCGTCACCATGCCGCTGTCCTGCAGAATGCCAGAGCCGCCAGGGTTGTTGATCGTAAAAGTGAACGTGGTATCAGTGACCGCAGTTATCAGAAACGTGTTGTTGAAAAACCCGTTTGCGGCGCCTGAAATTTGAACCAGCTTCCCGACAGTCAACCCGTGAGCAATCGGGTTACCGTCGCCGTCGACCGTGGTGCCGTGAGCTGTCAACGTAGGCGGACCCATCGCTCGCTGCACGTGGAGATTAACATTGAGGCTGATCGGATCTCCGCCACCGATCAGAAAGCTGTTTTTCGAAACCAACTGCCCGTTGAACGGCGGACTGGCATTGAGCCCGGAAATCAAATCGACATACAATCCGTTGCCAGGAAGCAAATCGAAGAAGCCGTTACCCAACAGGTCGACTGATCCCGGTGTTGGATCGCTCCGCGCGGATAGCCCTCTCTCACCAAAAGCTGATCCCTGATTCGAGACAGGACAGGTAAACTGCAGAGTGTTGAGGACCGTGATCGTAAAGGTGCCGTTGAACACCCCAAAGCTGCGCGCGCCTGAGATTGTGATCTGATCGCCACTGTTGTAGCCGTGCGCCACAGAGGTGGTGACCGTGAAGAACAGATCGGGATCCGTGTAATCGCACTCGGCCAAGATCGGCACTGAATCGCCGTCGACCACATCCCAGTTGATGAAATTGTGGTAATCGAGTTGGCCCTTATTGACCACCACGTCACCGGCCGGGGTGCAATTACCGGCGCAGATATACCCCTTGAGACCAGAAATGAAATCGAGCGCATCAGCGTCGACCCCGTTGTAGGCATTGACGAAGAAGCCGGGCGTAGAGAACGCGGACAGAACGGCAAAGCCAACGCTCGCCGCACGGACACCGAGACACATCACCACACCTCCTTGCGCTTTGAAATCGGACAGGAGCAAGTACGGGTTGTTTGTTTCAGGAACCGTCGAGAGCCCGTCAGAAATGAGAAGGATGACCTTTAACCCGGCATCGGTCGCATCGAGATCGCTGATTGCCTGCTGCAGCCCGGCATAGAAAGCCGTGTCGCTTTGGGTCTGGATAATCGTTGGAACCAGAACAGCAACCGAATTCTGGTTGTGCGAAGGCGTCGCTATCGTGAGCGTGTTGTCAGAATTGAATGAGTCGAGCCCAACCAAATCTTTCGGGCCATACACCTCGCTGATGAACCGTGTCGCAGCCGCCCGGGCAAACGCCAGCTTGGTCGAGTAGGAGGGGCTAAACCCTTGGGACATCGACAGCGAAGTATCGACGAGCACCACCATCGCAACCTCGGTATTGGCGCAGCAATTCGTTTCCAGAGCCAGGACCGTCAGGGACGAGTGCGCCTGCATGCCGTTGTAGGTCGCGCCTATGGTCGCTGTGCCTGCTGAGATACCGGTAGCCGTCGCGTTACCGCTTCCAGCACCGACCACGGCAATATCCATGTCTGAGCTGGTAAAGGTCGCCTGATCGGTAACGTCCGTCTCAATGTCCCCAAAGATCGTAAACGCCTTGAACTGGATTGAGCCCAGCTCACAGCAAAGCGCGAGCCCGGGCTTTATAATCAGAATCGGTGTAGGCGGGCAGATGCCTGGATTAGCGATCGCGAAGGCGGGATCCGCGCAACGCGGGTCAGGCGGCGGCAAAACATTTTCGCAGGGCCGAGTTGTTATTGCTCCAAAGTCCATTAGCCAGGATAGGTGAAATCGTGACTCCCAGTTTGACCGGATTTACAAAGGTTCGCTGCAAGACCCTCAGCGTAAGCATTGCCAGCGTTAATTGCTGCTTGGTTGGCAAGTTGCTGAGTTGCGCCAGTAAACAGATTTGCCGGTACCGTCACGTTGACGAAAACCGTTGTTTGTCCAAACGGACCCGGGCAACCGCCTTGAGTCGCGTGCGCGATCTGCAACGTGTTGTTGAACAGCCCCAGACTGCCGCAGCTCATCGCCAACTGGTTGTTCGCTGTATTCGTTGCCGAAGTGAGCGCGAGCTGATCGGCTGCAGCCTGACTTACCGTCGAGCTGAAAGTATGCGCGTCGACCGTGATCGTAACGGTGTTGTTATGGTCTGCAGGACAAATGGCCGTATAGCTTTGCTCCGCATTCCAGAAGGTGCATTCGAGCAACGCTTGCGCGCGCTGCGTCGCCAGGGCCAAAGCCTGAGCGTTTGCATCCGCCTGGGAGACTGTCGAGCTGAGTGTCCCGGCCGGAATCGTAACGGTGACCGGGGTGCCGTCCGGCGTAGGTGCGCCTTCCTCAGTCGACGTGCACTGAGCCGTGAACACCTGCACCGTGTTAAACCAAGTCTGCTGTCCTGGGACGCACACGAGCTGCGCATTGGCCTGTGCTTGCGCCTGATTGAGCGCGAGCTGATTGGCCGCTGCCACTGACACAGAGCTGGACACCGAACCGGCCGGAATAGTGACCGTGATCGGGTTACTGCCATCCGGACACGTCGCGCTGGCCTGCTGTGTGGTGTTGTAATAGAGCGTGGTGAGGCTCGGGACCGACGATCGGGCAAAACTCGGCTCGCATTCGCGGGTGCGCGTTTCTTCCCGGCACTGATGGATTAAAGCCGCCCGGGCTCGATCGTAGGCGCCAGCGGCGCGCGCTGCCTCTGCCTCATCCTTGTCATACCGATCAGCATGGCCCCAGCGAAGGTACTCTTCGACCGCAGCCTGGAGCAAAGGATCATCGTCGACGCCATCGTCATCCGCCCACTTCCGCTTGATGCCGTCCCACGTGATAATCACGCTCTCCGTAGACTGGATCCACGGCGCAATGTAAATGTTGCCACGCTCCAGGGCCCAGATACCCATCCGAGCCCTGAAGCCTTGACCGTTCGTTGTTTGGCGGTTGGTCGACGTCTGTGCGTAGTGAACGCTAAAAGGAAGCGGCTTCAGCCCGGCCGGTAAACCCTCATCTGTCGGAATTGGAAACGGGTTGCCGCAAAAGTTACCGAAGCCCAAGCCGAAAAACGGACCGAGACCGCAACAGGTGTTGCCGCGCGCGGCGAGGTACCGGCGCACATGGCAGGAATCGACTTGATTGTATGGGATCTCATCGCAGTAGTTATCAGGCAGATCCGGGTTTTCGAGGTGTGTCTTCGGATCGGTCTTGTCGATGACCGATACCTTTTTGATCATGCCGCGAGGCGCTGCCAGGAGAGTTAATCCGCACTCATAGAAAGTCGCGCACTGCGGTACGATGTCGGTATTGTCCTGCTGGAGACACTCGCAGACGGTCTGCAGATCGATCAAAGCGTCGATAATCATCTTCAGGTGCGGCGCCACGAGATTCGGCGCCTGCCCGGTGGGGAAGATGTTTGCGTAAACCGACGCTTTTAGATCAGCAAATGTCATTCTCCCGTTGCTACAGCGGTTTCGTCAGGACGCCGGGAGATGCGACGGGTTGCGGGTGTGAACTTTGGTGGAAGCATGCCGGTCGTAGAATCGGCAGACTCACCCTTGGCGGGCGGAGAAGCGGGAGCAGGCGCTGAAGGCGCTGGCGCCACCGGAGCAGCTGGAGTGTTAGCCACCGCAGCATTTTCTCCTTGGGCGGCTTGATGGACTTGCCTCCCGAACGGGTTTGTTGGCACGCGCGTTTGCACCACCCGCAGCTTTTCGTTTTGCCGCGATCGCTGCGGAGATTGCGCGAGCGGGTGAAGGGTTTTTTTTTCAGAGTATTCGGCCTCGCTCAGCTTGCTGATACCGAACCGACCACAGCTTTTAGTCAACTCGGAGATCAGAGACTTGTTACCGTCATTTTCCTCCAAAGCGATCACGCCAATGTTTCCGTCCAACACCTCGAAAGGGACCGGGGCACCGCCAACAATGTACTTGTTGGAAACGATTTCTTTCAGGAAGAAGACCATATTCGTGTCAGTTGTTGCCAAACTCAGGAGCGCGGTAATGGCGCTTCCTACGATTCACTTCATACCACAGTGGTTGCAAATTGGAATAGTGAAAGCAAGCGCGGAGTTGAACAGCGTCGCTCAAATCAAATGACGCGACAGGAATTCGGTGATCTAACTCCCATTTCCCGGGTGCGCTTCCGTGGTTGTCCCATGTCATGCCCGAAGAAAACTGACGTTCGATGTGACCCCTCAACTCGCCGATCGTGCAACCAACCAAATCAAATGTTCTGTGCATTCGCTTAGCATCCCGCAGCGTCTTCCTCAGCCTCGTCCGCACAGCTCTCTCGAACCGCCATCGCGGATCTAGTTTTTGTCTTGCTCGCCTCCGCTTGTTGCGCTTCCTAATATGCTGTCGATACTGCTCCGGTGAAAGTTCACGGAGAGTTTTCCGCTTTGGACGTGGAACGTAAGCCGCTTTGCTGCGCGCGGTTGACTCCCTATTAACACGGTCGCGGTTTCGGAGATAATACGCGTAACTGGCACGTCGATGTGCCTCGCGATATTTCTCAGCTGGCTTCATAACAAGAAGAGGCAGGGCCACTTTATAAGTCGGTCCTGCCTCTCGTCGAGCTTAAAGCCGCTTTGTTCCCGGCGCTACGGCTTTAACAATTCTTGAAGTCGTTGACTTAGTGAGGCGTGGTCGTTGTCGTTGTCGTTCCGCCAGTGCCACCACCGTAATTGGCGCCGTTATCGACTACACCTTCCGGCATCTGGCCGTTGAAGTTTTCAATGATCAGATTAGCAGCCGGACAGTCGACGATCATCGTCCACGTGAGCGACATTAAAGTCTGCTCCTGAGTCGGCACGCGCATCACGCAAGCAAAGTCAGGGTTGATCGACGCCAGGGTCTTCAGGTCGCCGGTCTTGTGGACCACGCGATTAGAAGCAAGGATCCCCGGGCGAATGCCAGTGAAGTCCAGCAGCCAGAGAACCCTTGCAGAATCCTCAATACCGACCTGATTGGCGGCAGTGAGGTAATCGTCAAAGAAGTTGTGCGTGATGATGTTGATCGTCACACCGGCAGGCCAGAACAACGGGTAGCTGCGATAGCTGAAACCGAAATTCGCTTTCTTGGCGATCGAGTAACCCTCGACCGGCATGTTCAGGCGGAGCGTGCCATCCGACTTGCTGTTGTAGTACTTGATCATCGCGGAGTTGATCAAATCGGCTTCAACAGAATCGGTGAAGATGTCAAAGCTGCGAGGGTTGGGGTGATTCTGCCCCTCACGCACGCGCATCATGTTGTAGATCTCGCGGAACAAAGCCGGGAGATTCAGCTGCGCATCCTGCAGGTCCGTTACCCGGGAGCATTCGGCCATCTGTTCATAGATACCGACTGCGTTGGCTCGACGGCCGACGCAAGTGCCACCGTCAACACCGAGAGCGGCGCCGGTCCAGTCAGTGGTGATGTCGAACGTGTCGATCTGAGCCAGGGTGTCATAGTTCGTCGCATCCTGACCGACGAGACCTTTGCCCCAGAACATTTGATCGACAAGGCGCCGCTGCCAATCATTGGCCAGCTGCTTGTTTTTCTCGATGTCATCCAGATCGAAAAACTCTTTGTAGAGCGCATTGTCCTGCAGAACCAGCTGGCGCCATTTGTCATACTGGCTGGATTTGCACATGCTCGTACGGGTCGTTTCCACCCAGAACGGCACATTGCGCCAGTTGAGGTAAGCGGGCATTTCCGCGCAGAACTTCTCGTAATCGTTCACGTTCGGAGTGCCGCGCCGCAGCAAACCCTTGACCGGGCTAGTGAGCTTGGACGAGTCGAGGAACGATCCCGCGTTTTGAGGCGACAGGACGAGAACAATGTAGTTGGCACCACCGCTGAGCGTGGCGCTCACAACTTCCCATTGCGTGCGGGTCGCAGAGCCACCGACAGAAACACCGTCGATGAACACGCGCAAGCCAACGGGGAAAGAGCGAACATCGGCAGGGATGTTGGTAGTGCTGAATGCGTGAACCTGCCAGTTTTGCCCGCTTGCCTGACCGGCGCCGACTTCCCAGTAAGCATTGTTGATCGGGCTGTACTGCCTACCCAAGACGAAAGGAGCGATTTCGATGAGTCCGCCCGGTAGACGGCGGGTTTGCATCTGGCGTCGCACAGACACCTTGTTCGCCATCAGAAAATCGTAAAGACCGTTCTGCACGGCCTCGCACATTTTGATCTCGAAGTCGTGATGGAAGAGAGCTTCGAGGACGCGAAAATCGTTCGACGTCTGGTAAATGGTAGCGAGATCAGCGGCAGTGGCGGGCACAGCATTGCAGGCAGTCACACTGCCGCACTGCTTAATGTTCGAAGTGATGGCGGGCGCGCACTTCGCGAACGCGTTAGCGTTGATTGTGCTATTTGGAGTCGACATATCGTAATTGGTTCAGGGGCTCACTGCCCCATTTCCAATTACGATTGTCCCATCTGTTTTTTTCCGAAAGAGGAAAGGAAATCTTCGGCTCCCTTCGCTCCGCCTCCAGACTTAGCGTGCAATCTTGACTCGCCACCAGCAGACGGCGATCGCGGTTTCAGCTCGGCAGGATCGGCAGGTGCAGCCGCATGCTCAACTTCAGGCTGTGCGCCGGTTTCAGCACCCTCAGGCGGCTTCCATCCCATCGCTAAAGCGTATTCTCGCTGCCTTTTGTGCTCCATTTCTACAATTTTTTCTGTGCGAGTTGCCAAAGAATGAGCCCTCAGAGCTGCCAATTCGGCCGGTGAAAAAGTCCAATAGTATTCATCACGCCGGTCCTTTGGGATCTTCCAGTACTGGCTAGCCGGTAGAAATTTCCTGCCGTCTGCATCGCGCTGCTCCTCATCCGGTCGCCGCAACAAATCGCGCTCCATATCAGCCGCAAACTCACCGATCGCAACGTGAGCCGGATTCTTCGCGTTAAAATCTTCGAGCCCGTTCATCACCTTATACAGCTCGGCAACCTCGGCATTGAGCTGGTTCGCAGCATTAACCCTGATCGTGTAACCGATCGGATCTTTCTTCTGTTGCTCAGTCAACAGAGCGACGTCGACGGTACCATCATCCTTAATCACCTTAGCCAGCTCGGGTTTGGTGTTGCCCCAAAAGACAGTTGCCCCGGCCGTTTGATGCTCGCCGATTTCTGGAGCCGCTTGGCGCAACCGTTCGCCGCGCTCCAGCTTCGACATGCGTTTCTCGGACTCCTTATTTTGCTCCTGCATCTTGGCGGTAGCCCGGATGTCCGCCACTGCTTCGGTAAAATCCTGATCATCCCAATCGACGTCATGCTTTGCAAAAAATGACGCGTGCTCATCGGCTCCCTCATCAAAGGTTTCGCCAGGGTGCGTCGATTCCCACTTCTCCGCGTACGCCTGCAGCTCCAGCAGGGACGTTTTATACTTTTCAGCAATGCCCGGGTATTTCTCCGGATACATCTTCTCCATGTGCTCAAGAGCGACAACGCGACGCTGCTCAACATCGTTCAGCTCTGTCTTTGGGGCTCCTGCAGGTGCGGAAGGTTTGATCGCTTCGGCAACACCTTTGGCTGCGGCTTGCGCGATCTGCTCTGCTGTCAGTTGGGGCTGAGGTTCGGTCTTCGGCTCGACGCGAGGCGTCGCTGCTTTCTTCTGAGGTGCCTTCTTCGGCTTCGGCGGAGTAGGCGCAGCGGGCTCAGCAGCTGGGGGCGCCGCAGCGGCCGGATCCGCAGGTGCGCCGCCCTCTGGCTTCGGCGCCGGTTTAGGCTCACCCTCACCCGTCATCTGTTTACCGAGGAAATCAGCAGCGAACCCGGCGAGCTGCTTTGAGTCGATCGGTTTCTCAGGCGCGGGCTTAGCCGGTGGAGTCGCGGCTGGAGCTGGCGCGGCGCCTGGATCTGGTTGCGGGGTTACCGGTGGAGCTGCGGCAGCAGGACCGTCAGGATAAAGCAATGGGATAGCGATTCGTTTTAACATGGTTCAGTTTGCTGGTTCGTAAGTTGCGGCGAAAATTTCTGGCTTGCAGGGGTAAAGCTCGCCTTGGACACCTCGTATGAGCCAATCACCGCGCTGCCCTTTCATCACGCCTTCAAGTGTAGAGACGATAAACTCCGAACCGTCTTCTTTAATGATTACGTCAGGGCTTTGAAACAAAGAGTTATCATCATTCAAATTTGAGCCAAGCCATTGCTCGGCATCGATTACGACAGGTTTTTTCCTGAATTTGGCACTCATGTGAGTTTTGCAATGTTGAACAGTTCGTTTGCGGGGTGCTTGCGCACTTCGGCCAGGACTTCGAGACAGTGATGATAACGGCGGGCTTTCTCCATTTCTGCGTCTGCAGCGTCACCCTTGAGATTGTTTGGGCCGGACTGAAGGGCAGCTGCCAACGCCTTGCACTCGTGATCCTTTACCTTGCACTCGATGACCCGCACGAGCGTTTGATATTGGTCGCTGCCAAGCCAGGAACGCAGCTCTCGATCTTTTTCTTTGGGCAGTTGCTCAAGGTCACACTTGATCATAAATGGTCCGTTATCGGCGCACTCGACAGTGGCGGAGTTAACCCTTCCTTGGGAACCGCTGGCAAGAAAAATCTGGACCCTAACTATCGGGGAACTCGGAGCGCGTAGCCCATTCAACCAATTTTACGCAGCCAAGAATGCTCGCGAAGCACACCCAAAAAATCACCCCGAAGATACCGATTAGCAGGAGTCTGGTTGCGTTGCGGACCACGCCTTTATGCCTCGCGCTTGGACTTTGCGGCAGCTTCGGCCTTTATCCGGTCCGCCTCGATTTTGCTCTGAGTCTCTGCCTGCATCGCCGCGAGCTTCTGTTGCAGCTCCGCGTTAGCGGCTGCCAGCTTCTGAAGGAGCGCGGCATTGCGCCTCTGCTCTTCGGCCTGAAACGCCTTGTCTTTGCGTTGCTGCTCGGCAGCCGCCTCTTGAGCACGGGTCTGCTGTTTGGCGGCGCTTTCGCTGGCTTTGATCGCGTTTTTGTCCTGGGTCTTGGCCGCGACCTCGTAAATCTTCTGAAGCTGCTGCAGGGTCTGCTCGATTTGCACGATCTTCTGTTGGTCCTGACCGATTTCCTGAGCGATCGGTTGAACGATCTTCTGCTCGACAACCTGCATCGTCGCTGCCTGCGCCTGCTGGATAGCCTGGATGACTTGCGGATCGATCTCACCCTCTTGCTCAGCATCCTGATCGATCTGCAGCTTAAAATCTGCAGGTGCACCCGCCAGGATTGCGGCCTGCTCGATTAACCGTAGCAGCGCCTTAGCGCCGATTTTCTTATGCAGATCTTCCTGACCGGCAACGGTACCGACCACTTGGAAAATAACTTGAGCGATCTCTTTATCCTTCGCTCGATTGGGCCCGACGTTGACCGAGGCAAAGCCTTCGAGGCGCAACCGCTTTTTGTGACCCGAGACCGTAACAGTATCCTCGCCTTGGTGCCTCACTTCGAACCCCATCTCTTCGAGGTGCTTTTCCAGATCCGGAGTTTCATTGGAAATGTCCGCTTCGAAATTCGGGTCGAGATAATTCTGCTCCGCATCGTAAAGCTGGCGCATCCACGCGTCTGTCCCCTCATCGACGCTGGCGGATAGGAAAGCGATCCGGTTGTTGCCACTACCGGCCGTTTGCATGACCTCAGCTTTCGATTGCTGATGACTGGCGGCGCCACCGAGTTGTTGCGGAGAAATCTGCAGGACTCGCTCCATAATGTTGAGCGTAGTGCTGAGGCACTGGATCTGTTCGGCGATCGGCACTTTCTCAAACTTCACCGGGTAGAACGCTTGTGCCTGATTAAGCCGCGCGGCAGCATTTTTAAATGAGTCATACGGCACCCATTGAATGCTTTTATACTTACGTTCACCGGCATTCTGGATGCGCTTAATCTCTTCCCCATCGACCAGATTGGTATCGTAAAAAATGACGTTCGTGAGGTTCTGCCGCATCGTCAGCAGCATCTGGGAGAGA
>Ga0247684_1000208_pt1 | contig 11537 bp, 21 predicted proteins | sample CNK25_metaG_FD_190129 | JGI IMG/M metagenome (GOLD analysis project Ga0247684, IMG submission 190129) | Soil microbial communities from Purdue University Martell Research Forest, Indiana, United States - CNK25 | ecosystem: Environmental > Terrestrial > Soil > Temperate forest > Bulk soil... | reverse complement strand
GGGACCTTCGAGACCGGCAACACCGGCACCTGGACGGTGACCGGCGGCACGCTGGCAGCCAGCACAGTGCAGGCGCATCGCGGTTCCTATAGCGCGCTGGTGACCACCACCGGGTCGCCGTCGAACACGCTCATCCGCAATCCCAGCGGCACTATCGCGTCGGCGTCGGGCCGGTCATACACGTTGAAGATGTGGGTCTACTGCTCGGTCTCACGGAATGTCCTCGCCGTCATCGACTTCTACAACGGCGCGTCCTACCTCACGAGCGGCGTCAACACGGTCGCGGTCACCGCGAACACCTGGACCGAGATCACCGTCTCCGCGACCGCACCGGCGACGACGACCCGGATGGAGTACGGGCCGACGATGAACGGCTCACCGGCGAACGGCACGCTGCTCTACGTCGATGACCTGGACATTCTGCGCACCGACAGCCAGTCCGGGCGGCAGCTGGCGACCCTCTCACGCGGCGTCGACGGCATCACCAAGTCGCTGGCCGCGGCCTCCGAGGTCCACATCGCAACCCCGGGGAGGTGGGCTTTGTGACGGTCTACGCCGGCGACGTCATCAACGCGAGCGACGTCAATAACGCGACGCCGACTGTCTACGCGAAGTCGGCGTCGCTGTCGCGGAACACGACGACCACTTACGCCGACGACAATGAGCTGGCCGGGATTGCGCTGGCTGTCGGCACGTACGAGATCGACCTGCTCGGCTACTTCACGTTGAGCACCACGAGCACCCAGAAGATCAAGACGAACTGGGCGTTCAGCGGGACCTGGAACAACCCTGTCAGAGCGTGTTTCGGTCCGGGGTCCGCGCAGACCGCCGACCGGGCGAACGTCACCGAGTCGCAGGTTGGCGGCTACACCGCGACCGGGCAGGACGCCATCTACGACACGTCCACCAGCTCCGGCTATTCGTGCTTCCGGGAGATCTCCCGGGTCGTCACCGTGACGGTCGCCGGGAACCTGTCCCTGCAGTGGGCGCAATCGGCCAGCTCGGGAAACAACACCACGCTGCAGGCGGGCACCTGCTTCAGCATCCGGAAGCTTTCCTGAGAGGCCAGCATGCCGTTCCCCTCCGGACTCACCCTGGTCACCGTCCACGGCCGCTTCGACACCCTGCCGGGGACACCGCAGGGCTTCGTCCGGTTCGTGTCGACGAGCGCACTGCTGGGCGCCACGGACAACTCGGTCGTCCCGTACGTCGACGAGTCGGTCAGCCTCGTCGACGGCGAGTTCACGAAGGTATTGCCGGCCACCAACGATCCGGACTGGACGCCGCAGGGCTGGGCGTACACGGTCACGATCAACCTGGGCGTCCGCACGATCACCGGCACCCTGCAGCTGGACTACCAGACGACGTCCGTGGAGTTCGCCGACCTGCTCCAGCCCGACGGCGCGACCGAGACCGGGCAGACGTACATCCCGCTGTCCGAACGCGGCACCGCCGGCGGCGTCGCCAGCCTCGGCGACGACGGGCTGGTGCCGGCCTCTCAGCTGCCCGTGGGCGGCGGGGGTAGCGGCGTCAGCAGCGTGAACACGCGCACGGGGGCGGTCGTCCTCACCGCGACTGACGTCACCGACTCGTCCAGCACCGGCCGGTCGGTGATGACCGCGGCAAGCCCGGCGGCCGCCCGTTCGGCGATCGGCGCGGGCACCTCGAGCTTGGTGATCGGCACGAGCGCGGGCACGGCGGCCGAGGGTAACGACGGCCGGCTCAGCAACGCGCGGACGCCGACCGCGCACGCGAGCTCACACGGCGTCGGCCAGTCGGACGACATCTCCGCCAGCTACGTGCCCTGGGCGAACGTCGGCAGCCCGGGCGGTGTCGCCGACTACAGCGACGCGCGGATCACCGGCGCGCAGCAGCGCAGCACGCTGACCACGAAGGGCGACCTGTACGTGGCCACCGCCTCCGCGACGGTGGCCCGGGTCGGCGTAGGCGCGGACGGCCAGGTCCTCACCGCCGACGCCGCGCAGACCGCAGGCGTGAAGTGGGCCACCCCGTCCGGGGGCGGCGGCAGCTCGATGGTCGTCAAGCGGGGCGTGGTCACCTCGGGGGACATCACCCCGCCGGCCGATGGAGGCTCCTGGGCGATTTGGTCGGCCGCCCCGCAGATCGTCATCGCCGCGGCCGTGGGGGACTACGTCTCGATCGAGGCGTGCGACTTCATGCTCGATCCGACGAATAGCGGCACGTTCTTCGACTGGGTGGTCATCGTTAGCGCGGCCATCGTGCGATCCATGTCCACGCACACCAACACTCCGGCCGTCGAGGGTTCTCCCGCGTTCTACATCCAGCCCAGCACCTATCGGCACTACGGCCCAGCGTTCGAGTTCGTGGTGGCCTCGGGCGACTTGTCCGGCGGCAACGTCACGGTGGGCTGGGCGCACAAGGGAACTGGCACCGGCACTCTCTTCGCCTCCTCGAACTACCCGTTCCGGTGGCGCGCCATCAACTACGGCCCGATTTCGGTGAGCTGAGGAGATCGCATGGCTGACTGGGTTCTGATCCCCTGCTTGAAGGCGCTGTTCGCCGAGTTCGATCGGATCGCCCCGTCCCGCGATCACGCCTCGGACGGCAGCGTCGGCGACGCCGCGCATCAGAACGAGGTCTCGGACCACAACCCGGACGAGAGCGGCAACGTTCCGATCCACGACGCGGACCACGTCAACGAGGTCCACGCGATCGACGTCGACAACAACCTGAACAGCCCCGACCTCGGTAGCGATCCCATGGAGAAGGTCGTCCAGTTCCTGCTCGGCCGCTGCCGCTCGGGCGCCGAGAAACGCCTGCGCTACATGATCTACAACCGGCGAATCTGGTCGGCGTCGTCCGGGTGGGTCCAGAAGACGTACACCGGCGCGTCGCCGCACACCGAGCACGCGCACTTCTCCGCCTCGTACGAGACGAATCTCGAAGCCTCCACCGTCTCGTGGGGCCTGGTCGAAGAGTTTGGAGACGACATGCTCCCCATCAAACAGGGCACCCAGAGCGAGGATGTCAAGCACATCCAGTACCTGCTCAAGGAGCTCGGCTACGACCCGGGCAGCGTGGACGGCATCTACGGCGACGCGACAGCCGCCGCGGTCAACGCGCTGCGTGCGGCGCACAACACCGGTCCCGACAGCGCGGTGTCCGGGTGGACCTACACGATGATGCAGGCGGACCTGGCCAGGATGTACGCCGGCAAGCCCGGCAAGGACGGAGCGCCCGGCAAGGACGGGGAACCCGGTCAGGACGGCAGGGATGGCGTGGTGTCCGGGACTCTGACCGTGACGGACGCAACCATCGTCCCGGTTCCCTGACGCGCGAACGGGCGGCACATGAGTGAGCGCGCGGCGAATTCCTCCGTTCCAGCGGGACGTCGTCTTCCTGCTCGTGGGCGGCACGTGGGGGACGGTGACGATCCTCAGGGAAGGCCCGTGGCCGCTGATGCTGATCAGCGCCGCGACGATGCTGGGGCCCGGCTTTCTCAGGCTCTGGCTCTCCGGGCCCGGTACGCGGGGCAGTCCGCCGTCGGGGCCGCCGGCGCTGCCGGGGCAGCAGCGCTCGTCGTTGTCTGGACCGTCCAGCGCTGTCTCGGAGGGTGAGTCGTGACCCCGCCGGAGCGCTGGGAGATTCCGCGCAGGGTGTGGCTCGTCCTGCTGTCCTGGGGCCTGGCCGTGCTGCTGCTGGCCGGCCTGCTGTCGTTCTGGATCTGGCGCAACGAGCGGCAGGCTGATGCGGCGCGCGACGCGGCCCGGCTGCAGCAGGACCGCGCGATGTGCACGATGATGGACCTGATCATGTCTGGGCCAGAACCGGTGGCCGGGCCGGCGGGTGACCGGGGTCGCGCCGTGCTGGCTGCCATGCGCGCTTACCGGGCCACGTTGAAATGTGACGGCACCCGCTAGGCCTCGCCTGAGGGATAGGACCGGGAGGCGTCCGGTGTCTCTCCGGCCCGCAGCTGCCTCCCCCATGCGGGATCTCGGGCAGCCTGCCCCCGGTCCTACGGAAAGGTTACGCCGTAACCCACTTCCCGCCGACAGTCCGCATCCACCGCCGCGCCGTGGCCCGCGCGTAGTGCTCAGCACTATGCACGAATATGCGCACGCTCCCGACCGTAGCGGGCCGCGCCCGAACCAGCGCGCATACCAGCGGCCGCCGGGCAGCTCGCCGACCAGGACGGTCGTCGTCGCCGGATCCCACGGGTCGCCGTTACGCCAGCACTGCCGGTCGTCGCGCGGCTCCGCACACACCTCACCGTCCAGGTCGACCCGCTCCACCCATCCAGTAGAACACGCGTACGAGGAGGGCATCATGGCCCGCATCCGCAAAGCCGTCGTCGCCGCCGCAGGCGCGGGAGTCGCCGCCGCCGTCCCGGTGATCTGGAAGTCCGGCACCCTCGACTCCGCCACCATCAGCCAGGCCATCGGCGCGTTCGCCGCCGCTGCCGCCCTCGTCGGCTGGGCTACGTGGCGGGCGCCAAACGCACCCAAGGCGTAGCCTCGATCCCATCACCGGGGTAAGGCCCCGTACCTCCCCAGCACCACGAAAGCCCCGCTCATCGCTTCGGCGGTGGGCGGGGCCTTTTGCTGTGTCCAGGTTCAGGCCGCGCGGATGGTCATCTGCAGGCCGTCGTCTGGGTGGTATGTCCACCGCGCCGAGTAGCCGGTCCACGAGTCGGTCTGCTGACCGTCGAGCGCCCGGGTCGTGCTCACGTGCTGGCGTACGGCGTCCGGCACACCCAGTTTGTCGAACACGCAGGCTGCCGCGCTGGTGCTCACGAATGCGCCGCCGACGGTGAGGACCAGCGTCTTGCCGGCGTCCTCGACCAGATAGCCGGCCACCACGCCGCACTCCTCCTTCGCCTTCGCGAACGCCGCCCCCGGGCCGGCTGTCGAGTCCGCTGGCTTGCTGGAGTCGTTGGCTCGCAGCAGGGCGAGGGTGAGGCCGGCGACCGCGAGCGCCAGGACGGCGACGAGGCCGGCCAGGATGGGCACGGCCCTGCTCTTCGCCTTCGGCGGCTTCCAATCGCCTTGCGATGGCTGCGTGGCGTAGCCGGCCACGACGGGCGGCTGCTGGGGCTGGTAGGTCATCGGGCGTCCCTGCTAGGCGTGATGAGGCGCTCACAGGGTGGGTTATCGATGCAACCCGGTCTATCGGATGATCGGCGCTCAGCGATGGGATGATCGTCCGGCCCGGGCGTCGTCGACCTCACGGATCCGGCGCTTCGCCGTCGACTCGGAGACGCCGTAGTAGTCGACGACGACTCGCACGATCGCGTTGTACGGCACGCGCAGGCCTCGCGCCCGGGCGATGTACTCTTCGATCTTCTCGCCCTGCTCGTCGTCCTCGGCTTCGTCGTCGAGGGACAGGTCCACCTCCTCGTCGCTTTCCTCGTCGAGGCCTTCGAGACCGCCGGTGGCCATGATCTGCTTCGCCTGACGGAAGCGATACCCACCCGACTCGACGATGCGGCCCCACCAGCCGACTTCGGCGGGTTCAGCAGGTTCATCCTCGGTGACACCGACGCTGGCCTGCACTTTCGTGCGCCTGACACCTTCGATGGCCGGGGGAGGGGAGGGGTTACGGATCTTGCGGATGAGGGGGGTGAAGAGCAGGAACAGGCCGTAGGCGACGAGCACGGCGATCAGCCAGGACCACGAACGCGGCGCCTCGGCGGCGGCGAGGATCATCATGACGCTCCGAACAGCATGGCGGGCAGGGGGGCGACGATCCCGGTCAGGAAGTTGACCGAGCCCAGGGTCAGCTCGCCGACGATCCCGCGCGGCAGGTCGGCCAGCATGCCCAGCAGGATCGCGGCGAGCCAGAGCCGGCTGTTGAGGCGGTAGAGCGGCGACTGCGGGAAGGTGAGCGTGGCGAACCTGCCCAGCTTGCGGCTCGCCTTCACCGGCAGCAGGCAGCCGACCGTGTACACCCACAGAATGCCGACGGCCCCGCCGATGAGCAGGTTGATCGACGCGCCGGCGATGTAGGCGCCCTTGGTCGCGTCGAGCAGCTGCTGGATCAGCATGCGCAGCGTGTCCACTGTCCAGCCGTCCAGCGGGGAGCCGTTGAAGCCCTCGCGGACTGCGGGCACGGCGAGCAGGAATGCGATCCGGTCGCGGATGGAGTTGGGACCGACGGACATGTAGTCGATGACCAGGGCGAGCAGCAGCACCAGTGCGGTCGCGGTCGGCGACATCGAATGATGGTCGGCCGCGGTCGGTGGGGGTGCGGAGAGGGCGAGGTGCATCAGCCCGCCCAGTCCATGACCTTGGTGCTGCCGTCCCACACCTCGAGGCGCGGCGCGTCCATCGGCTCGTTCGCGGCGACGGCCTGCCGGGTGAGCGCGACCAGGCGCTCGGACAGCAGGCTCGGCGCGTACGGCGAGTCGAGGTCGGCGTCGAGGTAGAAGGTCCACTTGTGCAGGACCTCGTACTGCCCGTCGAAGATGCGCAGCCGGTAGCGCCTGGTCATGGTGGCCACCCCTGTCATTGCTCGCGCTCCTTGGTCACCACGACCGGGGCGTTGTCGAACCATCCCGAGACGTACTCGAGCGCCGCCTCGGGGGTCGGGAAGTAGCCTTCGGCCTCGTCGTCGCCGGAGCCGTCGTGCAGCTCCCACACCTCGCCTTCGCCGACGTACTTGGGCACGGGCCGCATCCACCACGCGTCGCGGGCGTTGGGCGGGTAGATGTGGACCTCGGTGTCGCTGGTCCACTCGACGCGGATCACTTCGAGCTTGGACATCAGTTCTCCTCAGGGGTGTGGACGAGGTGCCAGAGGGCGGCGCCCATGCCGAGTACGGCGACGGGCACGCCTGAGACGGCGAGGGTGATGGGCCACGGCGCGGCCGCCATGCCGCGCGCGATCATCAGGTGGTACGCGGCCTGGCCGGCGAAGCCGAGAAGCAGCGAGCCGATCGCCGAGAGCATGGCGAAGCGGCGCGCCTGGGTGCTTCCGGCGCCGGACAGCCACACATTGATCGCGTACGCCGCGTAGGTTTCCAGGCCGACCGGCAGGGTGATCGCCGTGTTGATCGAGAAGCGGTCGGCGATACCCGGAAGCGGGTGCACCTGGCCGAACCCGGTGAGCCGGCCGAGGTCTACCCAGCCGGCCCAGATCGCGACGAACGCGGGCGCGGCGAGAAGCAGCAGCGGCCACCGCGAGACGCGCTTCGGAAGCGGGGTCACAGACGCCGGGGGAGGTGCGCCCGTGACCGCCGCTACCTGCAAAGACGGCAGCCGCTGGGCGGTTTCGGCTGCCGTCGCCTGGGGTGCTTCCGGAAGCATCCGGAAGCGGGGGGCGGGCGGCTGGCGGGGGTGCTTCCGGGCCGCGACCGTGCGGAACTGGCGACGCTTCTGCGCACGCCGCTCGGCGTGCTCGGCGCGGAGCCGGTCGTGGATCTCGGAGGCCTTGGGGAAGCCGACCGAGAGCGCATCCATGAGGGCGCGCTTCGGCGGGACGGTCCGTTTCTGGGCGGCCAGGTCCCGGGCGGCGGGCATCAGCTCGTCGATACCGGATCCGGTCGTCGTGATGGTCACTCGGCCTCCGCGAGGTCGGCGCGGAAGCTGATGAACTGGCCAACACGGCTCGGTGGGAAGACATGGGTGGCGGTACGGGCGGCGGCCTCCGCCTCGACGTCGCCGAGCATTGCGAAGAACTCGTCCGGGGTCCGAGGATCCTCCGTGGTGTCCTCGCCGCGAACCAGCGTGACGTCGCCGAGCAGCACGTACCGCACCGATCCGTCGGCCGTCTCGACCTTGACGGCCGGAACCTGGAAGCCCTCGATCTCCGCCGCGTAGATCTCGACGACGCGGCCGACGAAGTCGGTGTTGGGTCGGGCGAGGTTGCCTCGCACCTCGGTGCCGAGGGTGATGCCTCGCTTGGCGGCCTTGGCGCTAGGTGTCTGCATGGTGGCCTCCCGGTTGCGTGTCGCTTGTAAACGCAACGCTAGCCCCGTATGGTGTTGCGTGTCAAGACGACCCACAACGAAAGGCAGTGCGGCGATGAGTCAACCGGGAACACCCGCCCCTTATGCTGATCGCGTGCCAAGGCCACGCGACCCAGAGACGCCGGAGGATGCCGCGCGCGCCGAGCGGGTCGCGGAGCTGTACCGGGCCTGGCGACGGGCCGAGGAGGAGTACAAGCAGGAGCTGGCTCGCACGGCCAAGCCGACGGGTCCGGTGTCGGTGACCTACCTCGCCGATGTCATCGGCGTCACACGCAAGACGGTGTACCGCCACCTCGGGCGGTCGATGACGTGAGCGGCTACATCAAGTGCCCGTGCGATCAATACGAGCCCGGCGCCGATGGCATCTGCCTTGACTCTGAGTGCGGCCACGACGCTCACCAGCACATCGATGACGTCGGTGAGGCTTGCTACGCCCAGGAAGGCGATCCCTCGGGCTGCTACCTGCCGTTCGAGGACTCCACGGTCTAGCCCTCAACGTCTCCGGCCAGTTCGGGCCGGTGCTCGCGGATCCACGCCTCGACGTCCTCGGCGAGCCAGATGCGGCCCATGGCCAGCTCGTACGCCGGGTCGGGAAAGCCCTTCGCCCCGATGATGATCCAGGTGTGCTGGCGGGAGTAGCCCAGGCGGTCGCGGATCTCCTGCTGCCCCATGAGGCGCGGAAGGTTCCGACGATCTGCCATGACTCGGACGCTAGGTCCGGTATATGCGACTGTCCGCCATAAGCATGAACGTGTGACGTAGCGTCATGACGCGGCGTAAGGTGCCGGGCGAAGGAGGTCTGGGTCGGCGCCTGCGATGCCCGGCCTGGGCCTCCCCTTCGATCGCAGCGAAGGAGGGGCTATGACGCCCGAGGAGCAGCACGCCGATGCCGCCGAGGCCGCCCGTGAGTGGCGCGACGAGGAACGCGAGCGGAAGGCCGAGTCTGGCCAGGATTACTGGATCGACTCAGGTTCTGGCCCAGGCTACGAGAGGCCGGCGCTGCGGCCGAAGCTGCGCCCGGACCGCGACAAACTCAGCTAGCCGTGCGGATCCTTCGGCGGCCGATGCTTGGCGATCCAGGCCTCGACGTCCTTGGTGGACCAGACCGTGCCCATCCGCAGGCGCTTGCCGTCAGGGAAGCCCTTCTGGCGGGTGAGCTGGTCGACGCGGGACTTGGACACGCCGAGCAGCTCGGCGATCTCGGCTGCGCCCATGACGTCCGGTATGCCCACGGAAGTGCACGGTATGGCTCGGAGATCGGTCAGGGTGATCGCCCAGGGGGGGTGCGGCATCTTGCTCCGGTGGTCGAAGCGTTTCAATGCAGGATGCAACGATCTGGCCGTTCGGATGATCAGTCCTGACCAGACGGGATTTATCCGAGAGGTGAACAGAAGGTGATCAAGCCGTTACGCGGATGTAACTCCTGTTGACCAGGGCGAACAGTGAGGCCTTCCCTAAGTCGCTCCCAGGGGAGGAAGAGTGCAAGCCATAGTCAAAGCCCTGATCTATCTGCCACAGCACATTTCCGCGACAAGCATCCTCGCCCAGCAGGCTCGCGCTCACATCGAGTACCGCGGCTACCGGCTCCTCGGTTTCGTCCACTCATGGGAGGACACCCTGAGCCTCCTGCGCGCCAGGACCGCCACCGTGATCGTGTTCGCCCGCGCCGAGCACTTCGAGGCATCCTTCGAACCGAGGATCGAGTTCGTCGGCGAGGACACCATCAACCTCATGGAGCGCGGCGCGCCGCGGAAGCCGCGCAACGAGCGGCACAGCGAGGGCGACAGCCGAAACCGCCGCCCCCGCCCCACCAACTGATCAATCACACCGCGACCGGAAGGCTGGCCACAGCGGCCGCCATCCGGTCGCGGTTCATTTCCACATACCGCCGGGTCATCCCGATGTCCGAGTGACCGAGGAGCTCCTGCACGGCGACCAGGTCCTGGGTGGCGTCGTAGGACTGGGTCCCGAACCGATGCCGCAGCTTGTGCATGCTGGTGACTCTCGGGCCGACGACCATGCGGATCCGGTGGTTCCCCCGGTGCGACACCTGGTCCTCGGTCAGCCTGGTCACCCCATCGCGGTCGACCGCGATCGGCCCGGCCGGCAACCCCTGGATTGCAGCCCAGATCAGCGGGTGGGTCGGCACGAAACGCTCCTTGTCGCCCTTGCCGTGCAGCCAGATCCGCTCCTCGTTGACGTCCGACCGATCCAGCCGGCTGATCTCGATGCACCGCAGCCCCGCGTATGCGGCGAGCAGGAACCACAGCCGTAGCGGGCCGCCCTGCTCGAGCAGCAGCGTGAGCGCGTCCTCGCGGGTCGGCTTCGACTTCGCCTTGGCCGGCTTGATGTCGGGCAGGTCGGCGGTCGCATCGAAGTCGAGCCGGGGCCGTTTCGGGTTGGTCGCCCACTTCCCGAAGCCGCGAAGGATCCGGGAGTAGTGGCTGCGGGTGGTCTTGCCGCGCTGCGGGCCGCCGCGCCGGTTCGGCGACGGGGTGAACAGCCAGTCCTCGAGCTCCTCGGTCGTGGCCGAGCACAGCCCCATGGGCAGCCCGCGGTCGGCCTGCCGAAGGACCCGGATGTAGAAGGCGATCGTCTTGGGGGACCGGTCGAGTCGGCGCAGGTGCGTCTCGTACTCGGCGATGTAGTCGGTCATCGCCCGGCCACCTCGGCGCGAACGATCTCGGCGGCGGCGAGCACGTTGCGGATTCGGTCGAGGCGGCTGCCGCCCACGCTGCTGTCCTCGTGGGTGGGGTCGTTCGCGAGGTCGTCGATGAAGTGGAGCGTCAGACCCGGCAGGTTCCGCTCGTGACGCAGCAGGCTGACGTAGTAATCAACCGTGCCGTAAGCGGGCTTGGTGGTGGACTCCATGACTACTCCTCCGGGGTGAGCGCGTCGGCTAGGGCGTCGAGCACCATGAGCGTGCCGAGGCGGGCTTGCCGGGCGGTGATGGCGGGACTGGTGTGCAGCGCCTCGATCTGGTCGAGTGCGGCGGCGTACGCGGCCTCCGGGGTGCGGTTGCGCATCCGGTCCGCGAGGGCGCCGACGAGCTGGTTTCGGGCGCTGGCGTGATCCATGCCCCAGCGTTGCGCCGGGGCGTTGATGGACGCGATCGGCCTCGGGATCACTGTGTGCTGACCCGATCACCGAGGAGCACGGGGCGCGGCCGGCGTTTGCGTGCCGGAACGGCGGAGACGGGGCGGTTCTGCACACGCTTGGCCTGGCCGTTCGGGGGAGTGCCGGGGCGGGGTTGAACGGTGGGGATCACCCCTTTGGCCAGGTCGACGAAAGAGTGTCCTACTGTCACGGCGGCACCGGCGGGCGCTAGATCAAAATCCCTGCTCGACCCCCTCTCAACCTCTGAGCGCAGCTCGTTCGGGTTGATGTCGAGAGCGGCGGCGATCGCCTCGATGTCCGCGAGGTCCAGGGTCAGACTCTGGTTGGTCTTGACCCTGGGTCCGTCGAGGAGCCAGGCGTGATCGCATCCGGTCCGTTGTGAGATGAGCCGGCACATCTCGGTGTACCGACGGGGCATCGCTCCGTTTTCCCACGTGCCCCAGGATGCGGCGGGGATTCCGCACTCGCGTGCG
>Ga0247684_1000207_pt1 | contig 11605 bp, 9 predicted proteins | sample CNK25_metaG_FD_190129 | JGI IMG/M metagenome (GOLD analysis project Ga0247684, IMG submission 190129) | Soil microbial communities from Purdue University Martell Research Forest, Indiana, United States - CNK25 | ecosystem: Environmental > Terrestrial > Soil > Temperate forest > Bulk soil | place... | reverse complement strand
GCTGTTCCTCAAGGGCACGTTCGACGCGACCAAGGGCGAGTTCTCGATGGCGGCGACGTTCAGCAAGAACACGCCGCTCTACGAGCTGGTCTACGTCGCGTTCCAGGCGACGTTCGCCGCGATCACCTGCTGCCTGATCCTCGGCGCGATCGCCGAGCGCGCCAAGTTCTCGGCGGTGCTCGCGTTCATCGTGCTGTGGTTCACGTTCAGCTACACGCCGATCGCGCACATGGTGTGGTTCTGGATGGGCCCGGACGCCTATACCTCCGCGAAGGTGGTAGACGAGATGAATTCCAAGGCCGGGTTGCTCTGGCAGTGGGGCGCGCTCGACTTCGCCGGCGGTACGGTGGTGCACATCAACTCCGGCATCGCCGGCCTGGTGGGCGCGTACCTGATCGGCAAGCGCATCGGCTTCGGCAAGGAGGCGATGCCGCCGCACAACCTCACGCTCACCATGATCGGCGCCGCGCTGCTGTGGACCGGCTGGTTCGGCTTCAACGCCGGCTCGGCGCTGGAGGCGAACGGCATCGCCGGGCTCGCGTTCATGAACACCTATCTGGCCACGGCCTGCGCGGTGCTCTCGTGGATTCTCGGCGAGGCGATCTTCAAGGGTAAGCCCTCGATGCTCGGCGCCGCGTCGGGCGCGGTCGCGGGACTGGTCGCGATCACCCCGGCCGCCGGCAACGTCGGCATCCCGGGCGCGTTCGTGATCGGCATCGCCGCGGGCTTCGTGTGCCTGTGGGGCGTGAGCGGCCTGAAGAAGCTGCTGCGGGCGGACGACTCCCTCGACGTGTTCGGCGTGCACTGCATCGGCGGAATTCTCGGCGCGCTGCTGACCGGCGTGTTCAACTCGCCTGACCTCGGCGGGCCGAGCTTCCCGGTCGACTGGTTCGTCGGCACCGCCGTCGCGGCAAAGGACTACTCGATCAGCGGACAGCTGTGGATCCAGGCGAAAGCGGTACTGGTGACGCTGTTCTGGTCCGGCATCGTCGCCGCGATCTCCTACAAGCTGGTCGACCTGACGATCGGCCTGCGCGTGAGCGAGGAAGACGAGCGCGAAGGCCTCGACACCAGCTCGCACGGCGAAGCGGCGTATCGCATGTAACGCAGGGCAGGGCAACGACAAGAAGGGCGCTTCGGCGCCCTTTTTGTTTCCGGCCTACTCCGCGAGTTTCTCGAGCAGCGCGATCAGCTGCAGGCGCTCGGCGGCGCTCAGGCGCGCCGCGACGCGCCGCTCGTGCAGCTCGATGCGCTTCTTCAGCCGCCCGAGCAGGCTGCGGCCCGCGCGCGTGAGCCACAGGCCGTTGGTGCGCCGGTCCTCGCCGCGGCGCCGCTCGATCAGGCGGCGCTCCTCCAGGGTATCGACCAGGCCCACCATGGTCGAGCGGTCGAGTCCGACCGCCTGCGCGAGCCGGCTCTGCGTAACCCCGGGGTTCGCGTCGATCAGCAGCAGGATGCCGACCCGCCCGGGCGAGAGCTCCGCCACGCTCTTCGCGAAATCGCGGAACACCACCTGCTGCGCGAGGCGCAGCCGGTAGCCGAGCAGCCCCGGCAGCATGCCCGAGGCGAGCAGCCGGCCGTTCACGCCGCTAGTTTGTTTTGGTTCCAAACAATTTGACGCTGCAACAATCTGCGGGCTAGCATCGTAGCCCTCCGACCGAGCGCATGCAAATTACCCTCGAGGGCCACCAGCGCCCGGTGCCCGTCGAACCGGGCGACACCATTCTCGCCTCGCTGCTGCGCGCCGGCCTGCCTTTCCCATTCTCCTGCCAGGCTGGCAACTGCGGCACCTGCAAGTGCGAGCTGGTCTCGGGCGACGTGCACGAGCTCGAACGCTCCGAGCACGTGCTCTCCGCGCAGGAGCGGGCGAAGGGCGTGATCCTCGCCTGCCGCACCCAGGCAGGGAGCGACGTCACCGTGCGCCGCATCGACGCGTGAACGCGGCGGAATTCCTTCTCGGCAGCGAGGCACTGCGACGTCATGGAGCGCGCCGCGCGCTGACCTGCGGCGAAGAGACCGTCACTTACGAGGAGTTGGCTGCGCGCGTCGAGCGCTCCGCCGCGGCGTTTGCTGCATTCGGCGTCCGGCCGGGCGAGCGCGTGGTCCTGCTGCTGCGCGACACGATCGAGTCGGCCGCCGCCTGGCTCGGCGCGGTTCGTGCAGGCGCGGTGACCGTGGCCCTGAACAACCGGCTGTCGGAGCCCGATCTCGCCCACATCTTCGGCGATAGCGCGCCTCGGGTCGCGCTGGTCGAGGAACAGTTCAGCGCCGAGCACGCGCTCGCACTCGGCCCGCTCGCGAGCGCCGGGCGCCTGATTATCGCGAATGCCTCCGGCTGGCAGCCACGCTGCGCGGTTGCTCCACCGGCGCCGGTGCAGGCAGTGCGGGCGAGCGATCCGGCATTCGTGCTGTATACCTCCGGTACGACCGGCCGGCCGAAGGGCGTCGTGCATTCACATGACAGCTTTCGGCAATTGGGACGTGGTTTCAGCGCCATCGGCATCGGCCCGGGCGAGCGCGTGTTCACCGCCTCGAAGTTCTTTTTTGCCTACGGCCTCGAGCATGCCCTGCTCGGCGTGCTCGCCATCGGCGCCGAGTCGATTCTCTTTCCCGGATGGCCGGACGCCGAGTCGGTCGCCGAGCTCGTTGCCCGCCACCAGCCGGCCGCGCTGTTCAGCGTGCCCAGCACCTACCGCAAGCTCCTCTCCATGGCGCCGGAGAAGCTCGCGCCGTTTCGCGCGGTGCGCCGTTTCGTGGCGGCCGGGGAACGGCTCTCCCGCCAGCTCGTGGAGAAATGGAAAAGGTCGACGGGCGGCGAGCTCCTGAATCTCTACGGCATGTCCGAGACTTTCTGCGCGTGCATGGTCACGCCGCCGGGTACCTCGGACGGCCTGCGCACCGGCAGCCTCCTCGAGGGCGTCGAAGCGCGACTGGTCGACGGCGCGCAGGACGAGCCGGGGGCCGGCGTATTGTGGGTCCGCCATCCCGCGCTTACGTCCGGCTACCTCAACCTGCCTGAGCAGACGCGCGAGCAATTCAAGGACGGGTGGTTCTGCACCCGCGACGTGTTCACGCGCGACCCGCAGGGGTACTACGTACACCAGGGCCGGTCCGACGAATTGGTGAAGGTCGCCGGGCAATGGGTGTGGCCGGGCGAGCTCGAGGCGGCGGTCGCCGGGTTGCCCTCCGTCATGGAGGCGGCGTGCGTCCCCGTGCCCGACGCCGACGGGCTGGAGCGCCTCGCGCTTTTCCTGACCGCCCGCGGCGACGCGGCGGAAGCGCTGCGCGCGGCGGCGGAAGCGTGTGAGCGCGCGCTGCCGCGGCACAAGCGGCCGAAATGGCTGCGCGTGGTCGAGCAGCTGCCGCGCACCGCCACCGGCAAGGTGCAGCGCTTCAAGCTGCGCGAAATGCTGGAGCGCGGCGAGGCGGCCGGCGGCTGAAGCGTCGCATTCGACGCTAAAATTCGGTTTTTTCACAGCACACCTAGGAAGCCATGGCCTACGCGATTTCCCTCTGGACCCCGCCGGCGCTGCCGATCGCGGGCTCTGCCGACCAATTCCCCGTGCGGCGCATCTTCTGTGTCGGACGCAACTACGCCGAGCACCAGAAAGAAATGGGCGGCGACGGACGCGAGCAGCCGTTCTTCTTCATCAAGAGCGAGTTCTCGCTCGTACCCGCGTTGAAAAATGCGGGGGTCGACGTGCACTATCCCGCCAAGACCGCCAACTACCACTATGAGACTGAGATGGTGGTCGCACTCTCGAAGGGCGGGCGGCGGATCGACGCGAAGAAGGCCAACGACCACGTGTTCGGCTACGCCGTGGGTCTCGACATGACACGCCGCGACCTGCAGCAGTGGGGCAAGGATCACGGTCGGCCGTGGGATTTCGGCAAGAACTTCGACGAGGCCGCGCCGTGCAGCGAGCTCGTGCCGGCATCGAAGATCGGCCATCCGTCGAAGGGCGCGATCTGGCTGAACGTCAACGGCAAGCAGCGCCAGAAGGCCGATCTCGCCGAGATGATCTGGTCGGTGCCCGAGCAGATCGCCTACCTGTCCGAGTACTACACCCTCGAGCCGGGCGACATCATCTTCTCCGGCACGCCGGCGGGCGTCGGGCCGGTCAAGGCGGGGGATGAGATGCACGCCGGGATCGACCGCGTGGGTGAGCTCAAGGTCAAGATGCTGCCGCCCCTATGAAGAACGTGCTGCAGCCCTTGTGAAGCTCCACACGTACTTCCGCAGCTCGGCCGCGTTTCGCGTCAGGATCGCCCTCAACCTCAAGAAGATTCCCTACGAGCCGGCGTTCGTGCACCTCCCCAAGGGCGAGCACCGGCAAGCGGGCTTCGCCGCCGTGAACCGGCAGGCGCTGCTGCCGGTGCTGGAAGACGGAGCGACGATCCTCAACCAGTCGCTCGCGATCATCGAGTACCTGGAGGAGAAGCATCCGCAGCCCGCGCTGCTGCCGAAGGAGGCCGCGGGCCGTGCGCGCGTGCGCTCGCTCGCGCTGCTCGTCGCCTGCGAAATCCACCCGCTCAACAATCTGCGCACGCTCACCTACCTGCGCAAAGGGCTAGGGCAAAGCGAAGAGCTGGTTGCCGCCTGGTACCGGCATTGGATCGCCGACGGCCTGGCGAAGCTGGAGGCGGAACTAGCCAGTGGCAAAGGCATGGGCAGCTTCAGCCATGGCGATTCGCCGACCATGGCAGACTGCTGCCTTGTGCCGCAGGTCTTCAACGCCAAGCGCTACGACAGCGACCTCTCGTCCTACCCCGCGGTGATGCGGGTGTTCGACGCCTGCATGAAGCTCGAAGCGTTCGACCGCGCCCAACCTTCCAAGCAACCGGACGCCGAATGAAGACCTATTTGCGGCCTCGTGCCGGCACTCAGCCCGACTACGATTTTCGGCCCTACGCTTCGACGGCGAAGCGCCATCCGACGCGCCCGCTCGTCAGGCCGCCGCAGACGCTTTCGGAGCTCACCGGCCCGATGTTCGGCTACGGCGACGTGCGGCCAGGGGACAATGACCTGACTGCGCAGCACCGGGGCGAGCCGCTTGGCGAGCGAATCATCGTGAGCGGCCGGGTGCTCGACGAAAACGGCAAGCCGGTTCCGCGCACGCTGGTGGAGATCTGGCAGGCGAACGCCGCCGGCCGCTACCCGCATCCGACCGACAACCACGACGCGCCGCTCGATCCGAACTTCTCCGGCGCCGGGCGCACCGTTACCGACGCGCAGGGGCACTACCGCTTCCTCACGATCCGCCCGGGCGAGTACCCGTGGCGCAACCACTACAACGCGTGGCGGCCCGCGCACATCCACTTCTCGCTGTTCGGGCACGCCATCATGACCCGCATGGTCACGCAGATGTACTTTCCGGGCGATCCGCTGCTGCCGTTCGACCCGATGTACAACTGTGTTGCCGACGAGAAAGCGCGCAAGCGGCTGATCTCGGCGTTCGACCTGCAGAACACGCGCCCCGAGTACGCGCTCGCCTATCGCTTCGACATCGTGCTGCGCGGCCACGCCGCGACGCCGATGGAGTGACGCGATGAGGAAACGCGACGCAAGCGCAAACCAGACGGTCGGACCCTACCTCCACATCGGCTTGACGTGGCTCGTGACGCCCGCCATCGCCCGGCCCGGCGTGAAGGGCGAGCGGGTGACGATCCAGGGGCGCCTCATCGACGGAAACGGCCGTGGCGTGAACGACGGCATCGTGGAGATCTGGCAGGCGAACGCGCATGGCAAGTACGCGCACCCCGACGACCGCCAGAAAAAGCCGCTGCAGAAGGGCTTCAAAGGGTTCGGGCGCGTGCCGACCGATGCGCGCGGCGCGTTCCGCTTCAGCACCATCAAGCCCGGACGCGTGCCCGGGCCGCACGGCAAGCTGCAGGCGCCGCACCTGGTCGTCTCGGTGTTCATGCGCGGGCTGCTCAAGCACCTCGCCACCCGCATCTATTTCCCGGATGAGGCGAGCAACGCCGAGGACCCGGTCCTCAAGCTCGTGCCGGCGGCGCGCCGCCCTACGCTGATCGCCCGGCCGCGCTCGCGCGGCGTGCTGGAGTGGAACATCGTGCTGCAAGGCAAGGGCGAGACGGTCTTCTTCGACTATTAGAGCTCCGTGGCCGGGCTCGAGCTCATCTTCGCCGACGAGGCGTGCGCGCGAGCGCTCGCGGATGAAGCGTTGCTCGCGGCGATGGCGCGCTTCGAGGCCGCCCTGGCCCGCGCCGGCGCCAGCGCGGCGCTCGTCACCCAGGCCGATGCCGAAGCGATTGCCACCGCCTGCACCGAGTTTCGCCCGGACGCTGCCGCGCTGGCGCGCGCGGCGCGCAAGGCGGGTGCCCTGGCGATCCCGTTCGTAGAGGAGCTGAGGAAGCACACCGGCGCCCGTTCCGCCTCCGCTGCGAGCGCGCTGCATGCCGGCGCCACCAGCCAGGACGTGATGGACACCGCCATGGTGCTGTGCCTGCGTCCGGCTTGCGAGCGCATCGCGGCCCTCACGGTCAGGCTCGGCGATGCCGCAGCCGTCATCGCGCGGCGTCATCAAGCCACGCCGAGCGCGGGGCGCACGCTGCTGCAACCCGCGTTGCCGATGCCGTTCGGCTACAAGGCGGCGATCTGGCTTTCGACGCTTGCGCGTGCGCTGCCGGCGTTCCGGCGCGCGGTCGATGGTGCATGCGTCCTGCAGTTCGGCGGCCCGGCCGGAACGCTCTCGAGCTTTGGCGAGCAGGCCGCCGCGGTCGAAGCGGCGCTGGCGCGCGAACTCGGCCTCGCGCTGCCCGCCGCACCCTGGCACAGCGCGCGCGACGGGTTGGCGCGGCTCGGCGCCGAGGCGGCGATTCTCGCCGGCGCCGCCGGCAAGATCGCCCGCGACGTATCGCTGCTAATGCAGCCCGAGGTCGGTGAAGCGGCCGAAGCCGCGCCGGGCGGGTCGAGCAGCATGGCGCACAAGCGCAATCCTGCGCGGAGCCTGCTCGCGCTCGAGGCCGCGCTACGCGCGCCCGGGCTGGTCGCGACGCTCATGGCGCAGCTCACGCCCGAGCACGAGCGCGGCCTCGGCCAATGGCAATCGCAATGGTTCACGCTGCGCGAGCTGTTGTGCGCGGCCGGCAGCGCGCTCGGCGCGATGAGCGAAGTGCTGGAAACGCTGCAGGTCGACAGCGGCGCGATGCGCGCAAACATCGAGCGCTCGGCGATTCCGCCTGCCGAGCGCGCCCGCGGCTTCGGCGCCGCCCAGGCGATGATCGAACGCGTGCTGGAAGCCTGGCGCGCTACTTCGCGCGGAACTTGGCCTTGAGCGTCTCCGGCACCGGCTCGCCCTTCATCGGCGAGCCCGGGCCGTTGGAGAAGCGCCCCCATACCCGCGTTTCCCCGCCCTTCGCGAGCGGCGTGCCGTCGGCGCGCACGATTTCGTGCACCAGCACGAACGACTTTCCGCCGAAGCGCGCGATGCGCGAGCGCACCTCGCAGCGGTCACCCTGCACCGCGGGCGCGAGAAAATCGCAGCTCGCCGAGACCAGCGGCATGGCGAGGTGCTCCTCGCGCATGCGGCTCGGAGCGTAGCCGACGCTTTCCATGAACGCCCAGGTCGCGGCGTCCATCCAGCGGAAGTAGGTCGGATAGAAGATGATGCCCGCGGGGTCGCAGTCGCCCCAGTGCACCTGGCAGGGAAAGATGCCGGTGATCGACTGAAACTCGCTCTGGGATTGGGTCATGCGCGGCTCATGCGGAGCGCGCATTATAAGGATAAGCGGTTGACACAACAGGGGTTCCCCGGCACACTGCCGCCTCGCGCCGATTTGATGCTCAGCTTGCGGGCGCGTAATAAATGCCGCTAAAGAGATGCGCCCGAGGTGACCGAGGCCCGTTTCTGGCGAAAGCTGAGCGGGCTTTTTTGTTTTGCGGATACAGGTGAAGACTCCGGATCATTCGGCCAGGCTGGCAAGCCTGCTCAAGGACAGGATCCTGCTCCTCGACGGCGCGATGGGCACCATGATCCAGCGCGCGCGCCTGGCCGAGGAGGACTTCCGCGGCCGGCGCTTCCGCGACTGGCCGAAGGAGCTGCGCGGCAACAACGATCTCCTTTCGCTCACGCAGCCGCAGCTCATCCACGACATTCACACGCAGTACCTGCAGGCCGGCGCGGACATCATCGAGACGAACACCTTCAACTCGACCTCGGTCGCGCTCGCCGACTACGGCATGCAGGACCTGGCGAGGGAATTCAACGCCGGCGCCGCGGCGGTCGCGGTGGATGCAGTGCGCGAGTGGCAGCGCCGCCACCCCGGGCGGCCGCGTTTCGTGGCGGGCGTGCTCGGCCCGACCAACAAGACCGCCTCCATCTCCCCCGACGTCAACGACCCGGGCTTCCGCTCTATAACGTTCGACGAGCTGGTGCGCGCCTACGGCGAGGCGCTCGACGGATTGCTCGAGGGCGGCGTCGACCTGATCCTGGTCGAGACGATATTCGACACGCTGAATGCCAAGGCCGCCCTGTTCGCGATCGAGAGCGCGTTCCAGGCGCGGGGCGAGCGCCTGCCGGTGCTCGTTTCCGGAACCATTACCGACGCCTCGGGGCGCACCCTTTCGGGCCAGACCGCCGAGGCGTTCTACAACTCCGTGCGCCACGCGCGTCCGCTCGCGATCGGACTGAACTGCGCCCTCGGCGCGAAGGAGCTCAGGCCCTACGTCGAGGAACTCGCGGCGATCGCCGAATCGTACGTTTCCTGCCACCCGAACGCCGGGCTGCCCAACGCTTTTGGCGAGTACGACGACACGCCGGAGTCGATGGCGAGGCAGATCGGCGAATGGGCGCGCGACGGCTGGCTCAACCTCGCCGGCGGCTGCTGCGGCACCACCCCGGAGCACATCCATGCCATGGCGGAAGCGCTGCGCGACGTGCCGCCGCGTGCCGCCGGCGCGAAAGCGCCGGCGCTGCGGCTCGCCGGCCTCGAGCCTTTCAACGTGGACGAGCGCTCGCTGTTCGTGAACGTCGGCGAGCGCACCAACGTCACCGGCTCCAAGGCCTTCGCGCGCCTCGTCCTGGCGGGCGACTACGCCGGGGCGCTCGCGGTTGCGCGCCAGCAGGTCGAGAACGGCGCGCAGGTGATCGACGTCAACATGGACGAGGCGATGCTCGACTCGGAGAAGGCGATGACCGCGTTCCTCAGCCTGGTCGCCGCCGAGCCGGACATCGCGCGCGTACCGGTCATGATCGACAGCTCGAAGTGGAGCGTGATCGAGGCGGGCCTCAAGTGCGTGCAGGGCAAGGCGATCGTCAATTCCATCTCGCTCAAGGAAGGCGAGGCGGAGTTCCTGCGCCAGGCACGCTTGTGCCGTGCGTACGGCGCCGCGGTCATCGTGATGGCGTTCGACGAGAAAGGGCAGGCAGACACGCTGCAACGCAGGATCGAGGTCTGCCGGCGCGCCTACGACCTGCTCACGCGCGAGGTCGGCTTCCCGCCCGAGGACATCGTATTCGACCCCAACATCTTCGCGGTGGCGACCGGTCTGGAGGAGCACGCGAACTACGGCGTGGACTATCTCGAGGCGGTGGCGTGGATCCGCGCCAACCTGCCCCAGGCCAAGGTCTCCGGCGGCGTGTCGAATCTCTCGTTCTCCTTCCGCGGCAACGACCCGGTGCGCGAGGCGATGCACACCGCGTTCCTCTACCACGCCATCCGCAAGGGCATGACGATGGGCATCGTCAACGCCGGCCAGCTCGGCGTTTACGAAGAGCTCGAGCCGCAGCTCAAGGAGCGCGTGGAGGACGTCATCCTCAACCGGCGCGCGGATGCGACCGAGCGCCTGGTCGAGTTCGCGAACACCATCAAGTCCGGCCGCAAGGAATCGGTGCGCGACGAAGCCTGGCGCAAGGGCACGGTGGAAGAGCGCCTCTCGCATGCGCTGGTGAACGGCATCGCCGCCCACGTTGTAGCCGACACCGAGGAGGCGCGCCAGAAGTATCCCCGCCCGATCCAGGTCATCGAGGGACCGCTGATGAACGGCATGAACGTGGTCGGCGACCTGTTCGGCGCGGGCAAGATGTTCCTGCCGCAGGTGGTCAAGTCGGCGCGCGTGATGAAGCAGGCGGTCGCGCACCTCATTCCCTTCATCGAGGCGGAGAAGGCGAAAAGCGGCGAAGCCGCCAAGGCGAAGGGCCGCGTGGTCATCGCGACCGTGAAAGGCGACGTGCACGATATCGGCAAGAACATCGTGGCGGTGGTCCTGCAGTGCAACAACTACGATGTGGTGAACCTCGGCGTGATGGTGCCGGCGCAGACCATCCTCGAGACCGCGCAACGGGAAAAGGCGGACGCGATCGGCCTGTCCGGCCTCATTACCCCGTCGCTCGAGGAGATGGCGCACGTGGCGCGCGAGATGGAACGCAACGGCATCACGCTGCCGCTGCTGATCGGCGGCGCGACCACCTCGCGCGCTCATACCGCGGTGAAGATCGCACCGAACTATTCCGGCCCGGTGGTCTACGTTCCGGACGCTTCGCGCAGCGTGTCGGTCGTGCAAAGCCTCCTTTCGCAGGAGGCGCGGGAAGGCTACGTCGCCCAGGTGCGCGCGGACTATGAGCGCATCCGCGAGCAGCATCGCGACAAGAAGGGCCCGGGACCGCTTCTCGCGATCAGCGATGCGCGGCGCCTCGGCGTGAAGACCGACTGGGCCGCCTACCGGCCCCCTGCACCGGCGAAGCCGGGCGTGATGCTCCTCGAGCGCTATCCGCTCGCGGAGCTGGTCCCCTACATCGACTGGACGCCATTCTTTCAAACCTGGGAGTTGTCGGGCTCCTACCCGAAGATCCTCGAGGATCCCGTGGTCGGCGAGGCTGCGCGCAAGCTCTTCGCCGAAGCGCAGGACATGCTCGCGCGCATTGTGCGGGAAGGCTGGATCGAGGCGAACGGCGTGTTCGGCCTGTTCCCTGCCGCGCAGGTCAACGACGACGACATCGAGATTTACCGCGACGAAGGACGGCGCGACGTCGCCATGACGTGGCGGAACTTCCGGCAGCAGAACCAGAAGCCCACGGGACGGGCGAACCTGTGCCTCGCCGACTTCGTGGCGCCCCGCTCAAGCAACGTTCCCGACTGGGTCGGCGCGTTCGCGGTAAGCGCGGGCGGCATCGACGCGCGTGTGGCGGCGTTCGAAGCAGCGCACGACGATTATTCGGCGATCATGCTGAAGGCGCTCGCCGACCGTTTCGCGGAAGCGTTCGCTGAACGGCTGCACGAGCGCGTGCGGCGTGAGTACTGGGGCTATGCCGCGGAAGAGAAACTGTCCGCCACGCAGCTTATCGCCGAGGGCTATCGCGGCATCCGGCCTGCGCCCGGCTATCCCGCCTGCCCGGATCACCAGGCCAAGGGCGGCCTGTTCGCGCTGCTCGGCGCCGAGCGCCTCGCCGGCGTGCGGCTCACCGAGTCGTTCGCGATGCTGCCCGCCTCCTCGGTCGCCGGTTTCTATCTCTCGCATCCGGAATCGAGCTATTTCGCGGTCGGCAAGATCGGCCGTGACCAGGTGGAGGACTACGCACGCCGCAGCGGGCTCAGCCTCGTAGAGGCCGAGCGCTGGCTGGCGCCCAACCTCGCCTACGAGCCG
>Ga0247684_1000198_pt1 | contig 11971 bp, 9 predicted proteins | sample CNK25_metaG_FD_190129 | JGI IMG/M metagenome (GOLD analysis project Ga0247684, IMG submission 190129) | Soil microbial communities from Purdue University Martell Research Forest, Indiana, United States - CNK25 | ecosystem: Environmental > Terrestrial > Soil > Temperate forest > Bulk soil | place... | reverse complement strand
CTGAGAACCTCAGGCGGCCCATGTCCACCACGGCGGCGGCGCGACCGATGGTCGCGAGCTGGCCCCAGTCGCGATAGCGGAAGGCCTTGGTCTTCTTGCCTTGCAGGGACAGCACCACGTTCCGGGCGGCGTGGCGCCCCATCTGCTTGGCGGCGGGCGCGATGCCCGGCACCGGCTTGCCGCCGCTCGTCACGGCGGCGAGGTCGCCCGCGACGTAGATTTCGGGGTGCCCCGGGACCGAAAGGTCAGGCTCGACCAGCACGCGCCCGGCCTTGTCGAGCGGCGCGCCGAGCGCGCGGCCGAGCGGCGAGCTTGCCACGCCGGCGGCCCAGATGACGGTCCTTGCTTCCAGGCGATCGTTGCCAAGGGACACGCCGCCGGCGTCGACGCCGGTCACCCGGCGGCCGAGCCATACCGTGACGCCGAGCCGCTCGAGCTGCAGGCGCGCTTTCTCCGAGAGCGCGGGCGGATAGGGCGGCAGCACCCGGTCGGTTCCCTCCACCAGCACCACGCGCGCGAGGCGAGGGTCGAAGCGGCGAAATTCCCCTCTCAGCGTGTGGCGCGCGATTTCCGCCAGGGTGCCGGCGAGCTCCACGCCGGTCGCGCCCGCGCCGATGACGACGAAGGTGAGCCACGCGGCGCGGCGCGCCGGATCGGTTTCGCGCTCGGCGCGCTCGAAGGCGAGCAGGATGCGGCTGCGGATCTCGAACGCGTCATCCAGCGTCTTGAGTCCGGGGGCGAACGGCGCCCAGGCATCGTTGCCGAAATAGCTGTGCGTCGCGCCGGTGGCGACGATCAGCCGGTCGTAGGGCACCGGCGAGCCGTCCTCGAGCCGCACGTTGCGGCCGGCCACGTCGATGCCGGTCACGTCGCCGAGCAGCACGGTGGTGTTGTGCTGGTCCGCGAGGATGTGGCGGATCGGCGCGGCGATCGCCGGCGCGGAGAGCCCGGCGGTCGCGACCTGGTAGAGCAGCGGGCTGAAGAGGTGGTGGTTGGTGCGGTCGATGACCGTCACGTCGGCTGCCGCGCGCTTCAGCCCCTGCGCGGCCCACAGGCCGGCGAAGCCGCAGCCGAGGACGACGACGCGCGGCGCGCTCACCGGCTACTGGAAGTACGCGGCGGGGGCGTTCGTACCCTTGATCTGGCTGCGATGCATGCGGCGGATCGTATCCTTGTCGAACTCGTCGCGCCGGTGCATCGTCGAGTAGTTGCTCCAGATCAGGACGTCGCCCACGCTCCAGTGATGCTCGTAGACGTTGTTCTCGCCGATCGCGTGCTCCCACAGCTCGTCGAGCAGCGCCTCGGACTCCGGCAGCGGCAGGCCCATGACGTAGGCGCGCGGCCGGCGCCCGAGGAATAGCGCCGGCTTGCCGGTGCCCGGATCGCGGATCACCGCGGGATGGGCGTGGCCCTTCGCGGTCACCGGGTTCGGATCGTCCACCGCGCCCTTGCGCAGGTTGCCGCCGGAGTCCCGAGTGCCGTCGTGCTTGATCCAGAGCTTCTTCGCGCGCTCCTTGAGCGGCGCGGGAAGGTTCTCGAACGCCCCGCACATGCCGGCGACCCAGGTGTTGCCGCCCCACGCCGGCAGCCGCAGCGCCCACAGCATCGATGCGATCGGCGGCACCGGCTGGTAGCTCATGTCCGTGTGCCAGACGGCCTCGCTGTAACCGAGCGCGCCGAGCGGGTCGCCCGACTTGTCGACCTCGTTGGAGACTACGTAGAGGTTCGGGAAGCCCGGCACGTTCTTGCGTCCGACCCCCTGGTTGGGCGGCGGGTCGAGCTCGCCGAAGCGCTTGGAGAACGCCTCGAACTGCGCATCGGTCATCGACTCCTGGCCGCTCACCATCATCGCGCCGTGCGCGCGCCACAACTCGTGCAGCTCGGCGAACTGCGCGTCGGTGAGATCTGCGAGGCGCGCGCCTTCGACGCGCACGCCGAAGGTCGGGGTAATCGGACGCGCCTTCAACTCATTCTCCTTCGATGCCGGCTCGCTTCACCACGGTGCGCCACTCCGCGATCTCGCGCCTGACCATATTACCGAGCATTTCCGGGGTCGTGCTCACCCCGTCGGCGCCCTGCTCGAGGAGCTTCGCCTTGACGTCGGCCCGCGACACCACGACCGCGATCTCCTTGTTGACACGGGCGATCACCTCGTCGGGGGTCTTCGCCGGCGCGAACAGCGCGTACCAGGAGTCCACCTCGAAATCCCTGAGCCCCGTCGCCTCGGCGACCGTCGGAACGTCGGGCAGGATCGGCGTGCGCCGCTTGGTGCTTACGGCGAGCGGGCGCAGGCGGCCCGAACGCACTTGCGCCATCGCCGCGGGAATCGACACGATCAGGAGCGGCACGTCGCCGGCCATCGTGGCAGCGACCGCAGGGCCGCCGCCGCGGTACGGAATGTGCACCATGTACAGGTTGAGCCGCATCTTCAGAAGCTCGCCCGCCATGTGGCTGGGAGAGCCGATGCCGACCGAGGCATAGTCGATCTTGCCCGGGTTCTCCCTCATGTAGCCGATCAGTTCCTTCAGGCTCTTGTAGGGCGTCCCCGGATTGACCGCGAAGAGCTGCGGCAGCGAGGCAACCACCGAGATCGGCCGGAAGTCGTGCTCCGTGTCGAACGGCAGGTTCTTGTAGATCGCCGGGTTGATCGAGTGGGACGACAGGGTCAAGAGCAGCGTGTGCCCGTCGGGCGCGGCCTTCGCCGCGACCGCGGTGCCGATGGATCCGCCGGCGCCGCCGCGGTTCTCGATGATGACCGGTTGCTCGAGCTGCTTCGACAGCGGCTCCTGCACGATGCGCGCGATGATGTCCGTGCCGCCGCCCGGCGGATAGGGCACGATCAGCGTGACCGGCTTGGTTGGCCACGCGGCTGCCGTTCCGGCCGCCAGCGCCAGCGATGCTCCCGCGATCCAGCTTGTTAGTCTGTACATTATGGATATCCTCCTGACCCCGCCATTTTAAACCCCTTAACATTGGCCTTATGAGCGCGCTTGCAACGCTTGAAACAAAATTGCATTCGGGCGTGTCCGGTTCTGCCGAGCTGGTGGTCGGCGAGCAGCACACCGCACCGCGCGTGGGCAGCGGCAAGGTGCGCGTGCTCGCCACGCCGGTGATGATCAACCTTATCGAGGCCGCCGCGCTCGCGGCAGTCGAGCATCTGCTGCCGGAGGGCTACCAGAGCCTCGGCACGGTGCTCAACGTGCGCCACATCGCTGCGACGCCGGTCGGGATGCGGCTGCGCGCCACGGCGGAGGTGCTCGGCGTCGAGGGCAGGACGATCCGCTTTCGCGTCGAGGCGCGCGACGAAAAGGAGCTGGTGGGCGACGGCACCCACGAGCGCGTGGTGGTGAACGTCGCGAAGTTCGACCAGCGCGTGCAGAAGAAGCTGTCTGGCGAATGAGCGGCTCGTTCTCCGGCAAGGCGATCCTCATCACCGGCGGCTCCGACGGCATCGGCGCCGAGCTGGCGCGCCAGCTCGCTGCGCCCGGGGTCTCGCTCGCGCTCGCGGCGCGCAACACGGAGCGCCTGCAGGCGGTGGCGGCGCAGTGCGAGCGCCAGGGCGCGCGCGCTGGCGATCCGGTGCGACGTGTCCATCGAGGCGGACTGCCGCAGCTTCGTGGAGCGCGCCGCGCGCGAGCTCGGCCGCATCGACGTGCTGGTCAACAACGCCGGCGTCTCGGGCCACGCGTTGTTCGAGGAGGTGAAGGACTTCGCCTGGTACGAGCAGATGATGCGAGTCAATTATTTCGGCAGCCTCTGGTGTACGCGCTACGCTTTGCCGTACCTCAAAGCCTCGCGCGGCCTGCTGGTCGCGGTTTGCAGCCTCGCGGGCAAGCACGGCATTCCGGGCAGGACTGCCTATAGCCCATCGAAATTCGCTCAGGCCGCCTTCTTCGAAGCGCTGCGCATCGAGCTGCGCGGCAGTGGCGTGGACGTGACCGTCGCGTTCCCCGGCGTCGTTTCCACCGACATCCGCCTGCACGGCTACGGGCCGGATGGCGGGGCGGCCGGCCGCAGCGGGCTGGACGAGCGCGGCGCGATGCCGGTCGAGGAGTGCGCGCGCTTGATCGCGGGCGCCATGCAACGGCGGCAGCGGGAGCTCGTCATGACCGCGAAAGGCAAGCTCGGCCAGTGGATGAAACTGGTCGCGCCGGGGCTGGTCGACCGGATCGCGCTCGCCGCGCTGAGGAAGGACTAGAAAGACAACGGCCCCGCGCTTTGCGGCGCGGGGCCGTCATGTGGGCGGTCCCGGGGGGACCTAGACGCGCCCGCAACCGAACTTGGCTCTCACCATCGCCATGCCGTCGCTGTCGTCGCCGACGCCGGCCATCGCCGGCTCGGACATGCCGCTCTCTGTCGCGACCGCCTTCCGGTAGAAGTCGAGGGACTGCTGGAGCGCCGCGCAGGCGCCAACGGTATCGCCGAGGTGGCTGCGCGTGTGCGCGAGCTGCATGGCGACGTTGCTCGCCGCGCGATGGTCTTCCGCCATCACGAGTTGCGGCAGGCTGTCTTCCAGCGCGGTCGCGAGCTGGCGATCGAGCGAAGACTGGCCGGAAACCATCGGCACATAGGCATACAGGAACAGCGCGGCAAGAACGACCGGCATTTTTACAAAGTTCAACATTGCTCTTCTCCCAGTTGTGGGTCCGGCGTGACGTTCCTCGCCGCTTGTTGGGAGACCGACGCTGCTGACTACCGACCGTCGTTCTTCCAGCGGATTCCTGCCAACTGTTACCGCACACCGGACCGATTTCAGGAACCTGCTGGAAGTGGAGCAACTGCGATGCCAGAGAGCGACGCTAAGCCGTTGTTTCCTGCAAACAATCGTCGCTTTTTCTTGTAAAGGTTTACGCGAATGCGATGAACATCGCGGAGGTCCAGACCTTCGCGTCGTCGCCCTGCCGTCCGTAGAAGTACACCGGGCGGAAGCCATGCTGGCCGTTCCGCGGCTCGATTTGCAGGCTGCCGGAGACGTCGCGCGCCAGCGGCTGGTCGCTCATGCGCTCGATCGCGAGGAAGAGCTCGGTGCCGCCGAGCTCCAGGCGCAGGCTGCCGGCTTTCAGCAGATCGGCGCCGGTGACTTCCCAATCGAAGGTCGGGCAGTGCACGAACGGATTGCCTTCCAGCGGATTGCCGACCTTCACGTAGCCGTCGATCCGTCCCGATACCCGGATCCGGCTCGCCGCCAGGTTACCGATGTCGATCACGGCGCTGTCGGCGTCCCCGTAGGTGTCGGTGCGAAAGCCGATATCGGTCGGCCCGGCGCGCCACACCGATTCCTCCGGGTGCTCGAAGCCGCTGCCGGCGAAGGCGTGGATGGTTCCGTTCAGCACGCTGATCGTGCCGCGCCACTCGGCCCAGCGATAGCGGTCGGGAATACGGGCGCCGCCCCAGCGCACGCGCACGCGCCGCTCGGAGTAGCCCGCTTCCTTCTGCAGGTCGCGGCGCCAGAAGCAGCCGGTGTGGTCGTACGCCGCGATCTCGTCCCATCCCGCGCCGCCCAGGAATCGGTAGTCGATCGTGACCGCCTCACGCGAGGAGAATTCGTCGCCCTGCAGATGCCGGCCGCAGCGCGCGAGTCCCACCAGCCGCTCGCCGGTGGCGGCGAAGGTGTGCCGGGCGCGCAGCGCGCGGCCGACCGTGGCGCGGTCGAGCTTGTCGGCGATGATGCCCGTGATCCCGCCCTTCACGCCGAATACCTGTGCCCCGGGCAGCCCGCCGCCGGGGCGGCCGCGGTGCTCGTCGCCGCTCGCCGAGGCGCCGAGCTTGTAGCCGCGCGCGATGACATCCTGGTAGAGCCAGCCGAAGTGCCCCCACGAGGAGCTGATCTCGACCAGGCGCTCGAGCCCGGGATGGTGCCAGTCGGGAATGTAGCGCCGGCCGCCGACGTGCGGCATGATGAGGTGGTTCTCCGGGTCGTGGCTGTACGCCAGCCAGAGCTCTTCGATCGGCCAGCGTCCAAGGTCGACGCCGGTGCCCTTCATGTCTTCGTTCCACGTGAAGGTGCGGTTGTGGACGCCGTTGCGGTCGTACGGAAACTCGGGGGTCTTGCCGTGCAGGAACACCACGTTGTGGTCGCCGCCGGCGGTCGAGCTGCCGCACCATTCCTGCACCGGGTAGCAGACCAGCTCGCCGTCCTTGTGGAAGTCTTCCATCGTCTTCACGCCGAGCGCCCAGTTGGCGTCGGTGATCTGGAAGTCGTTGGCGGTGTAGCTGAGGACGTCCAGGCCTGCGATGTCACGGCCGTAGGCGGTGTTGTAGGCGGGACTGTTGGTGCCGACGGTGTCGTGCGCGTGGATATGCAGGTCGCCGTAGAACACGCGCGGGCAGGGCGCGTTCTCGTCGATCGTCACGTAGTGGACGGCGGGTGCGACGTCCGGCGCCGCGATCAGCCGGGCGGTGACCATGAGCTCGCCCTTGGTGCGCGGCAGGTCCGCGATTCCGGCGGTCGCCCACCCCTTCGCGTTGAGCGGCATCTGCTTCCGGTAGATGCGCTTGCCATCGAGCATGGCCTCGACTTGCACCTCGCCGCCGGCATCGACGCAGGCGTTGCCCCAGCGGTCGTGCGCGTTGACCCGCAGCGCGAACGGCGTATTCGGGCGCATCAGGCGTGGCCCGACCAGCGCGAGCCAGGCCGGGGCGCCAGGAACGATGTCGATCACGATGTCGCCAGGCACGGCGACGAAGCGCGAGGTCCCGAGCGGATCGACATAGCAGCGGAACCGGAACTTGTCCTCGGCGAAAGTCTGCACGCGGGTTCCCGGTCCGCCTATGCGCCGGTCGCCGAGGCGCACGATGATGTGGTCGCCGGCGTTGAGGTAGCCGTCCACCGTATCTACGATGATGGCTTTCTGGAACGGTCGCTCGTGCCCTTTCTGGTCAAAGCGCACCTTGAGCGACTGCACGCTCGCCGGGCTCTGGCCGGGCAGCAGCGGCCCGGCCTGGTATTCCGCCGATACGTAGTTCGCGCCTGCCGGGTCGACCGTCTGGAAAAGCGCCCAGTCGGAGTAGAACTTGAACGTCGCCTTGAACCACGCGCCGTCGGCCACGCCGGAGGCGCCCACTTCGTAGTCGAGGACGATCTCGTTCCAGCTCCCGGCGACGAGGCGGTCAACGTTGCAGCGCACGGCGCCTACGAAGGGCCGCGCCTTCGCCGCATCGTAGAGGCCGCGCGGGGCGACGTAGGGTCCGAGGCGGGTTCGGAGCTGCTCCTCGGTGAGCGTGGCTTGCGGGAGGTGGGCGAGATCAGTCGGCTTGTTCATAACAGGCTCCCGAGGAAAGTGCGGCCGCCCGTCGCGCCGGCCGCTTCAATACTGTAGTACTTGCGCAGGATCTGCAGGACCTCCGGCCGGCTGAATTCGGGCGGGACCTCGGCGCCGTCGAACAGCGCCTGGCGCAGCCGGGTGCCGGACAGGACCAGGCGATCGGCCTGGTTGTGCGGACAGGTGCGCTCAGAGGCCATGCCGCCGCAGCGATAGCACCAGAATGTCCAGTCAATCTTGAGCGGCGCGATCTCCAGGGACCCGCGGGGGATCTCGTCGAAGATCTCCTGCGCCTCGAACGGTCGGTAATAGTCGCCGACGCCGGCATGGTCGCGACCGACGATGAGATGACTGCAGCCGTAGTTCTGCCGGAACAGCGCGTGCAGCAGCGCTTCCCGCGGGCCCGCATAGCGCATGTCGAGCGGGTAGCCCGCCTGCACAACGCTGCCTTGCGCGAAGTAGTGCTCGATGAGCACCGAAATCGCCTGGGTACTGACCTCGGGCGGCACGTCGCCGTCCTTCAGCTTGCCGAGCAGCGAGTGGATGAGCACGCCGTCGCAGATCTCGAGCGCGATCTTCACCAGGTACTCGTGCGAGCGGTGCATCGGATTGCGCGTCTGGAACGCGGCGACCGTCGTCCAGCCGCGTGCCTTGAAGACGGCGCGTGTTTCCGCCGGCGAGAGAAAGATACCGGGGTAGAGACGTGGAAACTGGCCGCGCGTCAGGACCTTGACTGGTCCGGCAAGATTGATCGGGCTCTGCGCCATCACCAGCTGCACGCCGGGATGGTGAGGATCGGTGGTCTGGAACACCGACTCGCATTCGAGCACCTTGTCGATCTTGTAGAGCTCGTCGATTCTCATGGTCGCGAGCGGTACGGCGAGTTGCGCGTCGACCAGCGCTACTTCGTCCCCCTCCGCCAGGGCGGCGGCGGTCGCGTCATCGGTGGACAGGGTGATGGGAATCGGCCAGAACAGCCCGTCCGCCAGGCAATAGTCCTGGCACACGCTCAGCCAGTCGGCGCGCGTCATGAAGCCGTCGAGGGGGGTGAAAGCGCCCAGACCGAGCATTAACAGATCGCCAAGCTCGCGCGAGGTGACGCCGACCCTCGGTAGGGACGCGGCGCGCGCGATCTCGGCGAGGCGTTCTTCGCCTTCGAGCAGCCGCGGCTTCAGTCCGGCGCCGCCGTGCGGCTTGACGAGCTCCGCCACGGCAGCCTCGCGCGCCCTCAGTTCTTGGCGAACGGCCACGGCGCGGTTGGATCCCAGATCGGAATGCCCATGAACGCGTACCACGGCGCCATGACGAGGATGCCGTACGCGATCGCGAGCAATACCGAAACCCAGCCCGCCTTGGCGTAGTCGCTCATGGTAAACGTGCCGCTCGAGTACGCGATCACCGCTACCGTGATCTGCGTTGGCAGGAGATAAGCGAATGTGTCGGTGTCGGCGACGAGCATGGTGAACGCCACCGGATGCAGTCCCAGCTTCGACGCGAGTGCGACGAGAATGGGCGCGAACAACGCGATCGCCGCGACGTTGGACAGCATGCCCAGACGGATGAAATGCGTTCCCGCCATCATGATCAGCAGGATCAGCCACCACGAGTGGCCGGCCGCGATCGGATGGATGAGGTCTGCCAGCCATTGCGCAAGGCCGCTCGCGCCCATGGCAGCGGACATCGAGAGCGCGCCGCCGAGCAGCAGGAACGTTCCCCAGATCGTACGATCCTGCAGGTCCTTCCATTTGAACTTGAGCAGGCCCGGGATGAAGAGCAGCGTCAGCCCGAGCATGGCGGCGATGTGCGACTTGATCTTGAAGACATCCTCGCCCATCCACAGGATGCCGATGAAGGCGACGCAGGCGAGGATCAGCCACTCCGACTGCGACATCTTCGGCAGCCTCGCAAGGTGTTGGCCGATCATTTTCCCGCTCCCCGCGATCGGAATCGAGCGGGTCTTGAAGTGGTAGTGAATCCAGAGCTGCGTCAGCGCGAACATGCCTAGGTAGGGCCACTGCAGCAGGAACCAGTCGAAATACGAGAGGTGCAGGTTGAGCTTCGACTGGAACAGGCCGACGATGATGTAATTCGGCAAGTGCGCCGTCAGAATGCACATGCCGGCGATCATCGACGCGTACACCATGCCCTGGATGAAGATCGCCTTCTTGGCCGCGCGTTCGCCGGGCGTGTCGCCGAGAAGGTCGCTGATTCCCTTGATCACCGGCAGCAGCAGCGCGCCTCGCGCGTTAGCTGCCGGAACGACGAGCGACAGGATCAGGTTGACCGCGAACAGCACCCAGATCACGCCGTTTACCGTCTTGACCTTGGCCTTGTGCAATAGCGAGAGGGCCAGGCGCCTGTCCAGGCCGGCGGCCTGGATGATGGCGGCCAGCAGGAATGCGATCAGGCACAGGAACGCCGCGTCCGTGACGAAGCCGGTCACGGCTTGATTGAACGTCTTGGTCGCGTTGCTCATGACGAGCAGCATGGGAATAAGGAGCCCGCTTATTCCGACCGGGATCGCCTCCGAGACCCACATCACGCACGCCCACAGTACGACCGCGAGGCAGGCCTTGCCGGCGGGAGACAGGCCGTGCGGAGTAGGCATCACGAACAGGACAAGGAAGAACAGAGCCCAGGCGATGACGAATCCGAGAAGCGTGACAAGCGGCTTGCGCCCGGAGTCCACGATGTTGTCGCGAAAGCGCCCGACAATCGTTCCGGCGGCCGTGCGCAGCAACGCAGCTTCGCGCCCCGGCGCGCCGGGGCGCACTACCGTCTCGTCGTAGGCATCGCTCATCGGTTTGTTCATTGCGTATCCTCCTTCCTTATTGCTGGGCCGCGTTCTGTGCCGCCTGGAGGTCGCCGACCCAGGCGAGGTAGCTCAGGAACGGCTCGCGGGTGGCGGGCTGGAAGCCCGAAGGCACGGCCATCTTCTTCAGGATGCCTGCGTCGTCGAGCGCGACGACTGCGGCACGTATCCGCTGCACCTGGTCCTCGGTAATCTCGGGCGCGGCTATGAAAGGCATATTCGGCATTTCGCGGCTTCTTGCGATCACCCGTCCGCCGCTCTTTTCCCAGGTGCGGCCGATGCCAGAGATCGAATTCACGACGCCGACGTCGAAGAACTTGTTCTCCATCGACCAGCCTATCGCCGCCTGATCGCGCATCGCCTTCACCTTTTCCGCGGCCATCACGATGTTGGCGTCGCGCAACATGGCGTTCGCGACGCGCCACATGTGCGTGTACGCGTCCGGCGTGACGATCGTCCTGCCCCGGACATCCGCGATGGTCTTGAGCGGAGAGTCCTTGGGAACGATGAACATGGCGGAGGAGGATTCCTTCGCCATGGCAATCGCCTGATAGCCGGAGTCGCGGATTGCCTCCGCAGGCGTATCTGTCGGTCTAGACAGCAGCAGGCCGTACTCGTGCTTCTTCAGGGCCTTCCTGAGCTTTTCGGGGTCGCGCACCGCGACCGTTATCACTTGGCTGTGCAGCGCCTTCTCGACGCGCTCGGCAAACTCCTGATATTTGAACAGCGTCTCGCTGGCGTCGGCATTGGCCGCCCCGCCTTCGTTGATGGCGAGGAGGATCCGGGACGGAGGCGGAGCGGCCTTTGCTCTAGTGGTCTGCGCGACCGCGTTCACGCCCCATGCGGCGGCGAGGGCGACGGCAAGCGACAGCCGGAGAAGGATTCCAGAAATCGAGCGGATAAATAGCTTCATTGGTGCTCCCCTTTGCTGCGTTCCTCAGCGGTGAGGTAGTTGAAACCGTTGCGGTTGTAGACGGCCGCTGCGGCGTCGCTGCGCATGAATTCCGTCCACGCGGCAGCGGCAGCCGGGTGCGGCGCCTTCTTCAGGATCGAGATCGCGAGCTCGTCGATGAAATTTCCTTCGGCAGGCAGCGCGACGTAATCGAAATACTGCGGCAGGTTCGTCTTGAGGTAGTCGCCGAAGTGAAAGTACATGGGCGCGACATCGGCAACGCCGTCATAGATGAACTGCGGGTTTTCGCGGTGGTGCACCGCTACCGGCGACACCGTGCCGTCCTTGGCCAGCAGGCGCTCCGGAAGCTGGGAGCCGCCCTGGGCGCGCAGCGTATTCGAGTAGCTTTCGAAGGAGGCCGGCTCGCGCTTGGGCGAAGAGATCGCTACCCGCACATCGTCGCGCATCAGATCCGCGATCCCGCGAATCTTCTTCGGGTTGCCGGCCGCCACCAGCAGGACCACGCCCCGGTTGCGCGTGTAGACCCACCAGCTATCGATGTACTTCGCCGCCTGAAGCCGTCGCTGCTGGCGCGGCCCAGTCATGAAGACGTCGGGCCACAGCTTGTCCGGGCGCACGTCGATCGAGAGATTGCCCAGCAGCAGCTGGCCTGAATCCATGGCATCGATCAGCCGTCCGGGCGGGGTCGTGGCGTAGAAGACGCGCTCGGCGTGGACCGAGCGATGCTTCGGCTGCTGCGGGAGCCAGCGGCGAAATTCTGCGATGAGCTCGGGCAGCGCGCGGTACTGGTTCCCGGCCATGAAGATGACAAGGTCGGGGTCCTGCACACTGCCGTGGAAGTCCAGAACGATGTTGGACTTCTCGGAAACATACAGGCTTGCGTGAGGCCGAGGCGCGGAGGGCAACTCGGCGGGCCATGGCAATGCGCCGCGCGGGTCGGCGCCCCCGATTCCGGCATACAGGCAGAGCAATGCGCCTGCCGAG
>Ga0247684_1000187_pt1 | contig 12239 bp, 9 predicted proteins | sample CNK25_metaG_FD_190129 | JGI IMG/M metagenome (GOLD analysis project Ga0247684, IMG submission 190129) | Soil microbial communities from Purdue University Martell Research Forest, Indiana, United States - CNK25 | ecosystem: Environmental > Terrestrial > Soil > Temperate forest > Bulk soil | place... | reverse complement strand
CGGGCGGGAGCTGGCGGGCGCCGCGCCGCGCGAGGAGCGCCGCGTCGTCAGCGTCATCTTCGTCGACCTGGTCGGCTTCACTCAGCAGTCCGACCAGCGCGACCCCGAGGACGTGCAGGCCGTCCTCGGCCCGTACCACGACCGCGCCCGGCGCGAGATCGAGTCGTTCGGCGGCCGGGTCGAGAAGTTCATCGGCGACGCGGTGATGGGCGTCTTCGGCGCGCCAACCGCGTACGGAGACGACGCCGAACGGGCCGTGCGCGCGGCGCTCGCGGTACGAGATGGGCTGCCCGGCCTCGGTCTGGAGATTCGGATCGCCGTGAACACCGGCGAGGCGCTGGTGACGATCGATGCCCGACCCGAGCACGGCGAGGCCATGGTCGCCGGCGACGTCGTCAACACCGCCTCGCGCCTTCAGGGCGCGGCGCCCGTGAACGGCGTCATCGTCGGGGCCGAGACGTATCGGTTGACCCGCGACGCGATCGTCTATGAGCCCCTCGACCCGGTGACGGCCAAGGGCAAGGCGGACGCAGTTGAGGTCTGGCTCGCGGTCGAGGCGTCGACGCCCGTGGGGGAGCGCCGCGCCAGCCGTGCGCCGCTCGTCGGCCGCACCCGCGAGCTCGACGTGCTGCGCGGGATCTGGGAGCGGACCGCGGCGGAGCGCAGGCCTCACCTCGTCACCGTGCTCGGCCAGGCGGGCGTCGGCAAGACGCGCCTTGCGACGGAGTTCTCCTCGAACGTCCAGGAGCTCGGCGGCCGGACGATCCGCGGCCGCTCGCTTCCGTACCGCGAGAGCAGCGCGTACTTCGCCTTCGCGCTGCAGGTGAAGCAGCTCTGCGGGATCTACGAGACCGACTCGCCGGAGGTCGCTCTCGGCAAGCTCCGCGAGCAGGTCGAGACGCTGGTCGGCTCGGGCTGCGGTGAGGTCGCCGAGCACCTGGCGATCCTGCTCGGCCTCGACCCCGAGCACTCGGTCGCCGATCGCGAGACGCTCTTCTTCTCCGTCCGAGTCTTCATCGAGGCGGTGGCGCGCGAGGGGCCGACGATGCTCGTCTTCGAGGACTTGCACTGGGCCGACTCGAGCCTGCTCGACCTGATCGAGCTCCTCGCGGCCCGCCTGCGCGACCTGCCGATCCTCATCCTGGCCCTCGCGCGGCCGGACTTGCTCGACGCGCGCCCAGGGTGGGGCGGCGGCCTTTCGCAGTACAGCGCGCTGCCGCTGGAGCCGCTCTCGGCCGACGAGTCGCGGGTGCTTGCCCGCCACCTGCTCGCCAACGGCGCGAGCGACGCGGTGGCGGAAAACGCCGAGGGGAACCCGCTCTTTATCGAGCAGCTCGCCGCGACGATGCTCGAAACCTCGACCGGCGGACGGATGTCGTTGCCGAACTCGATCCGCGGCCTGCTGGCGGCGCGGCTCGATGCGCTCCCGCAGGACGAGCGGTCGCTGCTGCTCGACGCGGCCGTCGTCGGCAAGACCTTCTGGCGCGGCGCGCTCGAGGCGATGGGCGACGGCGAGGAGCTCGCGGAGCGTCTCGCCGCGCTGGAGCGGCGCGACCTCGTCCGCCGCGACACGGTCTCGAGTTTCGAGGGCGACCAGCAGTACTCGTTCACGCACGTGATGATCCGCGACGCCGCCTACGACCTGCTGCCCCGGGCGCGGCGGCGGGAGCGGCACGCGCAAGTCGCGCAGTTCTTCGAGCAAGTGACCTCCGAAGTAGGCGAGGCGACGTCCGCGAAGGCGCGGCACTGGCGCGACGCCGGCGAGCCCGAGCGCGCGATCCAGCACTTCCTAGCCGCGGGCGGCCAGGCCGAGCGCGGCTGGGCCAAGGAGCAGGCGGTCATGCTCTACCGTGAGGCGCTCGAGCTTGTCGCGGACGGTGACGACGCGCGCAGGCGCGAGGTCACGGCGAAGCTCGCGGTCGCGCTCCAGGCGCACTACCACGTTCCGGACGCGCGGCTGCTCGGCCTCGGCGAGGGCTAGCCGGGGAAGTCGGCCGGGCTGACGTCCCCGGCGATCACCTGCAGCGACTCGATCTCGTGCTGCCCGAGCTTGCCGGAATGGTCGCGGATCGCCTGCTCGTCGGGCGCCGCGTAGACGCAGTACGTGCGGACGACGCCGTCGTCGTCGACGATCACGTGGCTGTGTTCCCACGTGATCTGCGGGAACTCCTCCTCGATCGTCACGCGCGACTTGCGCCCCACCTGTGGCATCGCGCTCTCGGCGACGTCGAATCTACGGACGACCAGGTACCTCGGCATCGTGGTGATCCTACGTTCTCAGGCCGCCGGTCGGATGTTCTGGTTCACGTGGAAGACGTTGCCGGGGTCGTACTCGGCCTTGATCGCGGCGAGCCTCGGGTAGTTCTCGCCGTAGGTCGCCTGCACGCGCTCCTGGCCCTCGTCCATGATCATGTTGAGGTAGGCGCCGCCCGAGGAGTACGGGTGCAGGGCCTCCGAGTAGTCGACCGCCCACGAGCGAATCGCCCCGGCGTTCGCCGGGTCGGGGTCGACGCCGACGATCACCTGTGCCCAGTTTGCGTCTCGCGACGCCCACGGCGTCTCGGTCGGGCCGACGCGGTGGACGGCGCCGTCGATCGGGTAGAAGTGCATCGTCGACTTCCACGTCGGCATGGCCGCCGCGAACTCGAGGTGGCGTTCGATCGCCTCGTCGGGTAGCTCCTTGAAGAAGTCGGCGCGCCAGTACCACTGGTCGCCGGGCGGGAAGATTGGGTCGAAGGCGCTCTGCAGCGCCGGCAGGGGCATCGGCTGGACGCCGTCGAGCAGCAGTCCGGGCTGCGAGCGCGCGTCGGCTAGGGCCGCGTCGGCTTCGTCCTCCGGGCCGGCCCAGCACCAGATCACGGCGGCGACCTTGCGGAGGTGGAGCTCGTCCGGGAACGGGGGTGCCGGTGGGACGCTGACGAAGGCGAAGAACCCGCCGAGCTGTTCCGGGGCGCTCAGGATGAACTCGCGGTACCAGCGCATGAGGTCGCCCGCCTGGTCGAGGTCCCAGAACATCGGGCCTGCGACCACGTTCGCGATCGGGTGCAGGCGCGACCTGATCGAGGTGACGACCCCGAAGTTGCCGCCGCCGCCGCGGATCGCCCAGTAGAGGTCGGCGTTCTCGGATTCGTCGGCGTTGACGACGCTCCCATCGGCCAGCACGACCTCTGCGCCCAGGATGTTGTCGATCGAGAGCCCGGCCCCACGGCTCAAGTGGCCGATCCCCCCGCCGAGCATCAGGCCGCCGGCGCCGGTCGAGGCGATGATGCCGGCCGGGGTCGCCAGCCCGTGCGCGTTCGTGGCCGCGTCGACGTCGCCGAGCTTGGCGCCGCCGCCGATCGTCACTGTCCTCGCGTCGGGGTCGACTTCGACCGCGTTCAACGCTGCGAGGTCGATCATCAGGCCGCCGTCGATGCTGCCGAGGCCGGCGCCGCTGTGGCCGCCGCCCCGAATCGCGAGCTCGAGGGCGTTCTCGCGACCGAAGTTCACCGCGGTAACGACGTCGTCGACGTCTGCGACCTGAGCGATCAGGGCCGGGCGCTTGTCGATCATCGCGTTGTAGAGCGCACGTGCCTCGTCGTAGCCGTCGTCATCCGGGCGAACGAGCGTCCCGTGCAGCTGCGACGCGAGGCGGTCCGCGTCGGGGGTGTCGGACATTCTCCACTCCTTCCAGTAGTGCTCGATCACGGGACGCGCGTACGACGGCGATTCTTCCCGAGCAGTCGTACGATGGACCGGTGGAGCGGTTTGACGCGATCGTCGTCGGCGCCGGCCCGGCAGGGTCGACCGCGGCGCTGCGGCTGGCGCGCGAAGGCGCGCGCGTGCTGCTCCTCGACCGCGAGCGCTTCCCGCGGGACAAGCCCTGCGGCGGCGGACTGACCTACCGGGCCGTGCGGCAGCTGCCCGTCTCGGTCGAGCCGGTCGTCGAGGACACCGTCCACTGCTTCGAGCTGGGCTTCCGCTACGGGCGCCGGTTCGAGCGGCGCAGCGAGTCGCCAGTCGTGTTGATGACGCAGCGCCGGCGGCTGGACGCGTTCCTCGCCGAGCAGGCGGCCGCCGTGGGGGCGGACTTCCGCGACGGTGTGCGCGCGACCGCGCTGGAGCAGGACGGCGACAGCGTCACCGTGCGCTTCGAGGGCTCGGCGGCGACCGCGCCCGTCGCGATCGGGGCGGACGGCGTGAACGGGCTCACCGCCCGAGCGGTCGGCCTGAACGGTTCGCGCTCGCACGGCGTCGCGCTCGAGGGGAACGTCGCTCATGTTCACGCGCGCGAGGACTACCGGGGGCGCGCCGTGGTCGAGCTCGGCGCCGTGCCCGGCGGCTACGCGTGGATCTTCCCGAAGGGCGACCACGTCAACGTCGGCGTCGGCGGCTGGGAGTCGGAGGGGCCAAGGCTGCGGGAGCACCTCGAACGCGCGTGCACCGGCTACGGCCTGCCGGCCGATCGGCTCGAGTCGCTGCGCGGCTACCGGCTGCCGATGCGCTTGGCCGGTGCGCGCTCGCGCTCCGGGCGCGTCCTCCTCGCCGGCGACGCGGCGGCGCTTGTCGACCCGCTCTCGGGCGACGGCATGTACGAGGCGTTCGTCAGCGCGCGCCTCGCCTCCGAGGCGGTGCTCTCCGGAGCTCTCGACGCCTACGAGCCGGCGCTCGAACGGGAGCTGGGCCGCACGCTCGCGGCGTCGTGGAAAGCGAAGTTCGCCCTCGAGCGCTTCCCGCGGCTCGTCTTCGGCGTCGCGCGGATGCCGCTCGTGTGGGGCTTCACATCGGCGTTCCTGCGTGGCGACCTCGCCCACCCAAGCGAGGCGACGGGCCTCGTGCGCGCACCGCTGCGGCTGGTCGACGCGCTCGGCCGCCGCTCAAGCGCCGCCGCGTAGCTGCCGATCAGCCCTCCGTGGACCTGAATGCGGTACTCGGCCGTGCCGTGGAACTCGGCGCGAGCGACATCCATCTCAAGCTCGGACAACCGCCGGTGCTCCGGCGCGACGGCGAACTCGGCCTGCTCCCCGACCACAAGCCGCTCTACGACAGCGACCTAGAGGCGACGCTCGCCCTGGTCGCGGACATGACGCCCGCGAAGCTGTCGCACTTCCACGAGACCGGCGAGCTCGACATCGCCTACACGGCGGACGGCCTCCCGCGCTTCCGCGTGAACGGCTACCGCCAGCGCGGCTCGATCTCGTTCGCCTTCCGTGTGATTCCGAAGGACGTCCCGGGTTTCGCGCAGCTGCGCCTGCCGAAGGGCGTCGAGCGCCTGGCCGGCGAGCACCGCGGCCTCGTCCTCGTCACCGGCGCGACCGGCTCTGGCAAGACGACGACGCTCGCGGCCGTAGTCGACCACATCAACCGCACGCGCCGGCAGCACATCGTGACGATCGAGGACCCGATCGAGATCCTCCACTCCGACCACGGCTGCATCGTCAACCAGCGCGAGGTCGGCCTCGACACCGACTCGTTCCTCGCGGCGATCCGCCGCGTCCTCCGCCAGGACCCCGACGTAATCCTGATCGGCGAGCTGCGCGACGCCGAGACGGCGGAAACCGCGCTCAAGGCCGCCGAATCGGGGCACCTCGTCTTCTCGACGCTTCACACGATCGACGCCGCCGAGACGATCGGCCGGCTGGTCGAGTTCTTCCCGGCCGACAAGCAGGAGCAGATCCGCTCGATCCTGGCCGGCGTCCTGCGCGGCGTGGTCAGCCAGCGGCTGCTGCCGCGCGTGCAGGGCGGCCGTGTCGCCGCCGTCGAGGTGATGGTGAACAACTCGCGCATCTCCGACCTGATCCGTGAGCGGAGGGCCGAGGAGATCACCGACGCGATCGCCGAGGGCCAGTTCTTCGACATGCAGACGTTCAGCCAGGCGCTGATCGAGCTCGTGGTCGCCGGTGAGGTCGACCGCGAGACGGCCGCGAACGCCGCCACGAACCGCCACGACTTCCTGGTCTCGCTCGACCAGGCGCTGAAGCGGCAGGCCGCCGGCGTCGAGACCGACCGCCCGGTCTCCGAGGCAGAGCCCGAGCCCCCGCCGCCCGCCGAGGGGCAGATGCCCGGGCTGCGGATCGCCGGCGCACAGGACGGCTGATGAAGCGTCTCATCGCTGCGGCCCTTGCGGCGCTCGCGCTCGCCGCTCCGGCAGGCGCCGACGTCTTCCGGATCGTCCCGACCGCTCCCGCGACCTCGACGGCGTTCCTGCCGAGCGCACAGGCGCCGAACGCGCCGGGCGCGGTGGTCGTGACGCCTGACCTGATGGTGCCGCCGCTCGTGCCGCAGACACGCAGCTACGACCAGCTGCTCGCGCTCTGGCAGCGGTTCGGTACCCAGTACGGCGTCCCGTGGCAGGTCCTCGCGGCGATCAACAAGGTCGAGTCGAACTTCGGCCGCAACATGGGCCCGAGCTCCGCCGGCGCGCTCGGCTGGATGCAGTTCATGCCGTCGACCTGGGAGCGCTGGGGTGTGGACGCGAACGGCGACGGCGTCGCCGACCCCTGGAGCCCGGACGACGCGATCGCCGCAGCCGCGCGGTACCTCGCGGCCTCCGGCGGCGCGACGGACATCTCGCGCGCGGTCTTCTCGTACAACCACGCCCAGTGGTACGTCGACGAGGTGATGCAGCTCGCGCAGCTGTTCGGCAACGGCGGCGTCGACGCGACCTTCAGCCTCGACCGCATGCAGGTCTCGCTCGACCATGCGCGCGAGGCGGTCGTCCAGGCGAACCAGAAGCTGCTGCGGGCCGAGCGCGACCTGCGGGCGCTGACCCGCAGTGAGAGCGCGCTACGGCGGCACCAAGCCTCGTCGCCGCTGCTCTCCGACCAGCTCTCGCTCGACCGGCGCGCCACCCAGCTCGGCGTCCAGCGCGCCGCCGCGCAATCGCGTGTGGACGCCCTTCGCGGCACGCTCGAGCAGGCACAGAGCGACCTCTCGCTCGCGAAGGACCGGTCGCTCGCGTCGTCGTTCGCGCCGGCGGCGGGCTCGCTGCTCGCGGCGCCGGCCTACGACGGGCAGTACGTCTTCCCGGTCGGCGGCGGGCCGTCGCTCGTCTCGGTCTCGCACCACCACCACGACTATCCGGCCGCCGACATCGCCGCGCCCGAGGGAACGCCGGTCTACGCGCTGGCCGACGCCACCGTCGTCCGCTCGTGGAGCTATCCCGACCCGCGCTGCGGCATCGGCCTCACGATCGACACCGCCGACGGCCAGGAGTGGACGTACTGCCACCTCTCCTACCTCGACCCGACGGTCACGGCGGGTGCGCAGCTTCCGGCCGGCACCGAGGTCGGCCTCGTCGGGATGACCGGCGACGCGACCGGCCCTCACCTTCACCTCCAGCTTGACCCGTCGACGTCGTACCCGCAGCTGCAGCCGTGGTTCCAGCGCTTCGCCGGCATCGCCTTCCGCTGGCAGGACGCCGGCCCGAGCGACCAGGTCGCGCAGCCGGGAACGGGCCCGGTCTTCGCCGTCGTCCCCCAGCAACCGGAGAAATCGAGTGGGTCAGTCGTCCTGTTCACCCGCTAAAGGGGAGCGCTCACAGAAAAGCCCGCATTAGCAGGGCTTTCCTTCGCGCTCAGGCCGACGAAACTTGCTTGGGTCGCGCTTCGCGGTTTGCTCCCGACGTTGCGTCGCGGTCGCGTGGAGGGCCACCGTGCCAGTCGAGACACAGAGCCGTCGCGTCGTCACGTAGCACGCCGCGGTTTGCCTGGAGGACAGCCTGGGTGAGGTGCTGCACCGCCTCGCGGGGATGCATGTTGAGGCCGGCGGTCAGGATGGCGGCGATGTTCAGCCGCTCGGCGTCGCGCTCCAGCATGCCGTCGGTGACGAATATCAGCCGGTCTCCCAGCTCCAACTCCAGCGCTTGAACCCGATAGCCGCCTCCGGCCTGCAGCCCGAACGGGCGGTCGGCCTTCAAATCAAGCTGCGCGACTTGCCCTCCTCGCAGCCGGAACGGCGGCGGATGGCCGGCATTGACGATGCCCGCCGTCGCAGCGGCGAGGTCGATCCGAACAACCAGGCCCGTAACGAACTGGCTCTCGCCCGCCTGCTCGGCCAGCGCATCATTCGCCAGCCTCGCCTGCTCGGCCAGCTCGACGCCCCGCCGGCGGGCGTTTCGTAGCCCTCCGACCAGCACGGTGGCCAACAGCGCGGCGTCCATCGTGTGGCCCATCGCGTCGGTCATCGACAGATGGAGCGCGTCTCGGTCGAGCGAAAAATCGAAGGTGTCACCGCCGATCTCACCCGCCGGTTGCAGCCAGGCCGCAAGTGTGAACTGCCCGGCCTCGCACGTGAAGGCTCCGGGCAACAGCCGATGCTGAATCTCTGCCGCCAGGGACAACGGAACCGAGCGCTGTCCCCACTCGAAGAGATCGGTGTAGCGGCGGTTTGCAATCACGACGTACGCCAAAAAGTGCGCTGCCTGAGCGACATCGGCCACCGTCTGTTCAGGTGGGAAATCATCCAGCAGGAGCTCCAGAACGCCGACCGCTTCACCGCGGCTCGTCACCGGAGCGAACAACCGAGCGCCGCCCTCCTCGTCGATCATCTCGACGACCTGGGCGGCAAGGGCCCGGCCGTGCGGCGTCCCGACCAATGGCACACGCTCCGCGGTCTCCTTCCCCTGCAGGCGCCCTTTCCCCCCTGCGTGGCCCAGGCGGATCAGCGACTGCCCGCTGAAGTCGGCGATCAAGAAGCTGACCTCGCGGGCATCGATCGCCTCGGCCAGCGCGCCGGCCAGCACATCGGCCGCCGCGATGGGCGGGGCCGCCTCGACCGCGGCCAGCAATGAATTCAAGTTCAACGGGAAGTGCCGATTCTCACCCATGCCGACTAACCTAACGCGATTGTTTGTCGGCACCACCAACCCCTCGCCGTAGAGGCGGGCGCTCCCATGGGAATGGCCCTGCCTGAGACCAGGCGCAACTAGGCGTAACCGTTCGGGCCGTTTCACCCGGTAGGGGGATGACATTGCGGCGGCTCGCTGCCGAAGGGTGAGCATGGCGTTCCGGCTCGCCACGCTCTTGCCGCGCGCGGTCATCGTGGCCGTCGTGTGGGTTCTCGGCACCGCGGCGTTCACCCTCGCGGCCGACAACACGATCGTCGGCTCCTCCAACCCCAAGGCGTCGGCGACGCCGGCCGACCAGCCCGAGCTGATCGTCCCGTCGGTCTCCGGGCAGGCGTACGTCTTCGCGAAGGGCATCCTCGAGGACTCCGGCTTCGCGTGGCACGTGGCCGGGTCCGTGCACGGCTACTCGTCCAACCGGGTCGTCACCCAGAGCCCCGCCGCGGGGACGCGCGTCGTCGACACCGGCGCGCCGACCGTCACGCTACGGCTCGTGCGCGGGCCGTACGACCAGCTGGGCCAGCCCGCCGACAACTCTCCGTACGGCGGCACGGCGATCCGGCTCGCCGGCCTCGCCTCGGTCACGACCCCGGCCGCCAAGCCCAAAACGACGCCCAAGGCCAAGCCGGCGGTCAAGCCGAAGACCAAGCCCGCCGCGAAGCCGAAGGCAAAGCCCGCCGCGAAGCCGACGGCCAAGCCCGCTGCCAGGCCACCCGCGTTTACGGACAAGGGCGCGCCCAAGGAACCGCTCGACGAGATGCCGCTGACGCAGCGCGCCCAGCGCCTCGAGCAGTGGGTCGCCCGCAAGCCGAAGACGCCCGCGAACATCCAGCACTGGCTCTACCAGCACGCGTGGATCGTCACTGGCGCTAAGTTCGGCTGGTGGCACGGCGCCGACGCGCTGGAGACGCTGATCCGCGTCGACCAGCACGTGGAGCGCGAGTGGGGGATCGGCGCGAAGAGCGAGGCCGTCGCCCGCGCGGCGCTGGCCCAGGTCCGCCGCCGGTCGCAATGAGCCGCCTCCGCTCCGAGCGTGGCTACACGCTCGTCGAGATGCTGACGGTGCTCGTGATCATGGGCGTCGTGATGGGCGGCCTGACGACGGTCTTCGTCTCGGCCACGAACTCCGAGGCGGACATGAACAACCGCTTCCAGGCGCAGCTGAACGCGCGGCTGGCGCTCGACAAGATGCGCCGTGAGATCCACTGCGCGAGCGTCGCCACGCCGACCGGCGTGAGCTCGTCGATCACGATCACGCTCCCGTCGTACTGCAAGACCGGCAGCGGCTCGATCACCTGGTGCACGCGCAGCGTCTCGACCAACCGCTACGCGCTCTACCGCGTGGCCGGCACGACGTGCTCGGGCGGCGTGCTGTGGGCCGACTACCTGACACCATCGTCGTCCGCGTCCGTCTGCAGCGGTGCGCTCTGCATCTTCAACTACGCCGCGCAGTCGACCACGTCGCTGGCGAAGCTCAGCGTTGACTTTCCGGTCAACCTCAAGCCGGCCAAGACGGTCGAGCTGTACGAGCTCCAGGACGCGATCGTCCTGCGCAACAGCAGCCGCTCCTGATACCCGTTCGAGGGACGCGGAAGCGGCTCCGCATGCCGATCCTGAGGCCATGCGGCGGCGATGGCCAGGGCGACGCGTGCGGGTCGAATCGGAGCGCGGGATCGCGCTCGTGATGGCGATCGGGATCATGGCCGTGCTCGGCATCGTCGGCGTAACGGTGGCGTCCTATTCGACGTCGGCGACGACGGAGTCGAACCAGACCCAGGCGCGGACGAGCGCTTTCGCGCTGGCGGAGGGCGGGATCAACAACATCATGGCGATCCTCGACCTGCCGACGAACAACGCACTCGACCCCGACGTGCTCCCGAAGTGCACGACGAACAGCACCAAGTACTCCGACCCGAGCGCGTCGAGGACGTCCACGTCGACCTGGCTTCACTCCACCATCAGCGGCGGCACCGTCGACTACTGCGGCACGCTCATCCGCTCGCAGGCGCTGTGGTACGTCACCGCGATCGGCAACATGCGGAACCCGAACAGCTCGAATTCGACCGTCACCAAGACGCTCGAGGCGACCGTCACGGTCACGCCGAGCCTCACGCAGCCCCTGAACAACCCGGTCTGGGACTACCTCTACGCCGGCCACACCGGCAGCGCTTGCGACCAGACCCTCAGCAACAACATCAGCGGCGCGTCGCGGATGTACGTCGCGGGCAACCTCTGCCTGAGCCCGAACGTGAATCTCGCCCAGTCGTCGGTGATCGTCGGCGGGAACGTCGACGTCTCGAACAACGCCTCGATCGGCGCGAACACGAGCATGAGCACGCGCGTCGAGACCTACGTCGGCGGCAACTGCCGCTACACGAACAGCGGCGCGTGGACGGCATGCAGCGGCAACCAGGACGCGAACCACATCTACAGCAAGCTCTCGGACGGGACGACGATCGGCGTGAACCACACGGCGCCCGTGATCGCGCCTCCGGCTGCCGATTTCGCCACGTGGTACGAGAACTCGATTCCCGGCCCTTCCCAGACGTGCACGACCTCCAGCGGCACGATTCCGACGTTCGACACCAACTACCCGAGCCGTGACAACAGCGTCTCGGGCATCGCCGACCTGACGCCGGGGAGCTCGTACTACTGCCGGGTCGGCCAGGGCGCGAACACCACGCTCGTCGGCGCGGTCAACGCGACGCAGACGACGATCACCGTCAACTCCGCCGCGGGGTTCCCCACGACCTCGTCGTTCAGGATCCGGATCGACGACGAGTACATGGACGTCACGGGCGGCTTCGGCACGACGACGTGGACGGTGACCCGCGGCGTCAACAGCAGCACCGCTGCCTCGCACGTTACGTCGCAGAGCGTGGACTGGTCGACTCCGCCGAGCGGGCTGCTCGCGTGGAACGCGACGACGAAGACGCTTACGGTGAGCGGCACCATCTACATCGACGGCAGCGCGAAGATCTCGAATGGGTCCGTGAACAGCTACAACGGCTACGGGACGATCTACCTGTCGGGGACGTTCCTCGTTGGCGGCTCGATGTGCGCCGCGATCGCTGTCGGTGGGGGATGCAACTTCGCCGGCTGGAACCCCGACAAGGACCTGCTGATGGTCGTCGCCAACGGCAGCGGCGGCCAGGTCAACCCTGGCGACAGCATCGAGATGTCCAACAACTTCAGCTACCAGGGTGGTCTCTACGGAACGAACGCGGTCGAGTTCGGAAACAACGACAACGTCGACGGCCCGATCGTCGGCAGCCAGATCCTCCTCTCCAACAATCTGACGACGAACGCGTTCCCGCTCATCACGGTCGTGCCCGTCGGGATGCCGTCGAACGCCGCTGTCTACGCGCAGCCGAACCCGCCGCAGGGCTTCTCCGGCTGAGTCCGGCCTCCACTC
>Ga0247684_1000177_pt1 | contig 12868 bp, 9 predicted proteins | sample CNK25_metaG_FD_190129 | JGI IMG/M metagenome (GOLD analysis project Ga0247684, IMG submission 190129) | Soil microbial communities from Purdue University Martell Research Forest, Indiana, United States - CNK25 | ecosystem: Environmental > Terrestrial > Soil > Temperate forest > Bulk soil | place... | reverse complement strand
CTGGAGGCGGTGCTCGACCTTCCTCAGGAACACATAGGCCGCGCCGAGCTCGCTCACCGCCTGGGCCGGAAGCAGGTTCCTTTCGCCGAGGAGCTGGAGCACGCGCAGCGTCTTGCGCTCGGTGAGCGCGGGATCGCGCCCGCCGCGCGCGAGCTGCAGCGCCTGGGCCACGAACTCGATCTCGCGGATTCCGCCGGGGCCGAGCTTCACGTGATCGGCGAGCTCGCGGCGCGCCACTTCGCGCCGCACCTCCGCGTGGAGCTGGCGCATGGCAGCGAGCGTCGCGTAGTCGAGGTATTTCCGGTAAACGAACGGCCGCACCAGCCTGAAGAGATCTTCTTGTTTACTGCCAGTAAGCGCGCGCGCCTTGATCCAGGCGTAGCGCTCCCATTCGCGGCCCTGGGTGATGAAATAGGTCTCCAGGAAATCGAGGCTGCAGGCGAGCGGGCCCGAGTCGCCGTACGGTCGAAGGCGCATGTCGACGCGGAACGCAAAGCCGTCCGCGGTCGCCGCTGCGAGCAGGCGGATGAGCCTGCGGCCGGCGTGCTCCCAGCGCTCCTGGTCGTCGAGGCCGCCGGTGTGCACGAACACGAGGTCGATGTCGGACGAGACGTTGAGCTCGCGTCCGCCGAGCTTGCCCATGGCGACGACGATGAGCGCCTTCTCCTGCAGCGCCGCCGCGATGCTGAGCTCGGCGAGCTCGCTCATGGTGCCGCACACCTCGTCGAGGTCGGCGAGGCCGCAGAGGTCGCGCGCCATGACCCGCAGCAGCACTCGGCTGCGCAGCCGGCGCAGTCGGCGCATTAAAGCGGCTTCGTCGTCTGCAGCCGCGCCCTCGAGCGCGGCGGCCATTTCCTCGCGTGTGAAAGCTCCTGGCAAGGAAAGTTCCCGCGCCAGCTCCGGATGCGCTTCGAGCACGCGCGAGGCGTAGCGCGAATCGGCCAGTTTGCGAATCGAATCCGACATTTGGGGATTAGAATGGCGCGTGAGCGCCCATTCCACCATGAAGCGGCTCGGCCGTGCGGTCGAGGTTCTCGCGTGGGCGGTGTTTTTCGTCCTCGCGGCGCTCGTGCTGGCGGTGCGCTTCTGGCTCCTGCCCGACATCGAACGCTACCGCGAGGAGATCGTCGGCGCGGTTTCGGCGGCGGTGGGACAGCCGGTGCGCATCGGCGGCCTCAGCGCGGGCTGGTACGGCCTCAACCCGCACATCCACCTGCGCGACGTGCGCATCTTCGATCGCGCCGGCCGCGAGGCGCTCACGCTGCCCTCGATCGACAACCAGCTCGCGTGGAGCTCGCTGCTGCAGGGAAAGCTCAAGCTCCATTCGCTCGCGATCGACAAGCTCCGGCTGCAGGTGCGCCGCGACGCCGAGGGCGCGCTGTACGTCGCGGGCATCAAGCTCGGCGAGCGCGACGGCGGCTTCGCCCGCTGGCTGCTCGCGCAGGACGAGATCGTGCTGCGCGACGCGCAGATCGAGTGGCACGACGAGCTGCGCGGCGCGCCGCCGCTCGAGCTGAGCGCGGTGAACCTGAGGCTGCGCAATGCCGGCGAGCGCCATGCGATCGGGCTGTCCGCGCGACCCCCGGCCGAGCTCGGCGCGACCCTGGAGCTGCGCGCCATGCTGCAGGGCACCGAGCTCGCGGATCCGGCGGCCTGGAAGGGACGGCTCTACGCCGAGCTCGGCTATACCGACCTGGCCGCCTGGCGCACGTGGATCGACTACCCGTGGCGCATCGACCAGGGACAGGGCGCCCTGCGCGCATGGCTGACGTTCGAAGCGGGCGAGGTGCGTCGGGCGACGGCCGACCTGGCGCTCTCGGACGTTGCCGCGCGCTTCGATGAGGCGCTCTCGCCGCTGCGGCTGGCATCGCTGCGCGGGCGGCTGCAGGGCTCGTCGGACAATGGCCGCTACTACGTCGCCGCGCGCGACCTCGCTATCGGCATCGAGGACGGGACGGTGGTGGCGCCGAGCGACTTCGACGTCACCTGGACCGCGGGGAGCAGCGGCGGCGGGACGCTCGCCGCGGCCGCGATCGAGCTCGAGCCGCTCGCGCGGCTTGCCGCCTCGCTGCCGCTGCCCGAGCGGGTCCGCACGGTCCTCGCCGAGGTCAAGCCGCGCGGACGCCTCGCGGATGCTCGCGTGGAGTGGCGCGGCGAGCCGCAGGCGCCGGCGGGCTTCACGGCGCGCGCCAAGTTCGTCGACCTGGCGGCCGAGGCGGTCGACGCGCTGCCCGGATTTGCCGGCATCACCGGGAGCATCGACGCCACCGAATCGAGCGCGCGGGTGGTCCTCGCCACGAGAAAAGGCGAGCTGCAGCTGCCGCGCGTGTTTCCCGAGCCGCGCATCGCGCTCGACTTCCTCGACGGGCTGGTCGAGTGGGAGCGCCGGGGCGATGCCGGCATCGCGCTGCGCATCGAGTCGCTCGCGTTCTCCAACGCGGACGTCAGCGGCAACGCGCACGGGACCTACGTGGCCGCGGCGGGCGCCCCGGGCGTCATCGACCTTTCGGCGCAATTCAACCGCGCCGACGCCCTCCAGCTCGCGCGCTATCTGCCGCACGCGCGCCTGATGGGCGGGGAGAAGACGCGCGACTGGCTGGTGCAGGGCGTGCGCGCGGGCCAATCGAGCGATGTGCGTGTCCGCATTCGCGGCGACCTGCGCGAGTTTCCGTTCACCGATCCGGCCCGTGGCCACTTCAGCGTGGCGGCGCGCATCGAGCGCGGGGTCCTGCAGTACGCCGACGGCTGGCCGCGCATCGAGGACATCCAGGGCGAGCTGCTCTTCGAGGGCGAGCGCATGCAAATCGCCGGAAAGAGCGGCAGCATCCTCGGCGTGGCGCTCGCCAATGTCGAGGTGGCCATTCCCAGGCTGCGCGACCCGAGCCCGCTTCTCGAGGTGAACGGGGACGCGCGCGGCGCCACGGCGGATTTCCTGAGATTCATCGAGTCGAGCCCGGTGCGCCGCATGACCGCCGGCTTCACCGCGCCGATGAGCGCGAGCGGCCAGGGGAAGCTGCGCCTGAGGCTCGAGCTGCCGCTGAAGGACCTGCCGAGCGCGCGCGTCGGCGGCGAATACGAGTTCGAAGGCAACGAGCTGATCGTGGGCGCTCAGCTGCCGCCGATCGAAGGGGCTGCCGGCAAGGTGGCGTTCACCGAGTCCACGCTCGCGGTGCGCGATGTCCAGGGCCGGCTTTTCGGCGGCCCGGTCGCGATCAGCGGCGGCACGCAGCGCGACGGAACCGTGCAGGTCGTGGCGCGCGGCGATGCGACGCTCGCCGGAACGCGCGCGCTCTTCGATCATCCGTGGCGGCGGTTCTTCGCCGGGCAGGCGCCCTACGTCGCGACGGTCAACATCGCGAAGGGCCGCCAGCAGGTGCTGCTGCAGTCGTCGCTGCAGGGCGTGACGAGCGCGCTACCCGCGCCGTTCTCGAAGAGAGCCGATGAGGCGCTGCCGCTGCAGCTCGAGCTCGCTCCCGACGAGCACCTGAAAATCAAGCTTGGCCGCGTGCTCGCGGCCGAGCTGGTGCGGCGCCGTCAGGGCGAAGCGCTCGTCGTGCAGCGCGCCGGCGTTTCGCTCAGTCCGTCGGGGAATGCGCCGCTGCGCCTGCCGGAGCGCTCCGGCACGCTGGTCTACGGCTCGCTGCCCGCGCTCGACGTCGACAAGTGGCTGCCGCTGTTCGGCGCCCCGGACGCCCCCGTGGACGCGAGCGCGCTCGACGTGCAGATCGGCCAGCTCGACCTTTACGGCAAGCGGCTGAACGACGTCAGCCTGCGCGCGGGTGCGGATGCCGCCGGCTGGGCGGCGACCATCGCTTCGCAGGAGATCGCGGGCGAGCTTTCCTACCGCAAGGACGGCGGCGGCAGGCTGCTCGCGCGCCTCACGCGTTTTCTCAGTCCGCAGGCGTATCCGGGTGCGCCCGAGCGCGGCACGCTCGAGCCGAAGGACGTGCCGACCCTCGACCTGGTCGCCGAGCGCTTCAGCCTGCGCGGCAAGGAGCTCGGCCGGATCGAGATCCAGGGCGGCCGCACGGGCGAGGACTGGCGCATCGACAAGCTCGCGATGACCAACGCCGATGCGACGCTCGCCGCCACCGGCTTGTGGCGCGGCGGCGCGCCGGCGCGCAGCCAGCTCGACTTCGAGCTGAACGCGAGCGACGCGGGTCAGTTCCTCGCGCGCGTGGGCTACCCGAACCTGGTCAAGGGCGGCAAGACCAAGTTCAGAGGCAACCTTGCCTGGAACGGCGACCCCTCCTCCATCGACTACCCGAGCCTGAGCGGCAGCGTGAAGCTCGAGTCGTTTTCCGGCCAGTTCCTCGAGATCGAGCCCGGCATCGGCAAGCTGATCTCGCTCATGAGCCTGCAGGCGCTGCCGCGGCGCATCGCGCTCGACTTTCGCGACGTGTTCTCCAAGGGCTTCGGCTTCGACGACATCTTCGCCGCCGCCCAGGTCGATTCCGGCGTCATGACGGTGAAGGATTTTCGCATGCGCGGCTCCTCGGCGCAGGTGCAGATGAGCGGCGAGGTGGACCTCGCGCAGGAAACCCAGAACGTGCGCGTGCGCGTGGTGCCGAGCCTGGGCGACTCGGCGTCGCTCGCGATCGCGCTGGTCAACCCGCTGCTCGCCATCCCGGCGGCGATCGCGCAGAAGATCCTCAAGGATCCGCTCGGCCACATCTTCGCCTTCGAGTACTCGGTGACCGGCGGCTGGAGCGACCCCAAGGTGGCGAAGCTGGGCATCGAGGCGCGCGAGCTCGCCCCGCAGGAAGGGGGCGTGCAGTGAAGACGCGCGTCGCCGCCATCCAGATGGTTTCGGCGGCGGAGGTGGCGGCGAATCTCGCCGCGGCCGAACGCCTGATCGCCGAGGCGGCGGCGCAGGGCGCGCGCCTCGCCGCCCTGCCGGAGAACTTCTACCTCATCGGCCGCCACGAGGGCGACAAGGTGAAGGTCCGCGAGCGCGACGGCGGGGGGCCGATCCAGGAGTTCCTCGCCGCAGCCGCGCGGCGGCACGGGCTGTGGCTGCTCGGCGGGACGGTCCCGCTCGAGTGCGCGGACGCCGGCCGGATCCTGAGCGCGTCGCTCCTCTATGACGACGCCGGACGGCGCGTCGCGCGCTACGACAAGATGCACCTTTTCCGCTTCGACGGCTCCGGCGACGAGCGCTACGACGAGGCGCGCACGCTCGAGCCCGGAACGGCGCCCGTAGCGCTGTCGAGCCCGTTCGGGCGGCTCGCGCTCTCCGTTTGCTACGATGTGCGCTTTCCCGAGCTGTATCGATCGCTCGGCGAGTTCGACCTCATGTTCGTGCCCTCGGCCTTCACCGTGCCCACCGGTCAGGCGCACTGGGAAATCCTGCTGCGCGCGCGCGCGGTCGAAAACCAGGCCTACGTCATCGCTCCGGCGCAGGGCGGCCGGCACGAGAGCGGCCGCCGAACCTACGGCCACACGATGATCATCGATCCATGGGGCGAAGTGCTGGCGGCCCGGCCCGAAGGCGAGGGCGTGGTGCTTGCCGACATCGACAGCGCCAGGCTGCGCGAAGTGCGCGGCGCGCTGCCCGCCCTCGTCAACAGGAGACTGAGTTGAACCTCGACACCGCGAAAACGACGCTGCTCGCGCCCTACGACCTCGAAACCGGCAAGCTCGAGCGCGTGTTCGGCACGCTCGCCGCGCACAAGGTCGACTACGCGGACCTCTATTTCCAGTACTCGCGCTACGAGGGCTGGAGCCTCGAGGAAGGCATCGTCAAGTCGGGCAGCTTCAATATCGAGCAGGGCGTCGGCGTGCGCGCGGTGTCGGGCGAGAAGACGGCCTTCGCCTATTCGGACGAAATCAGCTTCGACGCCTTGCAGGACGCGGCCAAGGCGACCCGTGCCATCGCTTCAGCTGGACAAAGCAGGAAGACCCGGGCCGGGAAGCGATCGATTCCGGTTGCGCTGTACCGCGCGCTCGACCCGGTGGCCTCGCTCGATTCGTCGCAGAAGGTGACGCTGCTCGAGAGGCTCGAGCGCAAGTGCCGCGCGCTCGACCCGCGCATCACGCAGGTCATCGCGAGCCTCGGCGGCGAGTACGAGGTGGTGCTCATCGCGCGCGCCGACGGCACGCTCGCCGCCGACGTCCGCCCGCTGGTCCGCCTGTCGGTGCAGGTGATCGCGGAAGCGAACGGACGGCGCGAGAGCGGCTCGGGCGGCGGCGGCGGCCGCACCGACTACGCGCACTTCACCGACGCGGTGCTCGACGAATACGCCCGACATGCGGTGTCGCAAGCGCTCGTCAACCTCGAGGCGCGCCCGGCGCCCGCGGGCACGATGACCGTGGTGCTCGGCCCGGGTTGGCCCGGGGTGCTCCTGCACGAGGCGGTGGGCCACGGCCTCGAAGGCGATTTCAACCGCAAGGGCAGCTCCGCGTTCTCCGGGCGCCTGGGCCAGCGCGTGGCGTCTCCCGGCGTCACCGTGGTGGACGACGGCACCCTGCCCGGACGGCGCGGCTCGCTCACGATCGATGACGAGGGCAACCCCACCCAGCGAAACGTGCTCATCGAGGACGGCGTGCTGCGCGGCTACCTGCAGGACAGCCTGAATGCGCGCCTCATGAAGATGCCGCTCACCGGCAACGGCCGCCGCGAGTCGTTCGCGCACCTCACGCTGCCGCGCATGACCAACACCTACATGCTGGCGGGCTCGCACGACCCGAAGGAGATCATCGCCAGCGTGAAGAAGGGTCTCTACGCGACCAACTTCGGCGGCGGCCAGGTCGACATCACCAACGGCAAGTTCGTGTTCTCCGCGGCCGAGGCCTACCTCATCGAGAACGGAAAAGTCACCCACCCCGTGAAGGGCGCGACCCTGATCGGCAACGGTCCCGACGCTCTGACCCGCGTCAGCATGATCGGCAACGACCTCGCGCTCGACACCGGCATCGGCACCTGCGGCAAGGAGGGCCAGAGTGTGCCGGTAGGCGTCGGGCAGCCCACGTTGAAGATCGACGGCCTCACCGTCGGGGGAACTGCATAAAGGCAGGTGGAACGGCGTGACGCCAGACGATCTAGCTTTTCAGATTCACGATGAGTCTTTAATAGGCTTGCCGCCCGACTATTCGCTCGTCGCGATGGAGGTCGTGCGCGCCCTGGTCCGGCGCAAGGCGAAAGGGCTCCGGCTTCTCGGCGTGCCGCAGCTCGGGTTGTGCGCGGATCTCCTCATCGGCGCGGGCTGCGTCGCCGAGATCGAGACCAGCGCGGTGACGCTCGGCGAGGCGGGCCTCGCGCCGCGCTTCACCGAGGCGGCCGAGAAAGGCGAGATCGTGGTGCGCGACGCCACCTGCCCGGCGGTCCACACCGCGCTCCAGGCGACCGAGAAAGGCGTGCCCTTCATGCCCCTGCGCGGCGTGCTCGGTTCCGATCTTCTGAAGTTGCGTCCCGACTGGAAGGTCTCCCAAAACCCTTTCAATGGAAAGCAGGACCCGATCCTGTATATCCCTGCGGTTTCGCCCGACGTGGCCCTCTTCCATGCGCGCTGGGCGGACGAGGCGGGCAATGTCTGGATCGGCCGGCGCCGGGAGCTCGCCACCATCGCGCACGCGGCGAAGCGCTGCTTCGTCACCTACGAGGAGAAGCGCCCCGGCGACATGCTCGAGGACGAGATTCTCGCCCCCGGCGTGCTGGGCGCGGTCTACGTCACCGCGGCGGCGCAGGCACGGCGCGGCGCATGGCCGCTCGGTGTGCCGGAGGTCTACGATATCGACGACGCCCATCTCGCGCGCTACGCGAAGCTCGCGAAGACGCGCGAAGGCTTCGGACGCTACCTCGACGAGTTTGTCCTCAGGCCGGTCGCGGCCTGAACCCGTAAAGCGTTTGCGGATTGGCGACGAGGATGCGGTTGCGCGTCGCCGCGTCGGGCGCCCACTCCGCGAGCAGGTCGAAGAGAAACGCGTCGTCCGGCTTGTTTTCATTGCGCTCGGTCGGATGCGGCCAGTCGCTGCCCCACACCAGCCGCTCCGGCGCCGCGGCGACCCAGGCGCGCGCGGTGCGCGTCGCTTCCGGGTAGGGCGGGCCGGACTTGCTGTTCGAGTAGGCGCCCGAGAGCTTCACCCAGGTGCGGCCCTTGTCGACGAGGCCGCGCAGGACGGCGTGCGAGGCGTGGTCGATTCCCGCCGGCAGCGTCGGGTTGCCGAGGTGGTCGAACACCATCTGCGTCGGCAGCCGGCGGAAGAGGTCGGCGAGCTCCACCACCTGCGCGCCCTCGACGTTGAACTGGATGTGCCAGCCCTGCTCGACTATGCGCTTCGCGAGCGGCTCGATCATGTCCACCTTCACCACCGCGGTGGCGGGGTCGCCGAGGGTGAAGCGGATGCCGCGGATGCCGCCGGCGTCCAGCGCTTTCAGCTCGGCATCGGTGACGCTCGGGTGCAGCACCGCCACGCCGCGCGCATCCGCGCCGAGCTGCGCGATAGCGTCGAGCGTCACGCGGTTGTCGATCGCGTAGTTGCGCGGCTGGACGACCACGGTGCGGGTGGTACCGATGCGTTTCTGCAGCTCGCGGTAATGCGCGACGGTGGCGTCCGAAGGCGGCATGCGCTTGCTCGGCGGCATCGGAAAGCGCGCGGGATCGTAGATGTGCATGTGGCAGTCGCAGGCGTTGGCCGGAGCTTTGAGCTTCGGCGGCGCGGTACCCGACGAGTTCGACACTGCCTGCGCGCGGCCCGGCCGGATGCCGGAGGTGGTTGCGAGCGCGGCGAGCGACGCGCCCTTGATGAACGTTCGGCGTGCGATCATGCGGGCCTCCGTGAGCGACGAGAATCGCCCCGCCATTGCACCATACGCGCGCGAGGAATTGCTAGCCTGCGTGATCGCGCGCCTCATCGCGCAATTGGGAAATGAGGCGCGCCACGTCGCCGTCGGCGCGGCGTCGCCGATCCCCGCCGCCGGGGCGCTACTGCTCAAGCAGAAAAGACCCGAGCTGCGGCTCTCCTTCCTGCACAAGCGCCGGGGCAACCCGTTCACGGACGGCTCGCGCGAGCTGTTCGACCTCGCGGGCCAGGGGCGCATCGACGTCTTCTTCCTCGGTGGGGCGCAGATCGACGGCGAGGCGAACATCAACCTGGTGCGCGCAGAGGGACGCCGCTTCCCCGGCTCCTTCGGCTCTGCCTTCATGTATTCGGTGGTGAGGAACGTGATCCTCTTCCGCGAGGAGCATTCGAGGCGCGTGCTGGTGCCGAAGGTCGAGTTCATCTCGGCCACCGGCAACCCGGCGGCGCTCCTGACGGGCAAGGCGCTCTTCTCGTGGCAGCGGGAGAAGCGCCGCTTCCGGCTGGAAAGCGTGCACGAGCCGGGCGACATCGGTCCCCACACCGGGTTTTCGTACGATTCCCCGCCCGCAGTCCCCCTCACGCCCGATCCCAGTCCTGGGGACCTCGATCTACTACGCGGCCCGATAGCGAAAGAGATGGCGGCGAACTACCCCGATTTCGCTAAACGCGTCTGGGGAATAAACTAGGGTTATGAACGCACCCGAGAAGGTCAAGCAGTACGACCGCGACGCGCATATCGTAGGCAACATCGTCCACCTCGAGCACTTCAACGTGGTGGTCGACGACCAGCGGCTTGCGACGCTCTTCTACATCACCGGCATCGGCGGGACGCGCGACCCGTATCTCTTCACCGGCCTGGACAACATGTGGGTCAACTTCGGGCGCACCCAGTGCCACCTGCCAAGCCGGGGCTCGAAGCCCGAGGTGCTGCGCGGCACGATCGGCTTTGTCGTGCCGAGCCTTGAGGACCTCAAAAAGCGCTTCGAGCACGCCGGCCGGGAGATGAAGCGCGTCGTGCCGGAAAGAGAAACGAAGTTCTCCTGGCGGGAAAAGGATGGGGTGATCGAGGCCACGTGCCCATGGGGTAATCGCGTGCGCTGCCACGCGCCTTCTCCCGAGTTCGGCAATACCGAGCTCGGGATCGTTTACGTCGACTTCGACGTGCCGGAGGGCACGGCCGACGGCATCGCCCGGTTCTACAAGGAAGTCATCAAGGCCCCTTCGGAAGCGAAAAGCGGGCGCGCCAGGGTGAGCGTCGGGCGCAACCAGCGGCTGTATTTCACCGAGACCTCCAAGCCGCTGCCGGAGTACGACAACCACCACATCCAGGTCTACATCGCCGACTTCGCCTCGCCCTACCACTGGCTGAAGGAGCGCGACCTGATCACGATGGAGACCGACGCCGACGAGTGGCGTTTCCAGTGGATCGTCGATCCGAAAGACAGCCGAAAGCTTTTTCAGATCGAGCACGAGGTGCGCAGCATGCGCCACCGGCTCTTCAACCGCCCGCTCGTCAACCGCAACCACGCCATCACCAACATGACCTACGTCTCCGGCTTCGACGCCTTCCGTGGGACGTATTGAGAAGCCCGCGCCGGGGGCGAGCGGTCTCTGGAACGAATATGACCGGCCGCACGCGGACCTGCGCGAGGCGATCGAGCGCCTAGAGCGCTCGGGCGAGCTGCGCCGCATCCGCGGCGCAGACTGGAAGCTCGAGATGGGCACGCTCGCGGAGATCGTCTACCGCGAGGCGAATCCGCCGGCGATTCTGTTCGAGGACATTCCCGGCTACCCGAAGGGATTCCGCGCCTTATCCGGCGCGACCAACTCCGCAAAGCGGCTGGCGATCCTGCTCGGATTTCCGGTGCCCTCGCATCCTCTCGACGTCGTGCGCGCCTATCGCGACCGGATGAAGACGCACGAGCCGATCCCGCCGCGCGTCGTAAATCAGGGGCCGGTACTCGAGAACATCTTGAAAGGGAAGGACGTTGACGTATTGCGCTTCCCGGCCCCGCTGCTGCACGAGCACGACGGCGGGCGCTACATCGGCACCGACGACCTCGTGATCATGCGCGACCCGGAGCTGGGTTGGGTGAACTGCGGCACATACCGGTCGATGGTGCAGGGTCCGGACCGCGTCGGCCTGTGGATCTCGCCCGGCAAGCACGGCCGGCAGATCCGCGAAAAATACTGGCGGCAAGCCAAGCCCTGCCCGGTGCTCATCAGCTGCGGCCACGATCCGCTGCTCTTCCTCGCCGGCGGCAACGAGATCCGTTTCGGGCTCTCCGAGTACGACTATGCCGCCGGACATCGCGGCGGGCCCTACGACGTCATCGAAAGCGAGCTCTACCGTCTGCCGATGCCGGCGCACGCGGAGATCGTCCTCGAGGGCGTGATGCATCCGGGCGAAACGGCGCCCGAAGGGCCGTTCGGCGAATTCACCGGCTACTACGCCGGCGGGCGCAGCGACCAGCCGGTCGTGCGCGTCGAGCGCATCTATCACCGCAACGACCCGATCCTCGGCATCGCCTGCCCGATGGTGCCGCCGTCGGACTTCTCGTATTCGAAGTGCGTAATGAAGGCCGGCATGATCTGGGACGAGGTCGAGCGCGCCGGCCTCGGCGGCGTGCGCGGGGTCTGGGTGCACGAGGCCGGCTGCGCGCGGATGTTCAACGTGATCTCGATCAAGCAGGCCTACGCCGGCCACGCGAAGCAGGCGGCGATGCTCGCCGCGAGCTGCCAGTCGGGCTCCTACCTCGGGCGCTTCGTGGTGGTGGTCGACGACGACGTCGACCCCGCGAACCTCGACGAAGTGCTGTGGGCGATGTGCACGCGCTGCGATCCGGCCGGGGACATCGACTTCATCCGCCGCCACTGGAGCGGGCCGCTCGACCCGCGCCTGCCCCGCGGCGTGACCTGGAATTCGCGCGCGGTGATCGACGCCTGCCGCCCGTTCGAGATGCTCGGCGAGTTTCCTCCGGTGGTGAAAGCTTCCGACGAGCTGCGCCAGACGGTGCTGCGGAAATTCCGCGACCAGCTCAAAAAGACCTGAAGAGAAGCAGGCTCCCGGTCAGGATGCACAAGGCGCCCGCGAGGCGTCGCAGGACGAGCGGGCTCGCGACGTGCGCAAGGCGCACGCCGGCGACGACGCCGGCGAGCTCGAACACGCTGATCACCGCCGCGGTTTTCCAATCGACGAAGCCATGGCGCAGGTTCTCGATCGAGCCGGAAACGGCGGCGACGATCTGCAGCACCTGGCTGGTGGCGACGGCGGTGAGCGGCACATAGCGCAGGATCACCATCATCGGTACCGCGAAGACCGGTCCCCCGGCACCGGAGAAGCCCGAGCCGAAGCCGGCCGCCGCGCCCACGGAAGCGAGGAGGGACTTCTCGCGCCAGCCCCTACCATCCCGCGGCGTCGATGCGGGCCTTGCCGGAATCAGGACGTAGATGCCCGCCCCGACGATGACGAGCGCGATCGCGATGGCGAGCGGACGCGGATCGACCAGCGCCGCGACCGACGCGCCGAAGAAGCCGAACAGCAGGGCGGCCGCGCACACCGGCAGCGTGATGCTCCAGTCGATGCTGCCGCGCCGCTGGTAGAGGCAGGTGCCGAGGAGGCCGGGGAACAGGAAGCTGAAGAGCGCAGTCGCGGCCGCCTGATGGATCGTAAGCCCGCCGAACACGGCGAGGAACGAGATCATGAGCACGCCGCCGACGCCGACCGTGCCGATTAAAAGGCCGACGAGCGCGGCGACCGCCGCGAGGATCAGGAGCGAGGTCAGCCGGGAGCGCCTTCCGTGAGTCGCACCGGAAAGTATGTATCTCAGCGTCGACGAATTGCATAGTGCAGATTTGGAACAATTGCGGAGCGGGCGATCCCGAGCGCAAAATGCCCCCGCGCGCTTAAGGAGTGAACATGAAACTGCTGAAATTATTGTCCACGCTGCTCGTTTCAATCGCCGTCGGTGTCCCGGCGGCGCGCGCCGAGCTCACCCGCCTCGACATCACGTCGCAGCGGCCGTTCGGGTCGTTCCGCCCCGGGAACTACGTCCTCTCGGAGGGG
>Ga0247684_1000170_pt1 | contig 13092 bp, 31 predicted proteins | sample CNK25_metaG_FD_190129 | JGI IMG/M metagenome (GOLD analysis project Ga0247684, IMG submission 190129) | Soil microbial communities from Purdue University Martell Research Forest, Indiana, United States - CNK25 | ecosystem: Environmental > Terrestrial > Soil > Temperate forest > Bulk soil... | reverse complement strand
CCTCCAGGAATTGCCGCAAGTCCTTAAGTTGCCGCCCTAGTTCTGTGATTCGCGCTGCGAGAGCGGCTTCTTTGTCTGCCTGCGCTTTCTCCTGTTCGCATCCCATACACGGCTCCCAATCTCGATGCTTACCGCACCATTCGCCTAAATCCAGAGTCTGAGAGGCCAGGGAAGTCCCTACCTCGGCTACTGGGATAGGCCCATAAGTTACCTTAATGTCATGCGATGTACGGCCTCGACTTGTCCAGTATTCGCAGCGGCGTTAAGTTCATCCGCAAAATTAGCCAGCGCCTTATACCACTTGCTGCCGGTCATGATGTCTCCTTAATATTTTCACGGTCTGCGGTGGTGATGTACCATTTAAGGCCAAGTGACCACCGCATTGACCGCTATCTCTGCTGCAACTTAATGCCGATGTCGGATTTCACGAACGTTCCGGCAGCCAATTGGCCTTGGCTGAGCCAACCGTCTATCGATCATCCAGCAGAAATTCATTGCGCCGCTTGGCATCACTCGATCCCCGTTTGCACAGCTTTCCAGTTACCCGACTCTAAATCACGCTGCGCATAGCAGAGAACGGCATTCAGGAAGCATGATTCATCGCCAACCGTAGTGCGATTGTTCGATGTTTTTCCGCAAGCGCCGCACACCCATACTTGCCCTTGCGGAGCTTCATAGTCTTCCTTCCAATCAGACTCGCTCATCACTCGCTCCCTTTGGTTCGTTCGTGGATCGTCGCCGCCGCACATTCGACACCTGCTCCCATGCCGAAAGTATGAATGAACTTGGTTCCCATTCTCTGCGGCTTACCATTGTCGTAACACATGTCGCACACTAACCTAGCGCATTCCATCCGCTCCCTGGCTATGGCGGCTGCCTCGGTTAGACGGACTTCCGAGGCGGCGAAGGCTAATGCAAAATCAATCACATTGCCCCTATATTCGAAGTCAGATCCGCCCTCATAGCTGTTGTAAAACTCTTCCGCTCTCCGCTCCCGCTCTGCCTGACTCTCCGTAGATGGTTTATCTGAGATCATTGGCGCTCCTCCCTTGCGACAACCTTCGATCTGATCCCGGCCTCCCAACAGTGCGGGCAACCGTTCACGTATTCGGCGTATCCAGAGCCGCACGTCAAACACTGCCACGGCTGATCGCTGCCCAACTTCCGCAATTCGTCATACTGTTCCGCGCTCATGCTTCTCCTCTCACTCCCCCGCCCGCCCGCGTTAACGTAAATCTGTGCCCATAACCTGAAACGTCTCAGAACAGTCCGAGCAACTGAAAACAAGATACATTTCCTCAACATCATCGCCGCGAAAATCCGCAATAAAGAAGGCTATTGGAGTCGCGTCTTCGTGCGTACATTTCTTCTTCGCCATTGTCCTCACCCCCTTTCACCGATGGGCCGCGCCCAATTTTCTCTCAACTTCAACCGCAGCTAGAATCCTGTCCCGCATATTTGACTCGAAGCACGGTCGGCACGGTTTACGCTCAGTGCAGGTAACAGCGTCATATCCCTCGCCGCCCATATCGTCTCCGTGCGCTCCGTAAATCCCGATGCGGTCAGCAATCTCCGTCAAGATGTCGTCCAAAGTTTCAATCGCCATTCTCGCCCCTCCCCGCGCCCTATCTGCGCTCTGCTGCGGCCAATTCCGCCTTGAAATACTCGACTGACTTCTTTGCCATCTCCACTTTCCGTTCCGCAATCCGCAAGTCTTCTTCAGCCCAACGAAGGCTACGGCAGATAAGCTCTATGGGCGATAAAACCTGAGTGAACCTATGCTCTACGCTTTTCATCTAAACCTCCCTGCGCTCTGCTGATTCAATGGCCCGGTCAGCCTGAGCCATCAAACTTCCAAGAGATTCCCTAGGTGCTAACACTTCTCGCACTGGCGAGTGCTCAATCAACGCCTTCAGCGCTGCCAGCAACTGCTCTCTGATTTCTCTCAAACATGCGGAACATTTGCGCTCATGCTCATCTCGGCAGTCAGATTTCTTGCAGACGTACACCGTGGTTTGAAAATCAATCCGACAGTCGGAGCAGGCCAATAACGTTTGATCGCCGCAAATCGTGCACAGCTTTTGCGAATCGCAGACGGTGCAACAATGCCTCTCAGCGACATATCTAGGTGCCGTCTGTGCGCCACTTAGCCTGTCCTGATTCGGCGTGTACGATTTCTCCTGCGTCATGGGTGCTCCACTTTTTGCGGCTCAGATTATGAAATTCCTTTAACATCGCAACAATCAAGATTTGGCCTGCCATGGTTGCCTATTTCCTGCAAAACCTTTTCATCAAATTCGGTATCAAGCTCTATATGCACTCCTATTGGCCTGTATCCGAAAGTAATTAAGTCACTGTCCGTCATGGTCGTATAGCAACGATGCGTCCATGAGCAGTGCTTGATGACAAAACTAACGCTTATTCGGCCATATCCGCGCCTTTCGCGGCACACTGAAACTTTGCGCACGATCCGCAGCGAACCAATATTCGATTCCAGAACATCGCCAGCCTTAAGTGACCGCAGCCAAGCATATTGCGGCCATTCTCGACGTGGAATCCTCACTGCGCTCATCTCCCTCTCCTCCCGCGCTCCCACGGCTCGTTACTTTTCCGGATAGAATCCAGACTCATTGACTTGCTTTACTTGGCCGCCTACAACAATCATGGACGGTGCCCATTGGTTCTCGATGAATCTCTGCGCCGCATCTATGGGCCATGGGCCGTTATCCCACTCCGTTCCATGGGCGGCAAGATGATCTCTGAGATGTTCGAGCTTAGCGAACACTGGTGTTACCGGAGTACCTTCGCTGACCGTCTCATACATCTGATAATGCGTGGCTTCTTCTTCCGTCCACTTGCGCTCACGATAAGAATCCTCATCGGGTGGGCCGCCTGCCCATTGCCAGTAGTACTTGCAGGACTCGCACTGATCCGGATGCTTCCCCGCCTGCCAGAGCGCGAGATTGTCCATCCACTCGATAGCGGCAGACTCCAAATCGTTATCGTACAGGGCCTTGTATTTGCCGATTAACTGCGGTCTTGGTGCATCTTCGGTGGTATAACGTGGATGCTGCCAATCTCCCGGTACTCGTCTAATTTCTCGTCCCATATTCATTTCTCCTTTGAAATAAAACCGCTCCGCTCCCTCTCTCCCGGACCCCACACTTCAATTCAACTTCTTTCCCCAGACCTGCTTATCGCATTGCGGTTGATCTGTCCGCCGTCCGCCGCGACTCTTGCAATTCCAATCTCTGCCCTTGATGATGCGCCGGAACTTGAACCCAGCTGCTTTCAAAGATGTTCCCGGTTCGCTAATCAAGATGCTAGTTTCGATGTCCGCGAAGCCCATAATCTTGGCAATCGCGGCGCAGGCTCCATATAGCTTAGAGCAGGCATTCGCTGTGCCATCGGTTGCAACTCTATTGATTTCTAGCAGCTCATATTGCGGCAACTCTCGCGCTTTCGGCCTTCCACAGATTGCAACCCCGACTAAGTTCGGTATGCCTAATTCGAGGGCATCATCGACACCGATTGACCAACGGTGAGACACGGTAGGAGCATGGTGCCGATGATGCCGTTTCACGAAATCATTCGCCTGCTTAAGTGTCATTGGAACAATTCTCAACATCTTCTCTCCCGGCCCCCTTGTGGCCCCCGTCACTGCGTCTCATCGCTCGGCGGCTCCAGCGTAACCCTGAAATCTCCATTCGGCTTGCGAGAAATCCAAGTGTTGGCCCGCGCAATCAACACTTCTTTGCTTTTTTGATTTCGGATTATCAATCCGATGCTGTCATCGCGCAGATCCCAGTATTTATTTGGCTTCGGGAATCCGTCGTCATCAAGAAAGACTCCTCGATCAAACCATGGACGCGGCACAAACTCGCAAACTTCTGGCCATGTTGCCCATGTAAGTTGTACTGCTGGCTGGCTCATGATCTATCCTCTCCGTCCCTCTGGCCTAAATGAAAAACTGGCTTTCTTCCGCTGTGAATCTCAGCCCTGCGCGTTCCGCAACTTCCTTGATGTAAGCGAGCGTGACAGCGCACCTTGGATTGCAATTGTCCCTGTGGTCCGCTGCGAGGCGGAGCAGGTTGATCTTGAGGATGTCATCGTGCTTTACAAATGGCTTATCGAAAATCTTGCCGACAACTTCCTCGACTGCTTTTTCGTTCTGCTTAATTTCTGTGCTCATTTGCGTCCCTCTGGCTCTGCGGCCCCGGCCAACCGCGTTAAATTGCGCAGCGCTTCTGAGAAATTGGCCGTTATTTCCTGTATGTCCGCGCTCATCTTTTTTGCTGTGGCATCCAGCGCGGCCAAGCTCTCCTCGATTGTCGGCAAGGTTTGATTCTTGGCATTCAGGACTTCCACAATGTAATCCCTCTGAATGCGGGTCTGCGGATCGTCCAGATGTCCATAAAGCTCAATGACCAGATTGCCTTTTGCATCCTCAATGTCATCCGCGTGTTGCGGCGATGCCATAAGTGGGAAATTGAATGGTGCATTCATGCTGCTCTCCTTTTCGCCGATAACCCGGCTGGCTGGTGATGTGTACATGGCCTACCCTATCCCGCAAATATTGTTATCAACAAGAAATTGGTCAATCGCATCGAACAATTTCTGCTGATCAAATGAATCCCAAGGCCGTGCTTCTGTGCGCAATTTCTGCTTTACAATATCGCCCACGGCCGCGCAGCAATGATCCAACATATCGTCATAGTCCTGGCTCTCAAGTTTTTTCACTTAGCGGCCTCCTCTGCCATTGAGTTCAAAATAGGTCGTTGTGATTGTCCGCTCTTTTGCGCAGCCCAAAGCCTGAAGTATTTTCGCGTTCGGCTGCCGTGTCTTCTTGTAAATCTCGCTCAGATAGGCCACGGATACGCGGAGCTTCGTCGCCGCGAACTGCCTCATGCTCATTTCACCCTGCATCTTGCGCAGCCTGTCGAGCACTTCATCTTGGGTGAGTATTTTCATGCGGCCTGCTCCACCACGTTCTTGTTGTTTTTGATGGCGGTCATCAGAGCATCGATGGTTGGCTTGTGATTAGTGTCGATCCCAAAGGCCCACGAGTAGCGCTCAAAGTTTCCAGAGAATCGCACTACGCCGTCATAGGAGTACATGCGCTCGCCGTCGATATATTTCTCGACCTTGTTGCGATAGTCCCATTTGGGGTTGATTTCCCAAGTACAAGGATTGACGGTAAAAGCTCCATCTCCAGCCCAATATGAATCCAGCCGGTATTTGCTGAGCATATCCAGCAGAGCGGTAATGTTATCAGTATCTTCGTCGGCGCAAACTGAGCCGTTGTACATCACGAAAATAAACGGCTCATACTGAATGGCCTGAACTTCATCCCACCTGCTATCCTTACCGCCTGAGTCGCCCTTAATAATTCTGACTTCGTTTGCCATTTGTCTGCTCCTCACTTGCAAGCACAGAATGCCACGGCCCGCCTACCCTGTCAACATAAATCTGCATACATAAGCATTTATTTTGTAAGTTATTGAAGGCAAGGGGCCATCTGCTTACCATGGCCCCTCTGGGGGTAGGAAATCGAGGGGCTTAAGGCAGTTTGTTGCGTAGCTTGTTGGCGTCTGCGAGAGCGGCACTTTTGAGCGCAAGGGCTTCATTTACCAAATACAGCTTGTGCTTGTAGAATGCCCAGCCGCCCGCGAATCCAGCGGCAAATCCAATCAGGAATATTCCATACCAAGGCATGAATTTACAGTCCTCCTTTCATTGAGAATAGAACTTTGGGATCTGGTGTCGGAATCTTCTTAGGCTTGCCCGCCAACCCGAATGTAACGAATTGCAGCCATCTATTTCCTTTGCGCGGGAAGGCGTTATATAGGTCTGTGTAATCTCTTTCGACTGTGGTCGTATAGCCAGCCAGCGCTGCATATTTGGCTTGAAACTGATTAACTTGACTAGTCAGCGCTGAGACTTTATCTGTCACGCTGCCAATCTGTTCCGTCTGCGCGGAGAGGCTTGCTTTGCATATCGGGTAATCGCTAACACATGTCGCAATGGCCCGCTCCTCTAGTGCGCTGTATCCTGGTGATTTATCCGCATTCGGGCGAATATTCAAGCCTTGCGGCCCAACAATGAAGTCGTGCAGGTCGGAATCTTTGACGGCGGCAACTGTTCCGGCAGTTTGTATGCGCTGTGCGGCCAGAGCTTTGATTGTGTTGCTTGCTGCCAATTCACGTTGGCTTGCGGCTTCTAATTGAGCTTGCGCTGCGGCAATATTGGAATTGGCTGTTTTGACTACCTCCGCAAGCTGCGCACGATCCTCTTGCCGTTCTTTTTCATGGACTGCGGACAGAGAATCTGTAGCCTGCTGCTGGCCTTCCAGCTGCCCTTGATGAATGAAGTGAGCGCGGAGCAGGACAAATCCAAGCACCAGCCCGCCCGCTCCTAAAACGTATTTCCCCGCCTTGCTTGTTACAAATCCCACTATGGCAGGTATCAAATTTTCCCTCCTCGCGTGTGGTTTCTATATCCAGTAGGGCTGCGCAGCGCGACATGCCATCCGGGGTACTTGCTCATGGCATGAATAACTGCTTTCCCCCGATCCGCGCAGCCCAGCTCAATACAGAAACTCACTCCTCCTTCATTGGCTTTGCTAGTTCAGCCGTCAACATGCGAAATATGGCATCTTTGGTTAAGGCGTTTTGGCTTCCCCGCGCAATCATAATGCCGTGCCGCGCAAGTATAGTTTCTGAGTCGCCCGCCTGTTTTTCGGTATATCCGCCTGCCGTTCCATCCACAAGTCGGATGCCGCATTGCAGAGCTTTTACTAATTCCTTGTCCATCCCTAAAATTCTCCTTGACGAACTGACACCACATTGATACCATCGCGGCATGTCGGAGTCAAGAGCTAAATTGAGAGTCAAGAAACGCCGCAGTTTCCACATCACGCCGGAGAATATGAAGCTGCTCCGTGCGCAAGCCAAAATACAGGACAGAAGCGTTAATTACGTCCTCAACAAGATCATCGACAAAGAGAGGTTGAGCTGAAATGAACCGTTCTATTGCATGGGGGAGAGCATGAAACTTAATTTGCAAATATGGGGAGCGCTGATGGTCGTCTTTTCTGGATGCTCCATGGTGTTTTTCGCATTCAAGAAGTTACCGATCACAGATAGTTGGGCATTTTTGCCCGTAATGCTAGGTTTGGCTATCTTGGGATTGGGACTTTATATGTTTGGGAAGGTATCATGAAAACAGTTTTCATATCTCTTTACGCTCTGGTCTGCCTCCTGTGGGCCGTTCTTACACCTAAACCTAAACCGAGGAGACTGAGTGATGAGCACTTCATCTAAAAATCTTCCTGAAATGCTTGACGCTGCCCAGCTCCGCGAGAAGTTGTATGCTCCGCTGCCCGATGAGGCCATGGAATCATTTGGCACGTTTGTGACGATCAAGCCTCAATACGAAATCGAACGGATGAATGATGTATTCGGAATCGGGGGCTGGTCAAAGGATGTGAAGGTGCTCACGAATGAGAAGGCCGGGGGATACGACAAGGACGGTAAAGCATGGTGGGAGGCTACGGCTATCTGTGTTATTCGCGTGCCGCGCTACAAGATCAAACTGACTCAGTACGGCGGGCATCAAAGCCCGGATCGCGGCAATGCCATGAAGGGCGCTTGCACGGATGCATTCGGGAAGTGCTGTTCTGAGATTGGAATTGGAGATCAAGTCTATAAAGGGCTGATGACCCCTTACGATCTTCCGCGTGATCGAAATCTGTTCTTGTGCTCAATCATGGATGGCTGGTCGCTACATGAGCAAGGCCTGACAAAAGAACAGGCTGCGGAGTGGGCACACAAGGAATGGCGCGAACAGACCCAAACTTTACAGCGGCCAAAATCAGTCAAGAAAGTCGAGGCGGAGGAGCCGCAGGAGGTATCACAGTGAGCCAAGATTGCATACACGGAATAACAGATAAGAATCAGTGTGGAGAATGCGCAGTTCAATCTCAGCCGAATATTCCGGCTAATGCCAAATGTCCGCACGGGCTTAATGATCCTCGTCAATGCGGCGAATGTTGTTTGGATTGGAGATAGTTATGAGCCAACTTTTTCAAATGCCAGCTCCAGCAACCGGAGACGATCCGCAATTTCCAGAGGAGCGCGAAGGAAAGTTACTGGTCATGCCTCCGCTGCACACTCGCCCATGGCCCAGCCCGAACACGCCCGATAATTCGCATGTAATTTCCGGCCTGATCTCTACTGTTAATTGGGTCTGGAGTTTTTCATCGAGTAAGCCGCGCACTCCGGACGGTGCAGCGTGATGGCCGCTATATTTATCACCATCGGAGTGGGATTGCTGTCCTGCATTGTGGTAATCACTGCTATTTGCAGCGGGCCGGGTGGAAGGAAAAAGCGTGGAGCGTAATCACTTCATCAAGCGCCGCAAGCCGCCAAAGAAACGCCGAGACAAAGAGTACGGCGATGGGCGTGTCTTTAAGGCGGACAAATCTAAACTACGGGAAGAAGTTTTTGAGCGCAGCGGAGGTAGATGCGAGGCAGAACTTACTTCTCACGCTCTGAGTAGTCCGGGGCATTACTCTGTTATCAATTCTCGCTGTCCGAATGAGATCACGCTGAAATCAATGCACCTTGCACATGAGAAGCACGGCCATGGATTCAGGAGCGATACTCCGGAGACATGTAAAGCGAAGTGTGAGGACTGCCACAGAAATGGTGACCACGGATCAAAATGCACCTATCCGAGACGAGCGGGGAAGATTATGAACTTTGCACAAGCACGAGAATACTGGCGTGGAAAATTATGCTTTTGCGGCACTACGAATCAGCCGAAACCTAAACCTCAAGAAGCATCTTTTTGCGATGACTGTCTGCGCAAAATTCCTCCTGCGCTGCGCTATGACTTGGAACATGCCGAGGGTAAGGATTATTTGAAAGTTTTGGCCGAGTGCGAGACGGCTATCATGCAATTCAATATCCGGGGTGAACATGCCGAATGAATTTCAATCTCAGGTGATCCGCTGTTCCGGCCCGAACTGCCAAGAGACGCGGAAATCTACCAATCATTGGTTCATAATTTCGATTGACGAAGAGCCGAGCGATCCAATATTCGCATGTTGGCCACTGGATATGGATTCCATTGAAGAATTCGGCTTATCCAAAGAGCAGCGGCCAGTTTGCGGGCAGAGCTGCGCACAGAAATTATTTGAAGACTGGATGACACGCCAGAGGGCTAAGGAGGCACTAGCTTGAAACAGAAAATAGAAATTCAGGAATTTAATTTGGGAGATGAGGTTCAATGGGGCAGCCAATCGCAAGGATCATGGAAGTTCAAGCAGGGATTCATTGCGCAGATTGTTCCGCCACTAATCAGGCCGGACGCGACTGAATGGCCGCAACTGTTTACGGGAGCGGGGCCAGGATCGGCGCGGAAATCAAAATCATACATCGTCAAGGTGGGCAATAGAATCTACTGGCCGTTCGCTAGTAAGCTAAAAATGGTGAGGGCTAAGGAGGCTATTGCATGAGCAAGTTTTTTATCCAGATTGGCGGCGTTGGGCTGCTGGACGATAAAGGCAAGTTGGAATTTTCCAAAAGCTATAAGCGGATTGTGGCACAGCCGGACGGAACACTTTCCCTGCTCGCTGATCTCATAGAAAAAATCATCATGCCCATGGTCGGCTATTCATCCGAAGAAGCGGCCAAAAAAGATGTGGAAGCGTTCAAGGAATGGGCGAATGGTCTATATCACGAACCGCCAACGCCAAAGGATGCAGCATGACCATACCAAGCCAAAAGTGGAAGGAACCTTGTTTCGTGTGTGTGACTCAGGACGTATGCCGCAATCGCGGGGAATGCGTCCAAAAAGATGCATGGCCGGAACCAGAAGCGGACGACTTGGCAGAACTGATTCTATTTACATGGCTGCAAACGGTGTGCCCAGCCAATGAGTGCTTACCTGGATTTAGAATTGAGGATGAAAATGAGCAGTGAAGTTTGCAATTACATTACATGTCCGGAAGGGCATAAGATTTTCGTTATTTGGTCACCTGAAAAACAGTGCTTCGCTTTTACTTGCGATGACTGCGGAAATAACAGTTTGCGTGCTGTTTCGGCGCATGGAACCATAGAAGTTAAAATCGTAAAAGGAGCGACAAGAGCATGATGCCACACCAGGAACGAGTAGTAACCGAAAAGAAAGAACTGGACGAGAAGATCGGCAAGCTAAATGAGTTCATTCTATCCAATCCAGTATTTGCAAGACTGCCCGAGGACGAGAGAAAGCGCCTGTCCGATCAGCACTTCCACATGAAGAACTATTCCGACATCCTAGGTGCTCGTATCGCGGCATTCTGAGTAAAAACAGCTTGACACTGATACAGGTGAGTGACTAAACTATTAACCAGATGCCCGTCCGTCCACAGCGGGAAGAACAGGCGCATCTTTAGGGGTGGGATGCCTCGCACATCCTGCCCCGGCCTTTTGCGAGGAAGGCATTCATGGATATTCATCACGATATAGTTGAGCCACCGCCAGAAGATATGAGCGCCGACGATTTGGCGACAACGCTTCTGTACCACATGCAGGTCGGGCGCAATCAATCAAACATGGTTGCGGCGGCAGAAGCTCTTCGGATCAAGTCACAAAACAAATCTTCAGCGACTCCGAAAGCGTATGTGCATATTGTGATGCGCTGGAGAGAATACAAAGGATCTGAGCATTACCGCTCTAAGTTCCGCCTGAGCGCGGCTAAATTCTTGAGCGAAGGAGATTATGACAATCCTGCATTGTGGGGCGGATCGCAATATCAAGCCGAAGTTATATCTTCCAAGAATGATCCGGTTGCCGAATTTCGCGCATTGAAGCGTGACCGAGAATTACATCCTGAAAAATATGTGAGCGCTGCCGAAGTCGCAGAACTATTTCGCAGCGTTCAAGTCATAAAGACAAAAAAGCGGATGCCAGCCAGGTTAGCCGACATCCGCCCTATGACCATTAACCCTGAGCGAAACCTGCAAAAGTTAACCGCTCAGGCGGAAATGCTGAAACAGAGAGATGCTAATTATAGCACGGTTGGTTGTGCAGAAACCTTGGATTTGCCGAAAAACAACATTCTGCTGCAAGAAAAGGTACTCGAATCTATGGCGCGAGATGAACAACAATCAGTGCGAAATCCGGGCAACGGGCAGGTAGTCGATCCTGCAACGCCAGTACGTCCCGGTCTAAATGGGTTGAGCGATAAGCTCTTTGACTAAGCTCTGATTGTTGTTTAAGACCTTTGGCTCTCTGTTGAGATATTTGCAAATGGGGTAGAACCCTAAGGGAACGGCGTGTATCTATGAGAACTGTAACCGAGCAAGCGCGAGATGTATTTGCATCTGATTCATGCGTTATCGAAGGCAATTTGAAGCTGGGGCGGCAAGATTGGTTCTGCCGTTCGTGCTGGGATCGGCTCACGCCAGAGATCAAGAAGTCATTGAAGTATCATAATCGAGACTGGAAAAAAAGATTCATTGAAGCATTGCACACTTTATCAGAGGGGGAGAAATGACAAATTATGAAGCGTTGATGGAGCGAAATAAGCGCAGAAGCGGACGGCCCATTGACAAAGAAAACGATACGCCTGAGAAACAGAAGCATCGCCGCAATTATGCAGCTCGAATGAAAAAGAAGCGGGAATCAATGCCAAAACTTCCCCCCGTATCATCCGGCAGATCGCAGAGCTATCAGGCGCGACTGGCAATTGCGCAAGATAATCTCCTAAAATTAAATCCTCCACTTGGATGGGAATCGAGGAACAGATAAGCATGAATCCACAAAGCCAGCAGATAGCAAGTTCAAACTTTCAGATATTGGCAGATATCACAGCAGAGAGATTGAAGCCTACCGTGTACCGCAACCTGGAGACGCGGCCCAAGGTTGTATCCAAAACTCCACTGAGCTGGTGGCAGGCCGGGAATGTCGGTTTGGATGGTGGGCCGAATGTTGCGAAGCCGCACGGAACATACACATGGTTTGATTCAATCCCGGAGATTGTCACTGCTCTGCCCGTTGCTGCATTTGATAATTTCTTCTTTCTCTACACATTTCCGATCCCGAATTTAATTCCAAGCAATTTTGTTCTCTCATTTGACAATTATTCGGTCACATCAGATTCGATTGCCGCGACGCAAGCGCTGGAATGTCAGAATGAATTGAGAGATGCGATCAGCGTGTACAATATGGCTTGGCAGTTAGATCAGGCCAGCAAATCGCTGCGCATATTCAATCACATCAAGCAAGTATGGTTCACGCCATCCGCCGCAATTCCCTATCCAGATATTTCAAAGCCCCTGAGCCTGAAAGCAGAATTCAGGATTGATCGGATTGCGCAGACCACCACGCATGATTGCATCTGGATAAACGGCATTCAGTATCAGGTTGGGATCACGCAGCCAGCTACGCCCCAGAGCGGAGCAGTTGAACTGAGCACAGCATTCCAGATCGATCCAAACTCAACCTCTCCAGTGACAGCGGAGATTAGCAACTACTCGGTGGCTTGGTTATGACAATTCCATCACAAGCAGATCAGATAGCAGAGGCCCAGCGGATAACGGATCAGAGGATCAAGGAATTGCAGGAATCATCGGACAAGGTGGATAACATTCAGGCGGTTCTCATGGAATCATTAGCGGGCGGCCCATATCTGCAAGAGTCTGAGGCCCGGATTAAGGCAGTGGCAATTTACACGTTAGTTCAGGAGTGGAACAGATGAAACCAGACCACAGCGTTGAATATTGGGAAGGATATGAGCTCGGATTGTCCGAGGGAAAACGAGCCGAGGCGGGAAGCGGAGACAAGCCAGCGGAGCCGCCGAAGTGCAATTGCGAAGCCGGGGAGAATGCTTACTTTTTCTGCCATGCAATAGCCTGTGCAAAGCGTCAATTCGTATCGGCTTCATGGTTAAATCCAGCGGCGGCGGTAGAGTCCGCCAGAGAGGAGGTGCCAACTGTCAACGGTGAATGTACCGAAACCATTGCGGCGAGTGGGGCCAGTGGAGCGGAGGTAGGTCCTTCACTGGCCTCTCAGCACTGGCGGCCTTGCGGGGCGGAGCGGGAGA
>Ga0247684_1000162_pt1 | contig 13431 bp, 22 predicted proteins | sample CNK25_metaG_FD_190129 | JGI IMG/M metagenome (GOLD analysis project Ga0247684, IMG submission 190129) | Soil microbial communities from Purdue University Martell Research Forest, Indiana, United States - CNK25 | ecosystem: Environmental > Terrestrial > Soil > Temperate forest > Bulk soil... | reverse complement strand
CCAGCGTTATGGAAGTTTCTATTTCCTTCCAGAGAACTACAATATGGCTCGCAATGATCTGATGGTATTGAGCTATGTATGGTATAAGTGGAAGAAGAAGAAGAAGCGACTTTATAGTCATAAAAGAAATCAATTCTTTGACTTTGCAGGTGGTGAAGAGCAACTAGATCAAATTCTCTATGCTATTGATGATTTAGAACCTGTCACTGTAGAAGTTCCTTGTTGGAAACTGGCTGTCGTTCTTAATGAACAATTGATGTTTCAAGGTGATAATCCATTAGGTTTTGATGGATGCCCATTCGTTCCCTATTATTGGAACTATGAGCCTCACATCAACTATTATGATCTAAGAGTGCGTTCACTTGTTCGTACTATGAGAGATCCTCAGTTCCTTTATAACTATAAAGTGATCACCAATAATGACATCACAGCTGCTACAATTAATGCTGGATGGAAAAGAAAGATTGGTGCTGTTGCTAATGAAGATAATCTAAAGAAAACTGGTCAAGGTTGGGACATCATCGTTAATGATGGTTATGAGATGTCCGATGTTGAGAAGATTGTTCCTAGTGGTGTTCCTGAATCAGATTTGGCTTTAGCTCAACAAATGGCTGATTTGATTTATCAAACATCGGGAATCAATCTTGAAAACTGGTCTGGTCAACAAGATAAGCAAATTTCTTCTTTGACAATGCTTCTTAAGCAAGCTGCTAATCTGATGGTCTTCCAAAAGTATTTCGATCAGTGGGATTATTCCGATAAGCTTTTAGGTAACCTTCTTCTTCAAATCACTCTTAATAATTGGAATGCTGCAAAGGTTTCCTTATATATTGGAGAAGAACCTACCCCTCATTTCTATTCCAAGATCTTTGCTAAATATCAAGTCATCGTTGAAGAATCGGATTTAACTCCGACTCAACAGAATTTACAAGCTCAGCAAATGATGGATATCAATCAGACATTTGGTAGAGAAGTATTTCCTCCATCGATGGTTATTCCTAAACTTAATATCACTGGTAAGGGTGAAATCATCCCATACTTGCAACAACAAGAACAGCAAGCAGCTCAATTCCAACAAGCACAATCTGAAGTTCAACATGCTTTTGAACATGCCAAGTTGCAGGAATTAACTTCTAAAGCTGTTTCTAATATTGCAATGGCAAGAGAACGACATGGAAGAGCTGAAGCTAATATAGGACTATTTGAAGAAAGATTATCTGAGATTACAAGAAATAGAGCGCTAGCAGAAAAAGATAAAATGGCAGCTCTTGCCCAATTAGTTGAAACGATACAGAAGTTTGGTGAAGTCGAAACCTTCTTGCGTGCGAATCAACTTGAATCAGTTGAACAAGACCAGCAAGAAAATGAAGATCGTGAAAAGATCGATGCTAAGGTGACAGCTAATTCAAGTAGGTTTCTTGAAGAAATAATGGGTAGCATGGGTCAGCAAGCTTCACCTCAGAATGAAGGGCAGCAAAATCCTATGCAAAATCAGATGGGAATGTTATAAATAAAGAATTAAACAGGGGCAAAGTATGCCTCCAGAAACAACGAGGTAAATTATGTCAGCAGATAGTCAAAAAATGGGTTCTAAGGAGTCCTCTGGTGGACGACGTATTGATGACCATTCTTTTTGGGCTGGTTCCAAATCAAAAGATTCTGTATTTCCTAAAGGTGTTCATACTAAAGATGAATCAAGTGCACAAGGCGCAGGTTCTGTAAAACTTTATGAAGATACTACAGAGAGAATTAAGTATTCTCAAGAGATGGGAAAAGATGAGATCAAGAAGCGTCCATTAAAACCAGGTACTCGCTATTAATTTTAAGGGGTGTCCCAACCCCTATTTTGAGGTTATATGGTAAGAAAGACAGAGTTTGAAAAAAACGTTAATTCAAAATCGGGTTTTGCAGATCCTGATCGTATTAAATATCAGAAAGAGAAATGTAAACCCGAAGATGGAAAGAATTCTCCATGGGATTTTCGTTGTCCTCAATATGATCAAAGATCTTCGAATTTCATTAATGCTGGTACTCATTATGGTGTTGGGATCAACCAACCTGTAGGTCATCCTGGTAATCCAAAACAAAGAGTGGATGTATTACCTTATGGTCGAGTAAAAACAACCAGAGATGATCAAGAAGGATGAAACTTTCTAACGTTAAAAAACCCAAGCATAAACAAGCTCATACAGCTCAGACCCCATACGGTCTTGGTGATTATTATGGGACTGGAATCACTGCGAAGATTGGTCGTCAGACTGAAGGGGTAGGATTTCAGGAAGTCTCTCCCAAAAAGTTGAAGAAGCCTCCAAAATCTCTCGCCTGACATCCGAAAAAGGATTGTCATCATTTAAGGAATTTCCTTGATAATTTAAAAGTCTCACATTTTTGAAATGTTTCGATTCCATTAAAATATCTCGAATCAATTCTCGTGCATTATGATGAGAAATCTTACCTTCATAAAATGTGATTTCTAAATTGATCTTTATATTATATTTGCTCATTAACCTTCTCTAAAATATCAGGAACGAAGAGTTCTTTATCTGCTTTAGTATTCAGTGCATTTATCTTTAATTGATGACTTGTCTGTACTCTCTTATGACGCATTTCTCTAGAAATTTGCTCATAGATATCATCGATCTGCCAATCTTGTAAATCATCCTCTTCTTTAGCTTCTAGCTTTTCTCGATTGAATTGAAAATCATAAATGCTTTCTGTCACTACCTGATTTTGAGTAAGCTTACCTTTTACATATTGATCCCACATATATCTCTCAGGGATCATCCAAATGACTTTTACAATATCAGTTCCAGGATATCCCTTAAATAGCATCGAATTTGTTTGAGCTTTAGGTTTGGTAAGTCTTGGTTGCCATATCAATCGTTTAGTAACTCCATCATCATCAGTTCTTGAATGTGCAAAAATGTAGAAGGGATGTTCACCAAATGGTCGTTGATTTATGAGGTCTTGACAACAGTCTGAAATATTGAAATTTTGCTTTTGAAAATGTTGTAATCTATCATGTGCATCCAAGATATTTATTTTCATCAATACATTCCTTGATCTAAATTAAATCGTTTAGTTTAATAGGATTACAAACCGCCGCCATGCGTTAAAGGCAAGGAGAAAAAATGAATCCATCAAATGATAATGCTAATCAAAATCAGGAAAAAGTCGTACAAGAAACTAAGTCAAACGATAAAGAATTAAACTTCCGCGCACTTGAAGCTAAATATGAAAGAAAATTAGCAGAAGAAAGAGCTGCTCGATTAGAAGCCGAAAGAGTCGTTCAACAAAGAAATGCAGTTCAAGATGATGATGAAGATGATGAGCCCTATGTAGATCGAAAGAAGCTTGAAAAGAAGTTAGCTAAGTTTGGAGAAAAATCAAAGTTAGAAACACAATCAGAAATCAAATATGCAGTTAATCAAGCGTTGTCTGAAGAAAGAAGACAAAACTGGTTAAAACAAAATCCCGATTTCTATGATGTCATGCAACATGCTGAGAAATTTGCTCAAAAAGATCCTGAACTTGCTGAAACTATTCTTGAAATGCCTGAAGGATTTGAGAGACAAAAGCTCGTCTATAAAAGCATTAAAGCAATGGGTGTTCATCAGCCTGAGAAAAAAGAATCTACCATCCAACAGAAAATTGATTCCAATAAGAAAAGTCCATATTATATGCCTTCAGGAGTTGGTACAGCTCCCTATTCTTCTGTAGGGGATTATAGCGAACAAGGCAAGAAACAAGCTTATGATAAACTTCAAGAACTTAAAAGAAATCTAAGGATTTGATATGCCATTAGCAAAAGGTAAATCTAAGAAAACAATCAGTAAAAATATTAAAACTGAAGTTGAGCATGGTAAACCACAAAAGCAAGCAGTGGCTATCGCTTTAAGTGAAGCTAGAAAATCAGGTTCCAAAATACCTAAAAAAAAAGGATAGTCCAATGCCAAGACATTCAGAAAAAGAAGAGAAATCTAAGGGAAAGCATCATCTTTCCCATAAAGATGAAGTTAAAGGTAGCGAGCATTCACATGCACATCATGCTAAAATGGCTAAGCACCATCTTTCAGAACTTCACAAAATGGCTAAGAAAAAGAATAAGTAAATAGAATTCCATTGTTATATATCCATTCAATTGGCATTTTCCTTGCAATATTTACGTTTCAAAAATGTTGCAAGGAGCTAATTATGGAACAATTCATTGAACAAGCCTATGAAATTAGCAAAGAAATGAGAAAGATTACCCCGTGTTTTATCATGAAAAAGTTTCATATCAATTTCGAAATTGCTGAGAAAATCTGTCAAGCTGTCTGGTTAAGAAATCATTTGGAAGCTAGAGAGATGATGAAAGAATTTCATTCTTGAAATAAATACTTAATATATACAATATATCACCTCATATATACCAAATAATACAGGAGGAAATGTGATTATTGTTGTAGGAGGTATTAAGGGTGGTTCTGGTAAAACTACAATAGCAACGAACTTAACAGTCATGAGAGCTCATGAAGGTTATAAAGTTTTACTTGTCGATGCAGATGAACAATTATCAGCAACTAGTTGGTCTGATCAAAGAGAAGCTAATGAAATAGAAAAGCCTTGGGTGACATTTCCTTGTCCTAAAGAATCTGTCGGACCTCAAGTTCTAAAGATGGTCGATCATTATGACGATATTATTATTGATGTGGGAGGAAGAAATACTCGTCCCCAAAGATCAGCTTTAGTAATTGCTGATGTTTTTCTTATACCATTTCTACCAAGATCATTAGATATCTGGACAATTGGCCAAGTCAAAACAATCATTTCAAACATCAAAGAAATCAATGAGAAGATTAAGTGTTATGCAGTAATTAATCGTGGTGACTCTATTGGTAATGATAATAGAGATGCACTTGAGATTATATCTGAATGCCCTCATTTGACATGTCTTCCATTTACAATAGGTCAGAGAAAAGCATTTGCTAATGCTGCAACTGATGGATTAGGAGTTTCAGAATTAAAGATTAGTGATAAAAAGGCGTTTAATGAAATGAAAACGTTGTATGATTATGTATATTCATGATACATATATTGTATTATGATATATATAAGGGAAATATATGGCAGTTAGTAAATCATTATCCAAAAAACAAGATCAGGAATTATCAGAAAAAGCCTTAAAATTCATTCAAGACGGTGCTCCAACCACTGAAGATATAAAACAAGAAGAAGTTATTCCTGAAAAAAAACCTGAACCTGAGAAATGGACTATGATTTCAATGAGAATCCCTGAGAAATTACTTAAAGAAATGGATGAAGTCGCAAAAAAAAGATACATGAATAGATCAGCATGGTTGATTGAATTGATTCAAGAGAAGTTGAGAATAGATTAAAATAAAGTCTATCTATTGACATGAAAAAATAAATAGGATAATGCCCCGAAAATAGTAAACTTAACGGGGGTTATCAGACGTTGGGAAAAAATATGTTTACTTATGCAAATGGAAATTTAGAAGATTTTATAAAAGAAATGAAAAAATTAAATGAAAATTTATCAGAACACACAATTGCTTTAGAAAAAGTAGCTGATCAGATTGATGAATTAGGAATGGAAATCTATAAATATAGAATGGGCATGGGTGAATTATGACAATCAGAGAACTTTTTAAAACTATAGAAAGTTATGTAAAATATGATTTTGATATTTGGGAATGGTTTTTATCTTTGACTATTCCTCAAGTTTTTTGGGGATCTATTGTAGCTTCATTAGTTATATGGTTTTTGTATCGTTTATGTTCTGAAATAGAAAATGCTCCATTTTATTAATATGGTCTCACCTTAGCGATTGAAAAATGAACACATCTTCTTTTAACCATATCGACGAAGATGATATACTCGTCGATCTTCTATATCTTTCCAATTGGCCAAACTATGCTCTACGACTACAACACGATCACGATTGTAACAACATCATGGATGTTAAAGGATACGATCAGGAAATTGCTTGATGATGGTTACAGGATCGTTAGTAAACAGAGAATTACTAATAACAAGGTTGCCATTGTAGCTAAAAGAGTTTTCTAAAGGATGATATGAAAGAGCGCGTTGAAGATCTAGGTCGTCTCAGAGAAAAATTAGATCATCTTATAGATTCAGAAATATTTGAATCTATTAATATGCATGATGAAGTATTCATCGAAAAGTTCAAAGATGAAGATCAGATTGATACTTTGCGATTGCAATTAAAATTTGTTGAAGAACAACTATATGATTGTTATGTGATTGCTAGAGGCGATGAAGAATAATTGTATTTAATCCCACCTTCGATTACAGTGCTGTTACATAACCACGAGGTGCTCAATGAGCTCTCCCATCGTTGGTCTTCGAGAAGTAAACGTCGAAGTGGACGTTGTTGACAGTTGTAATGACTGTTGCAGTTTTGTAACTCCAAAACATCATCATCATCATCATACCCATCATAAAGTTAAGAAAGTTAAAACGGATGAAAAAGTCCATAAGGTATCTTTCTGTGTAATAATTTGACCTAATATCTTCGAATCCAAACATCGAGATTGCATGGTCCCTTCACTTGAATATCTCTCTAGAAATGTTCTAATAGAGAATTCTATTCGACAGATGAGAAAATCAAGATACAAGCATTATGTAGTTGTAGGGGAATATAGCGATCAATATGAGAAAGTAGCTGATAAGATTGGAACGGCTACTGTTAAGTTATCTCAAGAGATTTTGTTTGTTAAATTGAGATAATTATACAAAACCTTTAACGAACTTTAAGATATCTTCAAAGATAAGAAAAGTCATTGAAGCAAGGATAATAAAGAATATAATGCAAATGATCCCTGCTATCTTCAAAGAATTCCAAAATATCTTATCCATCATTCTTTATTCCACATGTAGATCTTAATAGGCTTCTTATCTTCAGTTAGCCAACATTTATCTTCAGGATTGTAAGAACATTTAATGATATCTCTTCCATTCCATCCGACAACAAGATCATTCGATTCTGGAGGAGAAGAAATAGAATCTTTCCAGCTATCAAAGATTTGCTTATCTCTCCAACCGATGAGATCACGTTGAGACTTTTGATGTTGTAATTGGGATGACCAGCTCATCGATTTTCATCCATTTTTTCAAGTTTAAGTATAATTTCATCCAATCTTTCTAAGATTTTAAGGATACAATAAGAATCATCAATCTCTTCTTCATCTCGATAGTAATCACCTACTTCATCGAATAGACCACCTTCCATAAATTTACCTCACTTGTTGATTTGATTTTATAATAAATGATTTATTTTGTAACATGAAAACACGCAGGCACTTGCGTTAATGTGCAGTCGCGTTATGGGTTTTCGCACTCCCAATCAAGATATGTTCGAGAATAGATGTAGTTAGGTTCGTCTACCGATCATCATATCGTATTAACATACAACTTTAGGTTGATATGTCGATTACGACCACGGGCAACCTTGGACCAATGATCTTGCAAAGCTTAGCTCCTGCAATGCTCTATGTTCCAACACCCACAATGAACTATATTACAGTCTGCGATAAAGTCAGTATGCCAGCCAACGGCGGAACTACTTGCAGATTTATGCGCCCACGCGCGCTTCAACCACCCACTGTACAGTTGGGTAACTCGGGAATTGATCCTCCAGCACAAGTTCCACAAAGAGATATCATAGATGCTCAAATGGCATTCTTTGGTACTGGATGCATTATTAACGAACAAGTTATTTTGCAAGACCAAGAGGGTGTATTAGCTTGGGTATCTGAGCGTTTAGCTGTTGCTATGCGTCAAGCAGAAGATCTAATCCTTCGTGATTACATCGTTTCTGCTGCATCTGATATTAACGCAGGTGGTGGAACTAATGGAGACAATCCTACCAACTTAGCACCATCAGATTTTAGTCTAGTAGCTACCACTTTAGATACAAATAACGCTTATAAATTTATGAGCGGTATCGAAGGGATGGATAGATTCGGTACTGGACCAGTTCGTTCAGCATATTTTATGTTGACCTCTACTGAGTTACAATCTGATTTAGACAATCTTGGTGGAAATAATACTCCAGGGCCATTTTTGTCCCAATGGAATTATCCAACCAATGCCTCTGCACTTCCGTCTGAGTTCGGATCTGTTTATAACATTCGTATTTTGACAAGTTCAGAAGCACCTGTAGCAAGAGCTTCTTCAGCTAACAATGGTGATGTTTATTACAACACCGTTCTTGGTAAGCAAGCTATCACACATATAAATCAAGATGGTTTTTCCATGAATTTGATTTATCGTGATCCATATTATTCTGGGATGCTAGCTCAGAATGCCACTCTTGCCGTTAAGTTCGCTCAAGCGCAAGCATTAACACAAGATACAGCTATTAGAAACCTACTCAGCACGCGATTTAGTTCGCTTGCACCATAAAGGAGGTAATTTATGGCTGAATATTCAAGAATGGCAAAAGGTAGTTTCACAGCTACAGGAACAACTCAAGTGGTACCATTACCATTTGTGCCTGATTATGTTGAACTTTGGAACTATAGCATTATTAAGACAGCTGCAGCTAACAAAGTAGCAAGAGCATGGTGGGATAATAAATTGGTGGATGGTTCTAATAATCCAACAATGGTTGAAATCTACAACAACTCTAGTGCAGTTGTATTTGATACAATCCAAACTAATGGTATCTCGACTTATTCAGCGGGATTATCATTTCAATTTGGACCACAGTTATCAATCGTTAGTATTACTCAGAGTGCTACAGCACCTTTAGTAACAACAACAAATGTTCATAATTTGGCTGTTGGTGATGTTGTAATATTTATGGGATTATATCAATCTGCAACAACTGGTATGCCACAAATGAGTGGTATTCCATTTGCAGTTAAAACAGTTCCATCTACAACAACATTTACAATTGGTTGGAACAACAATGGATCTAATTATACTGCTTTAACTGGATCTCCATCAGGAGCATATGTGAAAAAGGTTTTAAATCCTTTCCTCTATGAACCAGGTGTTTCAGATATTGCATTTATTACAACAGGAACTACAACAACTATTGTTACTAGTGCACCTCATTGTTTATATGAGGGACAAGAAGTTGCTTTTAGAATTCCTTCAGCATGGGGAACTATTGAACTTAATTCGTTACCAAATTTCGCACTTCCAGGATCTCCGGTCTATGGATATGTTCAATCGGTAACCGATAGTTTGACTGTTGTTGTGAATATTAATTCTTCAAGCTATACAGCATTCAACCCGAACATTCCATTTGCCAATACCGGTATTGCTCCGGCTCAAATGGTTGCGGTTGGTGATTTGAATACTGGAGGAGTAGCATTTTCTGGAGGAGCTTTATATCCATCTCCTTTCTTCCCAACTCCATCTACTGCAGCACAATCGAAAAATTCGATTAATGGAGCCGCAGTTAAAGGAGCATTTGTTAATAATACTTCTCAAGGATTTATTATTGGCAGTGGGGCAGCGGCAGCGGATGTATCGGCAGCAGTAACACTGATTGCTAATACCAATATTGTCTATTGGCATGCTTATCTTCATGATTATGCAGCACCTTAGATTGTATTAATTTGTAATATATAGCATAGTAGAGGGAGAAGTATCTCTCTCTACTTTAAGGGTTAAGGATGAGTTTTCCTGCTCCATTTCCAGGTCCTGTTCCGCTTTATGCAAACGTTCCTATCAATCCTCAGTTTTACAAACCACGATTCTATACAATCTCCAATATTTCATTAGGTAAAACGACATTAGTTACTACATCAACAGATCACAATTATGTCGTAGGTCAGCAAATTAGGTTGATCATTCCCAAAGATTTTGGATCGATTCAGTTAAATGAAGTTCAAGGATATGTCCTTTCTATCCCAAATACTAATCAGGTAGTCGTAGATATTGATTCTTCATTTTCTAATGCTTTTATTGCTACTCCATATACTGCAACGATTACTAATGCAACTACATCAGGTGGATTATATACTCTAACAGCTAATAACTCATTTACTCCGGGTTTTTATGTGATTATTTCAAATGTGGGAGGAATAACAAATGGAAACGGAACTTTTTTAATAAGAAGATCTACTCTGACAGCTTTTAATATAGTAAATACAGGTCAAAGTGGCGCTTACACGGGCGGAGGAGTAGCAACTTTGAATGTTCCTATGTCTTTTACCCCTCAAATCTTAGCTATCGGAGATATTAATAGCGGTGCAACAAATAATTTAGGTATACTCCAACTGAATACTTCTATACCTGGAAGTTTCATAAACATTTCACCCTTATAGGTATAACATGACAACAAAACCAAAATCAGATAGTCCAATCGTCAATAAAGAAATGGAAAAACTAGAGAAGCAATTTGATGAATTCAATGAAAATGTTAAAGAAATGACCATGGATAGAATGAATCTGGCACCGAAACAAGAAACTGAGCCACAAACTAAAATTGCTACTAGTGATTTAGATAAAATGAAAGATGTTTATTTAAAGCCTTCTCGTTCTCTTAATGATCGTTCAAAGTTTAATGAGAGATTTAGAGAAGAGTACAATTTCGCAAAAGAATATGTCCATTTTATCGCAGAAAATAATGAAATTAAAGGGGATATGATAGAATTGTGGACTCGACCTTATGGTGGGATGCCTTGTGAATTTTGGCAAGTTCCTGCTAATAAGCCAGTCTGGGGACCAAGATATCTAGCAGAACAGATCAAAAGGAAGTATTACCATCGTATGGTGATGCAAAATACCCCAACGAATGGCGATGGTGTTGGTCAATATTATGGAACTATGGCAGTTGATACAACCATCCAAAGAATTGATGCTAGACCTGTAACATCTAAAAGATCCGTATTTATGGGAGCTAAGAACTTTTAATGAATCTTCTTCAGGATATAATCACGTATATTCGTCGTATTATAAAGAGTCCATCCGATGCAGTAATCAGCGATAATCTGATTATCGATTATATCAATCGTTTCTGGATTATGGATGTAGATGCCAGAGTGCAATTGTTTGATTTGAAAACTAAATATCAATTTCAAACGTCACCGGGTCTTGATCAATATAACATGCCCTTATATACGATCCAAACTGAAGGGACAGGAGGGGATACCATTGGTCCTTTTCCTGTTTATCAAGGATTCATGGGACCTGTTTTCGTTAATGGAATTCAGATTCCTTTTTACACTGAAAGAAATTCCTTCTTTAATCTTTGGCCAAGTTATAATCAAAATCTAGTCCAAACAGCAACAGGAAATGGAACTTCTGGACCTTATACATTAAACCTTCCTTTCTTGCCTAATTCTCCGACACAACAAAACTTTCCTATCTCTTCAGGAATTATCCGTGGTCATGTTGATATCACAGGGATCATAGCTACAGGAAGCAATCAAGATCCTCCAATCGTTACAAGTGGAAATGATTTCATCTCAACCATTCCAACGACTAGTGTTTTCCCAGCAGTTTATTTCACGTCGGTCGGACAAGATAATTCAAGTATTGTTATTTCTGATAGTGGTGAGTTTCTTTCTGGATCTCAAAATTTAGGACTCCTAATGCAGCCTGGAGCTGCTCCTTATGGGAATTTACCATTAACTGGTGGTTATACTCAAACCTTTGCAATTACAGGAATCACACAAGCTAATCCAGCAGTTATAACAAGTTCAACAACATTAGCTGTTGGTCAATCTATTCAAATTAATGGTGTCGGAGGAATGACACAACTAAATGGTAATACTTATACAGTGACTGCTGTCAGTGGAACCACAGTGACAATCAATGTTGATTCAACAACTTTTACTGCTTACACATCTGGTGGAACGATTACTAGTTTCCTCAATTTGATCAATTACTTGACTGGTGTTGCATCGAATGTATTTTTCCCAGCTATAATACCTGATGGAATGCCAATAAGTTCTCAATGTATTTTCTATCAGTTAGGAATTCCAAGAGCAGTTCTTTACAATAATAATACTTTAACTTTTAGAGCTCCTCCCAATACTCAATATCTTGTTGAGTTAGATGCCTATTTAAGCCCTGCTGCATTCTTCAATAGTGATAATGCTATTCCATTTGGGTACATGGCTGAATATATTGCGAGGGGAGCTGCAAGAAAGATCCTTTCCGATACAGGAGATACCGAACAATTCTATTTTTACGAACCTTTATTTAAAGAACAAGAAATGTTGGTTTGGAAAAGATCTCAAAGACAATTTACTTCTACAAGAAGTCAGACGATTTATAGTAATCAAGGTTTTCAATCAAATTATAATCAAAGCTCGATAGGAATTTAAGAGGAAATATGAATTTAACTTATACGAATAACATGCCCAATCCTCCTGATGATCCAGCAGATGATGCTCCTTTGATGCAGGTCAATTGTAATTCAATTGCAAGCTGGGTCAACGTTGATCACGTTGGTTTCAATACATCGAATAATACGGGCGGTTATCATAAAGTTGCTCATTTTATCACAAGTGCCGGCGATCCTTCTCTCATTGCTAATATTGGTCAAGTTTATACCAAGCTTGTTGGATCAGAAGTTCAATTGTTCTATGAATCTAATTCTGGATTTATTGCTCAATTAACAAGAAATAATTCTGGTGCTCAAGCTAGATTTGGAACAAATACTAATTACCAAGCCAATCATGCGGGTGGTTGGACCTTTCTTCCTGGAAATGTAAAAGTTAATTATGGTGTTTTTACTCTTAATACACAGCCTACCGATACAGTAACCTTAGCTTCTGCTTATACAAGTTCAAACTTTATAGTATTAGTAACTCCTATTCTAAGTGCAACAACTGGTAAAACATGGGGGGTTACAAATCTAAATACAGCTAGTTTTACATTAAATACCGCTGGTTTTTCTAATGGTAATCAATTTACATTTTGGTCAATAGGTATATAAATTGTGGCTGATCAAATTTATATTGGCAATTTTGCCAATGGATTAAAACTCAATCGCACTGCTTTTAACATTAACAATGATGCTTTTCCGATTCTATTTAATTTCTTTGTATGGAGAGGAAGAGCTAAGAAAAAACGTGGAACATTAAAGCTTGGTCGATTAAATCGCCAAATTCAATCTGTAGCTAATGCAACTCCTCCGGCTCCTTTTCAAGTGGGACAATTTGATTTAGTGGGTGGGGGAGGGAGTTTATTCACAGCTACAATTACAAACATTACTTTTACAGCTACTACCGCAACGGTCACGACTAAAGGATCAATATTCTCTATTGGACAAGAAGTGATTATCGCTAATGTCAATCCTAATTCTGGGATCAATGGAATTTCTTATCCAATCACGGCTGTAACAGCAAATACCTTTACTATATTCGTTGGTTCATCTGCTGGTATGAGTTATACCGATGGGGGAGTAGCGAATCTATCAAGTGAATTTCCTTCTCTTGT
>Ga0247684_1000160_pt1 | contig 13516 bp, 13 predicted proteins | sample CNK25_metaG_FD_190129 | JGI IMG/M metagenome (GOLD analysis project Ga0247684, IMG submission 190129) | Soil microbial communities from Purdue University Martell Research Forest, Indiana, United States - CNK25 | ecosystem: Environmental > Terrestrial > Soil > Temperate forest > Bulk soil... | reverse complement strand
GCTCCTCCGGATTCTGCGTCGACCCGGTGGAGAAGAAGCCGCTCAACCACTTCTACCCGGGCACGAGCATCCTTTCCTTCGGCACCGCGGGTTGCAACCTCGCCTGCAAGTTCTGCCAGAACTGGGACATCTCGAAGTCGAAGGAGATGGACCGCCTGCAGGACCAGGCCTCGCCCGAGGCGATCACGCAGGCCGCGCTCAAGCTCGGCTGCAAGTCGGTCGCCTTCACCTACAACGACCCGGTGATCTTCGCCGAGTACGCGATGGACATCGCCGACGCCTGCCACGACCGGGGCGTGCAGGCAGTCGCGGTGACCGCCGGCTACATGCACGCCGCGCCGCGCCGCGAGTTCTACGCCAAGATGGACGCGGCGAACGTCGACCTGAAGGGCTTCACCGACGATTTCTACTGGAAGATCTGCGGCGGCCGCCTGCAGCCGGTGCTCGATACGCTCGTCTATCTCGTGAAGGAGACGGGCGTCTGGACCGAGATCACCACGCTCCTCATCCCGGGCAAGAACGATTCCGACGCGGAGCTCAAGGCGATGTCGAAGTGGATCCGCACCCACCTCGGTCCCGACGTGCCGCTGCATTTCACCGCCTTCCATCCCGACTGGAAGATGACCGACATCGAGCGCACGCCCGGGACGACGCTCACGCGCGCGCGCGAGATCGCGCAGCTCGCCGGCCTGAACTACGTCTACACCGGCAACGTGCACGACGAAACCGGCGGCTCGACCTACTGCCCGTCGTGCGAGAAGCCGGTGGTGGCGCGCGACTGGTACGACATCAAGGCCTATCAGCTGACCGACGAAGGCGCCTGTAAGTCCTGCGGCACGCGCATCGCCGGGCGCTTCCAGAAGTTCACCAAGGCCTTCGGGCCGAGGCGCATCCCCGTGAGGCTCGCCGCCTAGAACGAGAACAGGTCGGCGCCCGCGAGCTCGCGCATCCGCGGCAGGTCGGCGAGCGTGATGGTGCGGTAGCCGACTTTCACCAGGCCGCTTTTCTCCATGGTCTTGAGCGCGCCGTTCACGCGCGAGCGGCTGGTGGCGAGCATGCGGCCGAGCTCGCCCTGCGTGAGACGCAGCTCGACCGTGGCGCTCGCCGCCACGTCCTGGCCGGTGCTGATCGCATGGCCGAGCAGCCTGCGCACGATGCGCTGCGGCAGCGGCGCGACGTTCACGTCACGCAGCGTGACCATCGCCAGGGTGAGGCGCATGTAGATGAGGTTCGCCATGTGCCGCCACAGGCGCGGGCGCTCGTCGAACAGCGCGAGCAGGGCAGGGCCGTCGAGCACCGCGAGCGTGGTGCGCCCCGCCGCGTGCGCATCGCTCGGCGGCGACTTGCCGCGCAGCACGCTGCCCAGCCCGAAGTAGTTGCCCGGCCCGATCATGGCGTACAGGAATTCCTTGCCGGCGCGCGTCACCGTGCTCAGGCGCAGGCAGCCCTCCACCACGATCCACAGGTCCTTCTGCGGCGAGCCGGCGGGCAGCACCAGCTCGCCGTCCTCGAGCGTGCGCAGGCGGCCGAGCGCGGCGAGGCGGTCGAGGTCCTCCGCCGGCAGGCCGCGGAAATGCAGGCTGGCGGCGAGCGCCGCTCGGATGCGCATGAAGTCCGGGCCGCTGGGCATGGCGGATTGTTCCCTGCGGAACATTGTGCCCGCTTTTCTGCCGGATTGTTCATTCCCGCGCAGTCTGCGCAGTCGGCGCTGACTATCATCGCGCCCTTTTCATGCGCATCGACCTCGACCACAGTCTCGCCCGCTTTGCCGCCACTGGCCGCATGCATCCGGAGGATGCGATCCACATCGCCACCACCGCGCTCAGCGAGGCGCAGGCGGGGCAGATGAGCAGCGTGATGCTCGACCTGCAGGACGTCTCGCTCACCCGCACGCTTTCCATCACCGAGTGCCACGATATCGGCGAGCGCCTGGCGCGCGCCGGTCAGGCGCTGTGCAAGGTGGCGATCGTCGCCCGCGCGGCCTGCGTGGAGGCGCACGAGTTCATCTTCACCGTCGCCCGCAACCGCGGGCTGCAGGTCGCCACCTTCGCCGACGCGTCGGAAGCGGTGGGCTGGCTGCAGGCCTAGCCCAGCCTCAGTCCTTCATCAGCAGGTGCATCAGGCTGGAGGTGTCCCACCTGCGGCCGCCGCGCGCCTGGATGTGCGCGTAGAACTGGTCGACCAGCGCGGTGACCGGCAGGCGCGCGCCGGTCTTCTTCGCTTCCTCGAGGCAGATGCCGAGGTCCTTGCGCATCCAGTCGACTGCGAAGCCGAAGCCGTCGAACTTCACCTCGTTCATCTGCTTCCAGCGGTTCTCCATCTGCCAGGACTGGGCGGCGCCCTTGGAGATGACCGAGATCACCTTCTCGACGTCGAGATTGCTTTTCTTCGCGAACGACAGGCCTTCGGCCAGGCCCTGCACCAGGCCGGCGATGCAGATCTGGTTGACCATCTTGGTGAGCTGGCCCGCGCCGGGCGCGCCGATCAGCGCCGCCATCTTGGCGTAGACGTCGATCACCGGCTTCGCCTTGGCGAAGGTCGTCTCCTCGCCGCCGCACATGATGCCGAGCTGGCCGTTCACTGCGCCGGCCTGGCCGCCGGAAACGGGCGCATCGATGAACCCCACGCCCAGGGATCTTGTTTTTTCAAAAAGCTCTCTGGCGATGACCGCCGAAGCCGTGGTGTGGTCGACCAGGATCGCGCCCTTCTTCATCCCGGCGAGCGCGCCGTTGTCCCCGAACACCACCGAGCGGATGTCGTCGTCGTTGCCGACGCACATCATCACGAAATCGCAGTCCTTCGCCGCCTCTTTCGGCGTGCCGGCATGCTTGCCGCCGTGCTCCTTCGCCCACTGCTCCGCCTTGGCGCGGGTGCGGTTGAAGACCGTCACGTCGTGACCGCCCTTTTTCGCCAGGTGGCCCGCCATCGGGTAGCCCATGACGCCGAGTCCGAGGAACGCAACTTTTGCCATCGTCTTGTCTCCTAAGGGATTTTCCGGGTGTTTGACAGGCCGCGGTCAACCGCCCCACAATACTGAGCGTTTATACAGTACTCGGTGTTGGCCCAGCGCTGTTTGGAAGATGAGCTGCCGTAGATGCCAATAACAAAAGACTGAAAGAGGACCACGAAATGGACGACAACAAGTCTAAGGCATTAGCCGCCGCGCTTTCCCAGATCGAGAAGCAGTTCGGCAAGGGCTCGATCATGAAGATGGACGACGCGGCCATCAAGGACATCGAGGTGGTGTCCACCGGCTCGCTCGGCCTGGACCTCGCGCTCGGCGTCGGCGGCCTGCCGCGCGGCCGGGTGGTCGAGATCTACGGACCCGAGTCCTCGGGCAAGACCACGCTCACGCTGCAGGTGATCGCCGAGATGCAGAAAGCCGGCGGCACCGCCGCCTTCATCGACGCGGAGAACGCGCTCGACATCTCCTATGCCGCCAAGCTCGGCGTGAAGACCGAGGACCTCCTCATCTCCCAGCCCGACACCGGCGAGCAGGCGCTCGAGATCGCCGACATGCTGGTGCGCTCCGGTGCGGTCGACGTCATCGTGGTCGACTCGGTCGCCGCGCTTACGCCCAAGGCCGAGATCGAGGGCGAGATGGGCGAGCCGCAGATGGGCCTGCAGGCGCGCCTCATGAGCCAGGCGCTGCGCAAGCTCACCGCCAACATCAAGCGCACCAACACGCTGGTGATCTTCATCAATCAGATCCGCATGAAGATCGGCGTGATGTTTGGAAATCCTGAAACCACCACCGGCGGCAACGCGCTCAAGTTCTACGCCTCGGTGCGCATGGACATCCGCCGCATCGGCTCGATCAAGAAGGGCGACGAGGTGGTCGGCTCCGAGACCCGCGTCAAGGTGGTGAAGAACAAGGTCGCGCCGCCGTTCCGCCAGGCCGAGTTCGACGTGATGTACGGCGAAGGCATCTCGCGCGAAGGCGAGGTGCTCGAGATCGGCGTGCTGCACGGCATCCTGGAGAAATCGGGCGCCTGGTACATCTACAACGGCGACCGCCTCGGCCAGGGCAAGGACAACTCGCGCGACTTCCTCAAGGAGAATCCCGCGCTCGCCAGGGAGATCGAAGCCAAGATCCGCGAGAAGGCCGGCGGCAAGGCGCCGGTGGTGGCGGCCGACGCCGAAACGGAAGAGGTCGAGGACAAGAAGGTCGAGCGCCTGCCGACCCGCAAGAGAAGCAACGAAAGCTAGTGAAGGACGTTCCTGACACGCCCGCCGAGCTCAAGCAGCGGGCGCTCAGGTACCTCGTGCGGCGCGAACACTCGCGCGCCGAGCTGGAGCGCAAGCTCTCGCCGCACGCGCCATCGCAGCAGGCAGTACAGGAAGTGCTTGAGCATCTCCTTTCAAGGCGTCACCTTTCGGACGAGCGCTTCGCCCAAGAACGCGCTCGTTCTCTTTCTCGCAAGTACGGCCCGGCCAAGATCCGGCATGATCTGAAAGCGCGTGGCGTCTCCGACGAAGTCATCGCCTGCCTTTCTTCTCCTGAGGAAGAGCGGCGGGCCAGGGAAATCCTCGCCAGGAAGTACCGGGAACCGGCGGGTAGCCGCGAAGAACGCGCCAAGCGGGCGCGGTTCCTGCAGGGGCGCGGCTTTTCGGCCGACGTCATTCATCGCCTCGTGCTGCGCGGCGAAGACTGATCCTTAGAAGCTCACGCCGAGCCCGATCGCCCAGCCGCTCACGTTGTTGCCGACCTTGTAGCGCAGCATGAGCCGGCTGCGCGTCAGGTAGACGTCGCGCGCGCTTGAATCGAGCTCGAGGCCGGCGCCGAACGAATTCACGTAGTGGAAGCCCAGCGCGCCGTCGAGATCGCCGAGGAAACGCGTGTGCGCATACTCGAGGACGTAGCGCACCGGGCGATCGAGCGCCACCATGCCGGTCGGCGCGCGGTAGCGCGACCACAGCGAGAAAGTCTGCGCATCGGCGTGGCCCTTGACCGCCTGCGAGCTGTCGAAGCTCTGCAGGTAGATGTTGCTGTAGCGCAGCTCGACGTCGATCTCGTTCTCCGGGCGATAGCGCTCGTAGTCGAGCACGAGCGAGCCGCCCAGCCCGTACGCGTTGAGCCGGCCATTGCCGAGGAATTCGACCGCCGAGCGGCTCGCGGGCGCCGGCTGCGCGCCGGTCGAGCCCTCGCTCTCGACCCGCCCGAGGGAAAAGTTGAGGATCGGCCGCAGCGCCAGGTTCGGGGCGACCGGGAAGTCCCAGCCTACGCCGGCGGTGCCGAGCAGGCTGTTCCACTTTACTGCGATGCGCGGGGCGTTCGGATCGTCGCTCGCGGCGAAGCTCGGGTCGTAGCGGCCGTAGCCGAGCGTGCCCTCCAGGTACAGCGGCATCGGCTTGAGCGTTCCGCCGCCGCTGATCGAGGTCTGGCGGAAGTAGGGGTTGCCCGCCGGCTGGTCGGTGAGCGAAAGCGACCCGGTAGTCACATCCGGCGTCAGCGCGAAGCCCATCAGGGTCAGGATGGCGTTCGCCCGCTTCTGCAGGTCTGCCTCGCTGACCGCCTGGCCGAGCGCGGGCGTCGTCGTCCATGCGACGGCGAGAAGCGCCAGGACACGGAAATTCACTGCAGTTTTCCTCCGCGTCCGAAGATTCTGCCACGTGTCATCCGTCATTACTGGATGTCCGTTCAGTGACGGACAGGCGTCCGCCTGGGAGAGAGGGGGTGAAGGGAACATGGATTCAGCACAAGCATTGGCCGTGGTGCGCTCGCTCGCGAACGGCGTCGACCCGGAAAGCGGGGAGGTTTTCCCGGCCGAGAGCGCCTACCAGCGCCCGCAAATCGTGCGCGCGCTCTATGAAGCGGCGAGCGCGCTCGAGCGGATCGACCGCTTCGACCGGCGCCGCTCGCAGATGCCGCCCAAGACCGGCGAGCCGTGGACCGAGGACGAGGACCGCAAGCTGCTCGCCGCGTTCGACGCCGGCCGCGCGCTGCAGGAGCTCGCCGCCGCGCACGAGCGCACGATGGGCGCGGTGCGCGCGCGGCTCCTCAAATACGGCCGGATCAACGCGTAGCGGCAGGATCAACGCAGAGCGGTTCCGGGGCGTCCGCGGCGCCCCGGCTTTTTATCTGGCTGTAGAATCGCTGGATGAAATCCAGCGAGATCCGCTCGAGCTTCCTCGAGTATTTCAAGTCCAAGGGCCACACCATCGTGCCCTCGAGCCCGCTCGTGCCGCAGAACGACCCGACGCTGCTGTTCGTCAACTCCGGGATGGTGCAGTTCAAGGACGTATTCCTCGGCAAGGACAAGCGCGCGTACTCGCGCGCCACCACCTCGCAGCGCTCGTTGCGGGCCGGCGGCAAGCATAACGACCTCGAGAACGTCGGCTATACCGCGCGCCATCACACGTTCTTCGAGATGCTCGGCAACTTCTCGTTCGGCGACTACTTCAAGAAGGATGCGATCCGCTACGCCTGGGAGCTGCTGACCAAGGTGTACAAGCTGCCGCCGGACAAGCTCTGGGCGACGGTCTACCAGACCGACGACGAAGCCTACGACCTCTGGACCAGGGACATCGGCCTGCCGAAGGAGCGCGTGGTGCGCATCGGCGACAACCCGGGCGGGCAGAAGTACCAGTCGGACAACTTCTGGCAGATGGCCGACACCGGCCCCTGCGGCCCGTGCAGCGAGATCTTCTACGACCACGGCGCCGGCATTGCGGGCGGGCCGCCGGGATCGCCCGACGCCGACGGCGACCGCTACATCGAGATCTGGAACCTGGTGTTCATGCAGTTTGATCGGCAGAGAAGCGGGGATTCCTTCACCATGCACCCGCTGCCGAAGCCGTCGGTCGATACCGGCATGGGCCTCGAGCGCATCGCGGCGGTGCTGCAGCACGTGCATTCGAACTACGAGATCGATCTGTTCCAGGATCTCATCAAGGCGGCGGCGCGCGAGACACACCAGAAGAACCTGAAGACCCCCTCGCTCAACGTGATTGCGGATCACATCCGCGCCTGCTCGTTCCTGATCGTCGACGGCGTGATCCCGGGCAACGAGGGCCGCGGATATGTACTGAGACGAATCGTGAGAAGAGCGATTCGTCATGGCTACAAGCTCGGGCAGAAGCAGCCGTTCTTCTATCGCCTGGTCGACGATCTCGACAAGGTGATGGGCGATGCCTATCCCGAATTGAGATCCGCCAAGGAAAAGGTTTCCCAGGTGCTGCGCCAGGAAGAGGAACGGTTCGCCGAGACGCTGGAGAACGGCATGGGCGTGCTCGAGTCGGCGCTCGCCTCGGGCGAGAAGCTGCTCGACGGCGAGACGGTGTTCCGCCTGTACGACACGTTCGGCTTTCCGGTCGACCTGACCGCCGACATCTGCCGCGAGCGCGGCGTGATGATCGACATGGCGGGCTTCGAGGCGGCGATGGACCAGCAGCGCGAGCGCGCGCGCGCCGCCTCCAAGTTCGCGATGGCGGCGGGCCTGGAATACTCCGGCGGCAAGACGGTGTTCCACGGCTACGAGAAGCTCGCGCACCCGGCCAGGGTGGTTGCCCTCTACCGCGTGGGCGCGCAGGTGAAGGCGCTGAAGAGCGGCGATACCGGCACGGTGGTGCTCGACGAGACGCCGTTCTATGCCGAGTCGGGCGGGCAGGTGGGCGACCGCGGCGAGCTGGTGGGCGCCGCGGGCACGTTCGCGGTCGACGACACGCAGAAGATCCAGGCCGAGGTGTTCGGCCACCACGGCACGCTCAAGACCGGGGCGCTCAAGGTCGGCGACCGGCTGGAGGCGCGGGTCGACGTCGCGCTGCGCGAGCGCACCATGCGCAACCACTCGGTGACCCACCTCATGCACAAGGCGCTGCGCGAGGTGCTCGGCTCGCACGTGCAGCAGCGCGGCTCGCTGGTCGACGCGGACAAGACGCGCTTCGACTTCTCGCACAACAAGCCGATGACGGAAGAGGAGCTGGTCGAGGTCGAGGCGCGGGTCAACGCCGAGATCCTGAAGAACACGCCGACGCGCGCGCAGGTCATGCCGATCGAGCAGGCGAAGAACTCCGGCGCGGTGATGCTGTTCGGCGAGAAATACGGCGATGAGGTGCGGGTGCTGGAGATCGGCAGCTCGCGCGAGTTCTGCGGCGGCACCCACGTCGCGCGCACCGGCGACATCGGCGTGTTCAAGATCTATTCCGAGGGCGGCGTCGCCGCCGGCATCCGCCGCGTCGAAGCCACCACCGGCTTGACCGCGCTCGGCATGATGAACGCGCAGCTCAGGGAGTTCCGCCAGGTGGCGCGCGAGCTGCGCGCGCAGCCCGGGCCCGGCATGGCGGAGAAGGCGGTGGCGAGCCTGCTCGAGGACAAGAAGGCGCTGGAGAAGGAGCTGTCGCGCCTGCGCTCGCGGCTCGCGTCCGGCCAGGGGTCGGACCTGAGCGCGCAGGCGGTCGACGTGAAGGGCGCCAAGGTGCTGGCGGTGACGGTGGACGGCGCCGACGCGAAGGCGCTGCGCGAGGCGATGGATGCGCTGAAGAGCAAGCTCAAGTCCGCGGCGATCGTGCTCGGCGCGGTGAACGACGGCAAGGTGGCGCTGATCGCCGGCGTGACCGACGATCTCACCGGCAAGGTGAAGGCGGGCGAGCTCGTCAACTATGTCGCGCAGCAGGTGGGCGGCAAGGGCGGCGGCCGGCCCGACATGGCGCAGGCGGGCGGCACCGACGCGGCCAAGCTACCTGGCGCGCTGCAGTCCGTGAAGCCCTGGGTCGAGCAGCGGCTCTAGAAACCGATTCTGCTTTTCCGGCCGCGGCTCTCGCGCACGTCGTCCGGGCCGACTTCGCTGCGCCCGGCCACCTTGGCGTTGCCGAACGCCGTCTGGATCGAGCGGCGCATCTCGCGCGGCGGCATCGCCGCGAGGCGCTCCAGCGCCGCCGCCGACAGGACTTCCGGAAAGCTCCTGCCCCAGTCGTGCGCGCCGCGGATCTCGCGGTAGATCGACTGCGCGATGCGCGCCGAGCCTTCGGCGTCCGGGGCGTCGATCTCGTAGACGGCGAGGCGGTTGAGCAGCGGCTCGGGCAGCCGCGCCGCCTCGTTCGCCGTGGCGAGCCACACCGCGCCTGAAGCGTCGATCGGCACTTCCACGAATTCGTCGATGAAGCGGGTGGCGGTCTCGCTCTCGAGCAGCTCGTAGAGCGCGCCGAGCGGGTCGTACTGGCCGTCGGCGCTCGCCTTGTCGAGCTCGTCGACCACGATCACCGGGTTCGCGTAGTCGCCGTTCAGGAAGGTGTCGAACACCTTGCCGGGTTTCGCGTTCTTCCACTGCGAGGAGGCGCCGGACAGCACCCAGCCCGCGGTGAGCGAGCTCATGGGCACGAAACCAAACCCGGTGCCCAGCAGCTCCGCGAGCTTGCGCGCGAAGTGGGTCTTGCCGATGCCGGGCGCGCCAAGCAGCAGCATCGGCGGCAGCTCGACCGAGTCGTTGCTGTCCACGCACAGCGCGAGCTGCTTGCGGATGTCCTCCAGCACCTCGGTGAAGTTGGGCAGCTCGTCGAACAGCGCATCCATCTCCGGCAGCGCCGAGGGCTTGACGGTGAAGCGCTGGCCGCCGAGGCGCATCATCTTCTCGTAGAGCGCGCGCAGCGCCTCGTTGGCGGTGGGGGAGAGCTCGTGCAGCGCCTTCTCCACCGCCGGTACGTCGTAGACGTCCTTGAATCCCGCGATCGGAATAGCCGACATGTTCTCTACCTGCCTTTCTTCTTCATCGGCGCTGCGCTCGCAAAAATTAGCACGACGCTTTTCACCTAGCAAACTCCCTGCCTGGCAGTCGCGCTTGCGGACTGCCAATTCCGCTAGAGTGCGCCGATATGACTACGACTACCAAGACGCACGGCCTGAGGCGAGGGATGACGCCCTCGCACTTTGCAACATTCGGTCAGGGATACCTGCCCGGCCTCGTGGGCGTGGAGATTCTCACGTTGGGCGAGGCAGGCGTGGAGAGCCGGCTGGCGGTGCGCAAGGAAGTGATGGCGCCGAACGGCTTCCTCCATGCGGCTACGGTCGTGGCGCTGGCCGACACGAGCTGCGGCTACGGCTGCGTCGCGCTCCTGCCGGAGGGCGCGAAGGGCTTCACCACCATCGAGCTGAAGGCCAACTTCCTCGGCACCGCCCGGGAAGGGGCGATCTTCTGCCGCGCGACTCCGGTTCACCTCGGCCGCACCACCCAGGTCTGGGACGCGACGGTCACGGTGGAGGGAGCGGAGACGAAAATCGCGCTATTCCGGTGCACGCAGATGGTCCTGTGGCCTAAATAGGGGATTTATGCTTCAATCCCTTTCCATGCAACGCTGGTTCTTCGGTTTCTTCTTTTATTTCCCCTGCCTACTGGCGGACGGGACCGGCTAAGCGCACCCCGAATCCAAAGAGAACCGCCAGAGCCGAAAAGCCTGGCGGTTTTTTTTTGGGGCCCACCAAAAACGAGACTGCCCATGACTCCCATCGAAGCGTACGAAGCCCCGGTCCCCGGCGACCGGACCTCGCTCACCGACGACCAGCGCATCGAGAACATCGTGCCGCTGCCGCCGCCGGAGAACCTGATCCGCTTCTTCCCGATCCAGGGCACCGCCGCCGAGAAGCTGATCGCCGCGACGCGCCGCAAGGTGCGCGAGATCCTGCAGGGCAAGTCCGACCGGCTGCTGGTCATCATCGGCCCATGCTCGATCCACGACCCGGAAGCGGCGGTCGCGTATGCAGAGAAGTTATTTGTTGAAAGACAGAAACACTCGGCAGATCTCGAGGTGCTGATGCGCGTCTACTTCGAGAAGCCGCGCACCACCGTGGGCTGGAAGGGCCTGATCAACGACCCGTACCTCGACGGCAGCTTCCGCATCAACGAGGGCTTGCGCATCGCGCGCGACCTGCTGGTGCGCATCAACCGCGCCGGGGTGCCGGCCGGCTGCGAGTTCCTCGACGTGATCTCGCCGCAGTACATCGGCGACCTCGTGTCCTGGGGGGCGATCGGCGCGCGCACCACCGAGAGCCAGGTGCACCGCGAGCTCGCCTCGGGCCTGTCGGCGCCGGTGGGATTCAAGAACGGCACCGACGGCAACGTGAAGATCGCGGTCGACGCGCTGCTCGCCGCGCGGCAGAAGCACCATTTCCTTTCCGTCCACAAAAGCGGCCAGGTCTCGATCGTCGAGACGCGCGGCAACGACGACTGCCACATCATCCTGCGCGGCGGCAAGGAGCCGAACTACGACGCCGCCTCGGTGCGCGCGGCGTGCGAGGAGCTGAAGAAGGCGAAGCTCCCGGAGCGGGTCATGATCGACTGCTCCCACGCCAATGCGGCCAAGAAATACGAGCGGCAGACCGAGGTGGCGCGCGACGTGGCGGGCCAGCTCGCGCGCGGCGAGCAGCGCCTGGTCGGCGTCATGGTGGAGTCGAACCTGGTGGAGGGCCGCCAGGATCTCGAGCCAGGGAAGAAGCTGCGCTTCGGCCAGAGCGTCACCGACCCCTGCCTTGGCTGGGAGGCGTCGGTCGGGCTGCTGCAGCTGCTCGCGGAGGGCGTAAAGGCGCGGCGCAAGGCATAATTTGCGTCGATGGCCAAGCCCGTTTCGAAGCGCCTGCCGCACCTCGAGCTGCTCGGGGACGCGAGCCATTTCTCGAGCCAGATTCACGCGCTCATCCCGAAGTGCCCGCTGCTCGAGAACTTCTCCACCGGCGAGGTGCGCCTGCTCACGCACTTCATGGAGATGTACAAGGCCGGTCCCGGGGTCGAGATCATCCGCGAGGGCGAGGCGGGCGACTTCATGCTGATGCTGGTCGAGGGCAAGGTCGACGTCCTGAAGCGCGACAAGAACAACACCCCGCAGCTCATCGCCACCGTGGACGCCGGCAAGACCCTGGGCGAGATGTCGATGATCGACGGCGAGGCGCGCTTCGCCACCTGCGTCGCCATGGAGCCGGTGGTGCTGGCGGTGCTCGACCGGGAGGCGCTCGCGCGCATCATCGTCGAGCAGCCGATGCTCGGCGCCAAGATCCTGATGGAGCTGGTGCTCATGCTGTCGCAGCGGCTGCGCGCCACCAGCCAGCGGCTGCTCGGGCTGCTCGACGGCCAGCCCCTGCGCGCCGAGACCGTCTCGTAATTATTCACACCTGAAACGTAAGGGGCCCGCCAGGTGTCAGACTAACTGCCCATGCACGCGACCCTGCCCCTGATGCGCCACTACGGCTTCCCGGCGATCCGCCGCGGCCGGCTCGATACCCTGCAGGTGAACCTCGGCTACAAGTGCAACCAGAGCTGCCTGCACTGCCACGTCAACGCCGGGCCCACCCGCACCGAGATGATGTCGCGCGAGACGCTTACCGACGTGTTCGCCTTCCTCGAGGTGTCCAGGGTGCGCCTGCTCGACGTCACCGGCGGCGCACCGGAGCTCCATCCCCTGTTCCGCGAGCTGGTCATCCGCGCGCGCCAGCTCGGCGTGCACGTCATCGACCGCTGCAACCTGACCGTGCTGGAGGAGCCCGGCCAGGAAGATACGGCGTTGTTTCTTTCCGGCAACGAGGTCGAAATCACCGCCTCGCTGCCTTGCTACACGGAAGAGCTGGTCGACCGCCAGCGCGGCAAGGGCGTCTATGAGAAGAGCATCGAAGGCCTGCGCCGGCTCAACGCCGTCGGCTACGGCACGCGGCTCGCGCTCAACCTGGTCTACAACCCGCAGGGGCCCGCGCTGCCGCCAGCGCAGGACAAGCTCGAGGCCGACTACAAGCGCATCCTCGGCGAGCAGCACGGCGTCGTCTTCACGCGCCTGCTCACGCTCGCCAACATGCCGATCCAGCGCTTCGGCTCGACGCTGATCTCGAAGGGCCAGTTCAACGAGTACATGGCGCTGCTGCACGGCGCGCACCGCGAGGAGAACCTCGAGTCGGTGATGTGCCGCTCGCTCGTCTCGGTCGACTGGCAGGGCTTCGTCTACGACTGCGACTTCAACCAGATGCTCGACCTGCCGCTGCAGATGAAGAACGCCTCGCGGCCGCGCATCGCGGACCTGATCGGCCGCGACCTGGCGGGCAACCCCATCGCGGTGCGCGACCACTGCTACGGATGCACCGCGGGACAGGGCTCGTCATGCGGCGGGGCGCTGAGTGGCTAGCTCACCCGGCCGCGCCTGCCCGGCGTCCTACGGCTACGGCGCCCGCGCCTTCGACCGGCGCCCCGAGCTCGAGGTCGAGACCCTGTGGGTCGCGGGCGGCCTGTACGGCAACCCGTTCGCCCTCGAGTGCCTGCGCGAGCTCTACGAGCGCGAGCCCGGCAGGAAGGCGCTGGTGTTCAACGGCGATTTCCATTGGTTTGACGTTCACGATTCGCAGTTCCAGGCAATACAGTCTTCAGTACTGAACTTCATTGCGCTTCGCGGCAACGTCGAGACCGAGCTCGCGTCGCCCGCGGAGGGCGCGGGCTGCGGCTGCGGCTACCCGGACTGGGTCGACGACGGCACGGTGAGCCGCTCCAACGCGATCCTCGAGAAGCTGCGCGCCACCGCGAGCAGTTTCCCCGAGGCCCGCGCCGCGCTG
>Ga0247684_1000157_pt1 | contig 13690 bp, 18 predicted proteins | sample CNK25_metaG_FD_190129 | JGI IMG/M metagenome (GOLD analysis project Ga0247684, IMG submission 190129) | Soil microbial communities from Purdue University Martell Research Forest, Indiana, United States - CNK25 | ecosystem: Environmental > Terrestrial > Soil > Temperate forest > Bulk soil... | reverse complement strand
AATTGGCCAAGGGGGCCAAAGATTGTTGGACCTACGGGCCATCATCTCTTGCATATTATGGCGATGATGAACTAACCGCCGTAGTTTCGTGGAAGTGAAGTCGGCGCTTTAATCAGTCAGGAGCCCATCCCATGTATTTTGTTTTATGGTCTCAGAAGAATTACATTCCTCTGACGGTCGAGGAATTCAACACGGAGGCCGAGGCACTTGACTGGATTAATGGCAGGCTAGCCGGTAGCTCCGATACCAGTTTCGAGGTGATTGAGGGTAGAAAGCGAAAATTCAAAGCAGTGCAGGTCGCCACGAAATATGTGCGCGAATAAGGCGCTTAATCAGTCAATAGGTGCAAAGATGGATGAATTGGAACACGAGCACCGGAAACCGACGAAGAGCGACTTCGAAGGGAAAACGATCAAGCGTTTCGATCAAACAGCCGACAACATTTGGCGCTTCTGGTTTACGGACGGGTCATCGTTTGCCATCCAGAGCGAGGTGTTCTCTGGGCTAGCTTGCATGGACCTGTGCGATCAATGTGTCTCTCTTTGCGATTAATACGTCAGGAAACGCAGGAATGACTTACCGCATATTTATCGGAGGATGGGATGACCCTGACGGAGAAGAGCATGATTATGTCAAATTGGATAAGCGAGGACTGGACTGGAACATGGCCGTTATGGAACTTGCGGTTCGGCTTGATGAGTTCTCGGATTTTGAATGCGATCAGTGCCGTCAGGACGCAATCGATGGCGTCTTTACGCTGACGACAATGCTTCCCGGCAGATTCCACACAATGGTTGATGGCGATGACTATCTCATCATTCCAGAATAGACTTTAACACGAAGTTAGGTGCAGAAATGGACTATCGGTCGCTGAAGCAAAAGCAATCTGATGCCAAGAAAGACAGGCGCATTGTCCTCTCGCCAGATGAATCTGACTGGATCAGAAAGGTTGAAGCGATCCGCGGCTATGAGGTGGAGTTGCATCTCCCGGCAGGCTCCCGGTACATCCTTGGCGCGGATGATGCCGAGATGATCCTTTTGCGCATCGAGCCCGGAGCTTAATAGACCATGGGGACTCGGTGTGGAAGACACAGACACACGGTAAGGCAAACATGGGCCGGGCTACGGATGACCGTAGACGCAGAAGTGCGGATTAGCGATGCCATCGAGCGCGCAAACGAGTCAAGCATTAGTTCAGTTTGGGGCGAAAACGAATCAACCCTTTGAGCGTGCAACAGAATTAATTTCTTGCTGAATCAAAGGGATGTGCTATATATGAGAAAGGCCCCGGCGACGGGGATCGGACCCGTAACCTCCCGATTAGCGGTCGGGTGCTCTGTCCATAGAGTTACGCCGGGGAAGTCCTCAAACCTAAGCCGATGATGACATGCGGTCGGAATACCGCATTGAATGCCTACCTTTCTCCGGCTGCAACCGGGGTTTGGTCATGGGTTCCGGGGCCGGAAACGAAAAAAGCCGCCAGCCCTTTCCGGGCCAGCGGCTTTTTCAAGGCGGTCTAAGGTGATGTTGTGGTGGTTTATTCTTTCTCCACGGTGAAGGTAATGTCTGGCGTTGAGACGCAGACTGGCAGAAGTCTTTGAAGTGGATTGCAATGGTAGCAAGCGAGAGAGTGATACCGCGTCTCACCTGGCTCTATTGAGCGCGGCAATTTAAATGGCCGTATAACAATTTTTGCGCGCGGCGATGACCCATTGTAATCGCTACCAACGGGCTCATAGTTATAATATCGACCAGTGCTTTCTATGATGCGCCTGGTGATATTGCGTTCGGCAATAGGCGTGCATCTTCGGTGCACGTCAATTTCCCAAACTATGGATATCCAATCGCCGGGATGCGACAACGCCGGCGTGACGTGACCGGCTACCCGCGTATATGGCGGTTCTCGGTCCATCAGCATCCAAGTAATCGGAGCAGCAAGAACAATCGCGCAGATGGGAATGAACGCCCGCCGTGGCATTTCAGAACCGCTCGCGCCTTAACACTACGCGCGTCCGCTCCCGCCACGGATGGCCCTCGCCGTCATGGTGAATTCGCGGGATTCCTAATGCCAACCGAATCCGGTCCAGCAGGTTGCAGTCATATGTTCCGGTCGTGTATATGTCTAGTTCCTGCTCAGTTGCCTGATGATCGTCAAACCAATCCGACGTAATCCGAATCTGTTGAGGTGATATAGGCCAACTGGTGCGTCTGATAATGCCGTCGCCGACAAATTGCTGGTCAACGTGCTGCATCAAAGTTCGCTTTCCGGCGAACGGGCCGTTGACGTTTTCGCGAATCCTATCAACTGAAAGAAGACATGTTCCATTAATAAGATGCCGCCAATTGTAGGCACGAACGTGCAGGTTATCGCCGACAAATATGTAACGCCGACCATCTGGTCCGACCACAGCACTGTCAACTTCCTGCAAGAAATAATCCGTGGAGTCTGGCCAACTTACGATAGCCCAATACTCAAAAGGTGACATGAGAATGAGCACAAGAACAATCCAGAAGCAAAATGGCGAGACCGCAATGCGAAAGTTCCTGAATGCCGTGGGGATCATTTTTCGTCCTCCGCAGGCAACGCTAGAAATTTAATTTCAGGACCGACCTGCACTATCGGCCAGTCTAACAGCTCTTGCAACCGATTACAGTACCAAAATGTCGTGACGCGATAGGTAGCCGGCCCCGGAGGCACATCACGATACAATGGCCATGGAGAAGTCAAATAGTCTACCTGTCCAATGCGAATTCTTGTGTTTACCGGCCGCTGCAATACCGGCCAAATCAGCGAGCCGCTAATGATCTCAATTTGGATTGTGCCCGGGCATGAGCGCACAAGTGGAGTCGCATGCCATCTGACTTGGAAGCTTTGGCCAACGTGAGTTGGATCTATTTCCCCCTGTAGTCGAGTCCATGGTCTCTCTCTATCCCTGGCCTCGTAGATAATCGGGCCAATAATTACGATTGCGATGAATGCTCCAGTAAGATGAGCTATCAGACTGAAATGTCTAGGATAGTCAATGAGATAGCGCTTTGACAACATCCTTTAGCCACCCGTACATGGAGGTGATCGCAACGGCTACGGCACCCATCCACAAGGTCCAAGTCCGGGCCACTGTCCAAAACCAACGACTTCTCTTGTGACCTTCGATCATAAACCGCGCATATCTATTCTCATGCTCGTCAAAAGGTTCACCTGAATATTCGCTTAGGCTGTCATCATGATCTGGTTTTACCATTGCATCTAACAGCCATTGCGGTAGTCCCATCGTCGGATTACAGTATCACCGCCGATAGACCCATATTGAATATTACGTCACCTTCGCACCTGGGATCGCTGCGGCCTCCTTCGCTGCCTCTGTCCCTGGCACCGTCTTGATCTTTTCAATCTGAGGATCTGCATTCAGCGCTTTTAACCGCGAAGCCCGCGAAGCCGACACCATTGCGTAAACCCCGGAGACAACCGGCACCAATGCGCCAATGCCAGCAACAATGCTCGCGATGCCGTCTCCAATCTGGTGAACAGCGTTGCCGATCGTAGTCGCATCGCCTTGGGACATACCGACTACGGTGAGTACAGCCGTAGCGGTACCTGTCGCGGTATAAACGTGGCGTAGGAGCGAATGCAGTTGGTCGCTACTCGCGCAGGCGAATAAGCCGATCAGCTTGGAGAACATTATGCTATCCTTTATGGTCGTTTGGATCGTTTGGGTTCCACCGCCAAAGTACGTGGACAGCGAAACCCCATTGAATTGAGCCGATCAGGTAAAAGACGATCGGAAAGAACAGCGGCCACGATTGGCTTATTTCCCACGAATATCGAGACAGCGTGATCCAGCCGTCAGCGGCATCCTCGTTCGTGAGCCCAAGAAATTCAAAGACAGCAAAGCCGATGACCCACGTTAGGATCGGCCCAACAAGCAATAGCGTCCAGACGATCTGGCTTTTATGGCGATTGGTCATATGGATTATTGTCCGGTTCTCTGCCGGGCAGGAGCCGTATCGGCCACACCATGATCATGTGTACGGAATCTAGCGCGAGTTGGCGTAAACAATTATACCCAAGCTGATATACTTGATCGACGCCATCGACAGTGACGACAAGTTCCACGCACCCGCGGTATGGCATGCGCAATCGGACTAGGAGGCGTTCTGGCATTCAGCATTGTTCTTTGTTTCTGGCGGATCGCAGCCGGCCATCCAGCACTCAATATCGTCGTCCCCGGCGTAGCCCTTACGCTCTGGTCTGCGAACGGCCCGCCGCGGCAACGGCTTGCAGCGCGCTCGCATGGCACGCCTCTACACTTTCAGTTTTTTCGGCAATGGTCTGCTGTAGTGGCGCCCCATGTATCCGTCCTCCCGGTGGTGGAAGATCGCCGCCATGGACCTGCCGGAGTTATAGCCCTTTCCGGCGGCCCATGCGTCCTTGGCTGAAAGGGTCTGGAAAGTCTCCCAAGAAGCTCCATTGCGCTCGCCACTCGATGCATGATGAACATGCCCAAGATAGGCGAACCGATGGTCCGTGGCTCCCCAAATCTCGGACCAATTCGCGGCCATTACCCCGGGCATATTCTCTGGCTTGACCTCGTGGCCATGATGAGCCGCGAGCATCACGCGCCCGAACTGATGACACCAAAATAACGACGGGTCGCAATCGACAGTGACTCGATCATTCGACGCAAAGAAACACGAGAGCGCAATGGAAAGGGCGATAGTAATATGCTCATCGTGATTTCCAGGCAAATCGCGAACGATGATATGATTGTGCTTTTGAAGGGCTAGTTCTATGCCCCAGATTCTCAGATCGACCCCAAGCCTGAGAATTTTCGCATAGCGAGTATCGACATCAAGGACGTTGCCAGCCCGCGGCGTCCGATTCCTTGTGTCGTCGGCATGAAAAAAATCGCCGAGGTTTAGAACAATGGCCGTTCCGGATGGGTGAGACCGCGAAACGAGCTCGCGCATCGCGTCCTTAAGAAGCTTGCTGGCGATGTCGATATTGTAATCATCGCCGCACTCTTTTGCCCAGGCATAAAGCCCGAGATGCAGATCGGCGATAATGTAGACCGTCAGCAAATCGTCATCGACAAGCGACGGCGGCAGACAAATTTCGGCCCTTCCCTTGTAGCCGTCGAAGGCTTCTTTGATAACGGGGATAATATCGTCAATGGATGGCCGCGCGGCCGTCTTAATCCATTGCTGTTTTATCCGGCCATCGCCATCAACGAGTGCTGACACTCCTTTGATAGTTTGACCATCCGGTATTTCGAATTCGGTGCCTGACTCGGGTTCCTGTTGGACCCATTCGCGTTGCAGTTCGCCGTTTGGCCCCGTCTGCGTCGAGGTTCTCTTGATTGCAAAACCGGGAAGGACCGGGCGCGTGCCGAGCAGTCCACGCTTGGCGGCAATTGCCAGACGCTTGCAGAACGTGGTGCGCTTCAGGCCGAGTGCCTTAGCTGCGTCAGCTTTTGAGCCGTGCCGCAAGAAGGCTTCGACCGCCTCTCTAGCAAGATCCTCGCTGAGAGGTGGGACGGGCATAATTGGTTATCGCACAGCGAGCAAAGCAAACACCAGAATCACTAATGCTACAACGACACAGCCGCCAATGAACCACCAGTCCTTCGGCTCCATGTCAGGCGTAGACCATGCCTGGCCATGATCGTCATTATCGTTCAATGGCGTCGAGTCATAATCGACCGGAGGTGGCTTTTTGGGCTCGGGCTCCTGCTCGACCGAGAGGAACGTCTCCTTGCCATTCTTGCGACATTCTGCGACCCAGCCTCTAATCTTGCCGTGGTACACAATCTCGCGCCACCAAATATTTGGGGTGTCGCGCCGATCGTAGACCTGTACCTGTTGCCCCTTGCGCAGCCCGCCGATAATCGCGCCTGGACCCATCGTAGCGTCGATGGATGCATGGACGTTCAGTCCCTTATCAGGTAGGACGGTGCCGATCTCTTTCATGAGTTTCTCCGTTATTTCGGCGCAGCGGCAATCGCGCCCTTCGCGAGTGCCTGGATTAGCGTCGGCAGAACCGGCGCGACCGCCTGAACGAGATTGGAGACGTGACCGAGCCCGCCGAACCCAGCTAGGGCTGCGGCTACTGTGTTGATGAGATCGGACGTGGGAGATCCAGTGCTGACAGTGCCGGCAGCCTGGAGGAGTTGTCCGAGAACGCCCGTCATAATGCCGGACCCTACAGCGATGTTTGGCAAGCCGAAATTGAACGTGCCAGACGCCGGAACGGCGGGAGCTGGCACTGGCACTGGATCAGGCGCAGGAGGGGTCGGCTGATTAATTGGCACAATACCGATCACCGCCTGGCCCATCATCAATTGGAAAACGTGCGCGGGATGCTGCTGAAGATCGGCGAGAATCGCGTCCAATTGGTGTCGGACGAATCCATCGAAGTCGATAAACGATCCGATTCCCGAATTCGATACCGGCGGAACAATCACCGCCGGGATTTGCGGCGTTGGTATGGTCTGGTCAGGCATGGTCGGCTCCGTGTGTCCAATCATCGCGAGCGCGTTCTTTCGAACGCCCGCAACGCGGTTGCTCCATCCGCGGCCGAAAGTCGGCCAGGTTTTGAGATTCTGCAGGAAAGCAAGACGCTGGTCGCAAAGCTTCTGAATGACAGTCGCAGCGTCAGCCTGCGCAGTAGCCACGATTGTGAGCGGCCCGACCTCGCCATCAACGCCCGTGCCGACAATCGTCTGCAAGGCTTTGGCCGAGCGGCTATTGCCTGAATTCACGCCATAATCGAAGACGGCATAATCGATGCCGGCGGGCAACTGGTCACACCGGAGGGCGTCCCAATAATTCGCGCGGTAGATGGCCAGCACTTGATCCTGTGGCGCCTGCCAGACATCGGAGGGCAAGCCTGGGTGGGACTGACGCCACACATCCCATTCGCGTTGCAGGATGCCCCTAGAGGTCCGGCCGCCGGGATCGCGCGGGTCGTCATCGTTGCCGCCCTCGTCCTTCAGGACGTAGGGAATACAGGCATCGAATCTTGACGGCCCGGTCGGCGCGCTTTTGACGACGTTGGCAGCGGATGCGTTATTTTGGGCGGGCTGGGCTTGGATAGCCCTACGCACGGCAACGCACTGGCTGACCGGGTAATTGGACTCCTTGACCGCGTGGCCTTGGTTGCCATTAAGGCAGACATAATGATCGCCATCACGGCGCAGGATCGTGGTGACGTGGTGGTCCCCGCCTCCGAAGTCGAAGACGGCCAAGTCGCCTTCTTGCGCTGATCCAGTGACCGCTGTTCCCCAATCCTTCCACGCGAACGCATAGCCGAACTTGCGAACGTCGTCCTTGTCAGCCGGGTCGAATGGCGGCTGGATGCCCGCCTTGGTGTGGGCATAAGCCTCGGTGACGCCGCACCATGGAAAATAAATCCTCTTGAGACCGGCGCAGTATGACGCAAGACCGGGAACAGACGGCCACGCTTGCGCGATCTGATCGAGCCATCCGCCCGTGCCTTGAATGGCCTCGTTGTGGCCGCCTGCCCACGCTACTTGACCCTCCAACGAACGCAGTACATCGAGCGGCGTCATAATCAACCACCCGTCTGTGGCGGCCAGAAGCAGGCCACGACGTTGCCGACGACAAACAGCACGCCCTCGGCCTTGAGTTGCTCGGGCATCGTTGGATCATCTTCGTGATGGATCGTGTCGGCTGGGATCAGGACTCGTCGGCCGTCTTTGATATAGTACCACTCGTCGTTTGCACTTTCGAAAACCGCGACGACGCGATCGGCATTGCTACAGCAACCATTCCATCCCAATCGCAATTTTGCCGCGGGAGTCAGCATCGCCCGCGCGAACCAGTCGCGGATTGCCTGATCTTCGTTGCCGGTCGGCTTATAGGTGACATCCCACACGGGAGGCGGCAGATCGCCCAGCCTCAATCCGTAGAGCGGCTTTCCCATCAGCGCATACTGCGCAATGCGCGTGCGGTCGCCGTCCAACGCAACATATGAATCGATCGTCAGCACATAATCTGCGCCTCTGATATCCGCGCAATTGCCATTTTCAACGAACGTCTTCCATCTATCGTCCGCGCTGCCCTGAGTGTCGGCAAGGGCCAACGCATAAACATCGGTAAGGCTAACGCAGAGAGGATATGCATATGAGGCGGATGGAATGAGCGCGCAAACAATCGCGCCCGCGAGAAGCAAGACAAGTCTCATTGCAATCTCCGTTTTTAATGCCAAGAAGCGGCGACAATCATTTCTGCCGTCATACCTGATGTGGCCGAAATCGTGCGCGGCGTCTCGGTGCCGAGAGAAGATTGACTGGCCGATGAAACCTCAGAGGGGGTCACGCCAGTTACCGTCGAGTCGTAGTCTCTGGTTGAAAGGCCGGTCCATGTAGGTGAGCTATTGGAGCCTGACGATCCACACCACAGGCCAACTGCGGCACCAACCCCGGTGATGTTTATTGTTGTTGACGGATCGCCTGATGCGACGACGTTAGAATTGGTTGCGACGGGAGTTGCAGAATTATATCCAGTCAACGTGTAAACGTTCAGCACCCCAGTCGTGAACGCCCCGCTATAATTCCCGACGATTGTAGCAGTAGTTCCTGACGTGACTACTAGCGACGAAATGGAGCAATTTATCCCGGCCGAACCGCTTGCGTTCTGCACGTTCGAAACATGAACCGTTGCGGCATTGCCGCCAATCGTGACAGAGGAAAGCGTTCTGGCGCTAACCGTCGTGCGGACGGCGGTCAGCAGGGCAATCACTAGCCTGTCAGAAGAGGCAGTTCCTATGTTCGCATTTGTGAACGTAACGCTTCCGCTTGTCCCGGATTGTTGCGTAGGCGACCCAATGTAGGTAAGCAGTCCATTAGGTGGCCTATATCCTCCAATCCCAAGCAAAAGCATAGAGCCGCGGTCATCCCGGACAAGCCTGCGGAGAGGGAACAGCAGCTTAGGAAGCATCGTCATCAAAGTACGTAACCGCATATTTAATCGTGTCCGACCCCGTTGAAAACGTGAGGGTCAGCTTTTCCCCGGCCACCGTGGCGAACAAGAAAGATGGCGCAGATGTGGCTAGGTTTGCGCCGAACATTGACCCAGAAGCTGGCGCTTGGGCTGCCACTCGCCACACCTCGGTCGAGGCATTGGACTTGAAGATATAGTCAGCCGCAGTTAGGCCGGTCGAAATCACAGAATAGGCGATGACCTTGATGCGCTTTGATGTGACCGCCGCGACGATGTCTGTCGTCGCCGTGATCGATCCCGAGACAGACTTGATCGTCTTACCATGGCCGACAGTGCCGTCCGTTCCGATTGAGACCTTGTTGGTTGTCCCAGGCGTAGTCTGATCAATTCCAACCTTGCCGATGATGTTAGTTCCTGCGGCAAGAACGATGAGAGAAAGGAGATCCTTAAGGCGGCCCAGAACCGTATTGGAGGCAGGCGATGATCCTACTTGGCCAAGAACTTCTGAGGCCGCCTCGTCATATAAAATATGGCCAGGATAATATTTCCCGCTAATCAGCGGCGCTTTTACCGTCTTGGCAGAACTTGATGTAAAGTCTTTAACGTCAATATCAGCCATCGACTTTTCCTATAGCGTAGTAAGAAGCCACGATTCCCAATCCTCCGTGTCTGACCCAGAAGATATCGTGGCAATGACCTTAAGCACCTTCGTCGCCGGGCCTATGGTTGCGAGACATCTGAACTGGTCACCCACATTTGTCGTAAAGGAGCCTACAACCTTGTCCCATCCGCTTGTGGTGATGGCGCCTGCTCCGGTCACGTTGGTGATATCGAGATAGCAAAACCCAGTGTTTGCGCCTGGCGAAAGAATGTGAGCCCCGGCGTTGGAATAGAATTGCAATTTGCGGGTGCCAACGTCGATTGTTAGCGTGCCGCTAGCGATATTTCCCAGACCTTTAGTAGCGATGACCGTCCCGCCAGTTTCGCTTAGTCCCTCTGTGTCAAGAGCACGCTGGCTGATGTTGGGTGGCGTGCAATATCTGGTATCGTCCAGAAAGCCGCCAGCCCCGTTGGGCAAGGTCAGGTTCTGGTCGATCATAAGGAAGTCGCCGTTAGACAGCGGCACAGAAGCCGCATCGCAATCCGGTATGCGAATGTCCGCCATATCAGATTGCAATCACTTCTAGCGTCGTCCCAACGTTACCGACGACAAGAGTGCAATGGAACTTGTCTCCGTTTCCGGTCGTGAAGGAATCCCCAGATACATGCGTAAATGCGGACGTATCAATCGCGCCGGCACTCCCGTTGTTGGTAATATCGAGAAAGCAGAATCCAGTGCTGCCCGTGGCAGTCAGGACATGCGCTCCACCATTTGTATAGTGCTGAAGCTTTCTGCCGCTTACCTCGATGGTCAGCGTGCCACTGCTTTGAGTGCCAAGGTCTTTGGATGTGATCACTGTCCCGCCAGTCTCTGGAAGGCCCTCCGTGTCAAGCGCCCGCTTGGCGATGTCCAGTGGCGAGCATTTGCGATCAACGGCACCGCTAGACTGCGCCACATAGATGGCATCGTCATCACTAAGCGGCGTCGAGGCCGCTGACATTTTAGGGACTGCAATATCAGTCATTTCATCCGACTCGGAGAACGTGGCCGATAAAATACGGCGGCCCGACAAATACGGAAAGAGTAAGCGGAAGCCCCGGCGGCGTCGCAGTCTGTTTGATGATAATCTGACTTCCTTCCGCGGTTAGCAGGAAACCAGAATAGCGCGGGGTCGGGTCTGGCTTTGTCGTCTTCCCAGGATCTACCTTGATATTCCCCGGCTCAAATAGGCTATTAATACAGGAGTCAAGAGCCATCGATTAAGTCCATGCCGCAGCGATGAGCGAATTGATTGTCATGTTAGACGAGCACGATATGGTTCGGCCGCCGGTTCCGACGAGGCTCTGATGTCCGCTAGCAGTCCGGCAATGTGGCCACTCGGTGATCACGCGATCCGAATCGGTCACGTCAACGCCAGTAAATGTTGGCGGAGAAACCGTGCCGGCACTGCCGCACCACAAAGCAAAGACAGTAGACGGATCGACGCAGCCAAGCGTGACCGTTGGATTCTGATCACCCTGCACCACAACGTCGCTTTGAATATCTGTCGGGGTGGCAGAGCCATAGCCAGTAAGCCTGTGGACATCGAGATAAAGGATGCCAGCACCCACGGCTAGACCTTCGTCGTCATAGGTGATCGCGAGATCCGCCGTATCGCCGGAGGGAACGACTAGCGACGCGATGGTCAATGTTGGGCTGCCGTTAGATCCGCCGATCCCTGTGGAGATTGTACTGTCGGATACGCTACCATGGATGGTCGCGGCCGAGCCGTTTATCGTAACGGAAAGGATAGAGGATGCTGGCACCGTTGGGCGGATGTGGGTTATTAGCAGGATAATCAGACGATCAGCAGCCGGGTCACCAAGCTGGATGCCCGTCAACGGCACCCCGCTGAAGTCTCCGTTAGACCTGCTTAGTTTTTGACTGTCAACCAGCGTTGCTACGGTCTGACCGGAGAGCGCGCATGTCAGAAAAGCTGATGACTTAATGTCCATCGTTCCATCAACCTTGCGGCTGATTTCGTTGATGTGATGAAAATACGTGATCTCGTCAGTCGTAATCTGAATGGAATCCCCAACCTCGCGCTTCATATGCCACGCGAGAGTCGTCATTTCCGAAGTTTCGCGCGCCATCTGTTCGCTGTAAAAGGCATACGCCAGATCGGCAACCATTGTTGCAGAATCGGTAGCTATCGGCACGTTGAAGTTGTCACTCGCATAACTGTCCGTGACGACCACTGGCTCCAGATCTTCGGCCCACCGAACAGCATTAGGTTGGAGGTCTCTCTCGCTATCGATAAAATTTGCGATCTTTTCCGCTGGCTTGTCGTATTGATCGCCGTAGTGGATTATGAGCGGGCTTCCGCGCTTAAGCTGGTCTCGTGTAATGGTCGCATCGAGCGTAAATGCGCTTTTCTCGACGATGATCATCTGCGTGCCAGTGGATCTTATGAACCACTGAGGCTTAAGCTTTCGCATTCCATTTACGAAGTCTGGAAAATAGAATGGACTAGTTCCAAAGATGAGGCCGCCTCCACCGCTGGCCCCGATCAAGCCAGAAATATTTGACGTTTTAAACTCGCTGGAGGTACGACCGTCGAATAGCGCGACAGCTTCCAGAGCATCCGACCAGGTTATGCCGTCCCCCGGCACGCCAAATGCGGTGTCTTGGACGGTCACCGACGTGAATGGATATACATTGCCGAATTGCGATAGACGAATGTTCTCGAACGTCGCTGTCACCAACGGAACGTAAGCAACAGCACGGTCGTCATATTTGCTCACGGACCATGCATCCGGGGCTTGCGTTAGCGTCCCGGTCGTAAATCGCACACGCTGCTCATTGCCAATCGTCGCTCCCCCAACGTTCAAATTGGCAAGCAGCGCGCCGTCAGTTGAGTCCCAGGCCAGTTTCCCTCGAAACAGCAACTGCGTGACCGTGCGCGTATCCTGATAATAATTCATCGGGATGTAGTAACCGGAAATCCACGACGCGCACGTTTCTCCGTCGATGACCTTAGTTTCAGGGCCTTCTATAATCTTCCCGCCGAACGTCAGATTATCTCCAACCGCAGCCGGGATAGGTTGGCCATAGAGAATGTCCGCCAGCTCTTTAGGATCGATTGGCGTTGGCGCATTCGGCAACGCGGTCGGTGCTGGCTGCGATGCACTGGAAGGCGAAGGACCAGTGTCTGGCGTCGGTTCAAGTGGCCTTATTTCATGGGTGGGCGATTGTAGTAGCTGGTTATACAGATCATTATAGATCTGATTATAATTAGTGAACGCCATCAGCCAGCGCTCGCCTGCGCAGCCGCACCTTCATAATACCGGAAACCTCCGTACCTGCGTCCGTTCGCATATTTATCCTGACACATGTCCATGGTCTTATCGCAATCGGGCCAAATCAATGCCGTGTCGCCAGCTTGGACGCATTGCCCCATCGGCAGGTAAGTAGTTAGCCCCAGCGGGGTGGCATGCCATGCCCCGATGCGGAATATCCGACCCTTCCAGCGGCCCGAAAACATCATGATTTTGCCGGGCGTATACCAATCATCGATCGCCCGTGGGTCAGGAGATGAGGTCAGCGTAAGGTTATGCCGATCAACCGGGTCCGCGATCGTACACGACCGCTCCCACGCATTCCGTGCCGTGAACACAGCCGTGCCGTCGCTGGTGGTGTTGCCGACCGTGTAGTCGTAGGTCGGCTGCGAACTCGCAGTGGTTCCCGTCGTGGTGCATTCAAAATAGACGTTGCCGAATCCGGCTGGTGCATCACCCGTAAGCACCCTTACGCAATCGCCGAGCAATGGTGCGCCGGACGACTGCACGTAATGCGTCGATCGGCCTATCAGCGGACGCATCACCGGGATTCCGCACATAGTGCCGCCGAACGGGAAGCGGCACATTACCGAGTAAACGGGCACCAGATTTAGCCGCGGCTGAGTGAACGGATTGATGGCTTCGAAAGTCACAACGCCATCAATTGGTCGGGACACGTTCCCAATAACGCCGTAGAATTCCAAATTGCGCGGCGGGTTCAAAATAAGAGGGTTGACTAGATCGATCTCGATCGTTGCCCTGTCATAAAGACCCTGCACGACATCGAGAATATCAACAGTCCCGCCAGAGT
>Ga0247684_1000147_pt1 | contig 14359 bp, 12 predicted proteins | sample CNK25_metaG_FD_190129 | JGI IMG/M metagenome (GOLD analysis project Ga0247684, IMG submission 190129) | Soil microbial communities from Purdue University Martell Research Forest, Indiana, United States - CNK25 | ecosystem: Environmental > Terrestrial > Soil > Temperate forest > Bulk soil... | reverse complement strand
TGGTTGAAGCGCAGCGTCGGGTCGTCAGGCTCGAGCTGACGGTAGATCGTCTTCTGGATCGCGCCGGGCATCTCGTTGCAGTTTACCCCGCGCTGGATGTCGCCTAAGTACGTCTCGATGCCGCCGACTCCCACGCCGGCGATGGGACCGAGCTGCAGGATGCCGCTCTTGATCGTGTCCTCGATCATGTCGGCGAAGTCAGCGTCGCCCGTGGGGTAGACCACGTTGCTGCCGTAGGTCTCAGCCCGCAGGTTGGGAATCAGGCCGCTGGCTCCTAAGTCAAGCTCGGAGCTGCCCAGGCCGGCGTAGTACGGGTAGACGATCTGCTGCGCGCCCAAGCCAGCGTCGGCGTACTCAGTTCCGACTCCTAGCTGCGGCTCGAAGTTCAGGCGCAGGCGCGCTAGCGGCGACTCGTTCTTGTTCGCCGCGGAGATCTGCGCGTAGTAGAAGTGGAAGTTTCCGTTGAAGTTTGGCAACCCGCCGGTGATTCCCGAGAAGAAGGTCAGAAACGGAAACGTGATCGTCGGTCCGTCCACCGGCGTCCAGCGGTAGATGAATGGATAAAATCTCGCGCACGCCGCGTCAATCAGGTCCGGGCCGTGCTGCGCGCAGTTCCACAGCGGAGCCTCGTAGGTTCCCGACCAGCTCGTCGGGCCGTCGCCGCCGTAGTCGTTGAAAGTTCCGCTCAGCGCAACCTCAGCGGTCACTGCGACCAAAAAGTAAAAGTTCGGGTCGGCGATGGTGATCGTGTCGACATTGAAGGTCGGAAACTGCTGCACGTGGTTGATGAAGTTCAACTGGTAGCGCGCGTTGTTATTGCCCCACATCTGCAGCACGCCGGCGATCGGGTTTGACCCCAGCAGGAAGTCAGAGTTCGCCACGTACGTCGTTACGCCCTTCTTCTTGTTCTTCTTGTCGCTGCCGCCTTCGCGCAAGTTGGCAAGCCACGTGATCAGCACCGAGGTCTTCGCCAACCCGTGGATCGTTGGGATCGTCATCCCGTACGTCGACGCGTTCATCAGCGCGCCCAGCGCCGTCGGTCTCGTAGCTCCGTTGCTCTTGCCGCCGATCATGCTTTCACCCAGTGGTCGAAGATCGTCACTTCCTTGTTCGCCCAGATCCAGTGCGTCGACGCATTCACCTCAGCCACGTGCGGCTGCAGCGCGTGGACGACCATGGGCCACTTGGTCACGATGCCCCCGTGATTGTACACGCGTGAGCCGACCGCCCGAGTCAGCGCGATCGAGCCCGGCTTCGCCTCCAGGGTCGGCCAGGACACAGCCTGCACCGTCTTGTACGCGTGGCGAACGATCCGGCGCATGTAGGTTTCTTCCTTCGCGTGGCAGAACCAGTCAGTCGCGAACACCCCGATGTCTTCGTCGGGCACGAGACCGCAGGCTCGGTAGACGGCGTAGATCAGCGTCGAGCAGTCGCAGCCCGCTCCCTTGATCATCGCGCCCGTGGCGTGGTACGGCGTTCCGATCCACGAGCGAACCTCCGCAACCACCTGCAGCCGCTCCGCGAGCTCCCCGCCCATCAGCACTGGAATGAACGATCCGATCATACGGCCGTCTCCGGCGGCGGGACGTATGGGAAGCCAAAGTAGTCGCCGTCCTGCAGGTTGATCGGGAAAGCCGCGCTGACGTAGCAAGTGTCGCCTGGCACGGGATCCGCGACAAACCCTCCGTACACCTGGAAGCGGTTGTGATGGACGCCGCCGCCGGCGTCGAAGTCGCTGTTCTGAGCGATCGCCGCCCACAAGCCAGCATTGACCGACCCCGTGTTAAAGACTAGGTAGCCGTACCGGAAATCGTTGGTCCCGAAGATGTGTCCCGCGCTCGGCGACGTGCAGTCGCCCATGATGACACTCTTGCTCGACGGCGAGGCCACGGTGAACTGGGGAATCTGCGTGAAGCCCGTCGGCGGCGTCGCGCCTTTGTAGTGCGCCAGCGTGTTGGTCGCCTCGATGACGTTCGGCGGAATCTTCTGGTTAATTACGTCCAAGAACGAGTTGACGGAAAACTTGATGTTGCCTCGCGAGGTGGTCGTGCTCGCCACTCGCCCGCCGAACAGCTCGCACGCCCCGTAGGTGTCGGCGTCCCCCGGCGTGGGCATGAAGGTCCGCCAGACGCGAACAGCGCGGTTGTCGTAGTACCCAGCCTGTGCGAGCTGGTAGTGGTTGAGGGTCGGCAGGGTCGTGCCGAACGAGTCCAGCGCCGGGCTCCACTCGACGTCCAGCGATTGCACGGTCAGCCCGATCTCGGAGGTCACCGTCCCGCGTCGGATAGAAGCTGGATTGAAAACTCCCCACGGAAGCCAAGTCAGCGGAGAACGGTAGTCGGTCAAGAACAAGGCGGCCGGGTCCTCGAGCTCGCCGATCAGAAACAAGTTAGCGAGCCTCACCCGGTTCCTCGCCTTGAGAAAAGCAAAGAGAGCCGACGTCGTGTCTGTTCCGTCTCCGCCGATTGACTTTCGCAAGTGTTGATCCTTAGTGCGGCGTGGCCGTCACGTTAGTTGGAGGAAGCGGTTGCCCCTGCCCGACGACTGGCGGGGGTATCGGCGTTCCTCCGCCACTGTTCGAGGTTGGGCCATTCATGTAGTTCTCAAACCACGTGTACCCTGTCGCCGAGGTCGTCTTGTACAGGTTCGGGTCGGTCGTGCTCAAGCCCTTGTCCACTTTCCACTGGTCGGGAATCCCGTCGTGCTGCGTCTCGAGGCACTGCGTGCCGTTGACGTTCGGGTTGTCCTGCCAAAGCGGCAGCGGGCTGGGGATGGACGGCGGTCCAGCTACGGTGACGCCGTTCGGCCAGAAGCCGCCTGACCCGTTGGTAGAAACTTGGGTCATGATGCGGTTCTCCGCCGCGTCGCGGTGGCCGACCCAGTTCCCGTGGCAGTCTAAGTGTCGCGAGTTGCCGACGTTGTCGAGCAGGATGTCCCGAAGCTTCGTCGGGTCGTCGATCGAGACGGGGAAGGTTTCGACCTGCGGCGAGCTGCGCTTCCAGCTGTTCTGGATCGGTCCCAGCTCACTGCCGTTCTCACCGCTGATGTACTGGACGTACCGCCCGTATTGGTCCGCCGCGGGCGTCGAGTCGCCGCGACCAATGTTGTTCGCCACGTACACCGACGGAGTTCCTGGCGGAAGCTTGGTGCTGTTGTTCCCCGAGAAGTGTATCGGGTAGGTCTGCGCACCCAGCGAGTTCAAGTTGCCCGGCTTGAAGACGTTCGCGATCACGTCGATGGTGGACGGTCCCAACCACTCATTAGCGTAGAAGGACCAGTTGAACACGTAGTTGTTCACCCAGATGTTTGACTTGTTGTCATTCTCTGGGATGCGGTGGTCGATGTTGACGAACAAGTTGTGGTGGTAGTCGATGTTGACGGCCTGCGTCGAAAAGCAGGGATTGGGAAGGTTCGGGTCGGGAGCGGCGTTCGGGCAGCCGACGGGGTTGGACGACACGCCCGGGCCGACGGGGTGCATCGCGTGCGGCTCGTACAGCGCCGACCACTGGAAGGTAAAGTGGTTGGTGCCGGCCACGTAGTTGTCGACCGAGATCAGCATCTTGTTCCCCGCCCACCGCGTGGAAACGTGGTCGATCATGACGTTGTAGCAGTTGCAGTTGGTCGTCGACAGCCCGACGGTTCCGGTGCTGGGTCCCGACGGCGTGTTGTAGTTGTCTGGGCTGATGGTGACGTACCGGACGACGACGTCGTGCGTCGAGATGCGCAGCACCGACCCGTTGGTGTTCGGGCCGCCGATGATAATCTGGCCCGGGGCGCTCTGCCCGTCAATCGTCAGGAACGGTTGGTTCACCGTCAAGTCACCCGAAGTCACAGGGATCAAGCCGGCGACGCGAAACACGCAGTTGCGTGGGCCCGAGGATTGGACGCAGTTTCGCAGCGACCCTCCTCCCGAGTCCTGCAGGTTGGTGACCTCGATCACTTTGCCGCCGCGTCCGCCGATTGACAGCGCGCCGCCCGACTGCGCGCCGGGGAAGGTAGGAATCTGCTGAGCGAGCTGCGGCACGGGATAAAAAGTTCCCAAGGATAGCACCGCGATCGAGATGATGACCGAGCCAACTGCGAGCAAAAGGTCTCTGCGTGTCATGTGTTTTCTTTCTCGACTTTACGGAGTCGGAATTGTCACCTGTTGTGAATTTGACTGAACGCTTTCCGCGTCGGCGTACGGCGGCAGCAAGCCGATGGCTGTCAGCGTGTAGCAGTACGTCGACCCCGGAGTTACCGCATCGTCCTCGAAGGAGATCGCCGTGCTCGCCGGCTGGGCGATCACCGCGGGAACTCCCGCCGGCGGAACCCAGCGGTAAACCTTGTACCCGGACAAGCTCGGCGAGACCGACGCCGTCCAGTTTATCTTGACGTTGTGCGCCACTGGAGTCGAGCCGCACGTGGTTGGAGGAGCCGGCACCGATGTTCCAAAGTGCACCCCGTCGTACTTCCACCAAGATCCAGAGTTCGTCTGGTTGTACATCACACCAACGCACCACAGCAGCTTCTTGCCGGCGTCGACTCCCGCCGAGGTCGTCAGCGGCGTTCCATTCTTTAAGACCACGTTGCCGCGCGTCGAGGTCGTGTCCACCGCACCGAACGAGAAGCTGTTACCGCTCGAGTCGTTGACCGGGCAGCCAGTGCCAGCGATCACGCAGGTCGAGCCGTCAGGGCTCGCCGCGCTCGTCGGCGTGACGGTCACGTTGAAGGTACCGTTCTTGGTCGTGTCAACCACCGAGGTGGCGGTCACCACCCCCGTCTTCGCCCCAGTCGCTGGCGTGAACACCCCCAGCGCGGTGATCGAGCCGCCCGTGGCCGTCCAAGTAACGGACTGGCTCGGGCTGTTCGTTCCCTGTACCGTCGCCGTGTACGTCCCCGTCGTGCCCGCCGTCACGTTCGACGGTCCTTGAACCGTAACCGAGGAAACGGTCGGAGGCTGCGGCGCGACGGTGCACCCGGTAACCGTGATGATGATCGACGTGCCGCCCGTCGCCGTCCAGGTGCAGCCCGTGCCGTCGAGACCGTTGATCACGATCGGGACGGGTTGCATCTGCTGCGGAATGACCACGGGGACGCTCTGCTGCGCGGGCAGCGCCACCGCGAACAACAAGAACAAGAGTAAAGCTGTGTATTTTTTCATGGTATTGTAGAACTCACTTGGCTAGACTTTATGCTTTCCAGTGTCGCGTACGGCGGGTTGGACCCCACCGCAGTGACGACGTAGAAATAGGTTGATCCGCTCGAGACTTGGAAGTCCACGTAGCTGACGTCGTTGATCGGCGACGGCGTCAGCAGAGCGTACGGTCCGCAGTTTTGCGTTCCGCGGTAAACGTTGTACCCAGTGATGCTCGAGCTTGGGGATGAAGTCCACGCGATGGTCGAATTGTGGCTCGAGGTCGTCGCGCCCGTTCCCGTCAGACCAATCAGGTGCGGGCTGCCGACCGCGTCATCAGTGACGCTGATCAGCGCCGACTCAGTCGACGTCGTCGACGGCGTGAAGATCGCCTGCAGCGTGCAGCTGTCCCCGGGTTGCAACACCGTTGAGTTGGTGCACGTTCCTCCCAGGGAAAAGTCGGCGCTATTCGTTCCCGTCAGCGAGATCGCGCTGATCGTCAACGGCGCGTTGCCTGAATTGCTGAAGGTCGACGTGATCGGGTTGGACGCCACGGTCTGCTGCTGCGCCCCGAAGGATACCGCCGTCGGAGACAGAGAGGCTTGGCCCGCCGCGACTGGGGCGCCACCGCCTGACAGCGCCATGAACTGCGGACTGCCCGTGCCGTTCGAGTTGATCGCCAAAGAGGCGGTCTCGAAACCTAAGACCGACGGAAAAAACTGCAGGTCGACGGTGCAGGTCGTTCCAGGCAATAGTAATTGGTTGTCAGTGCAAGTTCCCGTTCCCGCGTCGGTGAAGTCGTCTGGGTTGATGCCGCCCACCGTCAGGTGCGGGTTTCCCAGCGTGACGTTCAGCTGCGAGATGTTGGTGATGAAGAACTCGACAACGAGCGTGTCGCCCGAGACCACCGCGCCGAAGTTGATCTGGTTCGGCAGGCTCAAGCTAGCTTGCGCGGGAGGCGGCGTCGCGTTGTAGACCAGCACGTGGTGCGGTCCGTTGCCGACGATGTTTGCCCCGGGCAGCGCCGCCTGCAAATTCCCCGGGTCGATGAAAGTCGTCACCAGCGGGAACCAGTCGAAATACACCGTGGCGTTCTGTTGGAAGTCTTGCCCGACAACGATGAGGACCGTGTCTTGCCCCGCGGTGAACACCGTCGGCGAGTACGAGTACACGGTGGCGGCGGGACTCGTGATTTGGAACACGACAGGAATGGAGTTTGACGGCGGGCACGAGACGCTGATCTGGGCCGCCCCGACGTTCGCCACCAGCGCGCCAGGAATCAAAGTCGTCAGCGTGTTCGACGCCGCGTAGGTGGTGGCGAGCGCCGTGCCGCTCCAGTACGCGGTGCACCCCATAGGCTGGAAGTTCTGCCCGTAGATCGTCAGCGTGGTGTCCCCGGTTCCCGCCGGGATGTTGGTCGGGGCAAACCCGGTGATCGCCACCTGAGCCTTGACGGGTACACTCAGCGCGAAGGCCAGCAGAAGGAAAGCTAAAAGTTTTCTCATACCGTCCTCGCCGTGACTAGCTTGATCTGGCCGCTGCCGTTCTTGCTCTCGCTGCCGCCGATCGTCCACATGCGATTCACGAACTTCTCGAAGTCGATCGAGTCCATGTCGAACCGCAACCGAAAGAAATAATTGAATTGCGCCGTCACGGGGGTTGACGGAGGGTGCGTCCATTGTAACACTAATCCTTCAAAGCTCATGCCTCCCGTGCTCGTGACGATCGAGACGCCCGGGCCGATGATCGTGTAGTCGATGCCGCTGCCCGCGGCGAGCACGCCGTTGGCGAAGACCGTGATGCCGCCTGGCTGCAGGTCGGTTATGTCCTCGTAGAACCCGCCGTAGATTCTTTGGATCGGCGTGAACCAATTTCCGCTCGGGACGTCTTGGAAAGTCTGCAGCTGCGCCTGTAGGTTGGGAGACCCGTCAGGCAGCAGGCCCGGGCCCACCGAGTTGTCGTCCGGGTCGTCGAATAGAAAGTCGTCAAACTGTCCACTCATCCGCCCGTAAAACCCAACCAGAGTTCGCAGGTCAGTGTCGACCAACCCGGGAATCAGGTCGTTCGGAACGTCTTTCAACAGCTCGTAGATCAAGATGTACTTCCAAATCGGGTTGTACTGTTGCGAGAGACGAAACTCAACCTTAGTCGGAGACGACTGAATCTCAGTGTCGTACGCCATCGAACGCGTAACTGTGTACGCTAGGCAGCGCGCGTCGAGCTGGAACGGATAGATCGAGTTAGACACTGGGCAACACTCCCTTACGCATCAGCTGACGAACACGGGGAAGAAGTTCCTTGTCAAGAACTTGTCGTGCGTCAGGTCCGCTGTGGTGAAGGTTGACCTCAAAGTTTTGGGTGGTGTGGTGGTTGTTGACCGTCTGGTTGGTCGGTCCGCCCGGGCTCGCGGCCCGCGGGGCGAGCGCCGACGGGGCACCGGTCGGAGCGTTCAACCCACCGGCATTGACCACGTTCTGCAAACCCGTGGAGATCGGCGCAGGCAGGATCATTTCCTTCGCGTGGGCCTGCACGAGGCGGTCCTTGTCGAGGACGCCGCCCTCCGCCGCGGAGGCCAACCCTAGGTTGGACAGCGCGGTAGCAATTGCTTCTGCCATGAACGCCGGAGCGGCAGCAACGTTTGCTGGGAACGGCAAGGCAGCCATCGCTGAGGCGTAGGCTGCGGCTCCAGCTGCTCCGGCTTCAGATACAACAATGGCGTCATTCTTTGCCACGGTGGTGGCGATGGCCTCAGCGGCTCCAGCAGTCTCAACCGCTTGCCGGGTAGCGACCCCCGTGGTTGTTTCTGACGTCTTCGCAACTTCCTCAGTGGTGGTTTGCGCAACTCGTTTTACTCCGATCGCGGTTAGAAACTCATCCCACAAAGATTCGGTTGCTTTCTTAGCGGTGACCGATCCAGAGTGAATAACGTTGATGCGCAGGGCCGTCAGGGTTTCCTGGACAACAATCTTAGCGAGCGTCTGAACGTAATTGGCGACGATCTGCAAGCCCATGTTCGCCCAGCCGCGAACCATTTCGTTCCAGAAGTTTGCGGCCACATTCGCGAACCTCGTGTGCTCGGTGAGCATACGCCCGAAGGCATTGCTGAACGAGCCCGAGATAACGTTCATCGTCTGTTGGAAGCGAGCAGCAACCTGCTGGTTAATGCGATCGACGTCGTTCTCCCACTTGAGCTGCAGCTGGCTCATCTCGTCGAGGACACGGCGGTACTCCGTGGACTGCTCGCCGAACAACCGCTTTTGAACTTCAGCGTTCGCCTCGAGCGCTGCGAGCTGGTCATTCTTCCACTTGTCGAGCGCGGCTCGTTCAAGGTTGGCCCACTCGGTCAGCGTGATCTCGTGATCGCGCAGTCGGCGTTCGTCGGATTGCTTCGCCGCAGTCTCTTGGATGTTCGCGATCTGAATTGTGTTGCGCAGAGTTTCTTCCGCTGCGCGCTTCTCGTCGGCGATGCGTTTCTTGGCCGCTTCAGCGTCAAGCGCCGCTTCGTCCGCGAGCTGCTTCTGCTTCAAGTTGGCGACCTGTTGATTGATCGAGATGATGTCGGCTTGATTCGCGTAAGGGTTCTTGCTCGCGATGCGCAGCCGCTCTTCCAACAGCGAACGATCCTCCTCGATAATCTTTGCGTTAGCCGCCTTGACGATCTCGACGTACTGGTCGATGCCGATCTTGCGCGAATCCAGTTCCTCACGGGCGCTCTGCTTGACGTAGTTTGCTTCAGCCTCGGCTCCCGATCGGGTTGACTCAGCGAGAGCCAGTGAAACAACGTTGTCATGAGCCAGACGCTCGATCTCCGCGTTGTTGCGGATCTCGTTGATCTTGCGCTGCGCATCAGCTTCCTGCGCCGCTTGATCAGCCTTCAGCCCCGTTACTTCGGGGGTTACGTTCTTTCCCGTCTTGGCCTCTTGCGCCAACAGCGCCAGCCGCTCGCGGGTGTACTCGCGCTGCACCTCGAGCCGCGCGTTAACGGCGGAGATCTCCGCCTCGACCTCAGCCTCCTGCGTGATCTGGTGCGACGCCGCAAGCTGCCGGATTCCCGACTCGTAGTAGCTGATGTACGAGTCGTTGATACGCTTGCGCGCCGCCGTTGAGGCGGTCTCGTCCGCGATAAGACGGTCGCGCTCCGCCGCCGCCTCGGTGGCCTCCTCCTTGGGCCGCTTGAAGGCCAGCGCCTCGCGAACCTTCGGCTCGAGTTCCTCCACGGTGCGCTTGTACCGTTCGAGCTCCGCCTCTCCCTCCTTCAACGCCGTGGTCGCCCCGGTCAGACCGTACAGCGGGTCGTGCCAGAAGTCAGCTGCGTTGCGCAGGTGCTGCATCTTCTCTTGCTGGTCGGCGAGAGCCCGGTTCGCGCGGCCCAGCTCGGCGCCCATGTCGCGGATCGCCGCGGCGCTGTTCTTCTGCTCGAGAGCAAATTTGACGACACCCTGCGTTCCTACCGTTGAAATTTCCCGGATCTTATCCTGCAGCTCGATGCTGCTGACGATCGCCTTTTGGTTGGCGTTCAAGACGTCCTGGTACGCCTTCTGCGCCTCGCGGCCGAAGCCCGCAGCCTCTTCGCCCAGCTCGCCAAGCTTCTCGATCCCCTCCTTGATCATGCTGATGAAGAAGGCGACCAAGGTAATCTGGAAGGCAGCTGCCATGGCCGCTTGCACCGCAGGCAATCGTCCCAACAGCTGCCCCAGAGCTCCAGGGAGTCTAACCCCTAGAGACTCACCCATTAAATTTAGTTTCTCAGTCGCCTCCGCTGCCTCGAAGCGCATCGCTCGCAGCTCGGTGCGCGCGGCCGACATCTCCGCCGTGGCCTGGGCCAAGGAGGCTCGCAGCTGCGCGAGCTTCGCCTGATCGTCCGTTTGCAGGATCTCGTTCCGCAGGCGGCCGACTTCGGCGGTCGACTCGATCACCTTCGCGCGCAGTGCGTCGAAGGCGAGGATGCCGCCGCCGTGAAGCTTCGCGAAACCCTTCAAGGCTTCGTCCGAAGCAGCCGTCACCTTGTGGATGACCGACTCGTCGGCGGCGGCCGCAGACTCGAAACTCTCACGCATCTTGACGGTCGCCGCTTGCGTCTGGTTGGTGAGGTTGTCGAGGCTCGGACCGACCTGCGACAGGTCAATCACGACTCCCGCTTCGAGAACTGTATCCGACGCCATCTCAGCTCGCTTTCATCTTCAACTTCATCTGCTCCGCCCAGAGAATATCAGCTCTCATCCTCTCTGATATTCCGTCCCCCGTGTTGTAGAACGGAGACTTGTCAAAAATTTCATTCTTGCTCGCCGCCCAGTTAAACTTTTCCTCAGCTTCTGCTTCGCTAACTTCGCGGTACGGACTCGCCTCTGTTTGAGCTTCTGCTTGTGCCGCGCTCTTGCTCTCAAGGTAAGTCAGAAGCTCCAAAGTCTTTGAAACATCCAGCCCGTCAAGGTACTCCCACGTCCAGCCGGTCAGCTCGATGACTGTCCCGTAGATCCAGGTCCAGTCTACTTGACGCTTTGAGATGCGGCGACCGGCACGGGCCCCGGGGCAGGAACCGCATTTGGCTGTCCCGACACGATCAAGATTAACCGGCGAAAGTTCATCAGGTCGACCATTTCACCGACTTCGTCGATCGTCAGCGCCGGATAATTTCTTGACATCGCGGCGTGAATGATCTCAACCCCCACCCAGCGCTTCTCCGGAAAATTCTCGACCGTTACTCCTTCGTCCATTTCAACCATCTTCGGCCAGTACGTCTTGGCCTGTACCGTGCTCAGCGACGGGACGACCCAATCTTGACCTCCCATGAACACGGGGGTTCCGTCGAACTTCATCCTGCCGTTGCCGTTGTTCTCAGCCATACGTTTCTCCTTAGAAAAAATCCGCGTTTTCCTCTGGATGCGCGGCCCCCAGCTTGGTCCCTTGCGGGAGCGAGGACTTTTTAGAAGTTATCCATCAACAGCCGGCCCAGCGTTCCAGACTGGTCCGCGTTCGCGCCGCCGTCGAAGTCCGAGATCCAGAAGTCTTCGAGCTTCGTCGGAATTGAGATCGAGCCTAGCGTGACGTCGTTCAGCTCGACCGCGAAGTACTTGTTGCGGAAGTTGTTGTACAGCAGCATCGTCAGCTCCGGAGCGTAGCCCATGAGCTGGCTAGCCAGCGTGATGGTCGTGCCCGAGTTGACCTGGTAGGTGTAGGACACCGCGACCACGTTGGTGTTGTCTCCGGCGGCGAACGTGTACACGCCGCTGGTCAGGTTGACATTGTACTGTCCGACGTTGGGGGTCAAGCCGCCGGCGTTGATCAGCTGTTGCCCAGTGGCCTTATACTGCACGCCCCAGTCTTCGAGGATCGGCGTGTTGGTGACGGTGACCGCCGCCGTGTTGACGGTGTGAAGCTCACCGTCGGCGATCTGCGGCCGGCCGGAGACCGCGGGCTGCGCGAAGTACAGCTGGTTGAGCAGGTTCGGATCGAACACTGCGAGCTTTCCCTTGATTGTTACATCGACCTTACCGCGCGCGGTGGCGACAGGAAACTGTTGCTGCGAGAAGAGTTTCTTGAGGTCAGCTTTAAAGTCGACGGTTACCTCTTGCACAACGCCGAAGCGAAATGGGCTCGGAAACGAAGGCAAATTTCCCGCTGTCGGTTTTCCGTAAACCACTCCAGTTCCGAACTGAATGTTACTCAATGTTATTCTCCTTTAGCTCAAACGTTCGCGACAGGTTCGAAGTTGAGCGTTAAATCTTTTTCTACCCCGCGGCGGTCGACCCAACGTCACCCGCGAGCATCCAGATGGGAATGGTGATGACCGCCTGGTTGTCTTGCACCTCCATAGCTACTTCTCCTTCAATCCATGCATGATAGACGAGTCCTCCTAGCGTTTGCTTCTCGTACGGAGGGGTCGTGTCAAATATTTTCTTGATCCCCCACACAAGACGATTTGCCATCGTGGCCGGCAACGGGTCCTTGATAACCGCAGCATCAGCTCGAAAGTATATTGCCACGAGCGCGGTGATGGTCCACTTCGGCAAGTTAAATTTGGTCTGCTCCACGTGGGCTGGGCCGTTGAATTGAACCAGCGCCGGCTGGTCGGGGTAACGCGTTAGCGGGTTGTCGGGAATGACCACGTCCCTGGTTGAGGTCTGCAGCGTGATCCCTGCCGCGAACACCGCCGTCTGCACGTGGGCGAACAGCGCCGCGTAGACGCTCTCGAGATAGTCAAGGTCGTCGAAGGAGGTCGCCATCAGCTTACCGCCTTGATTGCCGCTTCGCGCAAGCGCGAGATGATTTGACCGCGAAGCTCTTCAAGCGACGTTGACATAAACGGGCGAGCTTGGATCGGCGGGTGAACCACGCTCTTGACGACGATGCCGCCTGCCGCTGAAAAATTTCCGTACTGCTGCGGCCGCAAGCTGCCGCGCTTGCTGCCGGCGGCGAAACGCAGCTTGGTCAGCGCGGTCCGGCCGAAGCCGCCGCCCGCCGAGCCTGACGGAAAGAACGCGAGCGCTAGTTTGTTCTTCGGGTAGATCGGGTACGAGGACGGGCTGCCCAGCTCTTGGATCCTGCCGTAGTAGGCGGGACCCGCGCTCGAAGTGACCATCGCCGAGATCTTGTTTCCCGCCACGACCACGGGGTTCTTATTCACCGAGGCGATCAGCTTTCCGGTGCGCTGCTTCAGGACCTCGCCCGACAGCTTCTGCTGGATCCTCTTCTGCAGCTCGAGCATCGAGATGTCCAGCGCGCGCGACATCTCAATCTCGAAGCGCTCGCGTCGAGCTTTAAGAGCGGCGGTAAACTGCGCGCTGTTGCCGAAGGAGATTCGGATCACGTCAAGCTCTTTCTCTGGTAGTTGTCCAAGACCTTTTGGTACTCCGGCGGCCACGCCCAGTTTCGGTAGCCCGTGGTCGCGTTCGTCCCCGCCGACGTCGTCCCCCGCGTGGACAGGTCCAAGGTCGACTTGCGGATCGCGTTGATCGCCACGATGTTGCGGACCGCCGTCTCCAAGTCGAAGGGAGCTTGGTTGACTTGGTAGCTGACGGCGACCTGCAGCCCGTTGTCCGCCACGTTGAAAACATACAGACCGTTTACGGTGACCGCGTACTGCCCGCTGGCCGGACTGTTCGCGACTTTGACCAGCGGGCTCAAAGATGGGTAGGACACGACGCCCGCGTCAGCGACCCAGGGTTGAACCTGCAGCGTGATCGTCTGGTTGGTGATCGTGTTTACTTCGTCGAAGATCGTGACCGGCGGGTACCCGCAGCTGTAAGCGACTTGGATGTTTCCCGTGCCGATCGGAAAATTAAGACCGCCAAGGTAAAATGATCTGCCCAGCGCGGAGAACGTGGTCGCCGCAAACGTCCCCATGCGAATGGCGATGGACCGCTTGCCGTCCTCGATGAAAACTCCTGACGAGCTCAAGTCTCCAGGATTTACAACTGGGTAAGCGAACGTGCCGTTGGCAGTCACCGAGCTGACGGACAGCACGGGCCTGCCGCGCAGGTACAAGCGGTCGTTGCCGTTGCCGTCGTAAATCTCCGTCAGCGTCGCGACCGAGTTCAGCGTCGGAACTTCCGCCCAGCTCAGTACCCACTTGCTGAAGCCCGTGATGGCTGCCTGGATCTCAGCGTCTTGACCCGGTCCCTTGATGCCCGCGCGGTCCTTGACGACTGAAAGCCAAGTTAGATCAATCAAGTTCGCTGTCATCGTTCCTCTCTTAGCGTGGGCGGCGCGAGGAGTCCACTGTTCCTTTCGCCGCCCACCACTCTCAAGAGATGAAAGCGCTGCGCCCTGTCGAACGCAAGCCTTCTTCTTAAGATCCTTCTGCCTGCATCAACTGACAAACCATGGGAATGTCTCCAACAAACGTGTACGACCCCATGTGAGTTGTCTTGATCCACGGGCACAACCACACCTTCAGCCCGATGGCGCGGCAGTCGGTGCAAAACCCATAGTCCTCGCTCTCGTACTCTCGAGTTTCTGCGTTGACCCCCGTCCTGAAAAAGTCGTAGATCGGTCCGGGCAAGCAAGACAGGTCGGACCGCGGCTCGTACCAACGGTCGGGGTAAGCTTCGACAAACTTGTCGAACGTCTGACGCTTGATCATCAGCAAGCCCGTGCCCAAGTCCTTAACTTCGAGCGGCTCGCCCAGCGAGAACTCCCAGGCGCTTCCCGCCGCGGGATTGACCACGAAGCTGCCGGCCATCTTCGACATCTCGTCCGGCGAGTACAGCTTGCCGTTGGACTTGACAATCTGCTGAACTCGGT